>Ga0209777_10007804_pt1 | contig 11805 bp, 12 predicted proteins | sample FrelakmetHBP12HB_FD_187147 | JGI IMG/M metagenome (GOLD analysis project Ga0209777, IMG submission 187147) | Freshwater lake sediment microbial communities from the University of Notre Dame, USA, for methane emissions studies -HBP12 HB (SPAdes)... | ecosystem: Environmental > Aquatic >... | reverse complement strand
GTTTCTATATCATCAAGCATCTGTTCAATGAGATCGGAACATGCAAGAAGCTGGTTGACAAGTTCCGGTGAAATTTCTGCAGTCCCGCTGCGGATAAGTGAGAAGACGTCCTCCATCGTATGACAGAGATGCTCCATAGTGGAAAAACCCATGGATGCAGATGCCCCTTTAAGTGTATGGATAGAACGGAAGATTTCATCTATGGCGTCCTGGTATGAGCCCAGTTCAAGGAGTAAAAGATTTTTGACCAGGTTCTCATGGTTTTCCCGGGATTCTGCAACAAATAGCCCGCGATATGCCTCAAATTCAGACACAGGTTCCCTCCATCATGAGCACTACACGCTCTATCTCTTTTGCCAGTTTATGCAGCGGAAGGATCTGATCGACCGCGTTATTCCTGATTGCAGATCGTGCCATACCGTATACAAGACAATCCTTCTCATCACAGATCAGACTCACTCCGCCAGCTTTTTTTATTGCATATGCTCCCTCACCTGCATCATTTCCCATGCCGCTTAAAATGACCGAGAGTGCGTTTTTTCCATATACTTGAGCAGCTGATTCAAAAGTCTTATCCACCGCTGGTCTGACACCGTGAACTGGGGGAGAAGTGGTATGAACGATGCGCCCGGTCGTTTTGCCATTTTCTCCCATCACTCCCGAAACGACCGTGTGGACACCTGCTTTCGAGAGCAGAATTTTCCCTGTTTCAAGCATGTCCCCGTTCTGGGTCTCTTTGACTGGCATGGTGGCAATTCTGTTGAAACGCTCTGCAAGAGGTGCAGTGAAACCGACAGGCATATGCTGGGTAATGATAAAACTCGCAGGAAGATCAGGTGACAACATGGAAAGCAGCGTATCGACCTGCTGGGGGCCCCCGGCAGATGAGCCTATGAGTACAACCCGGTCAGCAGAGCGGGTATCCCTTGTGGGGGACATTCGGGTGACGTGTGATGGAGAAAGTGTAACAAGGTGTTTGATCTTTGCAATTAATTCTTTGCTAATCTCACGCACGTGAGGTAGATCTTTTGGTTTTAGCATGAAATCATCTGCGCCGAGACGAATTGCATCATGGGTCATCTCTGCATCTTTGGAGGTAAGGGAACTCAGCATCAGGATTTTCGGATGCTTTTTAATCTTTTGGAGTTCTTTTAAGACCTCAAGGCCGTTCATTTTTGGCATCTCGATATCAAGTGTGACGAGGTCCGGACTGAGCACCTGGATCTTTTCGAGTGCCTCAAGACCGTTCGATGCGGTTCCCACTATTTCAATGGAGGCATCTTTGGCCAGCATATCCCGGATGACCGTGCGCATGAACACGGAATCATCAACAATGAGGACTTTCACCATAACTGTCAGGAAACCAGGACGTTTTTGACTTCTTCCAGAACTTTAGGGGCCTGGAACGGTTTGATAATGTAGCCTTTTGCACCGCTCTTGATGGCGAGTTTCACCATCTGTTCCTGACCAACCGCTGTGCACATGACAATTTTTGCTGCCGGATCAAACTCTTTAATCGCCTTTAACGCTTCGATCCCGTTCAGCTTGGGCATCACGATGTCCATAGTAACGAGATCGGGCTTCATCTCCTTGTATCTTGCAACACCTTCCTCGCCATCCGCCGCTTCACCTGCAATTGTATGTCCTCCGGAAAACAGGATATTTTTTAACAGCGTTCTCATGAAGAGAGTATCATCTACAATCAGAATCTTTCCCATTGGTGATCATTAAATTATTTGGTAGATTATCCCTTAAAGAAGTATTGGAATTAAAATGGGTATAATTCTAGTTTGTTTGGGATTTTGTGGCATCCGAGATATATCTTACTCCCTTTGTGGTGAGCTGGATCTCTCTTCGTATCGTGACCACCTCGCCAAGGCCGAGCTTCAGGATCTTGTCGTAAATCGCATCAAGTTGTTTATGGGGGATATTCAGCATATTTTCTATTGCATGAGTGTCCATGCCGGAATAGACGAGCATGGCAACCTGCTGGTCGATACCGTCCAGCTCGGTTCCTTTCATATCCATACCCTTTGTCGTGTCTTTGAGAAAATTGTAGAGTACCTGGAGAGTAGACAGCGGGCAGAGCACGAGGCTCGAGGATACCTCTCCCGATTCAAGGTGATCGATTTTTATGACATCGGTGGGTTTGCCCTGAACGTCCCGTTTGGTGAGTTCTATGGCTGCAACGTCATTGACCGGGACACAGATTTGTTTGATTGCAGAGACGAACCAGATCCCTGATCGAACAACAACAACACTCCCTTTGTCCCACTGGGCATCCTTGATCATTACACCCCCACGGATAGCCGGAGACATGAAGTATGCCATGAGACGATAAGCATTGCAGGAACCGAGGATGAGTTTTTTTAATACCTGCAGGACCTTTTCAACGGACAGGATCTTGTAGACTGTCTCAGTATCGGTTTTTACCGTAATTATGAGGACATTTTTCTTTTCTGCAATATCGGCAACTGTCTTGAAGAGAATTTCTTTATTGATAGGAGCAGGAATTGCGATCAGGTCATCAGCGATGCCCAGTTTGACGACAATCCACTCGTTGTTGTGTTGGATTTTTACCGGAACTTCTTTCATGTATCCTCACGGAGCGATCTTTTTATGTGATGATCTCTTTTTGGAACATTAACGTATTCATCTGGTTATTTCGTTCTCTTGGGTGGCGGGTTCACTTTTTTCTTTAGATTCGGGGCTGCCTTAATCGTTTCGTACATAATTTTCAATTCATTCTCAATGTCAGTTGCCGGGGCTTTAAAATCTTTTAAATCTCTTAGCAGACTGGTATTTTTTTCTTTTGTTACGTGTTTGACATCCGATGCGAGTGAACTTAACAGGTCTTCATCGCTTCCAGATGCACCTCCTGCAAATGAAGCCATATCAGCCTGGGTGGAGATTTCATCTCCTGGCAAATCCGCGCCTTTTGGAGCATCAGAAGCGATCCAGTCTGTCTTAACCACTGTCGATGCATCGGTGGATAGTGAAGGTCCAGGAGCTTCGGCCGATGACGAAGAAGTGCCAGTGGCTGACGATGTCTTTTCCTCCATATCGACATCAAGATCAATGTCATCAAGATTCACATTGTCCAGATCTCCAAAGTCCTGATCAATGGATTCTCCTCCTTCAAGACTCCTGAAGTCTTCAAGACCCCCCCCATTATCTTTGAGGATACCGTCCGCTTCTGAGCCGATATCCAGCGAGGGCAACGGGATCTCAGGCTCATTGATTGTCAGGGAGGGACCTATTACCGTGGCACTCGGGATGGTGATCTGACCAGAAGACGGTGACTTGGGGGTTTCTTGGTCGTCCAACCCGTCAAGAAGGCTTACGTCAAATTCATCCCCGGAAAGCGACAGGAAAGGATCCTGGTCTTTTTCCTGCTCCTTCAGCCCGGGTCCCCCGCCTCTGGCGGAAAGGGGAATTTTTGTGTCGACACCATTGCCGGCACTTGCGAGTGCAGAGATTTTAACCTTCTCACTGACCGCTTTATCGAGCAGCTCGTCAATGTGCTCCACTTTTTTTGCATGTTTGCTGCGCTCTCTGAGAACTGTTCGCAGCGAACCGAGGGATTTGAAAAATAAACGCAGGTGCGAACCAGCGCCGGTTTTATTTGCGGCACTTTTTATTACTTCCTGCTTTTTATTGGGAGATGCTGGCTTTTTATCCGGTTGTACTGGTTTTTTTTCAAAAAATTTCATTCCATTCAACCGCTGGATAAGGGAAATTTTTTTGGGGTTTTTTAATTTTTTCTTCGTGAAAACCTTTCTGATATCAGCAACTGTTATCGCACCAAGAAGCAGGAGAATAATAAATCCAACTGCCAGGATCAGGGGGATCAAAATGATTAGGGGTACATCAAACAGTATCATGATCGAACCGGTGATCACAATAACGGTAAAAAGGATAACCCTGCGCAGACTTTCTTTCATATAAGATACATTCCTACTGCTCCGGCACCTGTTTTTCCCATATTTGAGAGCCCCTCGGGACTGAAGAACAGGTTAACTCCTATGGGCGCAATCAATAGTATGAGTCCTGTCAGTGTACAGAATAACGCTGCGTAGAAATAAAACATATACCGATCCCCACCCCCGACAACCCGTGCCGCGATAATATTGGAAACAGTGATGATAGTAAGAGTTATTACTACAAAGTTGCCCATCTCCTTTTCGGGGAAATTCGTGAACATCGACATCCCTCCAAGAGCACTGCCCGCAGACACCCCCCCGGCATTTAACCCTCCCGAAGCAGCCGTTGTCGCGGCAAATTTTCCCATCATTGCAGAAACAGAACCGGTCAGGGTTAACATAATACGGAACAGCACAACAAAGATCCCAACCATTGCCATGTGCATTGGTGCAAGGAGCACAATGAAACTGCGGGCATGCATATCTTTTTTCTCCCGCAAAAGGGTCTGTTCGAGCACTGAAGATCCTACAACCGTACCGATCGGTTCCGGCGGACCCCCCATAATCACCGTGTCAAGGTAGATATTAAGATATTTGTAAATGAGGTTACTTCCCGAATCACCGATGAATTTATCCCAGATCTGTTTATTGTCAAGACCAAGGTTCATCTGGGAATAGACTGAATTCACCAGAGGTTCTAGAGCAGTGAGTGACTTTTTGTCAATAGTAGCAAGAGCATGTACGGCTGTTGTACCCTGGCCCCCCATTATTGCTCCCAGACTCCTGATGAAAGTTGAAAAATCGTTGTCACGGAGGGTGATATTACTATCGTCAATAAACCCGATGATGCCAAGGGGTGCCATGAGGATTCCCACGAGCAGGAATATTAAACCTGCATTGATACCTATTAGCGTCATTACGATGACCGCACCCAGGGTAAGGGGGATAATAATCCTCTCCATGGCATGAATTGACTGCTGTTCCTTAGAAGTTCTCACCGTGAGCCCATGGGATTTCGGGTCATCCGGTACTGAGGTATACATGAGCAGATTGCCAAAGACACAGATCACGAGGATAATACCATAGGCCATGTTAAGAGTGGACTCCAGTCCTTGCGGGGAATAGATGGCAATGGAGATCATGATGGTAACTGCGATAACCGTCCCTGAAAGGAGCATAGCGATATACGCATCTCCCCATTTTTTAAGCATCTCGAGTCCCTGCTCGACCTGGCTGCGGTATACGCTTCTGACCGTGGAAAGTTCATTTTTTAAGAAATCCTCATCAGGGACACCGGAGTCTATTGCATTTGCGTACCGGTTCAGCATGCTCTTAAGAATAGTATTGTTTGTTCTATCAGCTACAATCCCCAGAGCTTCGGAATAACTATAACTCCATTTTTTGACAAACATATCCACTTTGGTAATATATTTCGCTGAGATGTACTCCTTCCGGTTTGACGCATACGCAAAGATCTCCGGCCTGGACGCATTGGCAATGGCAAGCGATGCCATATATGTGTTCAGAAAGAGGAGATCGGCCCCCATTTTCCTGTCTTCGGTGACCTGCGAGATTCTCTCTTTTAATCCCTTTATCTGAGAGGTAAACGGGATTACACGGGTTTCTGGTTTTTTATCCTGATCCGAGGGGGTATCAACCATATCAGGAACCAATCTTTAAGAGCCCCTGCTTCTTGATCTTCGTCATCATGCTGAATAAGTCCCAGAACTTGGTGTATCCTGCTTTGTGGAGTCGCTCGAGAATTTTTGCCCGTTTTTCTACTTCAAGATAGATCTCAGATTTTTTGCTATCGGGCATGCCGAGCATCGTAGCGATTTTATTTTCAAGTAAATAGGAACTGCCCTTTCCCGACCATATAAACGTATCAGTGATCGGTTCCCAGCTGAACATCTCGACAAACGTGAACCCCTGGGTTTCCGGGTTGTAACCTACCAGTTCGTTACAACTGATCATCCGTCTGACTACCTGACCATCGGGTCGTTTGACGGCACTCTGGATGACCACCAGGTTGAGGTTATCCACATAGGTCTTAGGAATATTGATCGGGTCTCCACAAAGACGCTGGATGAGTTTTTCCACCGATGCTGCATGGAATGTACTCATCACCGGGTGACCGGTCTGCATGGCACCGAACGCAACGGCTCCTTCAACACCCCGGATCTCACCGACAAGAATCTGGTTGGGACGCTGACGCAGGGCAGCCTTGAGCAGGTCGAACATGGTCACTTCTCCACCGGCGGCCGAACCCCCCGTTCCCTCTCCTTTTCCCTTTGCAAGGGCTACTTCCCGAATCCAGTTCCGGTGCGGTATATTCAGTTCCGGTGTATCCTCGATGGTAACTATTTTATTTTCCGGGGGAATAAACGCCGTGATTGCATTCAGGAGAGTGGTCTTCCCGCTTGCAGTCTCTCCAGAAACGAAAAGTGACATCCCGTATTCCACGCAGATCCAGAGATATGCAGCTGACAGGTAATCAAGACCATTGCTGTCGATAATATTGAGGATGCTCAACGGTACTTCGTTCACTTTACGTATGCTGAAATTACTCCCGTGCCGGCTGATAGCGGTACCATAAACGATATTGATACGGGAACCATCGGGCAGGGTAGCATCAACAATAGGACTCCTGTACGTGATAGGACGTTTGATCCGTTCTGCCACCTTCACGACAAATTCATCCAGCTCACTGGAGACTTTGAACTCTATCACCGATTTGAGACCCTTGAAAATTTTATGTTCGATGAAGATCGGCCCGACACCATCACAGGATATATCTTCAATATACGGATCGGAAAGGAAGGGTTTGAGTACCCCCATATCAATCTTGTCCCTTATCAGCAGGTACTCGATTGCCCGGTATTCTTCATCTGTGAGGATTACCTTACCTTCAGGAGTAAGGGGAACCTGGAGCTTCACTTTGGTGTCCTTCATTTTTTTCTTTGCCGTAAAGTCCGTGTTTAAAAATGTCGTGATCTTTGATTTGAGGTCCTGCTGGCTGGCAGCACTTCCCTGAAGCAGTGCGTGATCCATACCTTTTGGCAGGATGACGGCAACGGACGCCAGCATTTTTTTTATTACTTCAGCCCGCTCCTTGTCACTGATCGGATCATCTTCGAGCCCGTCAATCAGGTCAATAAGTTTAGTCTCAATTTCCGGGAGAAGCTGGTTCACGTTATGGAGGAATGAAGGTTCAATGGGAATGTAAAAATTCCTCACATCATCCGGGTCAGGGAGAATGTGGACAAAGGTGGTATCATTGACCGGATAAATGATATTGGGGCTGGCCATGGAGCGAAGATCTTTTTTTAATTCCGAGAGGAACAGGGGAATTCCGTAGGTATTTACCGGGAACGTGTGAAGGTATTCAAGGAGGTGGGGGCTGGCTTTCACATACTCTTTGGCGTTTGCCGGCAGCATTTTATAGAGCGGACTTGATTCAATATCGTTATAAAAATCAACGGTTGAATCAATGATCTCCTGCTTGAAGGGGAGGTTGATTGCAACAGACAGAGTTCCCATATTAGACCTTCGCAAAACTCATCGGGATGACTTTCATGCCATAACCGGGATGGACTTCGAAACTTACAACGTTTCCGGTCGTCTTATGTGCACCACGAACCTTGATAACCTCCATCACCATGACATACTTGCTCCCGACGAGGGCTTTTTTCATGTTCAGGTGGGCATCGCAGATTGACCGTATCCGGACAAGAGTGTCTTCCTCAAACGCATAGGTATGCAGGGTTACTAAAATCGTCTTGCCATGATCGATAAGGGATTTGCAGTTCGTGAAGAAGGTGAGGATGTGGTCAGTCTCAGCATACTCGGTAAAAAGGGTAAGTGAATCGACAATTATTACCTGGGATTTGCTTTTCTCGATGTGGCGGATCAAGCGTGCAAGGATTCCTGCCATCTCCTCTTTTTTCCATTCAAAACCGACTACGTGCAAGGGAAATATTTTGAGATAGCCCCACGAGAAATAGTCCGAGATGTCAAGGCTCATGGACTCCATCTGCTTGATAAAACTCTTGCTAGTGTTCTCTGTGGTGAAGAGATCGACTGACATCCCCTGCTTCATCGCACCCCAGATGATCTGCTGGGTAAGTACACTTTTCCCGGTATCGTTTTCCCCTTCGATAAGGGTGAGGGATTCGAGCGGCAGACCATCGGCAATTTTTTTATCCAGTTCGCTGTTGCCGGTCGAGATAATCCGCCGGTCTTCTCCCCCCATCAGATCGGAAATATTTGCCATCAGGATCTTCTCCTTATATTATACATACGCTGCAGCATAAACCCCATTCCCTGTTGTTATCTGGAACCATTCCGGGATTCCCGCGGGAAATGTCGCCCAGACCCACATCTTCTCGCCAGGATCCAGCTGGCTGGGATGAATGGTATCCGGGACAAGGTCACCGTAAATGCACCATGTCCCAACCTCCCCGCACGCTCCGCTGCCGCTGATAAAGGTTAGGTGCTGGTATCCCCCGGAAACCCCCCCAGTACTGATGAGTATATCCATATGGGTAAAGTCAGCAATTATCTCGTTGCCGGTATTCGTCACGCTGAAATTCAGTCCCTGTCCAGACAGTTGTGTCTCGGTTTTGTTCAGAGTGATGCTGGTTCTCAACCGGGCTTCTGTGAGCTGGGCGAGATCCTTTTGGGCACTGGCAATGGTTTCACCTGCTGCAAGGGTGCCGCCCACGATCACATAGGCAACAATAACAAGGAGCAGAATTCCCACCGCTGCCCCGATAATTTCAGCAACGGCCATGGTTAATCAACTCGCAGTAAATTCGTTTGATCGCCAGATGCCGTTTGATAATGCAAACTGGAAGGTAACCTTACTACCCGAAGACGGGATAGCCGTTTTTGCTGTTACTTTCAGGGTTTCCCCGGGATCCCAGAACTGATTATTATTCTGATCATATTCCGGAGCACTGAAATTTTCAATCCATTGGTTATTACCCAAACTGCCGCTGGTATGTGCAAGATGATCAAAACTGCCGACTGCACCACAAAAGACATCAGCCCGCTGAATATCTGCCAGTCCTATCCGTTCTGATCCAATATTTTTCATCCATATCTGTGCAATGCCTGATGCATTTGCATAGGTCGCAATAATTTTAAAATCCGTGCGTATCCTTACATCAGATTCATGCGTGGAGGAAGAAAAGGTTCCCGCCATATTCTGAATAACTGGATATACTGCATTAATAAGTACTGCCGATGCGACCACCGCGGTGATCAAAAACAATGCAGTAGTAATTGTCTCGGCGGACATCTAATTAGATCCTGTCGGGTAAATTCATCCATTCTTCATCTTTTTCTTTATGCATTGAAGATTTTTTCTCGAGCAGGGAGACCCTGGGGAGATCAATTTTTTCCTCCCCGCTTCTTTCTATGCTGGCGGGCAAGTTCTGACGCTGTTCCATCATTACTTCTATCATATCGCGGTCAAGTGAAGTATCGTTTGGTGAAAGAATCCTGTTCAACGCGTAGAGTTCGGCAACAAATTCGTCAGGGCCTACTTCATGCTCTTCCCCGAGATTTGCCGGCATCAGGCGGGAGATCTCACGGATCTCATCACAGGATTCTTTTGTTATATATCCCATTGCACGGTAGGACTCAAGGATAATCTCCAGCCGGTCATGCCCGATCTTTTTGACTGACTGCTGGGTCCATTTGAAGAGTTTATAGACTTTCTGAAGGCGGAGCTTCTCATTTGCCGGAGTGGCTGGAGTCTGGGAAATTAAAGTCGCTTTCTGGGGCACTGCAGCCTGAAATTTCATAACAGCAAGAATCTGTTCATCCAGCATTTTTTTACTATCTTCAATAGACGGACTCACTGATTCGGTTTTACTTGGCACTACCTCTTTTTTATTGTCGGTTTCCATTTTTACTTTTGCTGCTTCAAGCCGGGATTCGCGTGCTTCAAGGGCTGCTTCCCGTTCTTCCAGTGCAGATTTTTGTGCCTCTTCTATCTCCATCGCTGCTGCCGAAGGCCCTGCTGGAGCTGCCGCAGTTCCGATAGTTGCCAGGGTAAATGGATTCTCCAGTTCGTTCATCCGTTCCCGGATGTCCATTAAAAGACGCTTTATGGAGGTTTTGATGAGATCAACCTCCCGCTCCAGGTTCTGGAGCTTGACTTCCGGATCATCTTCAGATGCGGCAGTAATAATATGGTCGACTTGGGACTGGTTTACCGCCATGATGTATCTATTTGTTATATTACATTCATGACTATTAAATATTTTGTTAAGTAAATAGCAATAATTACTGGTTAAAGCAGAAAAACAAAAAAATTTAACAGGGAATAAAGGCTATTGGCGAGACAAACATTATACTTTTTCAATCTGCATGATGTATTCTCCCAACACGACACTATCGAAAAGAAAAACCGTATCATCCGGGTCAGATTGTGGTTTGTTCTTTTGATCATTGTAATATTTTCTCTGACGTCCACATTCCATATATTGAGCTCAAATTTGTATGTAAAAAAAGCAAAAAGGTCCCTCTACAGTGCAGTCTTAAATTACTATCTTCAAAATATATGATTGAAAAAAATGATTGAATGATTCCCCCCCCTTATAACAACAGACATGCACCCTGTCCTCAATAAAAATCAGTATTCAACACAATTGTCGGGGGAAAAAATTGGGGAACTCAGGAACGTTTTCCTCTTACTCTATCCTGTGAGCGTAACTCCCATCTACAAGATAATTCACCGTAATGATAACCGGAACGTGAAAAAGAATATCGACTTTTACGATACCAGAACGGGGAAAATACCCTTCACGTGCAATAGAGGGGTGCTGTAACCATAGAGTTATTGTCCTTTAATATAAATTGAGAATTCTAACATGGGGGAAGAACCAAAATGGTTATGGACGATTATCAAAATTCGAACCTGAGAATGGCAAAAGAATTATCAAATGTCATTCTTGGAGATTTGGAAATAAATCAGTTGCCCATATCGCAGATTTTAATGAAAGCAAAACGACTGGCCCGCATGTTGCATGATTCTGATGCCCAGAAATGGCTGGATTATGAGATTATGGGCTATCCCGTGGTATTTGATCCGAATGAACTGGGTTCCTGTAAAAAATATTATACGAGTGATCGCCCGGTAATCAGAGACGAAAAAACGCGCCGACCTCACTCCATCGGTCTCCCCCACCTTGAATCCTATATCAATTCGACAAAAATCGAATCTGTTGCCAAAATAGGGGCAAACGAAAGCCAGAAAATGCAGATTCTGAATAAACATCATGAGCTGGTCAATGATTTTGAACGTCTTAAAACTACTATCCACAATTATATTACAGAAGTAAACATATCGCTCTCCGTTGGGGATTTTGCAGAGGATATCTTTGAAGATACGCGACTGGCTGCCGACAAGTTTATCCGGGAGAATTGTCCACGGGCGGGTGAACAGCTCCTTGAAATAAACGAGCGGATGAAATATTTTGATCCCGAGTCTTTTTCACAGGCACTTGGTGCCGTTCAGAAAATCCTTGTTATTGTTGCCGATACTGTTATTCCCCCGGGAGAAAAAATGTACCGGGATAAAAAAGGCCATGAACGAAGTACGGAACCGGATCAATACCTCAACCGGATTTTTTCCTATATTGAACAGAATTCAGGAAATGATCCGGTGGTATCAATGATCGAATCAGAAATGGCATATATATTTTCAAGGGCTGAACACCCTCATGAAAAAACAAAAGTATTACACGAGCGTGTGTCGAAGGATGATGTGGATCTTGCAATAATACACATGTATCTGGTTATTGGGGAAATCGCAAAAATCAGGAAAATTGAAACGATCTATCTCAAGACCCCTCCTTCAAATAATTACAGT
>Ga0209777_10007803_pt1 | contig 11806 bp, 10 predicted proteins | sample FrelakmetHBP12HB_FD_187147 | JGI IMG/M metagenome (GOLD analysis project Ga0209777, IMG submission 187147) | Freshwater lake sediment microbial communities from the University of Notre Dame, USA, for methane emissions studies -HBP12 HB (SPAdes)... | ecosystem: Environmental > Aquatic >... | reverse complement strand
TTCCTGAAAAAGCGCCATAAACTCCATCATCAACATAATACCAAGTAATTCCATTTCGTTTGGCACGTCCTATGACTCTAGTCACAAGAGTGATACAACCGCCAGAAATACATCTTCCCGGCTCCATTAAAAAATTTAGGTCATAGGGGAAAAATTCTCGAAGGCCTTTTCTCAAAACGGTGCAAAATTGTGATAAGGTCGGCAGAGCATCTTTGTATGAAATGGGGAAACCTCCTCCAACGTCGATTGTATCAAAAGTAAAGCCAGCGGTGTTAGCTTCATTAAAAATTTTTCTAACATACTTCAATGCATTATAATATGTATTAGGTTCCGTACACTGCGACCCTACATGGAACGATATACCACGCACATTTAACCCCTTGGACCTAGCCCTTTTAAGCATGGGTAGTATTTCGTGCTCTTGAGCCCCGAATTTAGCCGATAGGTTTACCATGCAATGTGGATTATTGATTGCTATCCTAAGCAATAAATTTGAGCATGGTGCTAATTTTTTTATCTTTTTTATTTCCTCCATATTATCAATAACAAACCATTTAATCCCCTGTGTTACTGAACATTCTAAATCGGTTTCTTTTTTTATAGGATTTGTGTGTATGATATTATCTGAAGAAATCCCAACTTCTCGACAAATAGAACTTTCCCCATACGAAGCCACGTCTATACCGTCAACGAGATTTTTTATTATCTGTAAAATTGCTTTGTTCGGATTCGATTTCATTGCATAGAAAATCTTAACTCCAGGAAGATTTTTCTTCAGTATACTAATACTCTTAATTATTCGTGAAGGCGATAAAACTAGAAAGGGAGTTGGATATGTTTGTGATAGGAGTTCTGCTTGAGAGAAGTTGATGACCGGCTGCTCAAGAGAATTATTTAAAAAACTTGACTCCAAAGAAATAATGTTATTTTTCATTTTTTATATACCTCACTTTCCAGATCTTTGTCTTAAATACATTTTTCTTTCGTTTACACTACTTCAAAATTGTGGAGGCCAAGTAATTAGTAATAGCTCTGCTGTAGCTTTACTTATATTTACGAAGGAATAACTTTTATCTGCTTTAAACTGAAAACAGCAGCCCGCTTTCGCGATGCTTTGCCTTTTACCCAAACATGTTAAAACTCTGCCCTTTATTATGTAGCCTACTACCTCCCCACTATGTGGTTTAATTGGCCCTACTTTTTGATTTTGTGCAATCACCAGTCTAGAAGGCTCCATTGCCCTCGTCGTAGAAGTAGGGTTAAGAAGCTCAAACTTGTCAATCCCCTGATCCTGTATCTCTACCCTGTCTTTTTTCCCAAAGACATAAGTCTTTTTATCATCGGGAGAAAAAAAATCGCTTAGGCTTTCACCAAGAACAGTAAGAACTTTTGTTAAATATTCAATTGAGACAGAGCTCTTATTGCTCTCTAGCAGGGATATAAAAGCAGCAGTAAGATCAGACCGCACCGCCAATTCATCTTGTGTTAACTGGTTGGCCAATCTGAGTTCTTTTATTCGTTTTCCTATATCCATATACCCACTCTAAAAGAAGCATTGTTTAATTTCTTTGTAAGAAGTACTTAATAATATATTTAATCATTTGTCAACTGTTTTATTATATATTTTATTTATATCTTAATCATCAACAAGTTAACTAATAACATTTTCTTTTCATGGAATCTAAATATGTGTTAAATGTTAATGACATTTTCTTGAATAAAATGAAGTATAATTAAAATATCCTTTAAGCGCTACTTAAAAGCATTATCGGGCTTTTCTCGCGCCGGATATCGTCCGGGCCATCTTTAATGGAACCCAGCCGCTGAAATTTAATCTCGAATCACTAAACTCAATAACCGTAGCAGAAAACCCTGAATTATATGGGAAATGACCTACATTCTGGGAAAGCCGAACTGAATTATTTTGTCTCTGAGAATAGTCGCAGCAATGGCAGCAAAAAACGCCAAAGGTGGACCGAAGAGAATGCAATAGAGAAAAACCCCGCCAACGGCGGGGTTTTTCTCTAAATTATCAATATATATCAACAATTTATACTAACTGGCGGAGAGAGGGGGATTCGAACCCCCGGTACACCTTTGAGGGCATACACACGATTTCCAGTCGTGCTCCTTCAGCCGCTCGGACATCTCTCCGGTTATTTTGGACCATAGAGACGTAACACGTTACGTCTCTACATCTATTTCTGGCGGAGAGAGGGGGATTCGAACCCCCGTGGGAGCTTGTGGCCCCCAAATCGATTTCGAGTCGATCCCGTTACGACCACTTCGGTACCTCTCCGCATAATTATCTTAATTATCTGCCCGAAGCGGGCGGGATGTTATCCTCTTTTGACGGAAAAATCTACTCAAAAGTTCCCCGCATTCTTCCTGCATGATACCTTCTGTTATTTCTACCTGATGATTCAGTCGCTCATCGTTTAAAACTTTATACAATGAAACAACGGCGCCGTTTTTGGGATCACGCACCCCGAAAATTACTCTGGAGAGTCTGGCCTGAATAATAGCGCCCGCACACATGATGCAGGGTTCCAGTGTTACATAGAGTTCCGCACCAACAAGGCGGTAATTGCCAATAGCCTCTCCGGCTTGTCGTAAGGCCAACAATTCTGCATGCGCCGAAGGATCATTTTTTGTGATGGGTGAATTGTGTGTTTGCGCTAAAACGCGGCCTTCGCTCACCAATACAGCGCCTACCGGTATTTCGCCTTCGCGGTATGCGGCCTGTGCTTCCTCCAGCGCAATTTTCATTAAATCATAGTGATTTTGCATTCAACAACCATTTTTCCCTGACGTTTAATTTTCCAACATCGTTATCATATAGTTGATTTTATGGCAATTGCCGTATATGATTACCCAAAAGTGATAAAACATGGATACAAAAAAAGTTATATTATGGCCGGTGCTAATATCGTTTGTCGGGCATCTGGCGTTAATCACAGTGACAGGCATGATCGATTTGCGCGAAAATATTAGCGCCGAGGAAATAATCACTGTAAATATCAAAGAGTCGGAAACAGAAATACAGCCGAAGAAAGAAGAAGAAAAAAAGCCGGAAGAAATAAAACCGTCAAAGAGTAAAGAAGGCAAAGATGTCATTGTAAATGATGGTTGGCGGGAAGAGACTGTTGAACTTGGCAGTGTGGATGTAAAGTATGCCGCTTATTTGGTTAAGATCAAAAAAAGGATTCTCCGGATTTGGAAATATCCCGAAAAAGCTTTCAAAAAAAATGAAGAGGGTACTGTTTTGGTAAAACTATCCATTGATGCCAGCGGTGCCCTTGCGGCAACAACCCTCATGTCTTCCTCCGGGGCTATAGAACTTGATGAAGGAGCGTTGGGCGTAGTCAAAGCCGCCGCGCCTTACGATCCCTTGCCGGAACAATATAACCTTTCACGCTTGAATATATTGGCTTCCTTCCGGTATAAAATCAGAGATTGATTTTTTCTACGATGATTTTTTGCAGGTAATGCACAAACAATTAAAAATTGCTAATCATACCTTATTTATTTTTTTGACGTTATTTTGTGTGAGCCAGACGTGGGCTAATACAGTAACCGACGAGATTGGGCGCGAGATAGATATCAAACAATCTCCGCAAAGGATTGTTTCCCTTGCTCCGGGAATAACGGAAACTCTTTGGGCGCTTAATCTCGACGATAAAATTGTGGGCGTAACCACATTTTGCAATTGGCCGCCGCAGGCGTGTCAGAAACCGCGAATCGGCGGATTCACCAATCCTTCCATAGAGAAAATTGTTTCACTAAAACCCGATTTAATCATCGCCACTGCGGATGGCAACAGAAAAGAGACTATACAACAATTGGAAAGAATCGGCCTTCCCGTCTATGTAACCAATCCTTCCGATACGGCTGGTATCCTGAAAAGTATTTTACATATCGGCGAAATAACAAATCGGGAAAAGGATGCCGGAAAACTGGTGGAAAAACTTCAAAAGAGATTAAACAATATTACAACGCAAATAAGCCATAAAAGTAAACCACGAGTTTTTTTTCAGATTGGCTTAGAGCCCGTTATTACGGCTGGCAAAGGTACGTTAATCAATGAAGTAATCGAGCGAGCCGGAGGCGTTAATGTTGCGGGATGGGACACCGCCCGCTATCCCCGCTACAGTGCGGAGGGCATCATGGGCGCAGCGCCGGAAATAATTCTTTTTGCGCCGATGGCCGGTGATAAGGAATTTGCGGCGGGAAAAAGATTCTGGCAAGAATTCAGAGGAATACCGGCAGTAGATAATAATAGAATTTATCCTATTGATACCGACTTGATCAGCCGGGCATCACCGCGCATTGTGGACGCCATCGAAAAAATGGCGCTAATTTTTCATCCGGGGATTAAAATTACGAAATCAAAGTAAGGCTCTGTCTTGCTAGGAATCAGACTTAATGCCATTCATCCTTTGATTAACCTCTTGTAACAAATTTTTGATTTCCATTTGCTTGCTTGCAGGTAATGACTTCAACTTTTCCTGCTGGGTGCTGAGACTGGATATTTTTGATCCCAGATCATCTAAAAGCGATTCCCAGTTGATTTTCGGAACTGCCGCCTGCGGTTTTTTAAATTTTTCTATTGGAGCGCCCAATCGCAGATTTATTTCTTCCAGATATTCGGGTATTGTTACAGTAAAACCAAATCTTTCCCTGATTAAAGAAGCCAGATATTCCTGCACGGAGATTTCACCGTGAACTAAAAATATCTGCATTTTTTTACTCTGAAAATGTCCCAGCCAATCCAGCAACTGATCCTGGCCCGCGTGCGCGGAAAAACCGCTGATGGTCCATATTTTGGCCTTTATGCTAATGTCTTCACCAAAGAGACGAATTGTCTTCGCGCCATCCACTATCCTGCGGCCGGGGGTGCCTTCCGCCTGATAGCCGACAAAAACGATACTTGCGCCCGGACGCCACAAATTATGCCGCAGATGATGTTTTACCCTTCCGGCATTGGCCATGCCGCTGGCGGAAATAACTATCGCCGAACCTTTCAGATCATTAATTTCCATGGATTGAGCTGTTGTCGAAGAAAACTTCAGCTGCGGCAGATCCAAAGGATCTTCGCCCTTTTTCAAAAGGTCTTGTGTTTCTTCATCAAGATATGAGCGATAGCGGCGGAATATTTCTGTCGCCTGAATTGCCAGCGGGCTATCCAGAATAACCGGGAGATCTTTGGGCAACTTTCCCGCCATGGACAAAAGATGCAGTGAATAAAGAATTTCCTGCGTCCTCTCTACCGCAAACGCGGGAATAATAATTTTCTCGCCTCTTTTATAGCTATAACTGATCGCTTCGGCCAGTTCATTTAAACTGTCTTCCTCGCCCTTATGATTGCGGTTGCCATAAGTTGATTCCATAAAAAGAAAGTCTGCCTCGCTTATTGTGCTGGGATCTTCTATTAATAATTGATGGCGACGGCCGATATCGCCGGAGAAAACCAACTTTGTGGTTGTGCCGTTTTCTTCGATAAATAATTCCAGTATGGCCGCTCCTAAAATATGGCCGGCATCCCGGAAATTTGCTTTTATCCCATTGGCGGGGCTAAAGATATTTTCGTAAGTTTTGGTTTTAATCAAAGGGGCCACGGCTTGGGCATCTTTTACCGTATAAAGAGGCTTAACATCCGGGCTTCCGCCGCTGCGCTGCATTTTTTTTATTTTCCAACTAGCCTCCACTTCTTGAATATGAGCACTATCGAGCAGCAATATTTTCACCAGGTCTCCGGTGGGTTCTGTTGCGTAAATAGGACCATGAAATCCTTTCTGCACAATACGGGGGAGTAATCCCGAATGATCAATGTGGGCATGGGTAATCAAGATAAAATCGATACGCTCAGGTTCATATATGGCGACATCCCAGTTGCGTTTTTCTATTTCATCGCTACCCTGATGCATGCCGCAGTCAACGGCGAATCTTGCCTTATCCGTTTCAATAATAAAACAAGAGCCGGTAACTTCTCTTGCTGCCCCGATAAATTTGATTTTCATGATAACTCCGTTATGCTGAGATTAACCGTAATGAAAAAAATACAGCCAAACGCCTATAAAAAAGTAACCTTCTCTCCTATCCACATTAACTTAAGGAGAAGCGATTGATTTTTTTAAAGCCGACGGCATGCCCTTTAAGGAGGGAATTATTGTTACCCTTCAATCTGATCTTATATTACTTCTCTGGCTGCCTTCTTCAATTTTTTGGCTTCTTTTTTTTCTTTTGCTGTTTTGGCCGGTTTTTTCTTGGCGTCTCTCTTTATATCTCTTGATTTAGACATAGTCTGAACCTCCCTCAATAATAATTAATACCATAGCAAAATATTAGCACATTCTCCAGGTCAATACTGTTCGTTACTAAATATAATAAAATGAATGGATTTGGTCAAATGGTTTATAACTTTATTTTCATAAAATTGTGTCATCTACCCCGCGACGCTTCGCTTTGCTGGATAATTCAACTAACAGATATTACGGCGCTACACTTGTAATATCTGAGCCTCATTACCATCCTTTGTTCCACATATCGTCATCGTCATAGATTTTTTCTTCATCAAAAGCTTCCGGAGCATCGAGTTCATGGTCGCGGGTTTTACCCTTTGCCTTTTCCTGAAAGTGTTCGCGGTACCATTCATGAGCCGTGATCATGGACATAACTTCGCTGGTACCTGTCCAAATTGAAGCCAGGCGAACATCGCGGTAGATGCGTTCAATCGGAAAGACATTAGTATAGGCAATACCACCCATGACTTGCATGGAATTGTGGACGACCTTCTGGCATGATTCGGTGATAAATTTTTTGCTCTGTGATACCATGCGCCGCACATGATTCATATCTACTCCCGCATCCACAGCACGGGCTGTAACATAGGCCATTGCCCGGGCCGCATCCAGAAGCATGGCAGCTTCGGCAATCTGGAAACTTACGCCTTCAAATTGATTGATTATCTGGCCGAACGCTTTGCGTTTCGATGTATATTGGGTAGCGATATCAAGGGCAGGACGGGCGGCGCCGATGGTCATCGCGGCTGTGCCCAGGCGTTCCGGTATCATCATGGTATTAAAAACCGCGTAGGCCCCCTGAATTTTTCCCACTACGTTTTTCTTGGGCACTTTCACATTGCGAAAGATAATGCGGCCGGTTCCGCCGCCGCGACAACCCATTAAGCCGTAGAGATATTTCACTTCCACACCCGAACCGCGATCCACGATAAAACAGGTTATTGCTTCCTGCGGTTTTGCCTCAGGATTGCTGCGGGCGTAAACGAGAAAAAAATCCGCTCCTTCAGCGCCGACAATAAAACGTTTCTGGCCATTCAACAGATAATAATCGCCTTTATCTTCAGCTTTGGTTGTAGCTCCAAAAAAATCCGAACCGCCCCGCGGCTCGGTAAGGCACTCTGCCGCGAAAAGCTCACCCTTGAGAAGCGGTTTTACGTATTTTTCTTTTTGCTCATCCGTGCCGTGCAGGATAATGGCATCGCAGACCAATTCGGCCCCCACACCAAAAACACAGGCAAATTCATAACCGAGCGTTCCCACTTCTTCCATAATCATGCAGGTTGTTACCCAGTCCAAATCCCTACCTCCCCATTTTTTGGGGTAGCGGCAGCCCAGGAGATTGCGTCTGCCGGCTTCCTGTAAAAATTCTTTGGGGAATTTAATTTTATCCGTATCCATATCCAAAATCATTTGGCGAGGCGTCCATTTCACGAACTCACGAACCTCATCCCTGATCTTGATTTGCTCTTTGTTCAGCATATAATCAAACATAAAATCCTCCTTAATTAGCGGCGTTTCAGCCTTGCGAAAATACATTAGCGAAATTTGGCGGATTATATCAGAAAAAAAACAATTGAACGAACAAATTGATGTCCGGTGAAATTAATGCAATGAGGTTAGTGTTTTTTGAGCCAAATTTCCGATACAGGGCACTTCTAAGAAAAAGAAAATCCTTCTTGACTATTAACCGGTATTGTGACCAAGTTACATAAAAATATAGTGTGTTTATGTTTTAGAATGTTGAAAATTTCCTTATAAACGAGACACAACCACCATGCTCTGCGGAGAGTTGGTGGTTTTTCTTTGAGCAGTAATGAGCTTTAAAAAGCTCAAGAGGTAAGGCATACAAGCCCCCTCACTTTTTCCTTCCTTCTCAACCGGGAGACGGATGGGGGTGATTTTGATGCTTTGTGGGGCCCCACTGGGGAATGAAGGTTAAACAAAAGATAGTCAACAAGAAAGGGGATTAAAATGAACAAGAATTTGTATGTCGGCAACCTGTCTTATAAAGTTACAGATGATGATCTTAAATCTAACTTTACCGAAGCGGGAGAAGTTGCATCCGCTTCAGTCATTAAGGATAAGTTTACAGGTCAATCCAAGGGATTTGGTTTTGTCGAAATGAAAACAGAAGAAGGCGCAGCCGAAGCCATCAAGAAGTTCAACGGTGGTATGCTTGATGGAAAAGCAATTACTGTCAACGAGGCGAGACCAAAGAAGGAATTCAGCGGCGGTGGTGGAAACCGCGGCGGCGGCGGATTTAATAGAGGTGGACGCGGCGGAGGCGGTGGAAACCGCGGCGGCAGATACTAAGAAGACTTAGATTTCAAAAGAGAAGTACATAACCTAAAGGTCACACGTTGAAATTTATTGTTTGAATCAATGAAACTCAGATATTATAAGCGAAGCGCAGTAATATCTGTTAGCTGAATTGATCCCGCCACAGGCGGAGGGCATCACAGTTGCCCGTGATTAATCCCCTAAGCGAAGAGCATGGGGATTACAATTTAAACACAAATTGCCGAAGGGTTATTACAAAATCCCTTCGGCAATTTTTATTTTCCCGACTCAATATACTCCACTATTTTTTCGGCGATGGTTTTGACTACGTATCTGAATTCCGCTTCGTCCTTGTCTAATAGTGTCATGCGGAAACCAAGCAGCGGGGTAAAGAATGACGTCAACGGCACAACGCAGATACCGGTTGCCGCCAATAGATAATAAACAAATCGTTTGTCGTGTTCGATGGTGTCTTTGACTAAATTTTCCACAAATTCCCTTATTTCCTTTTTCTTGATATGCAGGCTTTGATGGCTATTGAGAGCCGATTCATTGAAAACGACCGTCATGTAAAAAGCGCCGTTGGTCTTATTTACCATCAGACAGGGAACATCTTTTAAGATATCGTAAGCGATCTGGGAAAGCTTTTCGTAATTCTGTTTGCGTTCCTCCAAATAATTCTGATATTCAGGATGGGACATAATCCTGGGAATCGCTATTTGGGGCAGCGTTGTTGAACACACTTCCGACATTTTTTGATGTAATATTGTGTTGATGAAGCGGGCGAAGATCGGATCTTTTTCGGCGTTATAAACCTCGATCCATCCGCAGCGTGCACCTGGCCAGGGAAGTTCTTTAGAAATGCCTTTCATGCTGATTGCGGGAACGTCGCCGACAATATCGGAAAGCGGCACGGTTTTTTTGCCATTGTAAACTATATTAATATATGTTTCATCAAAGACAACGAAAAGATCATTTTCTTTGGCGATCTGCACAATTTGCTTGAGCGTCTCCACCGGATAAACAAACCCCGTGGGATTATCGGGATTGATCACCAAAATGCCGACAATTGATTTATGACTTTTTACTTTTTGTTCCAACTCCCGCATATCCGGATACCAATTGCTGTAAGGATTCATCCGATATGTATTGGGAGGAAATGAAGCGTGCAGGACTTCCGCCATAAAGTGAGTGGAATAGGTCGGCTCCGGCATAATCATGCGCGCGTCAACCTGAATAGAGCTATACGCGCGGGCGATGGCATCACCCAGGCCATTAAAGAAAATTATATCTTCCGCTGTGATTTTTACTTTGCCGCGTTTGTTCAGACGATCGGCAAGAAATTTACGTGTTTCATCCACCCCTTTAGTCGGCGAATAAGCGTAGGAACTATCTTCTTTTAATATATTGATCAGGACATCTTTCATCCAAGCAGGTATTTTCTCGCCTTTCTGGACAGGATCACCAATATTTTCCCAGATAATATCGACGCCGTATTCCTTGAGTTTGTTGGCGATAAGCACAATATTGCGGATTTCATAAGTTAAGCCGCTGCCGCCGCGGGCAATTTCAAAGCGCATAAGTGATTTAACTCCCTGGATATTCTTGATTCGTTAATAATACATATTTGTTCAAATATCCAGATTTTTTTAAAAAAATCAATGGTGTCATTAATCCCGTTTCGCTATGCTTACGGGATAGTTCGACTCACCAATTCCGCTGCGCTACGCTTTCGGAATTGGAGTCTCACTAATTTTTTCAAAGACAAATTATTTTTTTCATGTTATCAAAGACAGGTGCCCGAAGTGCGCACTTCATTACTGCTTATTATGGGGAAGACTTATGGAAGAGGAAAAGAGTTTTGCCGAGTTACTTGATGAAACAAGTCTCACTCCCCGGCGTTATTCTGTGGGAGAAAAAATCGATACGACTGTCGTAAAAATCACTTCTGAATGGATATTCCTCGATCTGGGAACAAAAAGTGAAGGCTATCTCGATAAAAAAGAGCTTCTTGATGATGAAGGCAACCTTACAGTTAAGGAAGGTGATCCCATCGCGGCCTATTTTTTATCCTCGAAGCACGGTGAAAAACTCTTTACCACTAAATTGCTGACACGCAAAAGCGTTGACGATTATTTATTCAACGCTTACAAAAAACAAATTCCGCTGGAAGCAACCGTGGAAAAGGAAATCAAAGGAGGCTTCGCAGTCAAAATAAGCGCGAACACAACCGGCTTTTGTCCTTACTCACAGATGGATACGAAAAAAATCGATGATGCCGCCTTATATATCGGCAAGAAATTTGATTTTATGATTATCGAATATGCAGAAAACGGGCGCACAATAGTTCTTTCCCGCCGTCCCCTTCTCGAAAAAATCGAACGGGAAAAAATCAAAGAACTCAAGGGTTCATTGCAAAAAGGTATGACTGTCCATGGTGTAGTCAAAGCCGTCCGTAATTTTGGGGCTTTCGTGGATATCGGCGGGATGCAAGCCCTGCTGCCGGTTTCCGAAATGGCCTGGGGAAAAGTTCAAGACGCCAAGGCTCTCTATTTTCCGGGCGATAAAATAGAAGCAAAAATTATCAATCTTGATTGGGAAAATGAACGCATCACTTTGTCTTTCAAAGACACTCTGCCTGATCCGTGGAATGAAGTCGGCAATAAATACCCCGAAGGAAGTATCCATAAAGGCCAAGTATCGCGTCTGACTGATTTCGGAGCTTTTGTCACTCTGGAGGCCGGGGTTGACGGTCTTTTACATATTTCCAAGCTGGCGCACGGCAAGAAGATTAAACATTCACGCGATGTGTTGTCTCCGGACGCGCAGTTGAAAGTAAGAATCGAAAAAATTGATGAGCCCAATAAAAGAATCTCTCTTGATCTTGCCGGAAACGAAGAAGAAAATCCCGCCAATGAAAAAGAAGAATTAAAGAGCTATATGGCCAAGGTGCCGGAGAATATGGGAACTCTGGGCGAAGTATTCGAAAAGTCCCGCAAAAAACGTTAGAATATTCTGCTGAACGCAAGAGAAATCATTTTTTCAATTTCTTCTTCGCTAGTCTTCCAGCACAATTAAGGCATCGGCGACAACAGGCTTAGCCCCGCTGATGATAATGGGGTTTAAATCAATTTCGGCTATTTTTGGGTGCAATAAGGAAATATTTCCTACCGCTTGAATTATTTGGGCAAGCTCATCAATTTTCACCGGCGGCATGCCGCGAA
>Ga0209777_10007802_pt1 | contig 11808 bp, 12 predicted proteins | sample FrelakmetHBP12HB_FD_187147 | JGI IMG/M metagenome (GOLD analysis project Ga0209777, IMG submission 187147) | Freshwater lake sediment microbial communities from the University of Notre Dame, USA, for methane emissions studies -HBP12 HB (SPAdes)... | ecosystem: Environmental > Aquatic >... | reverse complement strand
GCAGCATATACAGCTATACCGTTATTCACATTTGAGTCTGTTCCTATTTGTTCAACACCGTTTGAAGAATATCCATCGATGCCTATCCAACTCGCGGAATAAGCATTTGGCGTTACTGAACCCAAGACTGTAGGAACAATCCATGAACCTTTAACGTCGGTAATAGCGCCATTTTGGGGAGTATTGAGATTTGTCTCAACAGCGTATCCGGCCCAGTTAGTGCTGGTTCCATGCAATGTATAGATGTTATAGATGTTAGATGGGGTTACTAAAATGGTACTTGGGCTGAAGACTGGTGCGGTTATAAATAGTACTGAACTTATTAATAATACAAACTGTAATTTCGTCATGATTTATTCCTCTCTTGCTTAAACAGGTCATTGTTTGTTATCCCTTGTGTTTATTTAAAATTTTGGAAAAGATAAAAATAAAAAACAGAAGCAATTAACACGGTTTTAAGACTCATGGTTTTTATGTGAATCAAATGACAACCCAATGATCTACAATTTTATACGCTCTAAATAATCTCTATTTTTATAAGAGAACTCAGCCATAACCCAGAATTGGTGATAGCAGGCTCTGGATAGACAAATGCAATTTGCAGAGGACCCTTTGTGGTTTCGTTGAGAAACACCCCATTTTCTTTATATGCAACAATCATGGTAAGAGTTCCAGGACCGATTTCAGCACCGGCTTCGTTGAATACAATAACGTGGCCATTCACCTGACTTATATTATAATTTTGAGTATATCCGTCACTGGCGATTGCATGGAATGTATAGTTCGTAGGCAGAGATGGAATTGTGCTTAACAGGACACTTACGGTTACACCAGTATAATTATTTGGTCCAGTTATTTTTCCAACTTTGTTGATGTAACATCCCTGTCCAGAAACGCTAGCTAGTGCTGTAAGATCATTCAATGTATAGTTATATGATTGTGAACCAACACTTATTGTCAACAGGGTTTTTCCAGGCTCTACGATATGAGGTGTGTTGGTTTCTGATTTTTTTACAAGATTTGTATAGGCGTATATACCAACAGCGGTAATTGCTACTGTTATGACGACTATAAGGATAACATCGAAAACAACGGATGCTGCGCGCTCATCTGCTTCTATAAATTTTCTGTTTGCTTTCATACATCCATCTCCTCTTTGTTATTTAGGAGAACAGATATTTAATCATAGCCTGTCCAAATGTCAAAACGAAAAAAAAACAACAGGAGTTGTTATTCTATTGGTTCGACTTCTTTAAAAACATATCCTTAGAAATCAGAAGCATTAACACGATTTTAGGCCTCATGATTTTTGTGCGAATCCTTGTCAATACTATATTTTTTTAACATATCAAAGAATGAGGATGATTAGAAGTCATTTCAAAACCCTCTCAGCACTATTTTCTGCCGTATAATCCTCTTCAAGATTTAGTAAAAGAAATTACCTCATATTTGAGGTTTTGAAATAGGTTCTAGACATTTATTGTCCATGCGCCGAGTAATGTGTTTGTCGGTACGTATCTCATTGTAATTTTGACGTTTCCTATGATACCCCAGATTAATATGTAATCACCAGCCGTGATATCTGATGTAGGCCTAATGCTTGTCCCCCGATTCGTAACTCCACCGTCATCATAAATTGTCCAATGACAATTTGAGGAGCCGGTATCATTAGTGATTACTATATCACTCCATTTTACATTTTCATCCGTACCAGTAACAAACATTTTATTTGCATCAGAATCTACAGTGAGAATGATACTGGGTGTGACCCCGGGTAGTGCCGTTTCATCTGATCCGGGGGTTACCTCCTTAGGCACGTTTACGCATCCGCTGAATAATGAAATTATCGATAAGAGACAAACACTTACCACCAGTATTGTTTTTTTCATGTCTTCTATTTTTAAATCACAGTTTCAAAACAAGTGGTTCTTTAAAAACATATCCTCAGAAATTAATTATGCGTAGTGCGAATCAAATGACAAAAATAAAAAAAAGGAAAAAGGAAATGCTCCTTGGTTAGACCATTTCCCCGATTTGAACGCCTTGATTTTCATCAAGAAGACCTGAATCGATTTCATTGTTCAGTGTTGTAGCACTAATGGTACTGCCTGATCCAGTTTGACTGGTGTTCTGGTTTATGGTTTGATTGTAATAGGTGTACGAGACAAGAGCAGAGACGAGGATGATGAACAGAATAGAAAGAAACAGAATTTTTTTATTCATAGGGGTATCACATCCTTTATTGTTTCTCCTACTGGTGTCTCCCGTGTCCACCATATCCATCTCCATGGTGTCGGTATTCATCCATGGATGCGTGCGACCGTACTCTCCTTCTCATGTTGTCCTCTTTGCATTCCGTAAATATCATTTGTTGTTTGTCTTTGGTCAACTGATTCACGATCTTATGAATTTGTAGTTTCGTTTGATTCAGGGTGAGATTTCCATTAATGTACTCATTGATCAGACTGGTGTTTGTTTCCCCTATGACTCCATACAGACGGTAGAGTTGATTTCTATTGAATTGCCGTATTTTCATCCGTATTCTCAGGGTGCAGTTGTGCAGCTCTTCGCTGTAGAGTGCACGGATACGCTCTTTAATTTGTTGCATGGTTTCATTCGTAACCAGGGATCGGAGGGTTTCTCTAAATTCTTTCGTGAAGTTCCTTGATTCATTTTTTAGCTCAATAAAAGTCTGTACGGTGTTATTTGCGCTGACGTTTACTGCTCGGACCTCAAGAAGAACCGCCTTTAAGTCTGTCAGGATTGTTTCCAGGGGTGTTGTGCTAATGTTAAGCCCTTTGAGTACTTGAACCGTCATGACTCCTTCGAGAAGGTTGGTCAAAATCGCTTTTTCGAGTTGTAATAATCGTATTTCTGCACCTAGGGTACTATTCATAATTTCGATGTCATGTTCTGTTTCATTATCCGTGTCATTGTACCGAAGAGGTAGGTGAGGCAGACGAGACCCATTCTCTGTCTGATTCTTCGTTTCATTCCAAAAGGGATGTCGTTGTCTATCAAAGGGGGGGGGGGCACCCGGAGGGGTATCACCTGCTTTATCTGCGAACGCTAATGACGCAACAGAGGTCAAGAGCATCAGCACCAAGACCAAATTGAGTATTTTTTTCATGTTTATTCACATCCATAGCTGGCCTGTTTGTAGGAGGCCTTTGAGTGTATATTGGATGAAACAGCATAAATAATTTTAGCGGAACAGAGCGGAACATACCGGAACAAGCGCATCACAAAAGCTATGGTTTTTTCAAACGGATGAGATTGGAGACTTCTCTCTGTTCTTTCTCGATGAATCCTTTCCGTTCGAATCCACGGATATTCCTGGAGACCAATGCTTTTGATATCGGTATTTCTTTTTGAAGATCTGGTTGGGTAAGAGGTACGATGCATTCGGTTAAGCATCGCATGATTTGTTGTTGTCGATGGGGTAAACCTTTCCATTCTCCTGGTGGTTCTTTCTTTAAAAACATGTCCTTATAAACTCATGTTTTTGTGCTAATCAATGATAAAAAAAGAAGAAAAAAAAAGAGGCGATGTTCTAATATTCTAGCAGGTGCCTTAGTATCGGGAACGCGTGTGGAAACCGCTGGAACAATAACTCCAGGAATTGTGGTATTGGTTTATACGAGCATGGCATCGTTATAGGCAAGGGTTCTGACCATGCACTCCAATTGCCATTTGTATCCATGACACGCCCTGTTATGTTGTAGTTTCCAGAGTTTTTCCATTTATGGGTAACGTTAATTGTCGTAGGATTTTCCCATACTTTGCCGCAACATCCAGGAATCATAGCAACAATTTCATTCCCAAAATTTATTTCAAGTCTCAATAGACCATCGTAAACATCTGGATCAGACATTGTTATATTGTATGTATATAATGTATCGATTTTACCTGATGTAGGGCCTACTATTTCTGGTGGATTTGGTGGGTGGTTATCATCTGAAATTTTGATGGGGTTTGCATTTGCTAGAAGTGTAATACTTGAAGATAGTAGTATTGCACAAACAACAAGCAATGCAAGCTTATTTTTCATAATTTTAATACCTCTATTAATTTAAAATCAACTACCCCTTTATAAACCCTTAGATAACAGATATAAGCTCAAATCTACCCCTCAGAATAAAATTACTAACTAATCCAGGTGTTTAAATCCCTTCATCTACACGTATTTTAAATTGATTTCATTTCAACGTTACTATATCTAGTGATTAATCTTTAAAAACATATTCTTAGAACAAGAGAGCATTGACATGGTTTTAACAAAGCAAAATTGTCTTTTACCAAACCGCGATTAAAGCTATTCCATTAAGGTTGATGCCACTCTCATGATAATAGGCACCAGTAAACACAATCAATATTACTACACGACTTCCTTCCAATACTGTTGTGTTAGATGTATTAAATAATTTGTTTATTTCTACATGTCCATCAGTTTTTAGAGTCACAATCATTCCAAGACAATGTCCGAAACCTGGCAAAAAATCACTATGTACGAGACGTACAGTACCATTTCCTTTGATGACCACATGAGCAATAGTCATGGTATTTAATGTAGTGTCCTTTACTATTTCTTGTGAATTGCAAGTCGGAAGTACACATAGTAAAAACAGCATAATACAAGATATTGCAAATATTTTCTTTTTCATCTTTTTCTTCCTCCCCTGATAAAATCAGGTTAAGAATTAATATCCTCTTGTTTTATTTAAATGTTTGGGGGAGATAAAAATTAGAAACAGAGGCATTAACACGGTTTTAATTCATATTGGCTTGAGATAAGCATATTTAGGATAAGCATTTACACGGTTTTAATTCATGATCTTATTACCGCATTAGTTCGCCTATTCTTTTCTATCGTTAATTGAAGTATAACCCGACCATACTGAGAGGTGTAACAAACAGTGAAAAATGTTGATACTCGGCTGATACAAATAATATTTTATTTGACCATCCCCCTATTGCACTGACATTTGTAAATGTTTTCATATAAAAACGTAGTACACTGTAGGAGGTATCCATATCGAATAACCAGGCAATTCCAATAAGAGTTACTTTTTTAACAGGAGAACAATCGAAATTAAAATAATGAGCTCCGTATCGCTCAACACCCACTATAACTCCATCTACAATCATCAAACCAAAAACAAATATAAACTGTATAGTTTGGCTTGTATTTGTTGTTTTTTCTGATACACCACCAAATGTGATTGCATTACTGCCTAACTCTAAAAATTTTGGTATTGATTTGTTGTATAAGCATGGTATCGTTACTGTAAGATTCTCCCAGCCGCTTTCTGCATAATTTTCATCAATAGCCTTGACCCTAACGGTGTAAGCGTGCTTTGTGTCCCATTTATGCGATAGAATGACCTCGTCCCCAGATTTATTTAAACCTGTAAGCGTATAATAGTAATCACCCCAATCAACGTAATATCGTACATTGTCTTGGTCAGGATCGGTTGTTTGAATAGTATACTTGTATGAGGTTCGAATAGTTCCGTTGGTCTCTCCAGTGATAGTTGGTGTATTAGGGGGGCTGGTAACAAATCCATTTTTATCAGTCTTGATTAAATAAAGATCATCTTGACCAGCACCAAATGATGAAACGGTGGATCCTGTGATGATATATCCGCCATCGGTGGTTTGCTGAACAGAATTACCAGAATCATAACTTGCCCATCCAAATGTCTTATTCCATGTTTCATTACCAGTGCCATTGGTCTTGATTAACCACACATCATAACCACCAGCACCAAATGACCTTGTACTTCCTGTGATGATATATCCGCCATCGGTGGTTTGCTGAACAGAGAAACCCCTATCTTCATATGTTCCTCCGAAGGTCTTATCCCATATTTTATTTCCATTTCCATCGGTCTTAATTAACCAAGCATCTTCATTACCAGCACCAAATGAGTATGTGTCTCCTGTGATGATATATCCGCCATCAGCCGTCTGATCAACAGAAATACCTTCATCACTATTTGTTCCTCCGAAGGTTTTATTCCACTCTTCCTTCCCATTTCCATCGGTCTTAATCAACCAAGTATCATAACTACCTGCACCAAATGAACCTGTAGTTCCAGTGATGATATATCCACCATCAGCGGTCTGTTGAACAGACCTCCCCGAGTCAGTACCTGCCCCTCCGAAGGTCTTATCCCATATTCTATTTCCATTTCCATCGGTCTTAATTAACCAGACATCAGGACCACCAGCACCAAATGAGTCCGTTTCACCTACTATGATATATCCTCTATCAGTGGTCTGCTGAACAGAATAACCCATATCAAAATTCGTTCCTCCAAAGGTCTTATCCCATATTTTATTTCCATTTCCATCGGTCTTAATTAACCACACATCTTCAGCACCAGCACCAAATGAATAAGTATCTCCTGTGATGATGTACCCGCCATCAGCCGTCTGCTGAACAGAAAGACCAATATCCCAATCTCTTCCTCCGAAGGCCTTATCCCACACCTTATCACCATTATGATCGGTCTTGATTAACCAAAGATCAAAACTATATAAACCATTTGGTGGTAAATTATAAGAACCTGTGACTCCTGTGACGATGTACCCGCCATCAGTAGTCTGATCAACAGACCAACCCTCATCAAGATTTATCCCTCCGAAGATTTTTATCCATCCCGGAGATGTTGATAACGGAACTGGTGACCTATTAAAAAACTGATTCTTCCCTGTTGAAGTTGGTAGATATGCTTTCTCTGTATCTTGTGCAATGGTTGGAAAGATACTTGTTCCAACGAACAAGAGAATGATTCCAACCACCAAACATTTCCCAATCAAAGGATTCTTATCCATGTCTTTCCCCCTTTGTACAGTTATATAAGACTGTTCTCCTATAAGAAGGTTATTAATGAAGGGGCTTTGCACATTAAATACTAACGTCACTGCTTTACATACATTTTTGCACAATAATTAAAATTCGCTTTTACTTGATTGTGAAGTAAAAGTTAAAAAGTGTAATGTAATTGTTATAATTAAAATCGAAAAAAATGATTTAATACAATAAGGTTCTGACATTCACAACGAAGATTTCCCACTGCCATAGTATACAACACCAATTCTTTATATTTTTATTTCTTTAGGCCATGGATCGTTCATTGCAATATACCAGACTTTGTTAATATAATTTAAAACAAAATAATTTTGTGCTAAATGTATCCAGAAACAACCTCTTTCAGTTAAAGTTAAAAAATTTTCATCTTCTTCATACATTTTTAATACTTTTGTCAGAGTTAAACTTCTTTTTAATTTTTTATCGTTTTTATCAAAAATTTCCCAAAGTTGTTTTTTTGGGACATAGGTATCATAGAACCTCCAATATAGCCAATAATATTTCGATAGTTTTTCTGTTACCTCTAACTTTAGTGCTATTGGAAATTTGTTATTAAGGCATTTATCAATATAGTCTCTTACTGAAAAAGTATTAAAATAAAATCCATCACCAACATAGGTTCCTGCCCCTGGACCAAAACCAATGTATTGATCCCGTGTAACAGATGAGAATCTAGGAGTATGTCCTTTTTTAAATCCCCATACAGATATTCTTTCAAAACCTTGGTTTAAACAGTAATCATAGATGGTTTTGTACATTTTTCTTCTATTAATTAGATTTGGCATTTTCACCTTCTTTAATTTCATGTACTCACCAGCTTTAGAATACGGAAAAGTAAAGAGAGGATAGGTGGTTATTTGATTCGCGCCTAAATCAATAGCTTTTTTAATATCAGAAAGAACATCTTCATTACTCTGTCCAGGTAAAGCGAACATAAGATCAACATTTAATGTTTTAAAATCATATTTTAATAATAAATCCATAGCAGGTTTCAATATGTTAGCTTTATAATTTCTACCAATTAATTTGAGATTTTTATCATTAAAACTTTGAATTCCAAGGCTAACCAAGCTCACATCATATTCTTTTAATTTATTTGCGACAGTCTCATTTACATCATTGGGATTTGTCTCTATTGCAATATCCCCGGTTACCTTGAATTTGTCTGTAATATGGTTAATGATGATTCCTAACTCATCGATAATATTTGTTGGTGTACCACCACCGATATAGATCGATGGAACATTTATTTTTCCCAATATAGTGCTATATTGTTCTATCTCTGAAAGAATACCATCCAGAAAAGGTTTCACTAGTTTTTTATCATACTTTATTTTGTTGTATGGACAATAGGGACACATATTTTTGCAAAAAGGGATATGTACATAGAGGTCAATCTCTTTGATTCTAGGTAGTTGTATGTGATGTGCTTGTTTAAATATAAACTGCTGGTCATGTCCGATATAATATTGCCGTATTTTTTCTTTTAATAGTTTACGTAACATAGTGTATTACCAAAATTTTAATAAATTTTTGAGGGCACTTATTTTTAATTTTTGTGCACCAGATATTTCGGTGCAGGCTCCATAGCCACACTCTCTGCAGACTTCCTCTGAATTATATCTACAGCAAATATAATCTCCATCTATATCCGTAATTGCATAGGTTTTAGATGGTCTCTTCCAATTTCCTGTTTTCAGATCATCTAATCCTGCATAAGAATTAAAAACAGGGAGCCCTGATTTTTTATATTGAATGATTCTCTCGATAATTTTTTTTCTCTCATCAAAATTTATGAATAAATCATCGATACCATAATAGGGTGTATGAAAGTAAAACATTACTCCTAGTTTTGATAACTTTTCCTTTTGAACAAATTTTAAAAAATCTTCTACCTCATCTTTGTTAATGTTATTTATTACAAATACAATCACTATTTTAGGGTGATTTGATTCTTTAATGTTTTGAATAACCTCCTCAAAATGATGACCCCGTATATATTCATATTTTTCCTTAAGGCCATCGATACTCACCCAGATAATATCCGCCTTAGAGTTTATGGAAAATAATCCATTTGTATAAACATGCACATGATAATATCCAATTTTTTTAGCATAATCAATGATATCATCTAAAACACAATCTTCGTCTTTCCACAAAAATGGTTCTCCTCCCTCTATATAAAGCTCTCTGAATCCTTTTCTATAAAAACTATTTAACTTAGATTCTATCTGTTTCATCGTTAAACTCGGTCGTCCTGTATTTGAAACCCGGCAATCTTTACATGATAAATTACAGTTATCAGTAATAACCAGTCCCAATACTAAAGGCTCCTCTTTTCGTAATATAAAAAAATTTAAGGAATATCTTAAATAGAAAAAATATTTTTTAATTTTTTTTAATACATTTATCATTTGTTCTTTTTCTCGTATATTTTTTTTAATAACGATTTCATATTTAAAATATGTTTCATTACCTATTTAAATTCATTTTTTTTGAATTATATGAACAAGATTATCTCATGCGTAAATATAAAAGAGAATAATTTATTATTTATTTATGTTATGGGAAATAATCGCTGTAGGGGCTTTTATTATATTAATGGTTCTTGGGAAAATAAGAAAAACTTCCCTATTTGGTCCATTTATAATAGGTATAATAATTGGTATTTGGTGGGAAATTACTGCAGAAACTGATTTTAATTATACAGGATTTTCAATATATATATGGAAAGATGTTCCTTTAGCAATAATAGTACTCTGGGGTATAACAATTGCTGGGTATATTTTAATTAGTGATTTTTTTCAAGAAAAGATACCAATTTTTAAAAAAGGAAAAAAATCAGAATTAAAGAACTGCCTTTTTTGGGATGTCTCAATTGCATCGTTATTTGGTGTAAGCATGGAATTATTGGGTAGTAAATTATTCTCTATGTGGACTTATCCCAGTACTAGTGAAATTACATTATATAATCTTCCTATTAGATGGCTTGTTGGATGGGTATATGTTGGATTATTTAATCTAGCGTTTATTAGGAGATATGGAGATTTTTTTGAAATCAAATGGATGAAAAGAAAAATAGAACAACCTAAAAAATGAAATATTGCTTTTATATTTAAATATAATAATTTGTAATTTTATTATTTTCAGTTATTTATAACTATCTGTTCTGTACATAAAATCAAATCATTTCTTCTCCTGTTTTTTTGGACATTGGGTGTAAAAAAAACGACTTTATGTGCTAAATAGACTTTGGGTGCAAAGCCTTTCTTCTTTAAAAGCATATCCTTAGAACCCTTTGTTTTGTGCTAATCGTTGACAGAACATTATCAGAGAAGCATTGACACGGTTTTTGGTTTAGATTCTTTATTGTATATTCCCATGGATAATAACATCATCCATTTTACTAAGGATTTCACTGGCAAGAACTTGTGGTTTCATTGATTTTGAGTGTGCAATTATAATATCACTGATAATAGTTCTTAGTTCATCATAATCAGATTCATCTACATTATACATTATTTCTTTCTCCAATTTACAATTTCGTATTTTCTTTTTCTTTAAAAACATATCCTCAGAAATTAATTATGTTTAGTGAGAATCAATAACAAAAAAAGAAGAGATGCGAAAGGAGTGAAACCAGCTCTCATGAAATAACTCCGTTTTACACTCTATACTTTTCTCTCTGGTCATTCCTTCGTTATGCCCACGTGGTGAACCCGTCGATAACAATATGCGTAGTAACCGACAGCGCCAATGCACAGACCAATCCAAATCGGAAGATGGAACGGTCTGACCATCTGTGTTTGCCGGATGACAAGATGATCCAGGTCAATGAGAACGCCAGCCAACCCACCACAAAGGAGAACAAGAAGTGTATACTTTCCGAACGTACGATAAGGTCCAATGGCCAGACGCCGGAAAAATCTGGCGGTGGTTTCCCAATGAACTTTTCTAAAAACCCTCGGATGAATTCGGTGACGATCTCCCACGCCATTGTCAACTCCTCTTTCTTTCATCTGTACTAGAATCAATTTACTTCCCTGATCGCTCCATTGCACAATAAAAACAGAAGCACAAATTTGCATAAATAACCTTTCATTTCTCACAATCTGATAGCTTTAAAAATAAACTCCGGGATATTCTCTTTGTATTAAAAAAAATAAAACTATAAATACTGAGTTGCAATAACATATTTATAATAATTACTATTATAACTAGCTTGGACTAGGTGAGTAGATGGTGTCGAGAGAGTTAAAAAAGAAAATTGTAGCCTTTGGTATGACAGTTTCATTGATAGCACTTATTTTTGTAGTGTTAAGCCCATCACCTGTTACCGCGGTAAAATTAAACCCAGGGACGCCATATCCCACCTCTGTAAATACAGGGACAACCATCACCTTCAGCAACGTAAACCTCACGATTCGAGGCCCAGAGGCAATCCCTGTAGACTACCTGAACTTCTCAATTTTCAATACGAATCTTCAAGAGATTGCCCATGTACAATTTTCCATTAAGGGAACCTATATAACTGATTACCCCGTGGGGAAATTTACTGTTGCCAATGTAACCAATACATCAAACTTACACTATGTATCAGGCGGAAGCTATTACGGATATGATGAACAAGATGGTCAAAATATCACCGGCTTCGGCTATGGATACGGTTACGGAACTGGGACCACCGCTCTGACAATCCTCTATACCATCACCTACACCACCCATACCACAGGAACTTTTATTGCAAAACTCTTTGTAAACTCAACAAACCATACATATACATCCGGACCATCAACATCATTTACGGTATCAAATCCAACACCATCATCAGGACCATCATCAAGCCAAGCTCCAACAGCGAATACCGGAGGACCATATACCGGAGTTGTCGGCACACCAGTCCATTTCGACGGCTCAAAAAGCACCGCTGT
>Ga0209777_10007801_pt1 | contig 11808 bp, 5 predicted proteins | sample FrelakmetHBP12HB_FD_187147 | JGI IMG/M metagenome (GOLD analysis project Ga0209777, IMG submission 187147) | Freshwater lake sediment microbial communities from the University of Notre Dame, USA, for methane emissions studies -HBP12 HB (SPAdes)... | ecosystem: Environmental > Aquatic >... | reverse complement strand
AAAGGCCATCACTGCACCCGCCGCGGCGGCGAACGTTCCGTCCAGCCGCATGCCGCGATCGAAGCGCAGGGTTCCGCTCTCCACATCGACGGTGCCCTGGGTATTATAGAAAGCCAGGCTCACCGCGCCGACCCCGCTGCCGGCGGTCTTGCGAAACACATTGCCGTTGCCAAAACGTTCAGAGTCATTGCCCCACCATTGCGCCAACGTCAGATCCCCCTGCATGTCCCAAACGCCCAAATTGGTCACCGAACCTTGCCACGAACTATTGTCGTTCATGACAACAAAGCTCCCCCCGCTCATGACCACGTACCCATAGTTGGTCATCGGCCCGCCCAGGTCCTTCTCCGCGCTGGTCAACAGGTTGACCAAGGCGTTGCTTTGGACCAACAGCGACGAGCCTTGAGCAAAACGGCCAGCTGACCAGTTGAGTGTTGCATTAGACCGCACGGTAGTCGCGCCGTAGGCATACGTGCCGTTCAGGTTCACCACCCCGTTGGCCGCAATATCCAGCGCCCCGCTGATGCTCCCGTTAACCGCATTGAGCACCCCAACCACCCGGTTGCTGCTCCCGCCCAGCGTCGCCCCGCTCAAATCCAGCCGCACAATCACCCCATTGGTCTGGTAGGTCGGGCTCAGGTTCACTGTCCCAGCCAGCAACTGCAGGTTAGGCACATAATCATCCAGACCCTGCAAGGTTCCCCCCGTCAACTGATACTGCCCAGTCCCCGTAAAGCGGCTCGTCGGCACATACGTGAATGTCCCGCTATTGAACGCCATCACCGTCCCCGCTGCGGCCACAAATGTCCCGTCCAATCGCAGCCCGGTATCAAAGCGCAGCGTCCCGCTCTCCACGTCCACCGTGCCAGCAGGCCCATTAAAGAAGGTCAGGCTAACCACGCCGACCCCGGGACCGGCAGACTTGCGCAAAGTGCCACTATTCCCGAAGGTCGCGTAGCCGTTGCCATAATACTGCGGCAGGGTCAAATCACCCTGAAGCTCCCAAACCCCGAGATTGGTCACTGAACCCTGGTAGGTGCTGTTGTCGTTCATCAGGTAAAAGCCGCTTCCGCTGAGGACCACCCGCCCGAAATTGGTCATCGGTCCGGCCAGATCCTTCTCGGTGCTGCTTGTCAGATAGGCCACGGCGTTGCTCAGCAGCGTCAGCGACGAGCCTGGCGCCAGGCGGCCGCCGGTCCAGTTCAACAGGCAATTGGTCCCCACCACCACCGGGCCGTAGATAAAGCCGCCATTGAAGGTCAGGGCATAGAATTGGGAATTGGTGGCGAAGGTCACATTGCCGGAGTTGATGACAACGGTGTCGGCAATGGTTGGTACCTGCGCCGGATTCCAATTGGCGCTGTTAGTCCAATAGGTGGAGACCGCGCCCGTCCAGACAATGGGCGTGCTGACGACTAGGGTGGCCACGTGACTGACGGCGGTGCCGGCCCAGTTGGCCACGACCACATCATAGTTGCCGGAGTCAGCGACTTGCAGACTGTTCAAGGTTAACGAGGTGCCGGTTTTGCCAGCCAAGGGCACTCCACCTTTGCGCCACTGGTAACTCAGGCTGGGCGTCGGAGTGCCAGTGGCTGTGACGGTGAAGGTCACGGAGCCGCCCACCACCCCGACCTGGCTTTGCGGGTCAACGGTGACCACCGGCACATCCAGTATGCTTAGCCCCGCCGCATCACTGGCGACAACGCCCAAGGCATTGGACACCACCACGCCATAGTTGCCCGATTGCGCCACCACCACCCCGTTCAACGTCAAGGTTGGGGAGGTCTTCCCGGCGAGCGGCGCGCCATTGTACCACCATTGATAGCTCAGGGGCGCTGCACCGGTGGCGCTCACATTCAGGCTGACGGTGCTGCCGGAGGTCGCCATCTGACTGGCTGGCTGCTGCGTCAGCACCGGCGCGCCAACACCTTGCGCACCATAAACGGCTTGGACCTCCGTGGCGCTCAAGGCGCGATTGTATATCCGCGCCTCATCAATCAGCCCCACAAAAGTCTGGCCGCACGTGCCGGAGGCGCCAATGAACAACGGAACCGCATTCACCTGCCCCAGCACGCTTTCCGTCCGATAGACCAGCGCTCCATTCACATAACCCAGCATTTCCGCGCCGGTAAACACCCAGGCCAAGTGCTGCCATTGCCCCACTGGCACGTTCCAATAGGCGCCGCCGACTAGGTCCGATGGCGATTCGTAATTGTAGCTGCTGCACGCGACGCGCTTGCCGAAATAGTAAGGCACCGAGCCGGCCTGGGTCCGCTTGACCCACATCTCGACCGTCATCGCGCTGCCCGGCGCAAAGTCCAGCGAGGCCGAATCCAGCACCGTCAGATAACCCCCGCTGAAGTTAAACGCCTGCCCGAACAGCCCCGGCCCATAGCTGGCACTCCCCGAAAGCGCGCCGTCGTTCAGCCCATTCTTGTCCGCCGTCGTCCCGTCTCCCGTCCACCAGCTCACCAATCCGGCCGGCGGCACCGGCTGTGCCATCACCCCTACCGTGAAACTATTGGTCGCCCCCATCGACGGCGTCCCGTTGTCCGTCACCCGCATCGTGACCTGGTAATTGCCCGGAGTAGCGGGCGCCCACGTTATAATGCCGTTGGTATCCACGGCCACCCCTGCCGGCGCCGACACCAGACTATAGGTCAGGATGTTGACTGGAATATCGGTATCCATCGCTGTGTTGGTCACCGTCAGCACCCCGCCCACACCGATCAGCTGCGGCCCGATAACCGGCAGCACGGGCGCGGTGTTGGTCTCGAACACCAGCACGTAGAAGGACTGCGTTGACCCCAGGCTCGGATTGCCGCTGTCGAAGATCCGCGCCGTAAAGTAATTGCTGGTGCCCCCCTGCGCCTCGCTTGGCGTCCAGCTCAACACCCCGTTGGTCAAGCCCAGCACCGCCCCGCTCGGCGCTGACACCAGCTTGAACAAGACCTGGTTGCCATCCAGATCGCTCACCTGGTTGGTGTAAAGCAGGGTCTGGCCTTCGATCATGCTAAAGTTGGGAACCGCCGTCCAAGTCGGCCCGTTGTTGACTCCATTGGTGACCGCCGTCTGGAGCGTGAGCGTTGTGGCCGTATAAGCTGGCGCCAGCACACGCCCAAACCCAACCTGCAAGCCGTCCGTATTGGTGAAGGTGCCGGACAGTGTTCCGGCGCTCAGCACGGAGAAGTTCAGACCGGGATCGGGGATATACCCGTTGAGCAGGCGTGCGCCCAGTCTCCCGGCGACACTAGCCGTGCCGGATACGGAAATCTGGCCAAAACTGGTGTTGTTGCTCAGCCCAAAAGCAATCGTGCCAGCGGTGGAGCTCAAGCCACGGGTAAAAGCCAGCACACCGCTCAACGGCTCGATCGCCGATTGGTTGAGAAAGACCAAATCCATCGTCGAAGTGCCTGTGCCGGCGGATTTGCGCAACAGCCCGTTGTTGCGAAAGGCCGGGTAGCTGTTGCCGAACCAGTTGCCGAGTGTCAGGTCCCCGCGCGTCTCCCAAGACCCGCTATTCTGGATGATCCCTGCCCAGGTAGCCCCGTCATTTAACAGGTAGATGGGACCGCTGGTCCAGACCACGGCCCCGTAATTGGTCATCGGCCCACCCAGGTCCTTCTCGGCGGCAGTCAGCACGTTCACCAAGGCGTTGCTCTGGACCAGCAGCGACGAGCCCTGGGCGAAACGCCCACCGTTCCAGTTGAGCACCCCATTGGAACTGACTGTTAGCGCGCCCGAAATATACCCACTGTTGAAGTTCAGTACCCCGCTCACCTGGTTGGCGCCCGCCAGCGTCGCCCCGTTCAGATCCAGCCGCCCAATCGCGCCGTTGGTCTGAAAGCTCGGGCTCAACGTTACCGTCCCGCCTACCAACTGCAGGTTCGGCAGAAAATCCGCCAGGTTGGCCAGCGTGCCACCCGTCAACTGGTATACCCCGCTCCCCGTAAACCGCCCCGGCGGCGTGTAAGTAAACGTGCCGCTGTTGAATTGCACCGCCGTCCCGGCCTCCGCCGTGAGCAATCCGTCCAACTGCTGCCCATGATTGAATTGCAGCGTTCCGCTCCACACCTCCACGGCCCCATAGCTGTTGTAAAACAGCAGGCTAATCACCCCGGTCCCGGTCCCGGCCGTCTTGCGGAATTTCCCGCCATTGCTGAAACTCTCAGAATCATATCCCCACCACGGCGACAGCGTGCAATCCCCTTGCATCTCCCAGATCCCCAGGTTCACCACCGTTCCGAAGTAAGTGCTGTTGTTGTTGTTCATGACAACGAAGCTCCCCCCGCTCATGACCACCCGCCCATAATTGCTCATCGGCCCGCCCATATCCTTCTCGCCGGTCCCCAACAGGTTGACCACCGCGTTGCTCTCGACCAGCAGCGACGAGCCCGGGGCAAAACGCCCCGCCCACCAGTTGAGTGTCCCACTGGCTCTCACCGCCGTGGCCCCGTAGGCGTACGTGCCGTTCAGGTTCACCACGGCGTTGGCCGCCACCTCCAGCGCTCCGCTGATATTCCCGTTGACCACATTGAGCACTCCAACCACCCGGTTGCTGCTCCCACCCAGCGTCGCCCCGTTCAAATCCAGCCGCACAATCGCTCCGTTAGTCTGGTAAGTCGGGCTCAAGTTCACCGTCCCGGCCAGCAACTGCAGGTTAGGCACATAATCATCCAGCCCCTGCAAGATGCCCCCCGTCAACTGATACTGCCCAGCCCCCGTGAAGTGGCTCGGCGGCACATACATAAAGGTCCCCACGTTAAATGCCATCACCGTCCCCGTAGCGGCGATGAACGTCCCACCTAACTGCATCCCCCCATCAAAACGCAGCGTCCCGGTCTCCACGTCAACCGTGCCTGTCGGCCCGTTGGTGACCGCCACGCTGATCGCACTCAACCCGGTGCCGGTGGCCTTGCGCAGGATGCCGCTATTGACAAACGGGCCCGAGCCATTGCCCCAATACGACCCCAGGCTCACATCCCCTTGCACCGTCCAAAGCCCCACGTTGGTCAGCCAGCCCTGATACGTGTTGTTGTCGTTTAACACATAAAAGCTGGTGCCGCTCAGAACCACCTGCCCAAAGTTGGTCATCGGCCCGGCCAGGTCCTTCTCGGTGCTACTGGTCAGATTCACCACCGCGTTGCTTAAGACGGTCAGCGACGAACCCTGCGCCAGGCGGCCGCCAGTCCAGTTCATGACACAATTACTCCCAACCACGACCGGGCCATAGATGTAACCGCCGTTGAAAGTCAGGCTGTAAAATTGGGCGTTGGGAGCGGAGATCACAGAGCCGGAGTTGATAACGGCGGTATCGATGCTCGTCGGCACCTGCTGCGGGCTCCAGTTGGTGCGGTTGTTCCAGTCCGAGGAAACCGCCCCGGTCCAGGTAATCGTCGCGGCCGAAGCGCCGCTGAAGACCAGACCGCACAAGAACAGAAGGGACAGTATTGAGACGCTTCGCCTGGCAAAGCGGCCGATTCCAAAAAACGCAGTAATTGAGGTCTGGCTAGGTTTCATATGGTGAATAGGAGAGTGAGGTTGTCCACAACCGTTGTGGCACGGTGCTCCAAATTGACGTCCCCCCGATTAAGCGCCCACCATACTGTTGGGGAACAGGTGGAACACAATTACTTATCGGGTGCATTCATGCGGGACATTAGCACCCCCCTGCGCCGCGTCAATCTGAATTCACTCGCTGTGTCTTCACGAGGGAAATAGCAGTGCAGGTGGCGGATAAACCGGCAAGGATGGCGGGTTGTCGGTGGCGAAAACCCCGTGATCCCTCGGAAAGCGCCGATTTCTTAGGATCCCTTGCCCTGACTGGATTGGCCATATCTAGTGCTAGGCTGAGCAGGAATTCGACGCGCACAGTTTCCAATTGAGCCCAAAGCAAGGCGGACCAGGGCGGCGGCTGTGTAGTGTGTGTCATGCGTTCATCGGACTTAGAAGCGCAGGGCGATTTGCCGCACGGCCAAGGTTCTTCTCTGCTTCCTTTCAATTCCGTTTAGTTTTGACGCCAGCCAGCAAGCCGAATATGGTGGCTGCCGTGAAATGGCCTATCATTGGCTCTGGCTTGCAGAGCCTCGAAATTGGCGCTATTCTGGCGAAAGGCACAAGTCGGTCCTACGCCATTTGGGGGGTCTGGAGACAATGGAGAGATATGAAAACCACAATCAAAATGGCCGCCATCGGTGTGCTGCTGGCAATGGTAACTCTCGCAGCCAATGCCCAACCCAATCTGGAGTACTGGGCCCACGATTTGAAAATCGGGCTAACCGGCTGGACCGATGGTGTGCCGCGTACAAACGGAATCATCGCGAGGGTCGCCGCCCATTCCGTAAAGATGGCCTCAAAGGACATCATCCAGAGCTTGGCCAACAAGCAGGTATTTGCGATCAGCAAAGGGCTTACGAATTTCACCGTGGTCGTGACAAATCATGTCGATAAGACTAATTATTATACGACCAACAATGTCGTGATGGCTCTTCCGGTGTTTACCCGGAAGATTAATGCGTCCTATTCACCCAAGGCCCGGCTGTTGCTGCTGGAGCCGTTAGGCACCAACGGCCTGAGTTCGTTAGTGATTGTCCGGGACGGAGAACCTCCGGTTGATTATAGCGTCAGTGATTATATTCAGCTTGCCAAAGTCAGTTTCGACGGAAGGACGAACGATCTTGTGACCGCGGGGCGGTTGGATTTGGCGCATAACCTGCTTTCAGTTACTGATTACAGTGTTCAAAGATTGGCCTTTGATGAAAACGGATTTAAGGTCTGGCCGCCGCCGGGCACATATTTCGACGTCCAGGGCCTTGACACTCAACGAAGATTCAGCCTCATTGAGAAGGGCCAGGTGATCGACAACAGCGTCATGAAGTCGGGTGTTACAAAAGTCGCTGGCACGGGGCAGGTTGCCAATACGAACGGCTTCACCGTGTTAAGCGGTCTGATCATGATCAGCGGCGGCAAGCACGAAACACGGTAAGGGCTATGAGCCAGGACCATCGACTCCAGCAACAACGCTTTGAGTTGAAGTACCTGATCGATGAAACGATCACGCCGGCCCTCCGCGATTTTGTGAGCAGCTACCTCGATCTTGATGATTACGGAGTAGGACGGCCGGAGTTGTCCTATCCGGTCCACAGCTTGTACCTTGATTCGGATGATCTCGAGACTTACCACACCTCCGTCAACGGCGTCCGGAATCGTTTCAAGCTGCGGTTGCGCTATTACGACGAGCATCCCGAATCGCCGGTGTTTTTCGAGGTCAAGGCGCGCATGGACAATTGCATCGTGAAACAGCGGTGTGGGGTACGACGCGGGGCGGTAGCGTCGATGGTCGCCGGCCAACTGCCCGAGGCGGGGCAACTGCTTTCCAAGGAACCGCGGCACCTGGTGGCGCTGCAGCGTTTTAATTTGCTTCAAAGTCAGCTCAACGCCCGGCCCAAGGCCCACAATGCATACCTGCGCGAAGCCTGGGTTAGCCCGCAGGATAACTCGATTCGGGTCACCATTGACCGAAACATCCGCATCGAGCCTTGCTTTATTGCCAAGGCGGTGACGGAGATGACGCAGCCAGTCAGAGTCTTTCGTGAGTTCGCGGTATTGGAGCTAAAGTTCACAACGCGGTATCCCAATTGGTTTAACAAGATGGTTCAGCGATTTAGTTTGATGCAGTTCTCCTCCGCGAAGTATGTTGAAGGAGTGGAGCTGCTAGGCGAGCAGCGGTTTCATGACGGCGAAAAGGCATTTGACTGGCAAGGCCTGGTGCCGAGTGAATATGCTCCCGTGTCGCAGGCGGTCTCGACGCCAGCGTCAGAGACGAAACAGACCGGCGCTTATGAATGATTGGTTCTTGCGTGGTGATTACGGCGCCGCACCGACGAATTACATCGCGTTGGTGATCGGACTGCTGCTGGCCTTTGTCTGCGGCCATACGGTCGCATGGGTGTACATGTGCACGCACACGGGCCTTTCGTATTCCCGCTCCTATGTCAATACCTTGATCCTCATGCCGGTGATCGTCGCCCTGGTCATGATGATCCTGGCCAATAACCTGGTGCTGGCCTTTGGGCTGATGGCCATCTTTGCCATGGTCCGTTTCCGCAGCATCCTCCGCGACACACTCGACACGGCCTATGTTCTGGCCGTGATTGTCATTGGGCTGGCCTGCGGCACCTCGAAGTTCACCTCAGCGGTGATCGGCTGCCTGGCGACGGCTGGCATCATGTTTTATTTCTGGGCCACCGCCTTCGGCACGCGACAGCGGTACGATTTGATCGTCAACGTTCAGTGGGTCCGGCCGGCGGCGGAGCTGGGCGAATTGCGCCAGTTGCTGGCCCGCCACAGCCGCCATACCCAATTTGCCAGCCAGCGTTCCAATGAAGGTTCTCCCGGGATCGATCTTTCCTACCGGCTCCTCCTGCGGGATCCTGCCCGGAGCCACGAATTAATCGATGAGCTGCGGGCCCTGAAGGGAGTGGCCAGGATTACCAGTGTGCACGCGGGCGATGAATCTGAGATGTGAAGAAGAGCAGCCCCACCCCAATCCCGATACCCCTACAACAACGCTGGCGCGATGCTCGCCTGCGCGCATTGCCCATCGTTGTGTTTGCGGCGGTTTTAATCACCATCGCTCTTTTGTGGAAAGACTATGTCGCGGCCCCCACGATGGTGGGGCAGGCCGAACCTGTTCTGGCCCAAGTGAGTTGTTTCAAGCCGGGCGTGCTGGCCGAGTTTACCGTCACGCGCTTTCAAAAGGTCAAAGCGGGCGACCCGGTTGGGCAGGTGGTGGTCACGGACCCAAAAATCCTCGCTTCCTCGCTGGCCGTCATTCAAGCAGAAATTGAAATGCTCCGCGTCAATATGAAGCCGATCGCGGCGCAGCAACGCAATGCGATGGATTACGACCAGCTCCGATTGGATTGGATGAAGCAGCGTGCCCAGCTTGCCACCGCCCGAGTCAACCTGCAACTGGCTGAAACGGAATATCGGCGCACCGACGAATTGTTTCGGGACAAGATTGTGGCGCAACGGGTTTATGAACAAGCCACGGCGGCGCGCGAGCGGCTCCAGCATGAAGTCGAGGAGTTGACCAAGCTGGTGAACGAGGGAGAAGAGAATTTCAAACGATTGCAGCTCACCAACACGACCGAGATTTCGAAAGTATCGAGCGATCCCTTGCTTGCCGCCATTGCGGTGCAGGAATCCAAGCTGCGGCTCACCGAGGCTGAGCTAAGCCCGGTCCTGTTGAAAGCGCCCATGGATGGCATCGTCAGCATGATATATTGCCGGGCGGGCGAGGCCGTGACAGCGGGGCAGCCCATTGCTTCCATTGCAACCCTCAATCCGGTTCGAATCATTGGCTACATGCGTAGCCCCATCCTGAACGAACCGAAGGTTGGTATGCGGGTGCAGGTCCGCACACGTGGACCGCGCCGGGAGGAGGGGGCGGCAACCGTCGTTGAAGTTGGCGCACAATTGGAGGCGGTTCCCGCTGCCTTGCTCGGACCCGGAGGGCTCCCCCATGCCGAGCTTGGCTTACCGGTTGACATTAGCTTGCCATCGAACCTTAGGATTCGCCCGGGGGAGTTGGTGGACATCACCCTGGCCTACGGGGCGGATTAAGAACATATCGCAACCGGTCCGCAGCGCTGAGCATTGCTTTGGCAATCAGAAGCAGACTCTCGGAACTCACTTCACTTCGACCGTGAAGTGGTGTCTGTCGAGCATGCTGCCTTCGGCAAACGCGAGATGCGCCAGGGCCTTATTGTAATCAGCCAGGGCGAGGGCCTCGGCGGTGCGGGCTGCCGTGAGGGTTTCCTGTAACTGCAAGACGAAAAAACTGGTGGAGAGTCCGTTCTGCAGCTTCTTTTGTTCCGCGGCCAACGCGGTTTCGGCATAGCTCCTTGCCCGGTGGGTGGAGCCCACCTGAGCGAAGCGCGATTGCACCCGGCTGACCCAATCCGCGATCTCCAAGAAGATCCCTTGCTCGGCTTTCTTAAGCTGCAGTTCGGCGAGCTGTTTGGCGGCTTGGCTGGCGCGGTAGTAGTTGCGCTCCGCAGTGCGGGTCAATGGAAAACTCACCACGACGCCATAGAAATACTCGGGATACCGAAAGTGGAGCGTATCGCTCATGGCGGCGCCTGAACTCTCATCAACCCCCAAACCGCCGTAGCGCCCGACCAAATCCAGGCTGGGGTAAAGCTGGTTTTTTCGGAATTGAACCACCACATCACTCTTCTCCACCGCGAGGCGCGCCTCGGCCAAATCCGGACGGTTTTTCAGCGCGTTTTGGAAGCTTTCCGACCGGTGGACAACTGGCGCCAGTGCCAGCAAGGCGTCAGTCGGGGTAAGGTCGGTATCGACCCATTTCTGGAAATCATCGGTCAGCAGGGTTTTTAAGGCATTTTGTCGGGCCAAATAGGCCTCACGAGCGGCCGTCAGGACCGTCAGGGTATTCTGCAGTTGGGTTTCGGCCTGCTCGGCATCCAGCGCCGGCAAATCGCCAACTTCGACTCGCCGGTGCGTCTCGGCCACAAACTGTTGTTTAAGCTCCAGCGCCTTTTCTTCCACACGCACCTGTTCGCGGGCCGCGATAAGGTCGTAATACCCCAATTCGACGGCCAGCAGGATACCCGTGATCTGAAAACGCAAGGCTTGCTCGGTCATCTTTGATTCCTTGCGCCGGACGCGGATTACCTCCCGGGATTGGTCGATCCAGAAATCTTTCAACAAATGCTGCCTCGCGGTCACGCCTGCTTCCGAAAAGTAATTGTTGGTCTCCCTAATGCCCCAAAAGAAGAACCTTCCGTCGTCCGGATCGGCACTGAAGTCGGTGGTGGCGGATTTGTGGCCGGCCTTCCCGCTAAAACTGTAATTCATCCCAATGGGCAGCAGCCCTTCGAGCGCCGGTCCGAGACTGTCGGTAGTAAGCTGGTAAGGGAAGTCGGGATTGAACTTTTGAGGATCAAAGTCCTCTGGCTGGGAAACATAAGCGTGTGTGGCCCGAAATGAGAAGATGGGATCGTAAGCACCATAGGCGCCGCTCAGATTAAAGCGGGCGATGTCCGTGGAAAGGCGTCCGATCTGCACATCCAGATTGTGGGTGAGCGCTAACTGGATGCATTGCTGCAAAGAAATGGAACGGTTTGTGGCCGGGGATGGTGCCGTTTGCGCCGCGGCGATGACGGCGGTGCAAAGAGCAATCACCACCAGGATTCTGGCACGCATGTTGGCCGGATTATGCCGGTTCGAGACCTCGGGGTCAATCAGCCGGTTTGGTGCGCGGTTGGGGGGGACGGCGCCTCTCATGGTTCCCGTGCCGCCGGCGGGGGAATGATCCAGCCCGGTGCGTTGCCTATCCGAGCGGGCTCTGGCACACTACTTACATGCGCGCGCTTTGTTTCGCTCTTATCGGCGTGGCTCTTTCTGCCTGGGGCGGCCACAGGCTTGTGATGGTCCAGCCGACGCTGTACTCCGGAATGGCCGACGCTTCGGGGGCCATTGCAGTCAGCTCCAACCTCTTTGTGGTCGCCGACGATGAGGACAACATCCTGCGACTCTACCGCAGCGATCGGGGTGGGGGGCCTATCAAGGAATTTGATTGCAGCGCCTTTGTGCAATTGGAAGGTAAACATGTGGAGGCGGACCTGGAGGCGGCCGCCAGGCTCGGCGATCGAGCCTTTTGGATCGGTTCGCATGGCCGCAGTAAGAACGGAAAGGTGCGCCTCAATCGCAGTTGTCTGTTCGCCACCGACATCAAGGTCACCGACCAGGCGGTAGCGTTGACCCCAGTGGGCGAGCCCT
>Ga0209777_10007800_pt1 | contig 11808 bp, 6 predicted proteins | sample FrelakmetHBP12HB_FD_187147 | JGI IMG/M metagenome (GOLD analysis project Ga0209777, IMG submission 187147) | Freshwater lake sediment microbial communities from the University of Notre Dame, USA, for methane emissions studies -HBP12 HB (SPAdes)... | ecosystem: Environmental > Aquatic >... | reverse complement strand
TCGCAATCTTCCCGCCAACAGCGGGACGTTCTAACCAACTGAACTACAGCCCCGTTTTTCAAAAAACTTTTTAATAAACTCGCGATCTTCCCGCCAACAGCGGGACGTTCTAACCAACTGAACTACAGCCCCGTTTTTCAAAAAACTTTTTAGTGAACTCGCGATCTTCCCGCCAACAGCGCGACGTTCTAACCAACTGAACTACCAGCCCTAAAAAAATCTATTATCACAATTTGGCAAGTCCTAACTCCGCTTAGAAAAATTATCGGCGGATATGTAATTCCAAAGGCACATCTGCGGTACAGAACAGAGTTAAACCCGATGTATATCGGGAAGTACAAAAAAATTTCAAACTTTCTTCGATCAATAACCTAAGTAAAAATAAGGATTCTTTCTCATCCAAAGCAAGAAATTATAAATATTCAGTTCCGAAACTGACTTCTATAGTACTTATTGCCAATACTGCATGATCTTTAACTTTAACTAGTTTCTGATGCCAAATCGCATCAATTATTTTAACATTTGTAATTTCTGTACCTTTAATGCAGCTATTCACTTAGATTTTATCTTTTTGAAAGTCTTGAAGTGAAGTTTTGCTAATTGTGCTAATTTATTTTCACCGATTTTTTCCAACAACTTTTCTGCATACGTTTCGGTTGTAATAGAAGAACCTTTTGGCAAATTAAGTCCCTTGCGGCTGTGGAATTCAAACCAATGAATAAAATTTTCTCTTGCAAGAATTGAAGCGGCTGCAACGCCCACATACTTTTCAGCTTTTGTTTCTTGAATGAATTCAACATCAGAATGTTTAGAGAGAAGACTGATATCCAATTCCTTATTGCTGAATTTATCTGTAATAACAAACTTACAATCAATTTTTCCGAACAAGTTACTAAGGGCTTTAGAGTGCGCCCAATTTAAAAGTTTGTTAAGGTTGCCGAATTGGTTATAGATCTCGTTATACTTATCCGGATTTATTTTTACAACTGCAAAATTTTCTTTTATAATTTTTTTTATTTCCTTAGCTAAAATTCCTATTTGGTAATCGCTCAATTCTTTGCTGTCCCTAACGCCAATCCGATGTAGTTTCTTTTTTGTTTCATTATTCACATAAACAGCGGCAACAACTAACGGTCCAAAGAAATCACCTTTACCGCATTCATCTGTCCCGATATATTTTTCCGGTTCATTAAGTTTTTGTTCATGTAATTCTAATTCCGGTTCTTCCCAAATTAAAGTTTTTAATTCCCTGTAGAAATCAGATTTATCATCTCCTTGAAGAACAGTTTTAATTCCTTTTTTCCCAAAATACACTTGCACTTTTACTTTTGATTTTCCGCTTTCGGCAATAAACTCATAATTGTAATCTTTCATTGAGATTACAGATACATGAATACCGTTCTTATGCAAGCAGTTGTGTAGCGTTTCAATTCTTTGTCTAGCTTTTTCTTCTAAGGACATAAAATCTCTGATTATTTTAACTCATACTTAATTTGAATTGGGTAGATCAAATAGCTATTTTTATATCGGTTATTTGTTTTTTGTGAATACGGTTTCATCTGTTTAGCTTAACCTCATCTTCTTTTCTTAAAGTTAAATTAAAATGAATAATAAATTCATATTCCAATTTACCCTTTTACTTACACTTTTTATAACCGCTAATATTTTTCCCCAGTCAACGCCAGATCAAATTGTTGCATCGGTCGGCACAAATCAAATTTCAATTAAGGATTTTATATCCCGGTGCGAAGAATATCTTTTTTCCACCGGCGTGAAAGATAATATAGTTGTGCGGCGTGCAATTCTGAACAACATGATTAACGAAATATTGTTATCTAAATATGATGACAACAAAAAAATATTGTCCAATCCTGAATATCAAAAAGAATTAAAATGGGCAGACAAACAAACAATTTTAGCATATCTTGAAGATCAAGAAGTTTTTGCTAAGATCAAAGTAACGGATGCAGAATTGAGAGAAGCTTATTATAGATCAAATGAAAGAATAGCAGCCCGCCATTTGTTCGCTCAAACAGAAGAGGAAGCGAGTAATTTGTATCAGCTTTTACAAACCGGAGCTGATTTTAATTCGCTTGCAAAACAAGTTTTTACTGATTCCACATTGCAGAAAAACGGTGGATATCTCGGTTATTTTTCTTGGGGAGACATGGATCCTGCATTCGAAGATGCCGCATATTCATTAAAAATTGGAGAAATTTCCAAACCGGTTAAAACAAAATATGGCTATAGTATTATTAAGGTGGAAGATCGTGTCCCGCATCCTTTGCTAACGGAAGATGAGTATGTAAAAAGAAAGCATCATATGGAAGGTGTAGTTAGATTAAGAAAGAGGAATCCTGCAGAGAGAGATTTTATAAACAAACATTTTGTTCCGAATAAAGTTATGTTCAATGAAAAATCACTTGATAATGTTTTAACTAATTTATCATATTCAACTGCAAATTCTTCAGAAAAACTAAAACATAAAAGTTCTTCTACTATTTGTATGAAGTATGGAAACAAATCTTATAGTCAAAACGAGTTAGAAAGAAGAATAGATGAAATTCCTGCATTCCACAGAGAAAAAATTACTTCCATTGAGAATTTGAAAACAGTTGCTGCAGGAATTGTTTTACAAGATATTCTTATGAAAATGGCTATGGAGAAAGGTTACAATTCTGTGCCGGCTGTTCGTAATTTGATTCCTAAATATAATAACGTAATTTTTTTGACTTATAAAAGAGAGGAAATAAATAACAATACGATTTTACCAGATAGTATTGTCAAAAGATACTATGATGATAATCCTCAATACTTTAAGAATGATAATGAAATGAACGTTCAGGAAATTATCGTTAAGAGAAAATCCTTAGCCGATAGTTTGATGATGCAGATTAATAGCGGTGCCGACTTTGGTTCATTAGCCGAAAAATATTCGATAAGGGAATGGTCAGCAAAAAATAAAGGTATCATGGGCTTTTCCGAAGTATCAAAATTCGGAATAGTTAAAGACACTCTTTGGAGATCTGATATCAATAAAATTCTTGGACCAATTAAAATTCAAGAAGTATACGCAATATTTAAAGTGCTGGAGAAAAAAGTTGGAGAGGTAAAAGATTATGAACATTCAAAAGATCTTGCTTATCGTTTAGCAAAGAAAGAAAAATCTTCTTTGGTTGTTGATGAATATATTTCCAAACTTAGAAAGAACGTTAACATAAAAGTTGATGAAAACATGTTAGAGAATGCTGTAATAAGTAATTAAAAAATTGTCTATTATTTTTTCAATAAATACTTTCAAGGGAGTATACCATGAAAAAAACTTTTACTGTTTTGCTTTTATTGGTTGCTATCTTATCTGAAAGCGTATTTGCTGGGACAACCGGTAAACTTACAGGTAGAGTAACCGATAAGAAAACAGGTGAAGCCCTTCCGTTTGTAAGCGTAATTTTGGAAGGCACCACTTATGGAGCCCAAACCGATTTGGACGGAAAATATTTAATACTTAACATCTCGCCTGGAAGGTATAATGTAAAATTCCAATATGTCGGTTATCAGCCTGTAATTACTCAAAATGTGCAAATCTCAATTGATCTTACTACAGTTCAAGATGCAACAATTGAAGAGACTGCTGTTGAAATGCAGGCAATTGTTGTTCAAGGTAATGTTGAAAGAGTCCAGAAAGATATTACTTCAAGCCAGGCAAGAGTAACTTCTGAAGAAATTAAAAATTTACCTGTGACAGAAATTAATGATTTACTGCAATTGCAAGCCGGCGTTACAAAAGATGCAGGCGGTGGCTTCCATATTCGCGGCGGACGTTCTTCTGAAATTGCTTATTGGGTAAATGGTATTTCTGTTACCGATTCATACGATAATAGCCGCGGTATCGAAATTGATAATTCCAGCATTCAAGAACTTCAGGTTATCAGCGGAACCTTTAATGCAGAGTACGGTCAAGCTCTATCTGGAATCGTGAACACTGTTACAAAAGAAGGCGGACGTTCTATCAAAGGTAATATTAAACTTTATAGCGGAGATCACTTAAGTAATTTTACAGATTATTTCCCGGGTGTTAATAATTTTAAACCATTTAAAAATTATAACCTTCAAGCAAGTTTTAGTGGACCAATCCCTTATACCGATAATACTTTAACCCTTTTTGCTGCAGGCAGATACGTTTATGATTATGGATATTTAAATGGTTATAGGGATTATCTCCCTTCCGGCGCTCCAGGGGATAGTTCTTTAGTACCAATGAATTGGAATAAGCGCTGGATCGGCCAAGGCAACCTAAGCTTTTATGCATCATCAAAACTTAAATTCAATGCAGAACTACTTTATTCTAAAGAAGACTACAGAAATTATAATCATGCATTCAAATTGAATCCAGACGGAGATGTAACTGATTTTACTCACAGCTACAATGCTACATTTACTATGACACATACGTTTTCCAACACATCTTTCTATACAGTAAAAGCATCTTATTTCTTTAGAGATTATAATGAATACTTATACAACGATCCGTTAGATCCTAGATACTATGCACCAGATTCTTTGAATACAATCGCTTATGCTTTTCTGACGAAAGGAACAAATCTTCACAGATTCTTCAGAGAGACAAACACTGCAATTGGCAAGATTGATTACACAAGTCAGGTAACTGATAAACACTTGATTAAGTTTGGCGTTGAGGGAAGATTGCACGATCTTAAATTCGATAATTACAATCTTCAACCGCTATTGATTAACGGCGTTCCGGCAAATCCTTTCGTTCCTGATATTCCATCGGAAACTTCTCCTCTTAGACAAAAATACGACGAGAAACCGATAGAACTTGCTGCGTACATTCAGGATAAAATAGAATATCAGAGTGTAATAATTAATCTCGGAATAAGATTTGATTACTTTGATTCGAGAGGGAAAGTCTTAGTTGATCCGACCGACCCGAACATCAATTTGCCATTAAGATCTGATATGCAGAACCTTTCCATAGCTGAAAGAGAACCGTATTTCTATAAGAAAGCTACATCTAAGTGGGCGATTGGACCAAGATTCGGTATTGCTTATCCGATAAGCGATAAAGGTGTTTTACATTTTTCTTATGGGCAGTTCTTACAGATTCCAACATTCCAATATTTATTTAACAATGGACCATACTATGTACCACAGACCGGCAATTTTTATGGACCTTATGGAAATCCAGATTTAAAACCACAACAGACTATTATGTACGAGCTCGGATTTCGTCAAGATTTCTTTGATGAATTTAATTTAGATGTTACAGGATTTTACCGGGATATCAGAAACTGGATTACAGCAGGTGCTCTTATTGTTACAAGAAATTTAGTTTCTTATTCTACATATATAAATAAAGATTACTCAAATGTTAAAGGCATAACTCTAAATCTTAATAAAAGATTTTCCAACCATTACTCAATTGATTTGAACTACACCTATCAAGTTGCTGAAGGAAGTAATTCAAGCCCCGAAGATGCATTCTACGCACAGCAGGGAAATGCCGAACCAAAACTTTATTTGTTGCCTTTAGATTGGGATCAAAGACATATACTGAATCTTTCATTTTACGTCGGAGACGTTGATTGGGGAGTAAGTTTAATTGGCCGTTATGGAACAGGACTTCCTTATACGCCGACAATTACTCAATTTACTGCTGAACGTGGAATTACTTCCGGCTTACAGCAGAACAGCAGAAGAAGGCCAGGGCAGTTTGTGGTGGATATGAAAGCAAACAAAACATTCAAACTTGGCAGCATGGATGTAACGGCATTTGTTCAAGTATTTAATTTATTAGATACAAAAGTTGTTGTGAATGTATTCAGCGATACAGGGCAACCGGATTTTACTACAATTGGACAAAGCGTTGGGGCAGATGCCAGAAGGCCAACTTCGGTACAGGATTACTTAAAATATCCGTGGAATTATGGTGAGCCGCGCAACATTCAATTTGGTATTGAATTCTCTTTTTAATTTTGATAAATAGAAATACAGGAGAAATAAATGACTAAATCATTACAATTATTTTTGATTATTGTGCTCTCCATTTTTTATACGGTTGATATTTCTGCGCAATGGATTCCTTATATACCGGGTCATTATAAACCGAGCAAAGAAAGAGGAGATGTAACACAAAGAGTAAAAGGACAGATGGAAGGAAATAAAATTAGAACTACCATCTTTAATTTTGCTTTTACTGGTCGCGAAGGAGGACAATTTCCATACTCTGTTCAAACGCCTTATGAATGGCCAAAAAATACCGGTGAAGTTTATCTCGCACTGGAAGCACTTATGATGGGTGCCGAAGTAACTGATAATAAAGGCGTTATACGACATATAATTGATGTACCCGATTTTCGTCAATCACCGTCAGGTAAAAGTTGGAATCTTGAACCTGCCCCTGGATATCACGCTGATAAAGGAACTAACTCAGAACTTGCTACGAGTGTTGATGCAACAACCTGGCCATCTTACTGGCCCGATAGACTGAATGATAAGCTCGATCCCGGTTGGCGCGGTTCATGGAATGGTTATTTCGGTAAAAATATTTTTAATGCCGATCAGGAAATGTATTATCACGCTTCAGATGATAACTACGATCGTTATCAGGATTATTTTTCTGATAGCACAGATTTAACGAGGAAAGGATTAGGAATTATTGTTGAATCCAGAACTCTTGCATGGTCTCAAGTATTGGTTGAAGATGCTCTATATCTTCTCTTCCAAATTAAAAACGATGGCACTAAAGACATTCCCAAGTTTGGCGTTACAATGTGGCATGCAGATTTTGTTGGCGGTAATCCAGATGCGCAGGATAATATTTCCGAATATGACATCTTTGATGCAATAGCATTTTCACGAACAAGATCTAATACATCACCAGAATTTGGCAACGACCCTGTTGGAATTGTTGGAGTTACATTCCTAGAAACGCCTGGCAATGCTCATGATAGAATTGACAACGATGGAGATAGCCCTGAAATGGGCCCAATTATAACTGCCGATATGCTTGTTGGAGAAATTCCAGATAACGGAATTGATGATAACGGAAATGGACTTATAGATGAGAACCAAACTCACATTGCATTCGGTACTCAGAAAGGTGTAACCTATGCCGATGGCATTGCACAACCAATTGATCCGAAGTGGCTGGCAACCCGAAAGAGAGAGTTTCACGTAGAAAAAAACAGTCCGGTTGTAACGCAAGCAATGATTGACCTTGCCGGTTCCGATCCCGTACACAATCCTTGGAAATTGTGGCCTCCGCTGGATACATTCCAGAATGGTCAAGTTTGGTTGATTGAGGTAACACCAGACAAATTAGGATTACCTTTTAAAGACAACATTGATAATGACGACAATGGGGAAGTTGGTAGTCCTACTATAACACAAGCAATGATAAATCAAGCAGCAACAGACGCACCGTTTTATAGATACAGAGTTAATGATAAAATAATTTTATACAATGTAGTCCAATCAACATTAGGGAAAAAATATGCTGACGGAATTGATAATGATAACTATGGAGATATTGACGAAAATATTGATGAGGGTATTGATGTTATGATTGATGAAGCAAGAGATAACGGAATAGATGATGATTATGATTGGGATGTAAACCGCGACGATGTTGGTCTTGATGGAGTTCCAGATACAGGAGATTTTGGCGAAGGTGATGGTCGGCCTACTTCAGGTGCAAGATATGGTTTACCGGGAGAACCAAATATAGATGTTACAGATACTCATGAGACCGATAGAATCGGCATTACGAATGCGCAATATCAAGCGGCAGGTAGTTTGAACATTCAAAGCGATGCAACAATGTGGTTCGATTATATGATCCCCGGAAAATTCTACGACCCGCAATTAATTCATGCCGCCGACTATGATCTTTTTGTTTCATGTAGTTTATTCCCATTAAGAGCAGGGCAAACGGAACCATTCTCAGTAGCAGTTCTTTTAGCTAACGGTCCGGTTAATGATCCTAACGGCACTTACAGAAAAGCTGAGATTCTACGGAAAAGAGTAAGAGTACAAGAGACTTACGATAACGATTATAGATTTGCAAGCGCTCCAAATACTCCGACACTAACAGCAATTCCTGGAAATAATAAAGTTACATTATACTGGGACGATGTTGCTGAAAATTCATTTGATAATTATCTTGATAGGATCGGAGGAGACGGGCATAACTTTGAAGGTTACAGAATTTATCGAGCTTCAGATCCAGCGTTTCTTGATGCGGAGGTAATAACGAATGGAACCGGCAGCAAACAATTCAAATTGCCAATAGCACAATTCGATATAAAAGATGGGCTACTAGGTTATGATCCTGTAGGAATAGAAGGAATTCATTTTTGGATGGGTAGTGATACAGGCTTACTGCATTCGTTTGTTGATTCAACTGCTAAAAATGGATTTATTTATTATTATGCAATTACTTCTTACAGTAAAGGATATGCTGCCGGACAAATAGTTCCTGCCGAATGTCCGATAAGAATTAGTTTACAAGCAGATGGGAGTGTTAAGCTTGGTTCAAACGTTGCACGGATTACACCCAATGCACCTGCAGCAGGTTATGTTGCACCAAATTTAGGAATTGTAACTCTTGTTCAAGGATCTACTTCCGGTAAAGTTAGTTATAATATTATTGATGTAAATAAAATTAAAGACGGGCATATTTATACTTTAACATTTGAAGACACGGTTAAGGTATCAAAAAAAGCAGGTCAACCGGATACACTTACTACAAAAAATTATACTCTCACTGATTCAACTGCGAATGTAATCCTACTTAACAAAAACACAAACTTCAGCACAACTTACGAACAACCTTTAGTTGATGGGTTCAGACTTCAATTTCAAAATGAAAGTCGTGTTGAACTTGACAGGGCAAAATCCTTATGGAGCGATCCCAATATTGTAACTTACACATTTGAAAAATTTGTTTTCACCGGTGGACTTAAAGGTGAAGAAAGACCAAACGATTATAGAATTGAATTTGGCGATGTTGGTTTCGGAACATCTACAGCAATAACTCTTAATGGAAGACCTTTCCCATCTAAACAAGTTAACTTCAAAGTTTTCAATGAGAGCACGCAAAAATATATTTCTTTTGGATTTGTGGAAGTTGATGGAACTGACGGCATCCTTTCAGTTAACGGAGCTTTCAGGGATAGAGTTATATTTCTTGAACCGGATAATAATGGAAACCTGGTTTACACATGGTGGTTTTATTTAGTTGATACACCTGATGCAACTCTTGGAACAAGGTTACCTAAATCCGGCGACAGGATCGAACTAAAACTAAAGAAGCCATTTCTATCTGGCGATAAGTTCAGATTTGTAGCCCAAAGTCAAAAAATTGATTTGGCACAAGCAAAATCAGACCTTGATAATATTAAAGTTGTACCTAATCCATATGTCGCAAGCGCTATATGGGAACCAAGAAATCCTTACAATAGCGGACGAGGTCCACGTTCGTTACATTTTACACACTTGCCTGCTAAATGTACAATCAGAATTTTTACTGTCAATGGCGAATTAGTTAATGTGCTTGAACATGACAACCCGCTTGGTAATGGTTCAGAAGATTGGAATATGCTTACCAAAGATAATCTTTCAATTTCTTATGGTGTTTATGTATATCAAATAGATGCACCGGGTATTGGCGCAAAAATTGGCAAGTTTGCTGTAATAAAATAAACCAGAGGTTTATGAATAATTGTAACCTGCTAACATTAAGCAGAATGGATGAAAAAATTTAAGGAGTTAGTCGTGATAAATAAAAAATTACTATTGATTGTGATTATAACTGCGACATTTTTTGCTACAACTCACGCTCAGCAAGTCACAAAAACCGGTACATCCGCGGCAAAATTCTTAAGTATTGGAATTGGACCAAGGGCAAATGCGATGGGAAGCGCATACAGCTCAGTTGCTAATGATGCATCTGCTATGTATTGGAACCCCGCCGGAATTTCAAATGTTTCCGAGATACAAACTATTTTCACTTATACTAAAATGTTTGCAGATATCAATGTGAATTTTATCGGTTGTGTTCTTCCTATAAGCGGCGTTGGTTCGGTTGGTTTTAGTGTGACCGCAATGAATGTTGGCGATATGGAAGTTACAACGGAACTCTATCCTGAAGGTACAGGTGAAAAATTTTCTGCAGGCAGTTATGCGTTTGCGCTTTCTTTTGCGCGCAATATAACTGAAGATTTTGCAATGGGCGCAAACATAAAATATGTACGGGAAAATATTTATAATTCTTATGCAGACGGACTTGCATTTGATATCGGAACAATCTTTAAAACACCTTTTTTAGGCGTCCGGTTTGCAAGCAGCATTTCTAATTACGGTTCAAAAATGCAGATGGGCGGACAGGATCTTCTTGTTCGTCAGACAGCCGATCCAACAAGGGCCGGCAGCAATAATACTCTCGATGCTAATTTATCAACGGATCAATTTGAATTGCCACTTCGTTTGCAAGTTGGTATATCGCGCGATTTCCAAATTCTTGATCAGCATAGATTAACTATTGCAATTGATGCTACTCATCCGAACGATAACAATCAATATGTAAATGTAGGAGGTGAGTTTTCGCTCTTCAATGATTTGGTATCATTCCGAGGCGGTTATAAAACATTATTTCTAAAAGATTCTCAGGAAGGTTTAACGCTTGGTGCAGGTATTAAATACGACGGTCTTAAATTCTTTAAAATTGCAATTGACTACTCATTTCAAAAACTAAAATATTTAGACAACATGCATAGTTTCGGAGTAATTTTGAGTTTTTGAACTAAGATAGAAAATGTATAAATTCCAATTAACATATTTGATTTCAAACAACAAATTGTTGGAGGTACAATGAAAAAACATGCGTTACTACTTGTCGTTTTATTCTTAGGGGCATGGGCCACTATTTTTGCACAGACTTATAATGTTGTTTTCAAAGTTGATATGTCTGTTCAAATTAAAAAAGGTACATTCAACCCTGCCGCAGATATAATCCAAGCGAGAGGTGATTTCAATAACTGGGGAACTACTGATATGACCAAGCTTGCGGCTCCTCAGGACAGTATTTATTCTGCTACTATAGCTTGTGCTGCGGGCGTTGCTCATTATAAGTATTATTTCAAACACGGAACAACTGATGTTTGGGAAAGTGACCAACCTTCTACAGCTTCTCATAACCGCGAAACTAATATTACTGCAGCTGTTACACTTCCCAAAGTATGGTTCAATGATGAAGTAATGCCTTCCGGTCTCCCCGCAAATGTTACTTTCAAAATTGATATGCGGATTCCTTTCAAGCAGCAATTATTAACTACCGGTCACGTTTACATCGCCGGTGATTTCAATGGCTGGAGTACTACTGCAAATGTATTAGCCGGTCCCGCCGCTGATTCAACTTATTCCGCTACTATTGCGATCAATTCAGCTCAGTTAATTCATTGGAAAGTATTATACGGTGATAAAAATGGAAATACTCAATGGGAAGGTAGCTTTAGTACAACGTCTTCAAACAGAGAGGATTGGATTGTTGACGGAGCGCAGAATATTAATAAATTCTGGAATGATACCGATCCAAACGTTACACTTAAAGACGGTGCGATTAATTTCCAAGTTGATATGAGCACATTCTATGAACTAAAGTATTATAATCCTGCCACCGATTCTTTAAGAATACGGGGAAGCTTTAACGGCTGGGGTGATGGCGATAAAACAAGAGCATTTATGAACCAAGATCCGCTTAGCCCGAACAATTTCTTTTTAAGCGTT
>Ga0209777_10007798_pt1 | contig 11810 bp, 9 predicted proteins | sample FrelakmetHBP12HB_FD_187147 | JGI IMG/M metagenome (GOLD analysis project Ga0209777, IMG submission 187147) | Freshwater lake sediment microbial communities from the University of Notre Dame, USA, for methane emissions studies -HBP12 HB (SPAdes)... | ecosystem: Environmental > Aquatic >... | reverse complement strand
GGCCAATAATGTTTACTGCACGGCTTTCTTTGCCGGCAGCACCTCCATGGACTCGGCTACCAACGGGTGGCTGGCGGGCTGGCCGGATTGCAAATTCTTCGATGCAGCCGCTGTCCAATACACCGTCAACAGCCCGGCCTGCTTGGAGGCTTTCACCTTCCTGCACTCCATCTATGAAAAAGGTTTGATGGTTCCCGGAGCCGCTGGTTTGATTGATGACACCACCGATCCTTACTGGCTGGGCCAAAATGTGGCCATGCTGGATCAAGGCAACTGGTATGACAGCATCACCAAGAGTGGAGTCGCGGCCGGAACCATCCAGCCGTTCAATTACATCTTCGTCCAGGTCCCGAACAAGCCCGGCGCACCGGCCTCTCCGGTCGGCATGTCTAACCCGGATGTTTGGGGTGTCTTCAAGCAGACTGACACCGCCAAGTTGCAGGCCATCTATGACCTGATCCAGTATATGCAGCAGCCGGATATTGCCACGCAGATCGCTGTCGGCTGGGGAAAAGTCCCGGTTCGGACCGACTCGAACTTCACTAGCACTGACCCGGTCGTTGCAAGCCCGCTGGCTGCCGCCCGCAAGTTTGGTTCCTTTGATCCTTACTTCGTCAACGGTGTCCCCTGCGGCTATACTGATGTCCGCACCGCCTGGGCGGATGCCCGCCAGGCCTTCTGGCAGGATAACGCCGATATCAAGGCTATCCTAGATACCTTTGTTGCCCGCGCCGATGCGATCGTTACAGCCTGCCCGTAATCCAATCTTGAACACCGAAGCCTGTTAAGGCGTTAGAATTTACCCCGGGCTGCCAGATCGCATTTGGCGGCCCGGGAAAACCAACAGGAGCACATCTCGTGATTAAATTCAGAGCCTTTGCACGAGAATTCCGCAAGGAATTGCCGGGTTATCTATTCATCGCCCCGGGTTACCTGGCCTTTATTGCTTTCATGTTGGTTCCGATCCTTTTTGCCATCGGTCTTTCATTCTATAAAGCTTCGTTTGACATCCGCGCTCGCCTGTTCGTTGGGTTTGCCCAATACATCCAGTTGAGCAAGGATCCCATCTTCAAGATGGCATTGGTCAATACCATCGAATACGCCCTGGTTATCGTCCCGGCCACTATCTTCATTTCCCTGGTCATTGCATTGCTGATCGAACCGCTCAAGCCCAGGGCCCAGGCTTTTTTCCGTGGAGCGTTTTATATTCCCGGGGTGGCTGGCGGCGTCGTCCTTTCGGTGGTTTATCTTTGGATTTTCAATCCCACCTACGGCCTGCTGAATTTTCTGCTCGGCCAGGTCGGGATCAAACCGATCCTGTGGCTGGCGACTCCCCCGCATAGTTTCCAGGCTGTCTGTGCAGTGGTACTCACCTTCACCATCGGCCAGCCGATCATCCTGTTCCTGGCTGGCTTGGCCGGTATATCACCCGATATCATCGATGCAGCCACCGTAGATGGCGCTAATTCCATGCAAAAAGCGCTCTATATTCGCCTGCCTCTGTTGCGCCCGGTTCTGCTGTTCGTTCTGGCCACCCAGACCATCCAGGTCTTCCAGCTCTGGGAAGTAATTTACATGATCACAGGGGGTGGCCCCTATAACACCAGCACTTCACTGGTCTACCTGATTTTTCAGACTGCCTTCGTCGGTTCCAATTATGGAAAAGCTTCTGCGATCGGCGTTGTCCTGATGGTCATCATCTTGATTTTCACCGCCATTCAACTTCGATTTTGGAAAGATACGGATATTTGAGTTTTCGCCACCATTTCGGTCTGTGCACGGATGAAATTTTTCTTCTATTCTTGAACCGGGAAACAACCAGGAGTCAACGGTCATAATGTCAACCCAAATCCCAAAACAGGAAGCTTTCCGCCGGGCAGTTGAAAAAACCATCCATCTGGTGAGTTATTTTTTGTTGGCTATCCTGGCGGTCACCTTCCTCCTGCCGCTCTATTGGATGTTTACCGGATCCTTCAAACTGCAAACCGTGACCATGGCTCTCCCGCCGGAGATCTTTCCGTCCCACCCGACCCTGGAGAATTGGAACCTGCTCTTTACCGGTCCCTGGCCCATCTGGCGCTGGGTGGCGAACAGCGTGGTGGTTTCATTGCTCACGGTCATCCTGGTGCTGGTGGTCAGTTCCCTCACCGGTTATGGCTTTGGCAAGAAAAAATTTCATGGCTCGAACATCCTTTTTATCATCCTCTTGTCCACCATGTTCCTCCCCAACCAGGTCATACTCATCCCGCTTTTCTTGCTGGTGCGCTGGATGCATCTCACCGCCACAACCCTGGGGACCTACTTTGCCATGGCCATGCCGATGATCTCTTCCCCATTCGGGATCTTCATGGTCAAGCAGTTCTGCAGCAGCATCCCGGACGAGTTGCTCGATGCCGCCCGCATCGATGGGGCTTCGGAGTGGGACCTCTTTACCAAGATCATGCTGCCCCTGCTGAAACCTGCCCTGGCTGCCCTGGCGATCTTCACCTTCAACCAGGCCTGGAATTATTTCATGTGGCACATGGTCATTGCCCAGGACTTGCTCCAGTTCACCATTCCGGTCGGGGTTTCGGTCATCTCCCGCACCCCGGCTGCCGGCAAGATGATCACCAATATCGGTCTTGTCATGGCGGGCGGCTCGTTCGGGGCGTTCTTCATGATCGTCTTTTTCATTGCCTTCCAGCAGTATTTCATTAAAGGGATCACCTTTGGAGCTGTAAAAGGATAAGGAGCCAAGAACTATGACTGCCAATACTGAACACCTTTCGCTGCGCACCAAATTGATGTATGGAGTTGGGGATGCCGGCATCAACCTGGCGGATACCATGGTCGGCCTGTTATTTGCCATATTCCTGACGGATGTGGTCGGGCTGCGGCCCGGTCTTGCCGCCATCGCCCTGTTCATCGGGCGTACCTCCGATTACCTAAACGATCCGATCATCGGCTATCTCTCTGACCGCACGCGCTCGCGCTGGGGTCGGCGGCGGCCCTTCATCCTGTTTGGCATGCTGCCGTTTGCCCTGGCTTACATGCTGCTGTGGTGGAGACCTCCCTTCGATTCGCAGGTTGCCCTGGCTATTTACTACAGCGTGGCCTTTGTGCTGTACGACACCACCGCCACCATCCTGTACATGCCCTACTTTGCCATGACGCCCGAACTCACTTCGGACTACGATGAACGCACCAAGCTGACCACCTATCGCATGGCCTTTTCGATCCTGGGAGCCATGATCGCCTTCGTGGTTCCCTTGATCATCATTGGGACCATGAGCCCCGAAAATGCTTCCAGGGTCATGGTGGTGGGCGCCGGGGTGGCTTGCTTGAGTATCATTCCAATGATCCTGGTCTTCTTCGGCACCCGCGAGCGGACTGAATTCCAGCCAAAGGAACAGCCGACCCTCAAGGAATCGCTCAAAGCGGCGCTGAAGAACCGTCCTTTCCTCTTCGCCATCGGCATCTTCCTGCTCACCTGGACCGCCCTCGACGTTCTGCAAACCGTCCTGCTGTATTTCCTCAAATACCGCATGCACCTGGCTGGCGACGGTGACTTGATCTTCGGGCTGCTGTTCGTCTCCGCGCTGGTCTCCCTGCCCTTCTGGTCGTGGGCCTCCAGCCATTGGGACAAGCGCAGGGCCTACATCGGGGGCATGATCTTCCTGGTGGTCGTGATGGTGGGGTTGGGCTTCCTGAACCCGTTCTGGGGCCTGCCTGCCATGGGTCTCCTGTCCGCCCTGGCAGGCGTCGGCCTGGGAGCCATCCAACTGCTCACTTGGGCCATGATCCCGGACGCGGTTGAGTGGGACGAACTGCAGACTGGCCAGCGGCATGAAGGCATGTTCTACAGTCTGGTGACCACTTTTCGCAAGGTGGGCGTCTCCATCTCCATTCCATTGGTCATGCTGATGCTGGAATGGACCGGCTACGTGGCCAACGCCGAAACCCAGCCTCACAACGCCATCCTCGGCATCCAGTTGCTGATTGGACCGATACCGGCAGTCTGCCTGGTGTTCGGGATCATCCTGGCTGCCTTCTACCCCTTGAACCGTGCCCGCCATGCCGAGCTGCGTGCCAAACTGGCTGAACGGCATGCGCAGGAGAACCATTAACCGCATGGAAACCTCCGTGGTTGTGGCGGATGGCCTGCACAATGCCTTCACCGACCTGATTGCCTGGCGCGGGAGTCTCTGGCTGGTGTACGTGGCCTCGCCTTCTCACTTCGCCAGCCCAAAAAGCCGGCTGGTGTTGCTGCGTTCATCAGACGCCCGGGAATGGCAGGAGCTGGCCCGCCTGGGTGGGAGCGGCGAGGATATCCGCGACCCGAAATTGGCCGTGATCCACGACCGCCTGACCCTCTTCGCCTTGCTCAACCGCAGCTTTGATCCGCTGCCTTATAAAACGGTCCGAGCAGATAGTGGTGATGGTAGGGACTGGTCGCCCCTGGTGGAGGCCGGGCCGGAAGGCTGGCTGTTTGGAAAGCCCAAGACCGCGGATGAAAAGACCTGGTACGTACCTGCCCACCACCTCCAGAAAAGCAGCGTGGCCCTACTGCGCTCCAGCGATGGCCTGCACTGGGAGATGCTCTCAGCCTTCTGCCTTGGCGAAAAGGCGGATGAGACCGCCATCGAGTTCCTGTCGGGAGGCAGCCTGCTGGCAGCCACTCGCCTGGAGGCTGGCGGAGGTCTCTTCGGCTCGCCTCGCGCTGGGAGCATGCTTTCCGTGTCAACCCCTCCGTACACAAACTGGACAGAGGGCACACATAGCGCAGTCACCCGCCTTGATGGTCCGGCGCTCTTTCCGGCCCTGGGAAGCTGTTACGCGGTGGGCCGGTTCCAACCCCGCCTGGCAGACCCCTTCGGCAGGCAAGGTTCCATTTTTAGTCGCAAGCGCACTTCCCTGTTCAAAGCGGACGCCTCCGGCCTGACCTGGCTGGCTAACCTGCCCAGCGCCGGGGATACCGCCTACGCGGGTATCGCCTCCTGGAATGGGGGCTGGGCGATCTCTTATTACACCAGCGACCCACGCCGGGATGGTTCCTGGATCCTGGGCATGCTGCGTCCCACCCGCATCCAGATCACCCGCATCTCAAGCTCCGAACTCTCAAATATCACGCCCCAAGAAGGAAAATAATGAAAGATTTTGGTCCCATTGTTCCTCTCGTCACCCCCTGCAATTGCGCAGGAGTACCGGATCTAATAGGGCTTCAGGCAGTCTGCAAGGAAATGCTGCAGGTGGGTTGCAAAGGCATTTTCGTGGCTGGCAGCACCGGGCGAGGCCCCTGGTTCAGCCGTGCCGACCGGGAAAAGATCTGCCGGGCGGCCGCCGCCCAGATCAACGGGGTGGTCCCGCTCATTGCCGGCGTTTCCGGCTCGGGGCTGCCCGACATGGTTGAAAATGCGCGCGTCATGGCCGCCGCCGGCGCACAGCTCGCGGTTGCCACTGTGCCCGGGTATTACAAGTACAACCCGCAGGAGATCGAAACCATTTACAAGGAATTCGCGGATGCCAGCCCGCTGCCGGTCATGGTCTATGACATCCCCGAGTTCACCAATACCAAGCTGGACAAGGGCATGATCCTGCGCCTGGCGCAGCACGGCAACATCGTGGCATTCAAAGATTCCAGCGCGGATTTTGAGCGCTTCCAGGAATTACTCTCCGCCCTGGAAGGTCACCCGGACTTCCTCCTGTTCCAGGGAAAGGAAAACCTGATCTTTGATTCGCTGCGCCTGGGTGCTTCAGGTTTCATTGTCAGTTTTATTCACCTGGCTCCGCCTGCCTTCATCCATCTTTACCAGGCCACCCGGGGCGGGAATTATGACCAGGCAGCGCGGATCCAGGAGAAGATCAACCAGGTGCTGGATTTGTTCCACGACACCGTCGAAAAACGCCCTGAATCCTCCACCCTTTTCTACATCCTCGACTATGCCGTGCGACAGCGCGGGCTGTGCGAGAATCTTCTGCTGGAACAGGATGGCGAATCGCCGCTCTGGCTGGTCGAAACTGCCAAGAAGGCGGTTGAACTTTGTAACGAAGCTAGCAATATGTCGTATCTGATTAATAAGTAGGGGAGAAGAGAGGTGTATGCATGCGGCACAGCCGCACGCACACACCCCGCCCCCCCCGGTTTATTACGAAGTTTGAATATATCCATCCAATCGTAGAAAGGAAAGAGCATGGCTAATCCAACTCAAACCACCAAGACAGGGGATGCCTCCGGGCGGGGCTCGGTATCCGGGTATAAAGTGAATTTTCCAGCCCGCATGCGGACCTATTCCGAAGCGGAGATCAATGCAGTGGTCAACGTGATGCGCAACGCCGAAGCCCAGACCCAGGGCGAATACCTGCGCCAGTTCGAGGCCGATTTCAAGACCTATACCGGCGCCCGGCACGCCTTTGCGGTGGATAACTGCACCAATGCTTTGCGCCTGGCTGCCACCCTGTGCCGGTTGAGCCCCGGCGATGAAGTCATCATCCCGGCTTATACCTTTTGCGCCACCGCCATCCCCTTCGGCTCCACCGGGGCCAGGATCGTCTGGGCGGATATCACCCCCGACACCTGGGTGGTGGACCCCGCCGATATCGAGAAGAAGATCACGGCGCGTACCACCACCCTGGTGGTTGTCCACCTGCTGGGCATGCCGGTGGATATGCCTGCCATCCTGGAGATCGCCCGGCGCCACAACCTGCGGGTGGTGGAAGACTGCGCCCAGGCTCCCGGCGCCAGCCTCAACGGGCAGAAGGTGGGCACCTTTGGCGATTTCGGCTGCTTCAGCTTCCACGGAGCCAAGAACATTACCACCCTGGGCGAAGGCGGCGTGCTGACTGTCCGCTCGGATGAGGACGCGGCCCTGGTGCCGGGTCTGCGCCACAACGGTGTGCGCGGCTTCCCCGCCGGGCGTGCACGCTACTGGGTGCCAGCCATGTCGAACGTGGAACTGGACCTCGACTCTCTCTGGCCGAATAACTTCAGCATTGGCGAAGCCCAGTGCGCCCTGGGCAGCGAGTTGTTGAAGTCTCTTGACGAGTTGAACGCTATCACCATTGCCCAGGCTACTCGGCTGCGGACTGCCCTGGCGGGTATCCCGGAGCTGACGGTTGCCAGGATCCCGGACGGGTACCAGCATATCTTCCACCAGTTCGTCATGCACTTTGACGGCTCGGCTTTTGGGAAGAACCGGGACGACCTGCTGGATTTCCTGACCGGCGAAGCCGGGGTGCGCGCCATCGTGCAGTACTACCCCCTCTACCGTTACCCCCTGTTCCAGAAACTGGGTGCCGGGGAGCAGGATTGCCCCACTCTAGAAGGCTGGTGGGACAACAGCTTCAGCCTGCCCTGGTGGATCGGCATGTCTGACGAAACCCTCGATTATCTGGTGAATTCGGTCAAGGCTGGCATTGCTTCCATGAAAGGCTGATGCATTATGAAGCTGCAGGCCATTCCCCGGTCCGACCTGAAAGTATCCCCGCTCTGCTTGGGGACGATGACCTTTGGCACCCCGGTGGGGGAGGCGGAGGCTATCCGCCTTACCCATCACGCCTTGGAATGCGGCATCAACTTCATTGATACTGCCAATATGTACGAAGGCTACAAGCGATATATAGGTTCCCCAGGCGGCGTTGCAGAAGACATCCTAGGAAAGGCACTGAAAGGAAAACGTGCCCAAGTCATCCTGTCTACCAAAGTTGGAATGAAAATCGGCCCAGCGGATGATGACCAGGGATTGAGTCGCACGCATATCTTGCGCGAGATCGATCGTTCGCTTAACCGGCTTAAATGCAACTATGTTGATATCTATTATATGCACAAGCCGGATCCCCTCGTCCCCGTAGTTGATTCTTTGAAGACCTTCAACGACTTGATCCAGACCGGCAAGATCCGCTATTGGGGCGTCTCTAATTTTTCAGCTGGCGAGCTAGCTGATCTTCTGACAGTCTGTGATGAAAACAACTGGCACCGGCCGGTTGTTGTCCAACCTGCTTACAGCCTGCTCAAGCGTGATATTGAAAAAGATCTACTGCCTTTGTGCCTGCGCGAGCAGATCGGTGTGATCCCCTATCAGGTGCTTCAAGGCGGTGTATTGACCGGCAAATATAAGCGTGGTCAGGCAGTACCAAAAGACTCCCGCCAGGCCGAGAAACCTGAATGGACTCTGGCCTTGACAATGGTTGCTTTTGATCAACTCGAGAAGTATGAGGCAGAAGCCCTGACTAGAGGATGTAGCATGATGCAGTACGCTCTACAAACTTTACTGGAACAACCCGGCGTTGTTTCGCTGATCGTGGGCGTTAAAAGCATGACACAGATCGAAGAATTACTTGCATCGGTCAAGACTGATTGAAGGTTGAAGATCCAAATTGGGAATTGAATGCTTGATGAGTCGAAATGGGTCAATACCAATAAAGAACACAAGCATCTATTTCCGTTTTCACGCAGATAGACATTAAATGAAACAGAGATAGTAGCCTCTAAGAATCTGAAAAGGCTAAAACGTTAATAATTTCTACCTTAAGTTAGAATAGGACGTGGCCCTTTTAAGGCTAAGACCGGAGTTTGAATCTCTTTGAGGGCACACTGCCCACCAGAACTCACGGGTTTTGATTCCCGGGTTCTCCCACCATGTATGGTGCAAATATTCCATCCGATCTCCCCTGATCACTGGACCGTGAAGAAATGATCTAACAATTCGATAAAACAGCTAAACCTCGTCGAATATGGTAAGCTCTAAGGATCTTGAAACAGGCGAGGTATCGATAGTCTCTTGGTCGCCGATGCAGACACTCACATTTTTCCTGGATTACTACAGGCGGCCTTCAGCTCTGGTATCTGGCATAGGATAGGATTTTTGCACATTCAGGTAATCATCAAGAATAGTTTGGGACTCGTTGCGACTATCGTGAAATCTCGGAGAACAAATCCGAATTTTCATGATAAAATGAATCCATGGTCAGTCGCCCTGCATATCTCGAATCATTGAAAACGGCGGTTCGCCGCTCCCCCGTGACGGCTTTGCTAGGACCGCGCCAAACAGGGAAGACCACCCTGGCACGCATGTTCGCCGAAGGAAAGCCGTCAACTTTCTTTGACCTAGAATCTCTTCCTGACCTACGTCGGCTCCAAAACCCCGAACTGGTTCTGGATAATTTGGAAGGTCTTGTAATCCTGGACGAGATCCAGATAATGCCGGAATTGTTTGGAACCCTTCGAGTATTGGTGGACCGTCCTGGGCAAAAAGCGCGCTTTATCATCCTGGGCAGCGCCTCACCGGAGATCATCCGGAACGCTTCAGAAACGCTGGCGGGACGAATTGAATTTGTGGATTTGAATGGTTTCGATCTGGCTGAAGTCGGGAGTTCGAATTGGGAGACGCTTTGGACCCGGGGAGGATTCCCGCGCTCCTACCTTGCAAAGAAGGAAGCAGACAGCCTGACCTGGCGGGAAGGGTTCATCCGCACCTTCTTGGAACGCGACATCCCCCAGCTTGGCATTCAGATACCAGCCACCGCCATGCGGCGCTTCTGGACGATGCTAGCTCACTATCACGCCCAAACCTGGAATGCGTCGGAACTGAGCCGTGCGATGGGGGTATCGGATAAAACGGTTCGTAGTTACCTTGATGTTCTGACCGGCGCTTTTATGGTCCGGCAGCTCCAGCCTTGGTATGAAAATATGAGCAAACGCCAGGTGCGGGCACCGAAGGTCTATCTGCGCGACAGCGGTCTCCTGCACAGCCTGCTCAACATAGAGGGCATGCATACCCTGTTGGGGCATCCCAAGGTTGGCGCTTCTTGGGAAGGATATGTGATCGAACAAGTTCTGCAGGTCCTTCGTCCCTCAGAAGCATACTACTGGGCAGTCCATAATAGTGCGGAACTTGACCTGTTGTTCTTCCATAAAGGGAAACGTTACGGGATAGAAGTGAAGTTCAGTGAAGCCCCCGAGATCACCCGTTCGATGCAAACGGCACTGCACGATCTGGATTTGTCTCATCTGTGGGTAGTTTATCCCGGAGCAGATGCTTACCAGGTTGAAAAGAAAATCTCAGTCTTGCCTTTGCAGAAAATCCCAGAGTTGATCCAGCAATTGTAGTTGGCTCTTTGGAAATTACTCATCCTCGCTCCCTTGGGTTGAGGGGATGAGTCTTCATGAGATTCAAGAAATCTTATTAACAGAAACGTAGCTTTATGTTAATAACGAATTGCGTTATTATCACTTCGGTCACGAATTTCTAAAAGACTATAAGCCATGGAACATATAGAGCATAAAGAATTTCACACTTCTTGACTCAAGAACATTTGTTCTGTATAATGACTCTAAACTTGATTTGCCTTTTGTCCAGTTTAGAGAGATAATCCCGATGTCACCGCAGCACCTTAAAAGTCGAATAGCACAAGTTTCACTCGTTTCTCCCTACTGGACCCCACAAGTCACAGAAAGGAGAAATGAACATGGCAAGAAAGCGAGGCAACAACGAAGGCACGGTCTACAAGCGCAAGGATGGACGCTGGTGCGCCCAGGTTAGCCTGAGTGGTAGACGCGTCACCAAGTATGCCAAGACCCAGCGCGAGTGCCACGATTGGGTCCGTGAGATCACGAACAAGATCGAGCACGGTATGACCTTCAATGCCACCCAGCTGACTCTGGAACGCTACCTTTATAGCTGGCTGGATGGCAAAGCCATTGCGACTCGTCCGAACACGGCTCACAGCTACCGCCGCTATGTCGAAGAGGAAATCCTGCCCGTGGTGGGAAAGATGCGGCTCCAGAACCTCCAACCGGCTCATATCCGCCAGTTGTATCTGCGGATGCAGGCGGAAGGCAAAGGCGAGCGCACCATCCAGTTGGTCCATTCGACCCTGCACTGCGCGTTGCGGCAAGCGGTTCGGGAGCGATTGATCGGATACAACCCGATGGATGCCATCCAGCGCCCCAGGGTGGAGACACAGGAATTCCAAGTCTTCACGGAAGAAGAGTCGCGCGCCTTCCTGGCTGCGGCCAAAGGCCATCCCTTTGAAGCGCTCTTCATCGTGGCTCTGACCACTGGCTTACGCAAGGGCGAGATCCTGGGATTGATGTGGTCCGATGTGAACTGGAAGAAGCGGACCCTGCGGATCGAGAGGCAGCTCCAGCAGGCAGGTTGGAGAAGTGCGGAACTGGTCCCCACCAAAACCAAGTCAGGGCGGCGCACGCTCAAGCTGGGAAAAGCGACCCTGGCCAAGCTGCAGGAGCACCGCCAGAGGCAGGAAACTCAGAAAGCCCTGGCCGGGGGCGACTGGCAGGAGCATGGCATGATCTTCACGACCAGCATCGGCACTTACATCGACCAGTCCAAGGTTTCGCGCGAGTTCAAACGCATCCTGCGTGAGAATGATCTGCCGGACATTCGCTTCCACGATCTGCGCCACACATCGATCTCGCTCCTGCTTGAATATGGAACGCCGGTCAACACGGTCCAGAGGAGAGCTGGGCACTCGAAGGCGAGTGTCACCACCGACATCTATGGGCACATGATGTCCCATTCGCAGGATACGGCAGCCGAAAAGATCGAGAAAATCGTGATTCCGCCCCCCAACGTTTCGCAGTAGGGTCGCAGTCGGTTCTGACCCGAAAATGCCGTGAGTGAAGCGATCCCCCCATATTTGGTACGGTAGCGTACGTGAGTACCGCTGAATGTGGGGGGTATCATGCAACAGTAGAAGCTATGGAAAGGTGACCCGGTGGCTCATAATCGCTTGGTCGCAGGTCCGACTCCTGCCGGGCCCACAATTTCAAAATAATCCCATGATGCTTCTTTATTGGATTTCAAAAGAGATCA
>Ga0209777_10007797_pt1 | contig 11813 bp, 11 predicted proteins | sample FrelakmetHBP12HB_FD_187147 | JGI IMG/M metagenome (GOLD analysis project Ga0209777, IMG submission 187147) | Freshwater lake sediment microbial communities from the University of Notre Dame, USA, for methane emissions studies -HBP12 HB (SPAdes)... | ecosystem: Environmental > Aquatic >... | reverse complement strand
AATCGCAATGACAGTTGCAAAAACTCGGTTTTTACAACCGATTCAAGAAGCTGAGATTCCTGTTTTACAGAAGGCGTTGGTGATTGGTGGTGGGATCGCAGGCATGACTGCGGCATTGTCTCTTGCTGATCAAGGATATGAGACTGCTTTGGTAGAAAAAGAACGCCTGCTTGGTGGGTACTTACATAAGGTGTACTATACCATCGATGGTCTTGACATCCCACGATTACTAAAGGAGATGACTGAGAAGGTTCAGAAACATCCTCTTATAAAAGTGCATACCGGTTCACAGGTGAAATCCTTAAAGGGGTATGTGGGAAGCTACGAATCTGAGATTCAAACACCGACAGAGGTCGTACCATTTTCTCACGGCGTGATCATTGTGACTGTTGGTGCCGACGAATACAAACCGCACACGTATCATTACGGCAAAGATCCCCGGGTGTTAACGCAATCAGAGCTGGAAAAAAATCTTAGTGAAAGTAAAAAAGAATATATCCATGATGGGGAAACGTTCGTGATGATCCAGTGCGTGGAGTCCCGTGATGAGACGCGGCCGTACTGCAGCAGGATTTGTTGCATGCAGGCGGTAAAAAACGCCCTGAAGATCAAAGAGTTGAACCCTCGAGCTGAAGTGTTTCTCTTGTATCGCGATTTAATGACATACGGGTTTAAAGAAAAATTCTATAAAGACGCACGGGAAAAGGGTGTGATGTTCCTGCAGTATGATCCTGAGAAAAAACCAGAGGTCGAGGAGAAGAACGGGCTTGTCGTGAAGATTCATGAACCAATGCTGGGGGAACTGTTGAAGATACCTACTGATCATCTTATTCTTTCGACTGGACATCAACCGAATCCTGACAACCCGGTGATAGGAAAGCTGCTCAAGGTCCCGGTGAACGATGACGGGTTCTTCCTTGAGGCACATGTGAAACTGCGACCTGTTGATTTTTCAACGCGTGGGGTGTTTGTCGCCGGGAACTGCCATGTGCCGAAGTTCATCAGTGAGTCGATCTATCAGGCGCAGGCTGCTGCAGCGCGTGCAGCAACGATTCTGTGTAAACCTACTTTGAAGGCAGAGCCGAATGTGGCGTTTGTTGATGATGATCTCTGCAGTGGGTGTAGTATTTGTATTTCGGTGTGTCCATATAACGCGATTGAGCGTGTCGAAGAAGAAATCAACGGTAAAAAAGTGATACATGCGAAGATCAACGAGGGATTGTGCCAAGGCTGCGGGACATGCGTGAGTGCGTGTCCAAGTAGTGCGATTCAGCAGCGTGGGTTTAAGGATAAACAACTACTTCCGATGATTGATGAAATCTCGTATTGATATCATTTTTTAGTGTAGGTTTTCGAAAAAGTTGATAATCCTTCAGCATATGTTGATTATAGAAAAATCACTTGAAAAGAGGCATATCGTATGGATATGGAGATTACGTTTCCTGGTGGGAAGAAAGTTGATGCACAATACAGTGACTTTACGGTAAAAACCGATCAATCAGTTGCTGATGGAGGGTCTGGGGTTGCTCCGTCACCGTTTGATTTGTTTCTAGCATCAATTGGTACATGTATAGGGTATTATGTGTTGAGTTTTTGTCAGAAGAAAAACATACCGACACAGAACATCACCCTTCATGCATCGATGCAGAGAAATCAAAAGACGCACCTGGTAGAGCATTGTGATATCACCATCAATGTCCCGAATGATTTCCCTAAGAAATATGAAAATGCGGTGATTAAGGCTGCAGAGGTATGTACAGTAAAACGACATTTACAAAACCCTCCCAAGATAGACATCAAAGTAGCAACTCAGTAGTCAGTATCTTTATGTAGCTGTTTTCTATTGCGAGAAAAGGATGGACTATGACCGTTACTTTAGTGATAGGGACGCAATGGGGCGATGAAGGAAAAGGAAAGGTTGTTGATTACTACGCAAAACACGCGGATTACGTAGTACGTTTTCAAGGTGGAAATAACGCTGGTCACACCATCAAAGTCGGAGAGGAAGTCTATAAACTTCATGTTGTACCTTCCGGTGTCATCCAGGGAAAAACCGGGGTCATCGGTAATGGTGTGGTCATCGACCCAGAAATCCTGATTCAAGAAATTAATGAGCTCACCCGACGGGGGATTATACCGAAACTGCATATCAGCGACCGTGCCAACATCATCATGCCGTACCATAAAATCCTGGATGGGGCCGAGGAGCAATACCTTGGTGATAAGAAGATTGGAACCACTCAACGAGGCATCGGACCATGTTACAGTGATAAAGTTGCACGAAACGGAATCAGAGCAATTGATCTCACCCGGAAAGAAAAACTTCAACGATTACTTGACCGAATTCTACCTATAAAACAAAAGATGATTGATATCTATGACATCAAAACCAAACTTGATGGAAAAGAAATCCTTGAAACCTATGGCGCATATGGAGAACTACTCAAAGAGTACATCACTACTACCCATATTGAACTGAACAATGCAATACAGAAAAAGAAAAACATCCTCCTAGAGGGTGCACAGGGAACCATGCTTGATGTAGACTACGGTACCTATCCCTACACGACCTCGTCAAATACAATCGCGGGTGGATGCACCATCGGCACCGGTATCGGACCAAAACACATTGATGAGATCATCGGAATCACCAAAGCCTACACCACGCGTGTCGGCGAAGGACCGTTCCCAACAGAACTCCTTGATAAAACCATGCAACATCTCCAACAAGTCGGCCATGAATTCGGCACTACTACCAGCAGGCCACGAAGATGCGGCTGGCTTGATCTTATCATCGTCAAACATTCCTGTATGATCTCAGGGATCACGAAACTAGCAATCACTAAACTCGACGTTCTCAGCGGACTTTCACAAGCATACATCTGCACACAATACACCTTTGATGGAAAACGAATAGATTACTTCCCCGCAAACATCGAAGACGTTGCAACATGCAAACCTGTGTACAAAGAATTCAAAGGATGGGAAACCATTGACCCGAAAATCGCGACGTTCGCTGAACTACCAAAAGAAGCACAAACCTACCTACAATTCATCGAAAAAGAAACAGACGTCCCTATCGGACTTATCTCCATTGGACCAGGACGAGACGAAACCATCGAAGTTTAAACAAGTTGTTTTACAGAAAGAGCAGTCTGAATCCATCGTAAATACGAGTTACACGCTGCCCTCAGAGAGCGGACATCCTCAGATTCAATGATAACCTCAAGGGTTTTTTTATCAACAGAGAAAGTAACATTTGATTTGGGTATCTTATGCTGGATCTCCGGTAAAAGTGATTGTGCAACGACACAAGCATCCTGAGAAGAAGGAAAATGAAAAAGGAATCGTGCTCGGTTCGTCATACGCCTTTAATGCGTTTTGCAACAGTTGGCCGCTCTTTATAGAACACCTTGCTTCCGCAATATGGACATTGCATCCCGATGTTTTTCACATCGAACTGCACAGCTTTCTTACACAAACCACACTTATACCGGGTCACTTAGACTCCTCTTCAGTAGGTAATTCGACGGGTAGTCCCTTGAGGATTCGTTCTGCGGTCACACCAGAGGGCGTGGATGGCATATAGGCACCACCAGCAAAGATATTGCCGCATTTCTTACATTTCCAAATACTTGTGCTCGTTCGTTTCACTGCTTTCTGACCGCATCGGGGGCACTCGTGACGGAGTTTCTGCTGGCTTTCCACGTCTCTGATCATGCCTCGTGATTTTACACCGTATCGCTCTGCGAAGCGACCGGATGTGCCAACTTTCTTTGTACGTTTTGACATGTTATTTCCCTATACTTACGATGAAGTAGCTTCTTTTAACGTCTTTCGTATTTCTTTCCCGTTATCCAGAGCGCCTTTTATAACTTTTTGTATCTCTTCCTTGGTAAAACTGCCGGAAAGCCCTTTCTGCATCGCCCGAATATCACCATTATGGTCCGTTGCAACCGTTAACCGCGCGTCCGCGATGACTTCTTCATCAAAACAAGCGTCAAAGAGGACAAAGTCATTGATTTTAACTGCGGTACAAGAAATCGGCGGCTCTGACATAGGCAAGGGGAAATCTTCTTTTTTATGGCCTTCAGGGAGCTGTTCTTCAAACCGCTTCGCAGGGACAATCGTTGTTGACAACGCGGCAAGCGCCCCAAGAGATGCTGCGTCGAACAGGTTTCCATCATAATCAAGGACATGGATATCGATGAAAACTAACCAGACAAGCTCACCAGGAGTTATAACAAGTTTTTCTACATCAACGACCTTTGATTCACGCACCCCACGGTCGACAACCCTAGCTAGCTCAATAGCATCTTCTCGTGGTGGACCTGACTCAAAATCAGGGGATGCCAAAGGAACAAGCTCAGCAGCGGTGCTTAACACTCCCATGTTTGGGGTATCTGGGAATGGTTCACCTAGGCCCATTTTGATACCAACAAGCACTTGGGTGTTGCCTATTTTCACTCGAGCAGAACCTTCAGCCTTGTTGACGACCTTAGTTTGAATCTCAATCTTCCGATATTGATCGAAGATACGTCCATCCATACGTTTCCCTTGTTCAGCAAGGTTTGTAATATAATCGCGTTTTATAATAGGGACAATGGTCATTCTTGTACCTCCGCAGCAATCGCTTGATACTTATGCATGATCGCCTTCTTCTGAATCTCTGAAACGATATGGCAACCTTTCACCGCGAGATCAAACGCCTGGTTAAACTCATCAACGGTGAGATGTCCATCCATCTGTAATAAGAGTACTTCACCGGTTCGTGGTGAAATTGCGACAGGAAGATCAGCATCACCAAAGTTATCTTCCTCTTTTCCCAGGTCGAGGACAACCTGGCCACCGATTTTTCCTGCAGCACACGCAACCGGAATATCTCTCATGGGAATCCCTGCATCGATGAGAGCAACACCGGCAGCGGTTAACCCGGCACAGCGTGTTCCTGCCTCTGCATCAAGTACCTCGATTTCCACATTCACGGTTGCTCGGGGGAACTGTTCGGTAAGAATCACTTTTTCCAATGCTTCTGAGATAACTTTTGAAATCTCGACGCTTCGTCGGTCAGGGCCAGGTCGTTTACGATCTTCGACGCTGAACGCAGCCATATTATACCGTGCTTGCACAATCGCTCTGAGGGGATTCTGCGTATGTCGGGGTACTGCTTCCCGAGGGCCATATACGGCTACGAGAACTTTGTTCCCGCCCCATTCCAGAGAACATGAGCCGTCTGCTCGATGAAGCACGCCAGCTTCGATTTTGATTTTCCGTATATCTTCTGGACCTCGTCCATCTAATCGTTTTCCTTCACTAGTTATTAACTCAATTTCTGATTTCATTATCTTACATCCTTTGCATCTTTTTTCAAGAGTTCTTCTATTCTATCAGTGAGCCCAAACGTTGCAGCCTCACTTTCTATCTTAGAGATCGCTTGAAGCACCTTCCCGATGCCTTCCGCATCTCCCTCTATCCAAATACGACCGTTCTTACCGACTTTGATTCGGCAGCGGGTGTATTTTTGTATGATCTCAATCATCGAATATTTCTTCCCCATAATACGGCGATAAATTGATGGTTCAAATTCAATGATATGGCCGCCTTTGAGTTTAAACAGATTTCGATCATTCAGTGTTATCTGAAGTTTCTTTGATTCATCAACTGAGAGAACCTTTGCCAGTATGGCATCACCGGTGTTTAAATACTTTTCTGTATCGGCGAATTCGATCTCCCAGGGGACTTCGTGTACATGCAAGAGTGCCGGGTACGGAGCGTTGATATCAACCATCCAGTTCGATGTTGATGCTTCTTCCACGACACCGATGACAAAATCACCGACAATCGGCTCATATCGTCCTTTTAACGCAATGATGTTAATGAAATTATCTTGTATATTTAGAACTCCAAGTCGCTCTGCGTAGATTTTTTTGTTTTCTACAAATGTCCCCCGACCGGGCTTAAAGGCAGGCATATCACCGAGAATCTGACCAGGAATTACAATTTGACGTCCTTCATTTGGCATAAAATCATGTATCCTTTTTCACAAACCTATTTCAAAATTCTTGTTTCTACATTTCCTTTTGTAAGTGTATTTAACCGATCATAAAAATCCGTTTGCATTCCCGCAGGAAGTTTCACAATGCCGATCCAGGAGCCATCTGACTGCCATTCCTCCCGCTCTAATGTGCCAAAGCTGCGGACCGCACTGTACGCTTTCCCAACATGTTCAGGGGGAATTTTCACAGACACCCGTGTCTGATCCATCGAGATAGGGAGAATAGGTCGGAGCATCTCAATGATAGTTTTCATTTGTTGGTTCACAGATTTAAAAGGATCGATATGCACCTTTGCTTCATCCATCGCAAGTTCAATTCTGGTTCTGGGATGTGGCATCTTTGTCTTCGGATCCATCGCATTCTTCACTATTAAATCAACGATACGTTTTTTCTTCTGCTCCTGCATTTCATGACGCTGCTCTGTTGTCAGCTGGATTTCTCCTTTCTGAATGATTTCTTTGGCAATCGTTGATATGTCGGTAGTGTTGAAATGTTTCTGAAGTGATTCGATGGGTGCATGAGTCCCTTTCTTTGAATCACTAAAAACCGCATCAATCGCAAGAGCAGAGAGAATTTTATCTGTTTTTCCCTCGAGGATATGTTCTGCCTCATGAGGATCTATGAGGATCTCGAAACGATCCGCCCCTTTATGCAAACGCGCAATCACTGCGTTTTCTAGACTTACCAACTCTACTTACCTCCAATCGCCTTGGTCACATACGTCTTTGTTTCTGCAGGTGACATAATATGGAACTTGATTCCTTTTTTCACCACACCAATTTCGATTGCATCGGGATTCAACTTCCCTTCAGTACCCTTATGTAGTGCTTTAACGCCCAGATCAACAGCCTCTTCCATAGCCATGTTCTCTTTGTAATGTTCCTCGAAGTAGGCCATTGCCCCTGTGCGTCCGGCTCCTTCACTGGCTGCCTTGTATTCCATGAGGGCACCAGACGGATCCGTGGAAAATAGGCGAGCACCGGTTTGATCGACCCCTGCAATTAACAATGCGGTTCCAAACGGTCGAACACCCCCATACTGGGTGTAGGTTTGTTTAAAATCACAAATTCGTTTCACTAGTGTTTCGACCTGAATTTTTTCACCATAGGTTATCTCATTGATTTGCGCATCCAGGCGAGCTCTATCAATCAAGGATCGAGCATCGGCAACAAGACCAGATGTTGCGCACCCAATGTGATCATCGATAATGAAAATCTTCTCAATGGAATTTGGCTCAATGAGTCGAGATGTAATACGTTTATCAACAATTAAGATAACGCCATCTCGGAATTTCACTCCGACTGTTGTTGTTCCGCGTTTTACTGCTTCTCGTGCGTACTCTACTTGAAACAATCGTCCATCAGGGGAAAAGACAGTAATCGCTCTATCATATGCCATATTTGATGGTTGCATTTTTTATTTCACCTCATATTTTCTTCTGTTGTTCTCTGTTATTTTTCTCAATTTTAACCATGAATGCACTTTTGATGTATATAGTTTGTGTTCACGTTTCTTCTCTAGAGAAATACGATAAAAATGACGATAAGCTAGACTCCTCTTTTTGTTCTCCAAATGATTTTATGTAGTTGCAGTGCCAGTCGCACCGGTACTCCATCGTTAAGAATCCATGATGCAAGCTTCTTTGGGTTCGTACCCCAAACAGGTTGGAAAAACACAGTGCATGGTGGGTTGTATTTTTTGAGAATTTTTTTCGCGTAATCGTAATCTTCTTTGTTTTTAATGATGAATTTAAGTTGGTCCTTTTTTGAAAGATATGATATATTTTTCATGTTCATTTGCTCATGCGAACCTGACGAGGGGCATTTGACGTCTAGAGAGATCATTAAAGATTTTTTTCCTACAAACTTCTTGATGCTAATGCTTCCGTTTGTTTCAAGACATATCTTGTAATTTTTTTGAAGGAGCCACTCAATAAGTTTCGGTGCGTCTTTTTGCAGCAATGGTTCCCCACCTGTGAGACAAACATAGGTGCAAGCAAATTTCTTAATTTCATCGAGAATCTCTTGTATACTCATCTCGGTTCCTTGTTCGTAGGCATACGTGGTATCGCAGAAGGAACAACGTAAGTTACACCCAGTGAGTCTCAGAAAAATACTGGGTACACCAACCAATGTGCCTTCTCCTTGTATTGAGTAAAATATTTCATTTACTTTCATTTGTGTGATGTATTTGGGACGTCAATTAAAATCTTTGCTCGGTAGAAAAAGGAAAACACAGCGGATAGAATGGATGTAAAAATATTTATAGAGGAAGTAATATTACGGGTAAGCCGTTCCAATGTTACTTGATATAGTGTATAGTATAAATAATGAGTGGAACTGTGGCCCTTCCTTGGGCCTGTAGCTCAGCTAGGTAGAGCATCTGGCTTTTAACCAGGTGGCCAAGGGTTCGAATCCCTTCAGGCCCGCCTTTCCTCAAAAGGAACGCAGGAGGAATATAGTATCGCAGCCCCGCCAAAAAAATATTACGACATCTTAGGACATAAGCTTGTTCCGGAACATACGATTTTATCTGAGAAAGAGAAAAAGGAGCTGTTAGAGGAATACGACATCAGACCTGATCAACTACCCCGTATTCTTGCAAATGATCCAGCAGTGATTTCCGCGGGAGCCAAACCTGGACAGATTATGAAGATTATCCGAAAAAGCCCTACCGCGAAATATGCGACTGCGTATCGGTTAGTTGTTGAGGGTGAGACCTCTGAGAGTTTTGTCTTTGCTGAGCCATCTGAAGAGTTCAGCACGGCAAGTGAAGAGATATAGAAAAGGGGAATAAGAGGAGTAGTTATGAGAGAACTTGTTGATGCGTTTTATCGAGAACGAAGTATTGTTAACCATCAGATCGCCTCCTACGATGATTTTTTACGACATCGCCTGCAACGGATTGTCGATGGCACGATCATTGGTCAGGAAGAAGAAGGAATGACGAGAGGGTATATCTTCCCAGAGATAGAAGGATACAAGATTAAGTTCGGGAAGATCAAAGTTGGTCTTCCACAGGTAAAAGAAGCGGATGGAACTGAACGGCCTTTAACGCCGATGGAGGCGCGGTTACGAGATCTAACCTATGAGGCGCCGATTGAGCTTGAGTTCATTCCGGTGAAAAATGAAGTGGAATACGAGCCTGAGACGGTTCGCATTGGTGAACTGCCTATCATGGTGAAGTCTCTGCGATGCAACATCTCCCAAAAAGTTTTAGAAGAAAAATTGGATCGGTCGTTCTCCGATGAAGATTATCGAAAAGAGCTTCAGCAGTCGCAGGAAGACCCGTTGGATCCTGGTGGGTATTTCATTAGCAACGGGACAGAACGAGTGTTGATAACAGTTGAAGATCTAGCTCCAAACAGGGTTCTTGTTGAGCGGTCAAGTAGATACGGTACCGATGTTGAGGTTGCTAAGGTTTTTTCCCAACGGGAAGGATACCGTGCGCTAACCATAGTGGAAAAAAGAAAGGACGGCATGCTCATGGTGAGTTTGCCGACTACGTATGGTCAGATCCCCCTTATTGTCTTATTGCGTGCTCTAGGGATGGAGAACGATAAAGAAATCGTTGATGTCATCTGTGTTGATCCAAAGATGGAGCCGTATGTGCTTGCGAACATCGAGGAATGCGCGAAGGAATATAGCATCGCAACAAAGGAAGAAGCAGTTGCGTATCTGGGGAAGAAATTCGCTGGTGGGCAGGCAAAAGAGTACCGTGTGAAACGTGTTGAAACCATTATGGATCGGCATCTTTTGGCTCATCTTGGGAATGACCCTGATGATCGTTTAAAAAAGGCTATTTTCGTGGCTCGCATGGGGATGGCTGTATTAGAACTCGCACTCGGTAAACGAGAACAGGATGACAAGGACCATTACGCAAACAAGCGTTTGAAGCTTGCAGGGGATCTCATGGAGGATCTCTTCCGAGTCGCGTTCACCGCCTTGTGTAAGGATCTAAAATATCAGATTGAACGCATCCATGCCAAAGGAAAAGAAATCAAGATCGCATCATCACTACGTTCTGATGTTCTCAGTCAACGTATTCATCACGCGCTTGCAACAGGGAACTGGGTTGGTGGCCGAGCGGGAGTCTCACAGCTTCTTGATCGAACCAGTAATTTAGCAGTTCTGAGTCACTTACGACGAGTTACGTCACCGTTAACCAGGTCACAACCACATTTCGAAGCACGAGATTTGCATTCAACACAATGGGGACGACTTTGCCCGAATGAAACGCCAGAAGGACCGAACTGTGGCCTGGTCAAAAACCTTGCACTTACTGTAGAAATCTCAGAGGGTTTCGGAGAAAAAGAAGTGGAAACAGTCCTGCGAGAACTCGGTATTAAGGAACTGACGAAACACGTTACAGGTGCCCGTGTGTATCTGAACGGGGACCTTATCGGGATGCATCCGAACGGTGCAGATCTTGTCAAGAAATTGCGAGAACGACGACGAAAGGGAATGTTGAGTACCGAAATCAATGTTACCTATGATATTGAAGGAAACGATGTGATTGTAAACTGCGATTGCGGACGGTTACGACGACCACTCCTTGTTGCTGAAAATGGTAAACTCTTGGTAAATCAAAAAAACCTTGCTGAACTTAAAGAAGGAAAGAAGAACTGGTCTAATCTTATCAATGAGGGAGCTGTCGAATACATAGATGCTGAAGAAGAAGAAAACGCACTCATTGCGTTACGGGAAGAAAATCTGACCCAAGATCATACCCATATGGAGCTCGACCCGATGTGTATTCTAGGGATCGGTGCATCCCTTGTTCCCTATCCGGAACATAACTCATCTCCAAGAATTACGATGGGCGCAGGAATGGGAAAACAATCGCTCGGGTTTGGTGCGTCAAACTACCGTATACGACCGGACACACGGAGTCATCTGCTTCACTATCCACAGATGCCGTTAGTGCAGACACATCCGATTCGTTATATTCGATTTAGAGAACGGCCTGCTGGACAGAACTATATTGTCGCAGTTGCCTCGTTTCAGGGATATAACATGGAAGATGCCTTGATTATGAGCAAGTCATCGATCGAACGAGGACTCGGTCGGAGTACATTCATCCGAACATATAACAGTGAAGAGAAAAGATATCCTGGTGGTCAAGAGGATCATTTTGAAATCCCGAATCCGGATTGTCGAGGCGTTCGCACTGAAGACGCGTATAACAATCTAGGTGAAGACGGGTTGATTTCCCCAGAATGCAGCGCAAACGGAGGAGACGTTTTGATTGGGAAAACATCGCCACCGCGTTTCCTTGAAGAACCGACTGATTTTCTTACGCCTCAAAAACGAAGAGAGACCTCGGTTACGGTTCAACATGGGGAAGGCGGTGTTGTTGACAAAGTCATGTTGTCTGAGTCTGTTAATGGGTCACGAATGGTGAAGATAAAAGTCAGAGAACAACGAATACCTGAACTTGGGGATAAGTTCGCATCAAAACATGGTCAGAAAGGAGTGATTGGATATGTGGTATCTGCGGAAAACATGCCGTTCACCCAAGATGGTATGACACCTGATTTAATCATTAACCCACATGCGATCCCATCAAGAATGACGGTTGCGCATGTGCTTGAGATGATCGGTGGGAAAGTCGGATCACTTGAGGGGCGAATCGTTGATGGAACAGCTTTTAGCGGGGAAGACGAAGATCAACTCCGAGCGGCTTTAGTGAAAAATGGGTTTAACCACGCGGGAAAAGAAATCTTCTATGATGGACTCACCGGACGACCATTGGAAT
>Ga0209777_10007796_pt1 | contig 11813 bp, 10 predicted proteins | sample FrelakmetHBP12HB_FD_187147 | JGI IMG/M metagenome (GOLD analysis project Ga0209777, IMG submission 187147) | Freshwater lake sediment microbial communities from the University of Notre Dame, USA, for methane emissions studies -HBP12 HB (SPAdes)... | ecosystem: Environmental > Aquatic >... | reverse complement strand
CCCTGCTTACGGATAGCGGCGGCTATCAGATATTCAGCCTTGCCCTTTTAAGAAAGGTAAGCGATGCGGGTGTTGAATTTCAGTCTCACATCGATGGAATGAAGCATTTTTTCACCCCCGAAGCTGTAGTACAGATTCAGACCGATTATGGATCAGACATTATCATGCCTCTGGATGAATGCGCGCATTATCCTTGTGCCAAGGATTATGCCGAGGTGGCCATGAGAAGGACTATTGATTGGGCGAAGCGCTCTAAAACCGTAATGAATGAATATCGGGCGGTGAGTCACGAGCAAAATTTATTATTTGCGATTATTCAGGGCGCTACTTACGAAGACTTACGCCAGGAGTGTAGTAAGGCGTTAACTGAGATGGATTTTGATGGGTTTGCTATTGGCGGAGTTTCAGTTGGCGAACCGCAGGATTTAAGATATAATATAACACATCTGGTTGCGTCGATGTTGCCTGAAGGCCGCCCGCGTTACCTGATGGGCGTAGGAATGCCGCAAGACATCCTTGATTCAGTAGAAATGGGCATTGATATGTTTGATTGCGTTATCCCTACGCGTTACGGTAGAAATGGTACTGCCTTTACCAGCGTTGGCAAATTGACCGTCAGGAACTCCCCGTATATCGAGGATCTTAAGCCTCTGGATCCACAGTGCAGTTGTTATACCTGTAAAAATTTTAGTCGCTCATATTTACGCCATTTATTTAATACGCAAGAGTTGCTGGGCCTAAGATTGGTAACTCTCCATAATGTGCATTTCTATTTAGAATTAATGCGTAAGGCTCGAGAAGCAATCCGCCGGGATAAATTTACTGAATTCAAGAAAGAATTTTTGAATAATTACTCCAGTAGTCAGTAGCCAGTAATCAGTAACTAGCTGTTAAAAATATGCGTATCGATATTATCACTATATTCCCCAAAATGTTTAAGCCGGTTTTAGGAGAATCTATTATCAAGCGGGCGCAAAATAAAGGTAAGGTAAAAATTTATATTCATAACCTTAGGGATTATTCTTTAGATAAGCATAAAAAAGTCGATGACCGGCCTTTTGGTGGCGGATCAGGAATGGTATTGAATGCGCAGCCTATATTCAGGGCAGTAGAAGATATCAAGTCGCAGGTGAAAGGCCGCAGGTCAAGGGTCATTTTATTATGCCCGCAAGGTGTGGAATTAGAACAGAAAGTCGCAAAAAGACTGGCGAAAAATAAACATCTCATTTTGATTTGCGGCCATTACGAAGGGATAGATGAAAGAGTGCGAGGCTATCTTGTGGATGAAGAAATCTCCATTGGCGATTATGTCTTAACCGGCGGAGAATTGCCGGCCATGGTTTTGGTAGATTGTTTGGTGCGGCTTGTGCCTGGCGTACTGGGTGATAAAAATTCCTTGAATTTTGAGTCATTTGAAGGTAATCTATTAGAATATCCCCAATATACCAGACCGGCAAATTTTCGAGGAATGAAAGTCCCCAAGACGCTCCTTTGCGGCAATCACAGTAAGGTTATGGAGTGGAGAAAAAACGAGTCCGTAAAAAGAACAAAACAAAAAAGGCCCGATCTGTTAAAAATCAAGTTAGATAATGTTACTTAAGGCAACCTAAACATAAGGAGTAAGTAGGATGGATAAGATAAAACTTATTGAACAGGAATATACCAAAAGGGAAATGCCCGCTTTTAATGTAGGAGATACGGTCAAGGTTTTTGTCAAAATTCTCGAAGGTGAAGATAAGGATAAGGTGCGTCTGCATCCTTTTGAGGGTGTTGTCATCGGCAAGAAAGGCTCAGGGATCAGAGAGAACTTTACCGTAAGAAGGGTCTCCTTCGGAGAGGGCATTGAACGCGTTTTTCCTTTACATGCGCCTAGCATTGAACGCATTGAAATTATACGTTCAGGCAAAGTAAGAAGAGCAAAGCTTTATTATTTGAGGACCAAAGTTGGAAAGCGCGCTACCAAAATTGAAACAGAAGAAAAAAAAGCATAGGCCCAACCTTTACTACGAAAACAAGCTTAAAAATCAAGGCTATGATTTAATCATCGGCGTAGATGAAGCGGGCCGCGGCCCCTTGGCCGGCCCGGTAGTGGCAGCAGCAGTGGCGTTAAAAAAAAGTACTTTCAAAAACTGTATAGATGATTCTAAAAAATTGACCTGCCGCCAGAGAGAAAGCGCCTTCCCGGAGATAATTGATAAATCCATATTTGGTATCGGGATAGTCAATGAGAAGATAATCGACGATATAAATATCTTAGAAGCAACGCGCATGGCCATGGTAAAATCGATATCGGTACTTGTCGAAAAAATAAAACCAAGTAAAGCTAAATTGCGTATACATATCCTTATCGATGGGAATATAAAGCTGGATGTGGACTTTCCTTTTACAAGCATTATAAAAGGAGATACTAAATCCAGGAGTATTGCTTCGGCTTCAATTTTAGCTAAAGTTACCAGGGACAGGATCATGTCTTTATATCACAGGAAATATCCGGAATACGGCTTTCAACAGCATAAAGGTTATCCGACGAAAACACATAGAATTGCATTAAAGAGGTTTGGGCCTTCTGCAATTCACCGCCTTACTTTTTACGGTGTCTAAAGAGCATTTATACCTCGGTAAGTCCGGAGAAGAAGCTGCCTGCGCTTTATTAAAGAAGAACGGTTATAAGGTCTTAGTCAGAAATTATAAAAATAAACTGGGTGAAATTGATATTATCGCTTACGATAAAGATACTCTATGTTTTATAGAAGTAAAAAGCAGGCGTTCAGATAAATTCGGGCTTCCCCAGGAAGCAATATTCGCTCCTAAGCAAAAAAAGATTTCTAAAGTCGCCCTGAGCTTTCTTAAAGAGAAGAATCTTTTTGATAAAAAAGCGAGATTTGATGTTGTTTCCGTAATATATTCATCAGAAGAGAAACCCCGAATAGATTTAATTAAAAATGCCTTTGAGCTAGACCCGGGATTCACTTATTAAGAGGGACTAATGCTACGTGATATTGAGATTGCCCGGAAGGCAAAAAAAGAACCAATAGAGAAGATCGCCAGAAAATTAAAAATAGATAAGAAATATCTTATTCCATACGGAAAATATATCGCCAAAATTGATTTAAGTATTCTGGATAAAATAGAAAACAGGAAACAGGGAAAATATATATTAGTAACAGCGATTACGCCTACACCTCTGGGCGAAGGCAAAACGGTTACTACTATAGGCCTTTCCATGGCTTTAAATAGATTAGGTAAAAATGCTTGCGCTTGTATCAGGCAGCCTTCCTTAGGCCCGGTCTTTGGCATAAAGGGGGGTGCAGCAGGGGGAGGATATTCTCAGGTTCTACCGATGGAAGATTTTAATCTTCATTTTACCGGAGACGTACACGCTGTTGGCCTGGCGCATAATTTAGCGGCGGCATTTTTAGATAATTCTTTATTTAAAGGTAATAAACTTAAGATTGATCCGGAAAGGATTAATTGGCGCCGCGTAGTGGATGTAAGCGATAGGTGTTTAAGAAATATAAAGATTGGCCTGGGCGGAAGATTTAACGGAGTTCCCCGCGATACAGGATTTGATATTACGGTTTCCTCTGAAATCATGGCCATATTGGCCTTAAGTTCCAATTTAAAAGATTTACGCCAAAGGCTTGGTAGGGTTACTTTGGCGGATAATGTCGATGGTAAACCCGTAACTGCGCAAGATTTAAAGGTCGCCGGAAGCATGACAGCTCTTTTGAAAGATGCGCTCAAGCCCAATTTGATTCAAACCACTGAAAATACGCCTTGTTTTGTCCATGCCGGGCCATTCGCGAATATTGCACACGGGAATAGTTCGATTATCGCTGACAAGATCGCATTGGCTTTTTCAGAATACGTAGTCACTGAAGCAGGCTTTGGCGCGGATTGCGGAGCGGAGAAATTTTTTGATATTAAATGCCGGACTAGCGGCTTGACACCAAATGTTGCCGTGATTGTTTGTTCTATTCGGGCATTAAAGGCGCATAGCGCTAGATTCACGGTTGTCTCCGGTAGGCCTTTAGATGAGGGTTTAGTGAAAGAGAATATTCCTGCGCTCCAGGAAGGGGTATGTAATTTAAAAAAGCATATAGAGAATGTGAAGATGTTTGGCGTACCGGTGGTGGTGGCGATTAATAGATTCAACTTTGACACTGATAAAGAAATAGATTTTGTTAAAGTCAAGGCCCTGGAATTTGGTGCGGACGGCTGCGAAATTAGCGAGGTCTGGCTAAAAGGGTCAAAAGGCGGCCTGGATTTAGCCCGGATAGTAGTAAAGGAAGCGAACGAACCTAAAAAATTCAACTTCCTTTATCCTTTGGATATTCCGATAAAAGAAAAGATTAAAATTATTGCCACAAAGATTTACGGCGCTAAAGATGCGCAGTATTCAGAGTTGGCAGAATCGAAAATTAAACTTTTTACTGAACGCGGTTGGGATAATCTTCCTGTTTGTATGGCTAAGACACATCTTTCTTTATCGCACGATCCTGCTCTTAAAGGCTGCCCCCAAGATTTTATTTTACCGGTCAGAGATATCCGTGTTTCATCCGGCGCAGGATTTTTGTATTCTTTGTGCGGCACTATCCAGACTATGCCCGGGTTGCCAAGTAGGCCTCTTGGAGAAAATATTGACATTAATGAGGAAGGCGATATCATAGGATTATCTTAAACTGACGGATGGAGGAAAATGTATAACGATAGTTCGCTGAAACTTTACCTGAATGATTTAGCGGCAAAACTACCAGCTCCGGGCGGAGGTTCTGCTGCAGCATTAACTGCTGCTTTGGGTGTTTCTTTAATCAGCATGGTGTTGAATTTTACGATCGGAAAACCAAAATATGCGCAATACGAAAATGATTTAAAAGAGATATTTCCTCAATCGGAAAAACTAAGAGAGCAATTTTTGAACTTAGTAGATTTAGATGTAGTGGCTTATAAAAGCAAGGACATAAGGCAGGCTTTAGGGGTGCCGTTGGAAGTCTGCCGGCTCTGTTTTGAATCAATTATGTTCTGTCCGCCTTTAATAAAAAAAGGCAATGCGAATTTAATCAGTGATGTGGCAGTAGCGGCAATTCTGCTGGAATCCGGTTTTACCAGCGCTTATTTTAACGTAGAAATAAATCTTAAATCTTTAAAAGAAGATAAAAAATTTGTCCAACAGATTAGAAAAGAATTAAAACAAAAGGCGAAGATGATAAAAAAGATAAGATTACAAACGGAGGAGAAAGTTGGCAAAATTATTAGAAGGTAGGCCGATTGCAGAAAAAATAAAAGCAGAAATAAAGCTGCTTGTAGGCTCATTAGGGAAAAAGCCGGTCTTGGCCAGTATTCAAGTGGGGGAAAACGCCGGTGCCGAAGCTTACGTTAAATCACAGAAAAAAGTTGCGGAGAATTTAGGCATAGAGTATCAATATCATAAATTAGGCCAGGATACATCTGAGAGCGCGCTGCTGGATTTTATAAAAAAATTGAATAGCGACAAATCCGTACATGGAATTATTATCCAGATGCCCTTACCGCAGCAGATAGATTATAAAAAGATCAGTCAGTTTATTGCTACGGAAAAGGACGTGGAAGGGATGAACCCGGTTAATATGGGAAAGATTGTTTTTGGTAAGGCAACAATGCTTCCTTGTACGCCAGCAGCGGTAATGGAATTACTCAAAGAAACCGGTGTTGATTTATATGGTAAGGAAGTGGTGGTTGTAGGACACAGCGAGATCGTGGGAAAACCTTTAAGCCTTTTATTATTAGATAAGTTTGCTACTGTTACGGTTTGTCATATCGGGACATCAAAGGCAGGAAAATTAGAAGAGCATGTGCGTAAAGCCGAGGTTTTGATTGTGGCAGTGGGTAAGGCCGGTTTGATCAAAGGCGAATGGGTCAAAGAAGGCGCAATCGTAATTGATGTAGGGATAAATCGCGTGAACGATAAAATAGTCGGTGACGTGGAATTTGAAAATGCAGAAAAACGCGCGGCATATATCACACCGGTTCCCGGCGGCGTCGGCCCGCTAACGGTCACGATGTTGATGCGCAATCTCGTTGAAGCAGTAAAATTGCAGCACGCGGAAGCAAAAGCCTAAAATTAAACGTGTTTATTAGAGAGGATAGGTAAATGAATTTTAAAGAGAAATTGGGGGCGGGGAAGTTTTTGGTCACATCCGAGATCGGGCCGCCGAAAGGCATTGAGACTAAGGTTCTTCTGGAAGATGCTGAGCTTATTCGCGGCCGGGTGGATGCGATTAATGTGACTGACCTACAGAGTTCAGTGATGCGCCTCGGCTCTTTGGCAGTCTGCAGTTTATTAAAGCAAAAGGGTTTTGAGCCTATATTTCAGGTGACTTGCCGTGACCGTAACCGTCTGGCCCTACAATCAGATATTTTATCCGCAGCAGCATTAGGAATCGAGAATCTTCTGATTCTCACCGGCGACCATACTACCTTGGGGGATCATCCGGAAGCAAAACCCGTCTTTGATCTGGACTCAGCGCAATTACTGCAGGTAGTAGGAAAGCTGCAGCAAGGAATGGATATGAAGGGAAATAAATTGGAGGGGAGAGCGCCGAAATTTTGCGTGGGCGCAGTGGTAAATCCCGGAGCAGACCCTATAGAACCACAGATTATGAAGATGGAGAAAAAGATCGCTGCCGGAGCGGAATTTTTTCAGACCCAAGCAGTCTATGACATAATGATCTTTGAGAATTTTTTAAGTAAGATAAAACACCTTAAGACTACGATATTAGGCGGGATTGTGTTACTGAAGTCCGCGGGAATGGCTAAATACATGAATAAAAATGTCGCGGGCGTCTTTGTCCCGGACAATCTGATTAAAGAGATGGAAGAGACTAAGAGCAAGGTGGATAAATCCGTGGAGATCGCCAGCCGCTTAATCAAAGAACTAAAACCGATGTGCCAGGGTATACATATTATGCCCATTGGCTGGGATAAAGTCGTACCCAAGGTACTCGATGCCTCGGGGCTATAGCTAAAAAATATATCACCAGATATGACAAGAATAGTAATTATCGGTAATTCTGTCGCGGGTTTTTCCTGCTGCGAAGCTTTGATAAAATACTCCGGGGATTATGAGATTACTGTGATCTCTGAAGAGATGGCACTTCCCTACAAAAGAAATTTATTAATCGATTATTTATCCGGAAATATCCAGGAGAGCGAACTTTTCCTTTGCGCTGCTGATTTTTATGAAAAAAACAGAGTCAGGTTCCTTAAAAATAGCAAGGCCATCAGGGTGGACGCCAGAAAGCAACAGGTGGTTTTAAAGGATAATAAAATTAGTTACGATTATTTAGTGATCAGTACCGGCGCAAAAGCAAATATTCCTGATATTCCGGGAAACAGTAAAGACGGGGTTTACGCTTTTTATGCTCTAGAGGATATTCAGAAAGCCAGGCAGCAGTTAATGCTGGGGGATACTGTCTGTGTGGTGGGGGATCCGGATTTATGTTTACGCCTTTCGCAAGCTGTTGTTTCAAAAGAAAAACAGGCAAAAATTATCAGTTCTCCCAGACCGGAATCTTTTATCGCCACAGAAAAAGCAGAATGGCTGGAGAATCTTCAGGTTTCCGAGATCATCGGCGAAGGAGCAGAATTAAAGGCCCTTAAATTAAATAACGGCAAAGTCATCGGAACATCTTTGGTCATGTTTGTAGGAAATTACCTTCCTAATACTGATTTTTTAAGAGAATCAGGAATTAAGACCGATGAAGGTTATATTTGCGTGGATGAGACCATGCGCACGAATATAGAAAATATATTCGCCTGCGGCAGTGTCTCTAAGATCGAAAATCAACCGTTAAAATCAAAATCCTGGCAAGATACGGTTAGAGAAGGAACTTTGACCGGTTCAACGCTCATCACTTTATTAGAAAGGAGAAATACATCATGTCAGAAGTATTAGTTCAGCTGGGCACTAAAGGCGCGGATACAGTTTTAAATCTTACCCGTCAATCTTTAGAAAAGGTGATCGCGCAAAAAGGCAAAGACACAAAACTAAGTTTTCCGGAAACTAACTACTATCTGCCGTTAATAGATGCGCTTTTAAATATCGAAGTCAAGACCCTGGGGGATTGTTTAACGGCTTTAAAAGAGGCAGAAAATTTAAATAAAAATATCGCCGCAAAAAGTGGTCTATTGATACCGAGCTTAGGCGGAGTTTTAAACAAGGGAGTAGCTACCTTAATCTGTGAAGAAATCTTAGCCGCGCTTGAGGTTTTAAATAATAATCATCCTAAAGAAGGGTATGCCGGATTCTTACCCGATAACATTCTGCGCTCTTTAGGGATTCAGCTGGTAGATGGGAGAATCGCCGGTATCGCCGTGATATTAGGCCCGGCTCAAGATGAAGATGCGGCAGTAAAGCTCGTCAGGGATTTTCAGACTAAAAGCATTGTCAGTATATTAGCCGGCAATATCCAGGGTAAAACCTTTAAGTCACAGCTAGAAAGCAAGGGAGTGGAACTTGGCTTAGAGAATTATATCGTGCCTTTAGGTGAAGATTATTTATCGGCGATTTACGCGGTAAATTTTGCGGTGAGGGCGCCCTTAATGTACGGCGGATATAAACCTGGTCAGTGGAAGGAAATAGCCGATTATGTGCGTAATCGCGTTCCTGCATTTGTGTTGCTCTTAGGGCATGTGGATGAGGTTTTAGTGGCTACAGGGTTGGGTGTATTGGCCTTTGGTTTACCGATTATTACGGATTTAGATGTTCCGCAGTTAGCTAAGATCGATACTACGCTATACGAGGCATTGGTGACAGAGAAGGATTATAGCAAGTTAGCTTCTAAAAGCATACTCACCAGGGGCATTAAGGTGAAATTAGCCAAGGTAGAAGTCCCCGTGCCATATGCGGCGGCATTTGAAGGAGAGCGCGTGAGGAAAGAACAACTCCATGTAGAATTTGGCGGAAAAGCCAGCAGCGCGTTTGAATTTTTAACCTCTAAAAATGCAGAAGAGGTCGAAGACGGGAAAATAGAATTAGTCGGTCCGGATATAGATAATTTAAGGAAAGGTTATAAATCTCTGCCTTTGGCGATTGTGGTTGAGGTTTATGGCCGAAAAATGGAGAAGGATTTTGAACCTATACTAGAACGTCAGATACACCGTTTTATCAATTATGCCATGGGCCTGATGCATATCGGCCAGCGCGATATGAACTGGATCAGAATATCCCAGGAGGCATTTGATAAAGGTTTTCGGCTGAAACACATCGGCGTAATTTTGCATGCCATGCTGCATCAGGAATACAATGCCATTGTAGATAAAGTGCAAGTAAAGTTATACACCAAAGAAGTGGACGTTACGAAATTATTGCCCAAAGCAAAAAAGTCTTTTGATGAGCGCGATGAGCGCATTACCGGAATGACTGATGAAATCGTGAATATTTTTTATAGCTGTACACTCTGTCAGAGTTTTGCCCCTAACCACGTTTGTATTATTACGCCGGAACGCTTAGGGTTATGTGGCGCCTATTCCTGGCTTGATGGTAAAGCTTCTTATGAAATTACTCCCACCGGACCGAATCAGCCTGTATTAAAAGGAGAGGTCATCGATCAAAAATTAGGCCAATGGAAGAATATCAATGATTTTGTCTGTGAAAAATCCAACAAGAAGATTGAAAAGGTGAGCATGTATTCATTGATGGATTCACCCCAATCTTCATGCGGATGTTTTGAATGTATTGTGGCTATATTGCCTGAAGCAAACGGATTTATGGTGGTACATCGTGATTTTTCAGGGATGACTCCTAGCGGGATGACCTTTACTACCTTAGCCGGTTCAGTAGGCGGCGGAGTGCAGACGCCGGGATTTTTAGGAGTAGGTAAATTATATATCGTAAGTAAAAAATTTATCGCCTCCGAAGGGGGCCTGAAGAGGCTAGTCTGGATGCCCCGCGAGTTAAAAGAGCTTTTAGGGGATAAATTAAAGATAAGGGCCAAAGATTTAGGCGTTTCGGATTTAGTGGATAAAATCGCGGATGAAACAGTAGCTACTACTTCTGAAGAATTAATGAAATTTTTAGAAAAGGTGGGCCATCCAGCTTTAGGAATGCCGGCCTTACTGTAATCTATGGGTAAATTTATCTTGACCTTTAGGCTTCTTTCGTATATTATTTAAGAGGATGAGGTTATTTCGTCCTCCGCTCTTGCTTCTTCACTCCAAGCTCAAGTTCGATGTTTAATTAATGGCGAAAAATAAGCTCTATTTGATTGACGCTATGGCTTTTTGCTATCGCGCGTTCCATGGTTTGCGCAGCCTCTCCACGTCTTTTGGGCAACCTACGAATGCTATTTACGGGTTTATCAGGATATTAAAGAAAATTTTAAAGGAAAAGAAGCCGGATTTGCTGGGTGTGTGCTTTGATATTTCCCGAGACACCTTCAGACAGAAAAAATTTTCCGATTATAAGATCCAGCGGCCGCCGATGCCCGAGGGCCTTTCTAGTCAGATTCCCTTAATAAAGGAGATAATTTCTGCTTACGGAATTTCCATATTTGAAAAAGAAGGTTTCGAAGCCGATGACATCATTGCTACGATAGCTAAAAAAACAAAGGGAAAAGAATTAACTACTACTATCGTCAGTTCTGATAAAGATTTATTACAGTTAGTAGATGAGGATACAGCGGTGTTTAGCCCTTACAAAGATGAAGGTGTGGTTTACGATACGCAAAAGGTCTTTGAGCTTTTGGGGGTACAACCTAAAAAAATACCCGAGCTTATCGCTTTAATGGGAGACGATGCGGATAATATTCCCGGCGCTGGGATCAGCGAAAAAAATGCCGTAGGGCTAATCAAGGAGTTCGAATCCTTGGATAAATTATTAAAGGATGTGGATAAGGTAAAACAAGAAAGGCTAAGGAATAGGATCACTCAGAATATTGCTAAAATTAAATTGAGCCAAGAATTAGCCGTATTAGACGACGAGGTGGATTTAGATTTTAATTTAGATAAGTTAAGGATTGGGCAACCCGATTATAAAGAATTATTTAGATTATTTAAATATTTAGAGTTTAATTCGTTATTAAAGGATTTACCGGATCAAGAAGAGGAGCTCCCTAAGATTAAAGTAGCCCGGTTAAAAGACGAAGAAATAAAGGATTTCATTGATTCAACTGAAGAATTATTTTTATTCGGCCAGGAAATCGGGAATATGATATTTTTTTCGAAGGACACATTTTTTTCTCTCGAAGGTATGGGACCTAACATAATAACTATTTTGGCAAATCCAGAAGTGAAGAAGGTGGGCCACGATTTAAAAAAAATCAAAATGCTTTTGGCGAATGATGATATCCGCTTAGAAGGCTTATCTTTCGATACCATGATAGCCGGTTATTTACTTAATCCTTCTAAACCCGGATATAGTTTGGCTGACGTGGCATTGGATTATTTGGGTAAATTTAGCCCTGCTAAATCTATGGATAACCAAAGGGGAATAGGGTTGGTTCTTGATTTAAAGCCTAAATTAAAGCAAGAATTAAACGATAAGTCGTTAGTGAGTTTATTCACTGATTTGGAAATGCCGCTGGTAGAAGTGTTAGCCCAAATGGAACTAAACGGTATAAAGTTAGATTTAGAGATCTTAAATAAGCTTTCCAAAGAGCTGGAAATTAGATTGATCAAGTTGATTGAAGGGATTTATGATTTGTCGGGTTGTCAGTTTAATATCAACTCGCCTAAACAATTAAGAGAGATCCTCTTTGAGAGATTAAAGTTGCCGGTGGTCAAAAAAGGCAAAACCGGCCCTTCCACAGATGAAGAAGTATTAAGGAGTTTAGCTG
>Ga0209777_10007795_pt1 | contig 11814 bp, 16 predicted proteins | sample FrelakmetHBP12HB_FD_187147 | JGI IMG/M metagenome (GOLD analysis project Ga0209777, IMG submission 187147) | Freshwater lake sediment microbial communities from the University of Notre Dame, USA, for methane emissions studies -HBP12 HB (SPAdes)... | ecosystem: Environmental > Aquatic >... | reverse complement strand
GTACCTCTTACTTGTGCGTACCGGGTTGAGGTGTCCGTTGCGAAAGAATCTGTAGATGCGACTGATGGAAGATAGGTAAGTTCGTTCCATGCACCCGCAATCGTTCCGGCTGAAACCCCGATAATTGGCGTTGTGACTGTTATTGAAGCCGTGTTTGCGCCTACTGCCACACCATTCCAATACATCTGCCAACTTGTACCGTCGTAAACTGCGGATACTCTCGCAAAAGTTGAGTCTGCAAGTGTGGTGGCTGTATCGGTATTGGCGATCTTTGAAACCCCTCCAATATAGAGTTGGAGCCACATTTCATTTGTCGTGACGATACGGGTCGCAATTACGTAGGAAGTGCCTGCATCACCCAAAAGCAGTTTTGCAGTACCGGCTCCCGATGCTGTAAACTCAACAACACCATCCCATTTCCCGGTTGTACCCGCACCTGTAAGAGTGTGGTATGCTACCCCGGTTGCCGGGACTGACATAATCCCGGCGGCAATCGTCGCGGCTGAACCTGAAAGGGTATAATTCGCAATCGTGTTATTGGAAAAATCGTCCTTGAAAAAAACCCGTTCTATACCAGAGTTGTCTTTTGTAAGGGTGAGATTAGCCGCCAGTCCTTCGGTATAGTTCTTATGCCTCTGTTTGAGCCACGCTACTTCGTCGTTCCAATCGGCAGACTTTATTAAGTCTCCAGCCGCTTTAACAGGGGTGTCCCACGTGGAGGTCATGAAAACCTCACTGTGGTGCTACTGTAAGTTGATAGGTAACTTCGAGTGCGTTATTTGCATTGTCCCTGACTGGTGAGAATACTGCCCGAATAAGCATTTTACCGCCTGCTGCCAACTGGTCGAACAATCCATACTCTGCTACTGATGTAAGACCTGTAGACGCTGGGAAGGTTGCAACCACCTGATAACATTTGGCTCCATTCGCAGGGTACAGGACTTCGTTGATTGCGGTCTGTGTACCGGCAATTCTGACATAAGTACCTGTACCAGTAAACTCTGAGATTAAAGCGGTCTGTCCATGTGCAGCCGCAGTACCAGTACCACCAAGAGCCATGTACTTGAACGACCCCGCCGTTCCCGGAGTTGCATTGGCAAGCCACTTCACAATTTCAATCGCGCCAATGTCAACTACCATGTTGTGATCTACCTGTTCTGAACCGGGTATGTATTCTCCTGTCTTGGGGTCTACATATCTCGAAATAATCACTCCACTGAACGAGAGTGTTCCTTTCTGCGTTTCTGTTTGAGTTGCTTCCATGATCATTCTCCACTATAACGGTGTGTAAATTGTGAAATCATCAATTTCTCCTTTAATCACATCGCCGTCTGAATACGTTACTATAACCTGACCTTTATACTGTCCAACCTCATCGAAATCACCTGCAACGGTTATGTATGCCAATTCACCAGTTGTAAGATTTGTTACTGATGGAACAACAGTAATTTTAGTACCAGATGGTTTTGTGATAACGTAGGAAAGGGTGGAATACCCGGTCAGATCAAAAAGTGTGTAGATGGCAAGATTAATACCAATCGCATTTTGGTAAACAAGAACCATTAGTGTATGATAACTTCTTGCAAATACTTAAATATTTCCATGCTAATAATCTGTCATGCCATGCGCGAAGTTTGATAGTGCGGTTTTCGATACCGGGACTTTTTGCGATCTTCTTCAAGTAACCGTTACTGATTCTCTCTCCTGTTCAGAATCAATCACCACCAAAATAAAAACTACTGTTATCGATAGTATGACTCCACTGGAGGTAACACCGACTAAATTAATATTTACTCAGACGGATGCAGTTGCATTAACAGACCGTGCGCTTTCAACACTCAAAATCACACAGACGGATAGCGTTACAGGTGCAGACCTGTCAACTACAAAACTAAAAATTACGGTTCCAGAAAGCATTTTGTTCACCGAAAACACAACCTCAAAGATCAAGACAACCGTTACCGATTCGGTTGTTGGTACTGATACCCAGAGTACAAAATTCAAAACTACTGCCACTGATTCGGTCGTGTTTTCCGAAAGTATCACGACTGAAATCCAGACAATCGTTAAAGATTCGCTCTTGTTTTATGATGTATCATCAACCAAACTTATCATAATCGTCAAAGATTCCCTCTTATTCAGTGACCTTGCATATGAACACGCATACAAAAAGTTCGTTCTGTATAGTAACCTTACAAAATCCATGACACTGTATTCAGATTTGACAAATAGCATAATACTATATTCAAAAATTATTGTTTGATATGATATTAATATGATATGATTCACTCATAAATTTCCAATCCCATTTCTTTTGCCGTAATTAGCATACATTCAATGATCTTCTCTGCATTAGGTTGTTCACCAGATTTCTTCTCCACGATTTTTATAAACTGGTTTGTGGGACCATTATTGAGTTTCTTTACAACCAGTCTTCCACCAACTATTGCGGCAACAACACCAATTCCCATACCTTCAATCTTTACCTGTGCTTCCGCTCCTTCGATACTTGGAGGTGATGGAGGCATCATAGGTGCTTCTTCTTGCCCGTCGCTACCACCAGTATCACCCCACCCTTTACCACTTTTCTTTTTCTGTTCGGGTTTTTTACCACTTGGGAGTTCTTTATTCTGTCCTTTGTGCTGTTCATTGGTGATGTAATAGTAACCACCTTTGTTACCACGTCTTACAGACCTTCCTTTTGGTGCTTCCGATGGATGAGTGATGTACACCTTTGCTTTTACAATGTCACCACGTTGGTACATTTCTACTTTCTGAAAGGGAAGTCGTGCTTTTCGAAGACCATTTTCCATTTTCTTCAATGATTGATAGTACATCGAGAATTCATCAAGATGGTCTTTTGCAATCTCCTTTGCAATTTCCGGGTCTTCCGTGTGTTCCATCTCGACTTTGATTCCTTGTGTAAGCCAGTATGGGTCATAATCCATGTCTGGTCTTGGGTCTTTCTTATCAAGTTTTAGAGATTTTTCAACTCCCCATTCGGTATGTAAAGTTGGTGTTTGGTTCACACCTTCTTCTGAAAAGGTATTTCGTTTATTTCCATGTAGTGTTGTCTGGAACTGTGGTTTTGTTCCAGTTGATGCGTGTTCTGGTACGTTTTCTGATATTGGTTTAAATTTCTTTTTTTGTTGTGGATTCCAATTTATATCCTTATTTGTTTCGGTTGTTTGCTTATGTCGTAATGGCGAGGGCTTGTCTTCCTTTGGTTTTTTACTCTCTCTCATTGCACCTGCAATCTTACCACCTACATAACCTGATATGAGAGATGTAACAACAGATGCGGGATTTATAGTGGTACTCTTTTCAAGTTCGTCTTTATCATCCTTTTTTGGTTTCTTTGCAAGAGCCATTGCCGCAAGTTGACCAACCGTTTTTACGGTATCTTCTACTTTCTTATTGGATTCTTCCTCTTCACCCTTCATCTTTCCAAGTGCCTGTTTGTTGGATTCTATCGTTTTATCCCTATCGTCATCTTTTGCTTTCTTTGCAATATACCCGTCTCTTGCGTATTCTGGCATTGGTGCGGCATCGGTTTCACCACGCATAAATTTGTTTAACCGTTCAAATTCGCTTTTACGTTTTGCAAGTGGTACACCATCTTTGTTGAATTTTATGTCTGCTTTCTTGTATTGTTCCTCATCTATTGACGGGTCACGAGGGTCATTCTCGAAACTTGCTGCTCCTTGTCCGGTATCTCCGATTCCTGCATCAACGTATGATGGAGCACCTGCGCCATATCTACCGGCTTCGGTGTCTTCCATGCCACCAGTCAACTCACCGGGTTGTTGTCCTGCCATCATGAGTTGGTTCTGCATGATTTCTGCTTCGAGCATGTCAATATCGAACTTGTATTTGTTCTTGTCAAGTCCTGAAAGTTCCATGCTTGCTTCAATCGGAAAACCAGACTGATAGTATTGGAGGAAGGTACTTGCCTTTATTGAGTTGGTTGTAGCCACTTTCTGTTCATCATCGAGGTCAACATCACGGACAAACGAGAACCGCCAGTATTTTCTGTATCCTTTTAAGAATGGGAGAATGTCACGGTTCATTCTCTGTTCCAAAAACGTCATTAACGGATATAGCAGGCGTGACTTGGTAATGTTCCTCTTGACGTAAGAAGACGCGCGGTTTTCACCACCACCCATGAACTCTTCTGGACTGAATCCCCATGTTGCCCAGACGAGTTGGGCGACAAATTTCTGTCCTTCCAACCATTGCATGTCCACAAGAGTATGTGCAAAGGAGTTTACTTTCTCTCCTGCAACTGTGTGAATAACAGACCCGAATCTCTGCCAACCCTGATTGTTGTATTTCAGTTCCGCAATGCGCTGTTTTAATTGTTGGATGGTATGAACCTCTGGATGCTCCCAAACAACAGATGGGACGACACCATTTTCGAATGTTTTTCCTGCGGCTTTTGTTGAATCAATGAGGTACTGAATCTGATATTTCAGGAACTTAATGAAGTCTGTACCATAGATTCCATCAGTTCGGGGATACATCATGAAGTATGAGATTTCCTCTGGTTGGAAGGGGATGTACACACCTGTTCTGGACCTCTGCCAAAACCGTTCTGTGTAACCATGTGACCACCAACCCTGATATGTTGGCTGTTGGTGAGATGCGTATGCACCACCTGTAAGGTCAACGGTGTTCATTATTGGTACGTTTATTATAAATGGAACCCTATCTTGCTCTCTCCAAAATTCTGTTGCAAGATATGGTTTGATTTCTACGACGTGACCACCTTTATTAAAGGTCTTTACAATGACTCCTGCATCGTACCGGGTAACATCACGGATAAGAGATGCAAAAATAGTTCCCATATCATCCTGTGGATTCGGAACTTCAAAAAAGTCCGTTGCTTCTTTTATTGTATCTCCTGTGCGGTTGTCCTGAACTTTGAACTGGACACTTCTCATGTAGTCCATCATTGCTTTTTCACAAATGGCATAGTAGGCATTGCGAGCCATCTTGTCATTTGTGGTCTTATCAAAGTCATCCCGGTAAATACCAAGCGTGTTGTAATAGTTGGATATTGTATGTATTGCTCTCCTGTCACCAGTGGTAACGGTTACATCGGTTCGGAGTTTATTTTCGATGTAAACATCATCTCCTCCTTCATAGAAAGATGGTACGACATGTTGAGAAACACCCGATGCTTTCATTAAAAGAGAAAGGATTTCTGTTTCATTCTCAATCATTTTAATGTCGGAAGGACGTTCAACATTATCGAGAAGACCTGCAATGGGATTTCCATACAAATCCGATTTGAGAAAAGTCTGTGGTTGTATAGGGAGTTTTATTCCCTTTTCTATACGTTCATCAATAGTGAGAAAGTCTCCCTCATTATTAGAAATTCTGGTACGTGGAATTGACCGCATAAGGATTATTCGGCTTATACCATATTAATCTTCTGCGTAATTTACCACCCTGTCTTCATCATCATCATAATCACAAATATCATTATTATTGTTATCTAATCTCCGCATGATTCTATCGGCTACTGTATCCTCACTCAACTTCTTTTCTTCCACTTCGGAGAACCCAACTACACTTGCACTCGCATTTCTGTCTAATCCCCACGCACAAAGGGCTACACTCATGACAATATCATCGTGCTGTCCGTCAGGAGCACAGTACCGTATCTGACCAAACTTGGTCTGTTCATACCCGAAAACCTCAAACTCGTGTTTTATTTCCGGTAGATTTGGGATACCGATTACTGCATCATCAACCATTTTCATCAGATTTTCAATCGCCTGCTTCTTTGTGGTCTGTGAGAATTTGTAGGCTTTTACTGCACACCCCTGTCTTTGCAAGTCTTCTACAATCGGGTCTCCCACACCCGTTGAATCCATATACATCACGGCATCGTTGTACTGCTTTAGCGCAGACGAAATCTTCACCTTCTGGTAATCCCAATCCAGATGATTAAACCTCTCGTAATACACAATCTCGTTGGTTGCAAGGTCGGCTATCGTCAATACTGTGAAATCCTGATACTTTGCTAAATCCCCTCCACCAACATAGAAATGTCCGACGATAGGTTCTTTCAGTGTGTCCCGAAGAACACGGTTTAAATTGCGGAATACTTCACCACCACTTTCAATAAACTGTGCCAAAATCTCCTGTTGATACATGAGTTGTGGCAGGTCTTTTGTCATACTGATGAATTCCTGTGGGTCAAGGAACTCATTGTCCATAGACGGATAAGTGAACGAAACATACTCCGGGTCTTCACCACCGTTTTTAGGGTCCTTCATGAAAATATCATAGAACCAGTTTTTGCCCTTTGGTGTAGTTGGGAAGATTGCCCGTCCTTTTCTGTCACCAAGAGCGGGACGCATGAAGTTCCATGCAGCAATATCACACATCGATGCTTCATCAAAGACGATTAAATCAAGCCCTCGTCCTACAAGTGCCTGTGGATTATCAGCAGACTTTGCCCATATACGAGACCCATTCTTTAAAACAATGAGTTTCTTTCCTTCAAAGATTTGGACGATATACTCCTTTGGCATGTATTCAAGAACCATTTCCCAAAGAATGTCAGTCTGTGGAAATGTTGGGGCAACAATCCAGATGTTCCATTTTGCATTTTGGAGAGCAGACCAGATAACTATAAAGGCACAGAGCATGGTCTTCCCAAACCGCCTTCCACATGCAATGACCATGAAACGTGCGCCTGCAAGGAACGCTTCAAAAATTTCGAGTTGTTTGGTATGCAACTCAATTTCAAGTTTAACCATGATGTGTCCGAGTTGATGATATGATATTAATATTATATGATTTGGTCATCTTCTTTTGGTCTTATAACGTGTGCTATTGTATCAATTATCGGACTGGTCATAAGAGATTCAGAATCAAACAAATCTGGTGCTTCCTCTTGTGTAACCTCTATGGGTTTCTTCTTGTCCAAAAACTTCTGTGCGGTTTCCTGTCGTATTACTTTGACCTCCTGACCAGACAACCCATCAGGTTTTGCAAAATGGCGTACCGTTATCTCCAATGGCTCCATTGAAGACATGGTGGCTTTTTCACCATAGATGGTTTTATGCAGTCTTCCAAGAGCGTCCGCGTACGCAAGACGTTCCTTCACATCTGCTCCAAGATTTGTTCCTGCAACAAAGAGAGCGTTCCGAATTTCGTTCAGAAGACCCTCTTCTCCATTCAGAAACATGTTCTGGATTCTGCGTTGAACCCCTGCAGGTGCTTCTTTGAGTTTGCATGGATGTTTCACTCCCGATTCTGTTACAATCTCCTGTTCTTTTGAAAGAGAAAGGGGAAGCATTGGACACACATCGGAGAATTCACATTTAGGACCACACCACTTTCTATTCCTGAATGAGTTTGCAAGTATCTTCAACGGTGTAACCTGCTGACCACCTTTGATTTTGTCGTCAAGTGAAGGCAAATGTGCAGGTGCTTGACCCGGATTTAATCCCATCAGAAACTCTCCATATCTTTTTTATCGTATTCAATTTTGTCAATCTCATATCCACATGGTATATTCAAGTGGCTTCCCATTCCATCTTCCATTATTACCTCGATATTAGACTTGATACATTCGGGAGAGGTATTCATTGAGCAATTAAACGGGTCTATTCTAACCCAAACACTTACCATACAAACCTTTATCTCTCTTCAAGTATATGAACTTTTATGGAACGAGAGTGTTTGTTAAACGTCCCTATATTAAATGTAACTCCTTATTTCAGAAATCCCCGAAAGAACTCCAAAGCGGTTCCAAAGGTAATGGAGTCAATAAAGAAGTTCGGCTATGTGAAGACCTCCATTGGAGTCGATGAAGACAACGTGATGCTCTATGGGCATACCACTCTTGCAGCCATCAAAAGTCTTGAATGGGTTACAATTCCAGAGGTAACGAGAATCACAGGACTGACCGCTTCACAGAAATTGGGATACCGAATTGCAGATAACAAGACAGGCGAGTATGCAGAATGGGATGCAAAACTCTTATTGGAAAATTATGAGGAGATGAAGTTACTTGACGGCGATACTTTCGACTTTTCTTGCACAGGCTATGCGGAAAAGGAGATTACTCGGATGCGGGATGCGATGTTCCCACCACATGCAAAGGATGATGGGTTCAAAGAAGAGAAGATTGCAACCACCATCAGTTATGGAGATGTTGTTTGTCTCGGAAAGCATCGAATTCTCTGCGGTGATTCCACGAAGGCTGCAGACGTTTCCAAACTCTATGGTCAAGAGATTGCCGCAATTCTATTTACGTCGCCTCCGTACAACACTGGCAAAGAAGGTTGGCTCGGTTCATCGGAAAGCAAGTATGAAGGGGATGCAGACGACAAGAATTGGCGGGATTACGCAGGATTCCTCTCATCCTTTGTGAGATTGCACTTGGATAAGTGCTGTTACCTTTTCCTGAATTTTCAGGTATTACGTGGGAATAAGTTAGCATTTATTGAGTTTTTACACACATTTATGTTCAATATTGCGGATATTATTGTATGGGATAAAACCACGTCACAACCTGCGATGGCAGAGAATATCCTGAACTCTGAATTTGAACTAATCATTGTCCTGAAAGAAGAAACTCCTGCAAACAGGAAGATTGGAACAAAGAATTTCAGAGGCACAGTTTCGAATATCCATCATGGACCACCACAACACCAGAACGAATTTTCAGAAGTTCACTCCGCAACGATGCCCATGCACCTTGCAGAGTTTGTCATTGGGAATTTCACATCTGATGGAGAAATCGTCTTTGAACCATTCTTGGGAACAGGGACAACCCTGATTGCCTGTGAGCAAATGAACAGGACATGCTATGGAATGGAAATAGACCCTAAGTACATGGAGTTAACATGCCAACGCTTCGAGAAACTAACAGGACAAAGCCGTTGTTTAATGTAGATAAGGAACAATGGCTTGAATATAATTGCAAATTCTGCCTGAATAAGAGAACTTGTAAACTGTATGATGCGATATACAAAAAGAGGGTAGAGCCTGAAAACTTTACAGCAAATACTATAGAGTGTTCGTGGTTGCGATACCGATAGGTGGTTTGTCCTTCTCAATTATTCTATAACGATATGCAATGCCTTTCCTAAATGGTAAATATCCATAATCTATTTCGACAACCACATACTCTTTACCATTTATTACAACAACAACATCAATGTCCAGATTTTCAAAGTTGTCTGTAGAATCAATCCAAATCATTAAAATTCACCACGCTTTAGTTTTTCAAGTAACGCTTCAATTTCAATATGCCACCTATCCCAATATGCTTTATCAAATGGTATAGGTGTGTTCATAAATCGTTCCTTTGGTGTAGCATTTTGTACACCCTGCTTTAACCGAAACTCCATCTCGATAATGCCCTTTGACACGGTAGAACCGTATTGTAGAGCAGCGTGTTCCGCAGCATCGGTTATTCTCATAGGCTTGCTTGCCATGTTACATACTGCTACTTTATAGTAAATAAATGTAGCGATTTGTAACATTTCTGGAATTGAAAAATTTGGGAGAGAGACCAGAGGTCTATCCCAAAACCCCTCTCGGATGTCAATCGAAATACGCTTGGATGCACTTGGATTGCTTCTACTATATAAAGACATATGATAGAGAAATGCTTATAACATGAGGATACAGATTTACTGTGCTGATAGCGTGACACTATCAGGAGATTGGAATATGTCGAACATAGACAATATTGAGAAAGCATATACCGCAATGCAAAATGCTCACGGTGTATTCAGTGTATTGAATGATGAATATAATGCCGACATGCAAAAGTCCGGCAACTATACCACGTTTCCCGGCGTTGTTGGCACGTTCACTCATAAGCCCGGTGACCAGAAGGTAACGGGCTTTATGACCGATGACGGGACTTTCTATAATCTCGTAGGTGCAAAGTCTGCTAAACTCATCTATGAGCAGACTGCCGAAAAATCACAGGAATTGAAAGTTGCTGAAAAGGTACTCGTCGATGCATACAACTCATTTATCGATATGTGCAATGAAGCAGCGCTCCCCTTCCAGTTCAAAGCACATAAGACACGCCGGGGCACCGTATCAGATGGTACAGCAGGTGCAGGAAAGCAGTCGGCGGTACTGTCTGCTATTCATGCCATTGACAAAGACGCCGTCGTAAACTTCAACGGCCGCCGGGTATTTGGTACATTAAGCACGGGTGCATCGTTTGATTATGATGTGTACGGGCAATCCTATCTGGACACTATCCGGGCAATGATTAAGACCAACTAAACTTTTTTGTTGGTATAACAAATCAACTTGATTATGGAAAGTTCTTGTTGTACCAATATGTTAAATAACGGTGGGTGAAATTATGCCAACTATTGCTTATTCACAATGGGGAATAGGGTTCGGAATGGATGGATTGACATATCCAGAATGTCCGTATATGATGGACTATAACCCTACATATCAAGATGGGCGATGTGGATTTCGTGCATGGAGATGGTCATGCTCTACTACACAGTATTGTGGAACAAATAGATGCCCGTTTGATGGTGAATTGTTATGCGATGAAAAACAAAGAGAGGAAAACAGATGAGAGAGATAACAGAGGAAATAAATGAAAAATATGTTGAGGATGTTGAAAAACAACCAGAGGAAATAACCTTTGAGTATGTCCATTTCTCATTAAGGGAGATGAAATAATATGACATTGAAAGAATTTAAGAAACGATATGTCCAAGTGGAATTTGATGATGAGGAATGTCTTGCCATTTCTGCATCTATGTGCATGGCATCCATTATTACACAACACCCGGAATGTATTGAGAAACTTCCTCCAGTTGAAGCCATGTTGTGTGCGAAAACAGCAATGGAACTGTTACAACACAGTGAAGCCGCAACAAATGTTGGACAGAAATTCCTTAAAGCCTTTAGTGGTGTTCAGACAGTGGAGAATCTATAAAATACCCATTTTAAGAAACATTCTGGTTCATGACCAGTTGGGTATTTCACAGAAATGGCAGGTTGTCTCCCTGCGGATTGTAGAACAAAACTATTGCAAATGTCCCTAAAATACTCTACAACTATTATTTTTTAGGGATATAATTGAGAGTGAGAATATGACAAAAGATGTAAATTGTGTCATACTGCTATGGGCATTTCAACAGAACGGGCAGATGAAATCATAAGACAATATGCCGACAGGATGATGAAAGCAATTATATTTCCGGGATGCAACACACCTGATTATCTCATGGAAGTGGGTGCTGATGAATCTTTGAACACCAATGAAAAACTGTTCCTTGTGTATCACTATGCAAACAAGGAAGTATGGTTCAAGAGAGAGATAATGTCAAAACTGTCTGCTGCTCTTGACAGAGCAAATAAGGATGATGAATAAATCAAAACAAATATTTTGTGAAATAGAGAGGGAACATGAATGATTATACTTTGAAAAACTACTCCGAAATGTCCGAACTTACATCACGGATGGCAATGGTGTTCGAGTGGGACAAATGGCTGAAAGAAATTCCTTCGATAGAAATACCACCAAATTGTAGGATACGAGTTATTCCTCCATTTGGCGGTGCGGTTGTTCGGTTCTGTGTTATTTCCGAATTTGGCTCTGTATCCGTATATCTTGACTGCTATGAAAAGTTGGGATGTTGGGAGATACCGTATTGGGAGATATACCCATCAGCCGATGATGATGTGGAACGATTCGCAATGGAGAAAACAACCGAACTCTATGATGGTATTGTACGAGCAATCAACCACATGAAACCAAAGGATATTCTATGAAACCCAAAAATATTCTTTTAAAGG
>Ga0209777_10007794_pt1 | contig 11814 bp, 11 predicted proteins | sample FrelakmetHBP12HB_FD_187147 | JGI IMG/M metagenome (GOLD analysis project Ga0209777, IMG submission 187147) | Freshwater lake sediment microbial communities from the University of Notre Dame, USA, for methane emissions studies -HBP12 HB (SPAdes)... | ecosystem: Environmental > Aquatic >... | reverse complement strand
AGTGCAATCTTGAATCTGGTTCTAGGGGATCCGGCGTGAGCGTAGCGAACATAAACAAGCGCGAGCGTAGCGAGTGCGTGAGCGCAGCGAACACCTTTTATTTTAGGGGATTGGGTCTTAGCGTCGAGCGCAGCGAGTCCTGGATTCAGTCTTCTGAATCCAGGAAGCGGATTTAATGCGAGCGAAGCGAGTACGTGAGCGAAGCGAGCGCGGATTTTTTTAAGTCGCGAGGCGTAGCCGAGTGACTTAAAAAAATCCGTCCCCCAGAGGGGGGGACGGTGTTGCAGTGCGGTATTGTTTACCATGCCATCAAATCGAGGTCGAGGTTTGGGTCGTTATCGTTGGCGGTGCCGAATTCGGCTAACCATTCGTCGCCGGTTATCCCGGTCATATAAAATTCGCGCTCGTCCGCGGTCAGGTATGGGAAACATACTTGAATCAGTCCGCCGTTGTTCCGGGCTTCGATTTGGTCCGGCGTGATCGGCAGGCATAGGGTCCGTTTGATGCCAGTGAACGCGCTTTTCCGCGTTACTTGCACTAGGGGAATTATGCACCGGGCCGTTACTTGGTAGTAGTTTGGGGTGCTGTCGCTCGCTACAGCGCGGTGATCTGTGCATAGGGTCCAGCGTTCGAATAGTTCACGCGCCGATTGCTCGGCCTCGGCCATCGTTCGGAAGCGTAGCGCATTGCCGTACCATTTCGGGTCGGTTCCGGTGCGGACTTCGGGGGCGTAGGATTTTGGCGTGTTCATTAGATTTGATCCTTTGGGGCGTTTTTGGGTGAGTTTACGATCAGGCGGAGTTGGTCCGCCGTGGGTAGCATTTCGTGTTCCAGTCCGCGCAAGTGGGCGACGGTTTCCAAGATGAACGCAGCCTGAGCTACCGCCTTCAATTCTAGTTCGTTGTACTCAACTGATGGCTGAAGCTCGCGGTACCGGTCGGGGTAGTTTTCCTTGATGAAGTTGAGAAGGTGCCGATCATCACCGGTCGTTACGAGGTAGTCGGCGAGTTCGCGCGTCGTGAACTCGGCCAGTAGTTCTTCGACTTCCTCGGAGTCACGGAAAGCCTGCACGGTCCAGAACGACGGTAAGTCAATGTCGACTTCATAATCCTGCACGTCGATGTTAGTGGTTAGGGTTGCCATGTTTTTTTCCTTTTAGATGGGGCCGTTGGTGGTCCGGCTCCGTGGGGTTTAGTTACGCTCGGCCTCTAATTCTTTGATCCGCGCGCGCAGCGTTTTCGTGGTCTCGCATTCATTTCTGTACAAGTTTTGATACATCTCTTTTGCCTCGGTTTCTGCGGCTGTTCGGTTCGCTTTCGCGCCTAGCGCGGATACTAAATCAACTACTTCGTCGTGAATCATCGTGCTGTCTCCATTTGTTTATCGGGCGCGTTAATTATACAGTTTTGGTTATGGTTTGCGTTTTTGGGCGCTTGTAAGTATCTGATTCTATTGGCTTTTAGGTGAAAATACCTGGGCTAGTTTGGGACGCTTGACAAGCTGTAAGTTGTTGATTTTTAAGGCGTTTTGCTACATTAAGTTTTACATGGGGGCGTGATTTTTATTGTGCTATTGGTAATTTTTATTGTGTCGAGTCCGGGCGGCGGAGCCGCGGAAACTCTTAACTACGCTGTTTTTTATGAATTTTTTTGTTGCAGCTATTGACACCAGTGATTTTTTGCGGTACCCCCCTTTGCCAAACGGATTTGGCGGAGCGACAGCGACGAATAATGTGAGCGAAGCGAACTACGGGTCGAGCAAAGCGAGACACACTATTCTTAGCGCCGGGACGGCAAGAGCGATAGGGCTTCAGCCCGGGCGACGCGAAGCGGCGTATCGCCCCTCGTGTTCCAAGTTTGTTCCAAATGTTCCAAAAATACGGTTATGGAAAGGAACAAAAAAGGACACTAAGTTATAGAATGAGGGTGAAAGTGAGGGTAGGCTAAGTGATTGATTTTATTAGGATGTTAATTTTTTTTGTTATATTATAGTTTAAAGAAGTTATATAATTAGAGTGCAAATGTTCCAATGTTCCAGCTTTTTCCAGAAGTATACGTTGGGTTGAGACGAATATTGAATAATATAACACTTGCCGTTTTTATTATTTTTACACGACTGACACTGCCAAACCAAATGTGTTGTTTTCAGAAAAACTGGAACATGGAACAAAACACCCTTTTTATTAACGATATCAATAGGTTGCGGTGTTCCAATTTTAAAAATCAGTTGGAACATTTGGAACACGAGTTGGAACAAAAAATCTCTTGACAGGGAAAACCTTTTTAGTTATGCTGGTCACAACCAGCACGGGAAAAAAGAAAAACGGTTAAAACTAAATTAATACCGCAACTTTCTAGGTCTTTTATTGACCTTACTGCAAAGTCCCTCCAGAGCCACCCCACCCTACTCCTATGACCAGCGAAGCGAAGTGAGACTCCGATCTTCGGTTAGCCACTGTAATTCTCACAAATCACCTGCAGTTTTTTCGCAGTTTGGCTGACCCCCACCCCCTGCTTATAGAAACACCCCCCCTTGAAGGGACCCGTAAGTTCCTGTATATATGCGGAAACTTGGGAGGCCCCATGCAAGAACTCGTACCGGATATTGAATCAGGCATACCCCTGCCTAGTAAGTCTTCTAAGAACACTCCGTCTTTAACTCCCTCGCAAGAATTATCGGCGCGAACCCACACCATTAAATGGCTGTCGGACGTATCAGGGATTCCCCTAATTCCTAATAATGAAGAGCAGGCACAGGCTGAAGAACTTGCCATGCAGATGACTGCTGATCCTAATTATCAACCCGATTACGCCCGATACCCCAATGAGACGATGGCATACCTTGCCGGTATGGTTGCCCAGAGTAACTGTATGCTGGTTGAGGAATTGTCTGACCTTAAGATGTACGTCGTGAATAAGTTAATTAGTGAGATTGAGACTTCGGTAGATCCCAAAGTCCGGATATCCGCCATTGCCAAATTAGGCGAGGTTGATGGCGTAGACGCATTTAAGAAACGATCTGAAACAACTATTACACTGAAGCCCATTGAAGAGGTTGAGAAAGAACTCTTTGATGTACTGGACAGTATTGACGCCACTTTTACTATGGATGAACTTACCTATGAAGAAATTAGCAATGACGCTGATGATGATGTCGGCAGCAGCGACGATGACGAGTTGTACGAAGGCGACTTCGCAGACGAGCCAAGTGCAGGATCTATTGGCGTGGACGAACCCGCTATTGAGGGTTGATGGGTCTCAGTACATGAACCCTGCCTACACTATTGTTCAGTGGGGTGCGGTATCCGGTGGCCCGTACAATTCAGGCTCATCGAAGGTCAATTACCCCGGTACAAACCTGACTATTAATAGAGCCGGGGCAGGGGTGGGGACTATCTGCTACGTAGCGTTCTCCGTAGACACTAACGGCTTAACTTCGGCTGCGTCGAACGAAGCTTGTAAGACGGTCAATGCCCCCGTGGCTAATCCAAGTCCTCCTTTAAGTTTTACTGTTCAGTAAATGTTAACGCCAGAGAAAATTGCCAAGTTGAAAGCGGCTTTGCCTACCATGCCGGAGGCTCAGAAGCGTAAGACAGCCGATTTATTGGTCAAGCACTATAAAGAGGGTGTAAAGACTAAGGCTAAGGATAGTTTTCTCTCTTTTATTAAACACGTTTACCCCGGTTACAAGGTTGGACCGCATCATTATCGGTTGGCAAAGATCTTTGAGGACATTGCAGCGGGTAAAAAGAAGCGGGTTATTGTCAATATTGCACCGCGTCATGGCAAATCCGAGATGATTTCTTACCTTGCACCGGCATGGTTTTTGGGTAAATACCCTCATAAAAAGGTCATTATGGCCTCGCATACTGCTGATTTAGCAGTTAATTTTGGTCGTCGGGTCCGAAATTTAGTAGGAAGTGACCTCTATCATGAAATATTTCCGCAAGTCGAGCTGCAAGCTGACTCTAAATCCGCTTCACGTTGGGGTACTAATTTTAACGGCGAGTATTTTGCTATTGGCGTTGGCGGTGCTTTGGCTGGGCGCGGTGCTGATCTTTTTATCATTGATGACCCGCATTCTGAGCAGGATGCTAAACAAAACAGGGCGGATGTGTTTGAGCCTGCTTGGGAATGGTTCCAGTCAGGTCCCATTCAGCGACTAATGCCCGGAGGCGCAATCATTGTGGTGATGTGCATGACTGGGGATACCCCGGTGCTGATGGCGGATGGGACAGAAAAACGACTGGATCAAGTGCGGGCGGGGGACTACGTAGCCACTTATGACAAAGGGAAACTGGCCGTTTCCTGCCTACTGAACCACCAGTCAAGTGGTGTTGATGACGTATATACAATACAAACACGATCTGGCAAAATACTCCGCGCTAACGAGAGGCATCCGTTTCTTGTTGAGCAAGACGGAGAACAGCAATGGATACGCCTGAAAGACCTCAAACCGGGTATGTCGCTTGTAGCGTTGAAGGTTGCACAAGACCTGCCCGGTCGCAACGAAAACCCGGCCTTTGCGCCTCTTGCCGAGCGCGAGCCAGCTACCACCGCAAACACCCCGATGCACCGTACCAGCCCCTTGGGCACCATGGTAAATGGAAAAACAAACAGTGCGCAGAATGCAGTAACCCCGCCGTTGTTAGAGGATTGTGTAAACCCTGCTATCAACTTCGTTACAACAAACCCAGCTACAGCCCAGAGTACCGGCGGAATATTCGGATTAAAAGCCGTTACGGGATTACTCAGGCGGATTACGACGCTCTTGTCGCGGCTCAGGGCGGGGTGTGTGCAGTATGTGGACAGCCTCCGTCTAGCCTCAATACCCGGGCGCACTGGAACGGCAAGCTCTGTATTGACCATTGCCACGAGACCAACAAAGTTCGAGGACTGCTGTGCAACGACTGCAACCTTGCCGTTGGATACGCTAGGACCGTTGAAACAGCCAACGCCGTTGCCCGATACATCCGACTTCACAACGGATGAAATTGTTAGCATTACGCCCAGCGGGCGGGAAGAAGTCTTTGACGTAGAGGTTTATCACACAGAAAATTTTATTGCTAACGGTTTTGTCAGCCACAATACACGATGGTCTAAGCTGGACTTAACCGGTCAGATCATCAACCACATGACCCGGACAGAAGATGCGGATGAGTGGGAAGTTGTTGAATTCCCTGCCATTTTAAATGACAAACCCTTGTGGCCGGACTTCTGGCCTATTGAGGAACTTTTAGTTAAGCGGGCGTCAATGGATATCCGGTACTGGCAAGCCCAGTACATGCAACAGCCTACCTCTGAGGAAGGCGCTCTTATTAAAAGAGAGTGGTGGAACATTTGGGAAGAAGATTTACCCCCGCCGTGTGAATACATAATAATGAGTTTGGACGCAGCTCAAGAGGCTAACAACCGCGCTGACTACAACGCTCTAACGATCTGGGGCGTATTTGATAACGAAGAAACTAAGTCCAAAAACATAATTTTACTCAATGCAATAAAAGAGCGGTTAGAATATCCGGAGCTTAAAGCACTTGTTATTGAACAATATAATGAGTGGAAGCCGGACTCTTTTATTGTTGAAAAGAAATCCAATGGCGCGGCTCTTTATCAGGAGATGCGTCGTACCGGTATTCCTATCAGCGAATTTACCCCCGGCAAGGGGCAGGACAAGATCAGTCGAGTCAACGCCATCACGGATCTACTAAGTGCCGGTATTGTTTGGGCACCTGACCATCGATGGGCACACGAGGTAATTGAAGAATGCAACGACTTCCCGGCAGGCCGCAATGACGACTTGGTTGATTCTACTACTCTTGCTCTTCTTCGTTTTAGACAAGGCGGCTTTATACGCCTTCCATCTGACGAACCCGAACCCGTGCAATGGTTCAAATCAAATCGAAATCGAGGATACTACTGATGCCTAATACAATATACGGGTACCGATACGACCCAAACACTGACAGTATTGAAACTCAACCTAAAGCTTTTGACGCAGACAGAATGAGGGGTAATTTAGAAGCCCTGCGTAATATGCGCTCAATAGGGTATACCATCCCTTCACCAGAACATTTAGCCGCAACGGCATTATTAGAAGGGCAGAGTAATTTTGGTTATGACCGGTACGACACTAAAGATAAAAAAGCCGTAGCCCTTTATAAACAGTTGCAAGGCGAACCTTTCTATCATTCACCAGAACAAGCAGGTTTTGCTGCCGCGATATATCACAATCAAAAAGTAGCTGAGAGGAAAAATGACCCTCTGGCTAAAGTCTGGAATGGGTATGGAGTTAGTAAAGCTACGGGGCTATCTGGCGATGATTATGCAGAGTCTCATCAAGACACGTTAGACACGGCTGTCCCGCATCCCAAGAACGCTCAATTTGTTAAATTTATAGACGATACGATAAACCCTATTAAGGTCCACGCGCCCGATCCAAATACTACTTTTACGCCTTTACCTTCAGACCCACAAGAGCAATTAGTTCCTACGGCGGACCCTAATAAACCTTTGGGTCAACTTTCATTAGGGGCACAGTATTTAGGCAATAAAATGAATGACTTAAGTAACTATTTGCAGAAGACTATTCCTTTACCGACTGGGTACCGCAAAGGCGGTAGAGTGAGAATGATATGAGTATGGATAAATCGTTATACGCCGCGCCTCAAGGTTTAGGTGCGCTAGAAGCTGAGCCGATTCAGGTAGAGATTGTTGACCCGGAAGAGGTACATATCTTAGGCCCCGGTTTTGAGATGCACATGGATCATGAGGAGAATAAGGACGAATTCGACGCAAATCTTGCGGAGGATATGCATGAGGGGGAACTTCGTTCTTTAGCTTATGACTTGTTAGGTGATGTGCAAGAGGACATGAACTCCCGCAAAGACTGGCTCGACACGTATGTCAAGGGCTTGCAGTTGCTGGGTTTAAAGTACGAGGAACGGACGGAACCGTGGCCGGGGGCGTGTGGTATTACTCACCCACTATTGATGGAGGCAGCAGTCAAGTTCCAGTCAGAGCTTATCATGGAGACGTTCCCTGCCGCAGGGCCAGTACGCACGGTTATTATTGGTAAAGAGACGACAGAGAAGAAGCAGGCCGCTGCTCGTGTTCAGGAAGATATGAATTACGAGTTAACTGAAGTTATGCAGGAATACCGGCCTGAGCATGAGCGATTACTGCTCTCCGCAGCCTTGTCAGGCAATGCATTTAAGAAGATCTACTTTGACCCCTCACTTAACCGTCAGGTAGCGCCGTTCTTACCCGCAGAAGATGTGATTGTCCCTTATGGCGCGGCCAACATTGAGACGGCTGAGCGCATCACTCACCGCATGAGAAAAACAAAAAACGAACTGCGGAAGTTACAAGTTGCAGGGTTTTACCGGGACGTTGATCTGGGTGAACCCATGCGGATTATGGACGAGGTTGAGAAACGCAAAGCGGAGCAGCAAGGCTTTTCTGCGTCAATGGATGACCGGTTCCAGATCCTTGAGATCCACTGCAATCTAGATTTAGAAGGATATGAGGATGAAGATAAACACGGAGAGCCTACTGGAATCGAACTCCCCTATGTTGTCACCATCGAAAAAGGGACCTCAACAATCCTTGCCATCCGACGCAACTGGCTGGAAGAAGATAAGCTCAAGTTACGACGGCAGCACTTTATCCATTACGGCTATATACCGGGTTTCGGATTCTATTATTTCGGTCTCATCCACCTCATCGGAGGACATACTAAGGGAGCTACTTCCCTTCTGCGGCAACTCATTGATGCTGGAACTCTTAGCAACCTTCCCGGAGGACTCAAATCTAAGGGACTGCGTGTCAAAGGCGATGATACTCCCATTGCACCGGGAGAGTTCCGCGATGTAGACCTGCCGTCGGGCGCTATCCGTGACAACATCTTAATGCTGCCTTACAAGGAACCCTCACAGGTTCTAATGATGTTAATGGATAAGGTAGTAGCAGATGGCCGTCAGTTTGCTGGTGCCGGGGATCTTCAAGTCTCCGATATGTCTTCGCAAGCTCCAGTGGGTTCAACGCTGGCTATTTTAGAGCGAACATTAAAGGTCATGGGCGCTATTCAGGCGCGTATTCACTACACCATGAAACAAGAGTTTAGGCTCTTGTCAGCCATCATCCGCGACAATACGCCAGAGGAGTATGACTATGAACCTGAGACTGGAACTGCTGGCGCTAAGCGGTCAGATTACGATCATTGCGACGTACTACCTGTGTCTGATCCTAACGCCAGCACGATGGCCCAACGGGTTGTTCAATATCAGGCGGTTTTACAACTGGCTCAAACGGCTCCTCAGATCTATAACTTACCGTTTTTACATCGGCAGATGATTGAAGTCTTGGGGGTTAAGAATGCCTCTAAGATGGTACCAATCAAAGACGATATGCAACCGGTTGATCCAGTATCTGAAAATATGGCAGTTATGATAGGCAAACCGGTCAAAGCTTTTATGTATCAAGACCACGAGGCACATTTAAAAGTCCATGCTGCACTCATACAAGATCCTACCTTGGCGGCTCAGATCGGCCAAAACCCCCAAGGCCAAGCTATTACAGCGGCCCTTCAAGCGCACATCATGGAACACACAGCGTTTGAATACCGAGCGGAGGTTCAAAAAGCCCTTGGAGCCTACCTTCCTCCACCGCCGAATTATGAAGATGATACCGGTTATCTTGACCCTGCCGAAGAGATTAAGGTCTCTCAAATGGCGGCTCTTGCAGCACAGCAAGTTATTCAGAGTAACCAACAAAAGCAGCAACAGCAGCAGATTCAGCAGCAACAGCAAGACCCGCTTATCCAGCTTCAGCAACAAGAGATTCAGCTTAAGCAACAGGAATTACAGCTCAAAGCGAAGGCTCAGCAAGATGATTCCCAGTTTAAACAACAGCAACTTCAGGCTGATACCCAGTTCAAACAACAGCAGCTTCAGATCGAAGTTCAGTTGGCTCAAATGGAAACACAGCGCAAAGCGCAAAAAGACCAAAGCGACGCACAGTTACGGACGGTTGATATGCAAGCCCAGCATCAAATGGCAGGGGCCAAGATGGGTATCGATGTACGTAAACACCAGCACACGCAGCACTTACAAGGCGCTCAGCTAGGAGTAGAAGTGGGTAAACACCACGCGGAGCAAAAACACGCTAAGGACAGTATGCATTTAGATGCGGTTAAGTCCGGTATGGATATTGCTCACAAGCAGTCGCTCCACAAAGCGCAATTAGATCAACAGCAATTGGAGAACCTCCAGAGTGCTGCACCCGATAGTTCGATAGATGACCAAGGAGAAGCTGGATGAAGACGGACAACGCTGCAGAGTATCTTATTAAAGAACTCACTAAGTGGCGCATGGCGGTAGTGGATCAGATTGTCGATAGGGTTAATACGGTGGAAGAGTACCACCGACTTCGCGGGGTAATTCAAGGTCTCGATTACGCGAAGCAAGTTGTAACTGACCTTGCAAAAAAGGTGGAAGAAGATGAGTGATATCAATGTTGAACAGACTTTAGATGAAGCTAATCGTAAAGCTAAGCAGCTACCGGAACCGTCGGGTTACCGGCTGTTGTGCATGGTTCCTAAGATTGAAGACACGTTTGGCGACAGCGTAATTGTTAAATCCGAGAAGATTCAAAACGTCGAAGAGCAAACCACGATGGTGCTGTTCGTTGCCAAGATGGGGCCAGATGCTTACAAGGATAAGGATAAGTTCCCCAGTGGCCCGTGGTGCAAGGTAGGCGATTTCGTAATCGTTCGATCTTACACCGGTACGCGCATCAAGATCCACGGTACAGAGTGGCGAATCATTAACGACGACAGTGTTGACGGGGTTGTAGAAGATCCTCGTGGCATTGCTCGCGCAGGATAAGGAGTAGTACATGACTGAAGAAACCAATTTGAAGGTAGATGTTGTTGACGATACGCCACCGGAAGACCGTGGCAGGACTCCTTTACCCGAAGAGATAGTCAAGGAATTAGAGAAAGACGATCTTGACGAATATTCGGATAAAGTAAAAACCCGCATCTCCCAGATGAAGAAAGTCTGGCATGACGAGCGGCGAGAAAAAGAGTCAGCTAAGCGGGAACGGGAGGAAGCCCTACGTTTTGCTCAACAGGCTTATGAAGAAAATAAGCAATTAAAACAACGACTTGGTGCTGGCGAACGGGTCTACCTTGATGAAGTAAATCGGTCTGCAACGGCAGAGTTAAGCCTTGCTGAAGATCACTTTAAGCGGGCTTATGAGACCGGGGATTCTGAAAAGATTGCTAATGCTCAGAAGCTACTAACCAAGGCCGCGATCAAGGCACAAAAAGCAGAAGATTTCAAACCCACTTTACAAGAGCCTGATAATCGTGTACAAATGCAGACACAGGTCCAAGCTCAACCACGAGTTCAAGCTGACCCCAAGGCAGAAGCTTGGAGGGAGAAGAATACGTGGTTTGGTGCTGATGAGGAGATGACTTCCCTTGCACTGGGTCTGCACGAAAAATTAGTCCGTTCGGGTATCGATCCGCGAAGTGACGATTACTACCGGCGAGTCGATGAGACGATGAGAAAACGGTTCTCCGATTATTTCGGAGAAGAGCCGCAAAACAATACGGAAGAGGCCGAAAAGCCCGTCCGCAGAGCTAGTACAGTAGTTGCCCCGGCAACACGGTCTACTGCCCCCCGACAAGTCCGAATCACGGCTTCAGAAGCTGCAATTGCTAAACGGTTAGGACTAACCCCGGAAGCGTATGCCCGTGAGAAAATGAAACTGGAGATCAACTAAAATGGCTGAAAATCGTCTGGCTCGTGAATTAGAAAATCGTGATACCACAAAGCGTAAAACTACGTGGAGTCCCGCGTCGATCTTGCCTGAACCTAAGTCCATTCCGGGATGGAAGTTTAAATACATCCGTACCAGCGTGTTAGGACAGTCAGATCCTACTAATGTTTCTACGATGTTCCGCGAGGGTTGGGAACCTGTAAAGGCTACTGATCATCCGGAAATCATGTATCAAGCGGACAACAATCCCAATAGTCGCTACAAGGACAACATTGAGATTGGCGGTCTGTTGCTTTGTAAGGCTCCTGAAGAGATGGTTAATTCCCGTCGTGAATACTACGAGGATATGAACAAGCGTCAGATGGAGTCGGTCGATAATAATTTTTTGCGCGAGAAAGATCAGCGGTCGAATATGTCCATGTTTGCGGACAGAAAATCAACCACGACTTTTGGACGCGGTAAATAACTAGGAGAAATCAATGGCTTATCCAACTGTCTCAGCCCCCTACGGGCTAAAGCCGGTTAACCTGCAAGGTGGGCGGGTATACTCGGGTTCGACCCGTATGTTCCCTATCCTTAGCGGTTACGGCACAAGTTTATATAACGGCGACGTAGTGCAGATTGGCGCGACAACCAGTACTCAGGTTGGTACGTTAATTGCTTCGGGGTTCAGTTTTAACGATAGCGCGGCTATTGCCGGTACGATTGGTGTGTTTGTAGGCTGCGAATATAGTTTAACAAACGGCCCTATCTATGGTAAAAACCGTTGGCAGTATTGGGCGGCTAGCACGGCTGCTCCCGACGCCGTAGGTTATGTGGTAGACGATCCAAATGCTTACTTCCGCACGGCGGTAGTTTCGGGCGGCGCTATTAACGGCGCTACTATTCAGTACGTTAATCAGGCGTATACGGGCGCTAACTGCTACTACATCCCCGGCGCAGGTTCGGCTACTACGGGCGATTCAACGGCGGCTGTGGCAATCAGTGCTTCGGCTACCAGTACGTCGGCTATTAACCCGCTTACTACTAC
>Ga0209777_10007792_pt1 | contig 11818 bp, 12 predicted proteins | sample FrelakmetHBP12HB_FD_187147 | JGI IMG/M metagenome (GOLD analysis project Ga0209777, IMG submission 187147) | Freshwater lake sediment microbial communities from the University of Notre Dame, USA, for methane emissions studies -HBP12 HB (SPAdes)... | ecosystem: Environmental > Aquatic >... | reverse complement strand
TCCTGCGGCACGGTCAAACCGATCTCGCGCGCGGCATAAAGTGCCTGAACTTGCCAGGAACTCAGCGAGGTGTCGCTGTCACCGTTGGGCGAAGCCAGATAGTTCCAGCCGCCCTTGGGCGTCTGGGCATCAAGAATGAACTTTACGGCCTTCTGCGCCGCCGTCCGCAGATACTCGTCGCCGCTTATGCCGGCCGCTTCGCACAGGGCTATCGTCGCCATGCCCTGGTTATACATGAAGTGCACGTTCTCGGGGTCGGCGCCGGTGAAGGTTCTCCTGGACGGGTCATAGGTGCGGAACCGCCCGGTGGCCGGGTCTTGCGAACGCATCAGAAACCTCAAGCCCTTCTGAATCTTGTCGGCGTAGGCGCTCCTTTTTCTGCTCGTGTCGCTCGGCACCCAAGTATCGCCTTCGCCAAGGAAGGCCATGAGCGCGAGGCCCGTCACACCCACACTGCCCCATTCGTTGCCCTGCACATTCCACCATTGATCCCAGGCACCCGGATCAATGGCCACGGCCCAGTTGCCTTCGTTCCCTTGGTGGCCGGACAGATAGCGCAAGCCGTCGGTGATTGCCTCCGCGGGTGTTTTGAGCTTCTCCGCAGCCAGATCGCCGTGGGAGGCGGCGCGGAGTTTTTCCTTGAGGGGGCTGCAGCGGTAGCCGTAGGCCGTGATTCTCGGCTCCGGGAGCGGCGGTTCCGGCCTGGGGTCCACGAAACCCTTCCTGAGCGTAGGGATGTTCGCCGCGACTTCGGCTGGTACATTCAGCGCCGGCAGGACCGCGGCATCGTAAGCCAAAGGCTTGTCGAACAGGTCGTTGACGCCGTAGAGCACCGCTATAGCGATCAACAGCGCAAGCACCACCCACTTCAGATAGCCCTCCACCCGCAGCCCGCTGTCTCGAGCCGCGTCCTCCTGAACCGACTGCGCCACCGCGTCAAAATCGGCGACTATCCTCTTGCCGCACTGATAGCAGTGCTCCGCCCGTATCGGCAGTTCCGCTCCACAGAACACACACTTCACAGACTGGTTCTCCCGTCACTTCAAGGTGTACTTCTTGGCATCGCTCAATCCGTTGCCGCTCGAATCCTGGACGCTGATAGCCAACTCCCAATCGCCGGGTGTCAGTTTCCAATCCTGCTCGCCTATCGAGATCTGGAAGGTGTCGCTGTCAATCGGATAGCCGGCCTTGCGCGGCGGCTTCAGGTCGGGCATCGCGATCTTGCACTTGCCGTCGCTGACCAGCACCAGGCTGGGACCGGATTTCCCGGCCTGTTTCAGCACCAGTCTCAGAGTGCCGAAATCTATCCCGGAACTGGAGGCAAGCGTGACAGTGAAGACAACTTTCCCCGCAGGCAACTCCTTGCCACTCTCAGGCTGCACGCTCCAACTCGGCGGCTTCGTGCTCAGCCTGATCGCGAAAGGTGGAAAACTGACCGTCTGGCCTGCGGCGTCGGTCACCACAATGGCGACCTTCGGCTCGCCCTCGTACACTTCCTTCTCCCCCGGCAAGTAGAACACTTGCGTGCCGGCGAGCAGCGGCTCCGTCTCCTTGTCGTCAATCTTCATCCTAACAGTCTTGATGACACCCAGGCTGCCCATCGTTCTCAGACTCCCGCCAACCAGGGGCCGCTGTCCCAATGCACGCCGGTCCTTGGGCGGGCGGGTGTCAACAACCTCCAACTTGGCGTCCACTCCTTTCAGGATCCGGGAGAGTTCAGGGGTCTTCATGCCCTTGGACGCAGCCGCCTTGTAGGCGGCGCAGGCTTGGGTGTAGTCTTCCTTCTCCAACAGGCACTGCCCCAGAACAAACTGGGCCTGAGGGTTGTCGGGGTTGTGCGCCGCTTGCTCCTTGACCAGGCCCAGAGCCTTGTTGAGGAGGCTGAGCCGTTCCTGCTCTTGATTCGCTTCCATAAGGTAGGCCCGCCGGCGGAGGCACGAGGCCAGCCACAGCGTGGCCTCCACCTTTTCTGGCGGCTTGGCCGCCACCTTATCAATATATTTCTGCCAGATGTCCTCAATCTCCTTGAGTATCCTCGTGATCTCCTGGAGCGTCGTTCTGTCCTGAGGCGGGAAGCGCAACGCCTCCCTCTCGCCCGCCAGCCATTTGTTGATGGGCGGGGTCTCACCCTTCAATCCCGTCACGGGCCCGCTCAGTTTCCCTGCCAACTCGGCGATTGCGTCTTCTCTCAAGGCCGCCGCGTTGGGGTAGGCCAGCGGCTCCTTGGCATTCGCTTCCATGGCCTTCTGGAAATACCCCATGGCGCTCTTGAAGGCCTTCTGCTGCTCGGCCTCGGACTCGCCCTTCACAAGCGCCCAGCCCACGCCCAGAGCGTTCAGCACCATCGCCTGGTTGCCGCCGAACTGGCTGATCATGCTCTCGCACTTCTTGAGCAATTCTCTTCGCCGCGCGGGCTCGACATCCTTCTGCACGGCGGCGCCAAGAGTCGAGAGGCGCTGGAACGTGGCGGCTTCCTTCCAGGTGGGCAGGATCGCCTTGGCCGCCTCAAAAAACGCGCTCGCCTCGTCCGGACGGCCTTTCCGCATATTGATCACGCCCCGCAGGACGTAGAGCTGCCCCTGCGCCTCCAATGATGGCGGGCTGGCTGCCGTTGCGGCCTGCTTGCAGTATGCCTCTGCGTCGTCGAGCGCGCTTCCCTTGCCTCCCCACAACTGCACAATGGCCCGGTTGACCAGAGCGTCCGCGCAGTCCTTGTTTTCCTTTAGCGCTTCCTCGAAATCCAGTTCGGCCTTCAGCGCGGACTTGGCCCGCTCCACCTTGCTTTCGCCTGAGAATACCGATACACCGCGGCCCACCCAGGCCCAGGCTTTCTCTGTGGACGTCGCTGCCGCCAGGGCCGTTACACCGGCAAAGGCTTCCTCCGCCTGGTTGTAGCGGCCCTGCCGGTACAGCAGGTTCGCACGGAACAACCGTGCGGCTGTTTTGTCCGGGTAACGCGCAAGGAGGGAAGCGCAGGCTTCGAGGCCCGCGGCGGGGTCATCCCCGTTCATGGCTCGCAGAATGCGGCCGCGATAGTAAGACTCCAGCCTGAGTTCGGAGTGGCTCCTCCACATCACGCACAGGGCGATGAGCCCCGCGAGAACTGCAACGGAGTAGGCCAGCATTGGGACCGTCACATCTGTTCGGCCAATCTTCATCCCCGCGCCATCCCTTTGTCCGTCAGTTCAACTTGCCGCGAATGCAGTAAGACGGCACCGGCCCTACCTTCAACGAGTCTTCCCCTTCCGAGGGCCTATCAGCCATCAGGAAAAGGCAGCCGCGAGGCACGACAATTTCCGTAAAATGCCATTCCGCGCTGTCCGTCCTGAACCTACTGCACACTTTGCCGTTAACTTTCACGACCGTAGGCGAACTCGGTTCCGGCGGCTTTCGCCACTCGACCGCCACTTTCTCGCCTGGCAGCGCCAGGACCCTCGCGACACGCTCCGTTTCCGGCTTGCCCGGAACGAAGTAGGCCACTACGTCGCCTCCCTCGCCGCCCTTGTAGTCCTCGGCCTTGAGAGGCGCCGAGTTCAACTGGTATCCCCCGCTCGGAAATTCGACCACTTCCATGCTGTGGTCGTTGGGATCAATGGTGGCGCGTTCATGCATCTTAAAGAGCTTGAAAACGCCGATGATAAGGGCGAGCACGACTGCGTACATGATAACTGAGCGGACCAAGTCGCCCATGTGCGTCCTCCTGAAGGACAGGCAGGTCTCCGCGCCGGCCTCCTGCCAATCTGGCGGCAAGGCTCACTCCTGCGCCGGCAAGAAATCCGTGTTACACCGTTGCACCAGCACGTCAAGGTGTGAAACTTGGCGCTCCATACGGCGGTTGCGGTCCGGTCGTACTTGACACAGCCAAAGTGCGGGGTAGGAAAACTGTGCTCAGGGCCAGAAAGGGAAAGGAGCTCGCGATGCCGGCACCACCGATCACGATCCAACTCAGCAAGTTCGAGCAGATTGAAATCCTGCGCCTCGAGATCGAAGAACGCGAGGAGGAACTACGGCAGACTGAGATCAAGATCCGGAATGTCCTTTTTGACGTCGAGCGCCTGAAGTTCCTCAAGGGCCTCCACGCCATTTACCAGAAGCAGCCGCAGCCGCAAGAGGCGGCCAACCTGCCCGCACTGCACGCGCAACGTGACGCCTTGCGGGACGCCCTTGACGTGCTGCAAGAGGCACTGAGCGCTCTGCGGCGGGAGACCGCCGGCCAGGCGCCGCCACCAGGGCGTGGAGCAGGCCCCGCGCGGCCGGGCAGCAATCCGGCGGCTCCCACGTCCGGCCCGCGGCGCAAATTTGACACGTTTGACGACTTTCGAGCAAACAGATAAGCACGAGTGCAAGTAGTTCTTGATTGAGGATCGGAGCAAAGCGGTGAGCACACGCAAGGCGCTCAAGTGTAAGACCCCGGGCTGCCGCATGCCGCATCATGCGCACGGATACTGCCAGCACTGCTATGACAACCTGCGCAAAAGGAAGCCGGCAGGCCCAAAGGGCACGGGAAAGACCAAGGAAATGGCGGGGATGAAGGGCAAAGACGGCAAACGCAGGCCTGAGGAAGCCGACGCTCTACGCAGTGGCAAGGCCGTGGGTGGACCTGCCCAGGCAAGCCCCGAGAAGGGTGAGCCGGCAGGCGGGGGGCCAGAAGCCCAGAAGAGTAGCAGGCTCTTATTGATCAAGGCCCGGCATGAGGCCATGAAGCGCGAGATAGACCAGATACGCGAAGACCTTGAGGCGGAAGAAGAAGACTAGGATTTCCCGGCAACGGCCGGACATTCGCCCTTGGCTATAGCCTTTTCGCATGAACCTGAGGCGGCTGGCCGCTGGCAGCAAGGCTTGGGTTCAGACGGTTTGGAATCGCTCTTGGACGGAGAAGCTGAAGACTTCCTGTAGTCTGTGCAGTAGAAGCCACTGCCTTTGAATATCAGCCCACCACCCCCCGAGATGCGCCTCCGCGCCTTGCCCTTCCTGCACTTTGGGCAACCTTTGGTAGGCTCAGCCTTTATGCTCTCGAACCGCTCAAACTCATGTCCGCACGCTGTGCATTCGTACTCGTAGGTCGGCATGTCCTTTTCTTCCTCTGTCTGGCACAACAAAGCAGGTCAAACTGACCATCCCGGCACTGGGAACTGCCTTCGTGAAGCTACTATAGCAAAGGGCGTACCCAAGGCAAATCCTTATAGTGCCACTACTTCCCGTCCTTCTTACCCTCCGTGCCGCTCCTCTTCGCCCCCTTGTCTACGGACGGAGGCTCGGCGTAGATCAACTCTTCATCCTTCGGAGTGCGGTTGACGCGCGTGGCCACGGCCTTATCCGCCTCATCTGGCGAGATGAACGCCCCACGTTTGTCAGGTGGCTCGAGCTCAACGTTGTACTCTTTCGCCAAACGGGAGCCCTCCGGCTTTGCTGTAGTAATCTCCTTTACAGCCGACTGAAGGGTCGGGGGCTTGTCCAAGATGCTCTTTGAAGCTACCTCGCTGCTAGCGGCCGCCTCTTCTTCATCGCCGACTTCAGTGGCTCTCGGCGCTGGCGCGTGCGTCAACTCGATATGTGACTGCTCGCCCGTGCGAGGATTAGTGACGGTGCCTGCCCGGGCCAGTTCGGCGCGCTGCAACAGCGCGTCGCGTTCGGAGAGGGCCTCCTTGTCAGCCTTCTCTTCGAGAGGCTTCATCACAAAGTGCAGGTACACTTCGTCGTTGAGGCGGGCGGGGATAAGGTTGTCGGCAATCAACGCCCCAGGGTCCCAGCCGTATGCCGGCGGGTGGACGTTCTCTTCGCGCACCAACGTCTGGTACTTCTCCTTGCGCAACTCCAGGCGATAGGTGCCGTAGTGGTTGAAGGCCACTCGAATGGGCGTATTGCCCACGACGCGGTGGTTGATTGACACTTCCGCGCCTTCGGGCAGGCTGGTGATGGTTATCCCGCGGCTTGTGCACCCCGAGACAATGAAAAGGCACGCCGCCGCCAACAGTGCACAGCCAGCGGGTTGCGAGCCCCAGCCTCCAGCTTCTCTCTTCATATAATCTCCAAGAACTCCGCCTGCATTGTTTCCAGGTCCAGCATCGCGCAACTTGGCGTGCCCGTCAGATAGCCGCAGGCCTCGCCGGGGTTCAGTTCCAGGGGCCGTGTGGCAGCTCTGGGGATAAGCACTCGCGCATGCGAATGCCCGTAGAAGATGCCGTCGCAGGTCTTGCGGTACTCCGCCGGCATCTCCTCCACCGAATGCGCACAGCCGAGCTTGCGTCCGCCTATCTCAAAGACGTGCGGCCCGTCCTGAATCTCAGGAAAAATGCTCCGCAGGCCCTTCTTCTCGCCATCGTTGTTGCCGAAGATGGCGTACAGCGGCCCGTCGAACTTCATGATCGCCTTCATGGCAAAGGGCGCCACAAAGTCACCCAGATGCAGAAGCCCCTCCGCGCCATGGTCTTTCAGCAAGCCCATGGCGGCGGCAATGCGGTCCAGCCGGTCATGGGTATCGGAAATAATGCCGAGCTTCTTCATCATTTATCATTAAAAGGCCCGCGCAGGAAAAAGTAAAACGGAAAAGCGCGCCGCACCGCCGGGTGTGTCTCGCTGGGTGCGGCCGCTGAGAAGGCGGCTGGGGTCTCGCCAGTCTTGGGAGAGCATGAACAGGTGAGCGGGTGAAAAGGTGAGGGGGTGAGGGGGTGACACCAATTGGCCCGTTCACCCCTCCACCCCTTCACCTCTTCATCTCTTCACCTCCACGCTCATACGCTGGTGGGGCACCCGCAGTACATCCAGCGACACGCACCCCGAACCCCCACCTGCCCCCCGTCCCGCACTTGCACTTTTGGCGAGTGACGCAATGATTCCCTGCTTGATTGCGTGAAACGGATGGAAACCCAGCAAAGGAGGAAAAGCATGGCCAGGAAGAAGCTGCGCGTGGCGCTCATCGGCGCCGGCGGCATCGCGGGCACCCACGCGGAGAACTACAAGAAATTCGAGGACGTCGAAGTCGTCAGCGCCTGCGACGTCAACGCTGAGACGCTCAGGAAATTCGGCGCGAAGTTCGGCGTCAGCGACCTGTTCGGCAACTGGAAAGACCTGCTGCAGAAGACGAAGCCCGACGCCGTCAGCGTCTGCACGCCCAACGGCCTGCACATGCAGCCCACGGTGGACGCGCTCAACGCCGGCGCTCACGTGCTGGTCGAGAAGCCGCTGGCGATGAATGCCGTCGAAGGACAGAGGATGCTCGATGCCGCCAAGAAGAACAAGAAACAGCTCGTCATCGCCTTCCAGCACCGCTTTGAGGGCCGCACCAAGATCATCCGCCGGGCTTTCGATGAAGGCCTCTTCGGCAAGGTCCTGTTCGTGCGCGTGCAGGCACTGCGCCGCCGCGGCATTCCCAACTGGGGCGTCTTCGGGCGCAAGGACCTGCAGGGCGGCGGGCCGCTGATTGACATCGGCGTCCACGCTCTGGAAATGGCCCACTACGCCATCGGCACGCCTGAACCGGCCGCAGCCACGGGCCAGACCTGGACCTTCATGGGCAACAAGCCTTCGGATACGATGTCCATGTGGCCCCACTGGGATTACAAGACGTACACGGTTGAGGACCTGGCGATAGGCCACATCCGCATGAAGGACGGCGCGGTGATCCACATGGAAGCCTCTTTCGCCACGCATATCGAGAAGGACGTGTGGAGCTTCCAGGTTTTCGGCGAGAAGGGCGGCGCGACCTTTGAGCCGCCGATGATTTTCCAGGACCAGGCCGGCGCAATGCTGAACTGCACGCCCGGCTACATCCCGAAGATCGAGATCTTCCCCTACAAGATGCGGCACTTCGTGGATGTGTGCCTGCATGGCCGCAAATGCGAAGCGCCCGCTGAGCACGGCCTGATGGTCCAGAAGATGCTCGACGGCATCTACGCCTCCGCCGAACAGGGAGGCAGGGAAGTTAAGATCGCCTAGCGCTGGTAGGTGGCACGTGGTAGGTGGTAGGTGGTAGGTAGTATGAAGCTAATGGGCGGACCTCTGGCTTTTTTTCGCCAGAGGTCCGCCATGATTCCTGGAATTGGCGTTGTGCGGTGTAGCCGCGTTACAAGCTCGCGAGCATCTTCTTGAATTCCGCGAACCCCTTGGCCTTTTCCTCAAGCGGTGCTCCCGCATCGTGTTCGTAGGTCACAGGACCACAGTAGCCAGTCTTTTTCAGCTCGGCCAGGACGCGCCGCGGTTCCGCGTCGCGGATCTGACCGGACTCGTCCTGATATGTGAGCTTCACGTGGACATGGCCGGTGAAGCCGAGAAGCTTCAGGTTCCCCGCGGGGCCGTCGCTCATGTTGCCAGTGTCCAAGTTCACACGAAAGTACTCGGAGTCACACGAGGCCATCAGTTCGCGGAACTCTTCCGCGTTGTCGGTAATCGGGCCGTGCGCCTCGACAGCGAGCACCACAGCCTGCCGTTCGGCATAGGCGATGACGTCCTTCATGCACTCCAGCATTTCCTTCTTGAGCCGCCGGCCCTGCTCGCGGTCTCCCCAGCCGGCATGGAAAACGTTCAGGACGCCCGCACCCACGAACGAGGCGATATCTACGAAGTCTTTCGTAAGCTGGACCTCCCGGCGCCGCTCAGCGTGAGTGGGGCAGTTGAAATGATTCTGCGCGGCGACCGCGGCGCAGAATAGTCCGTGTTTGTACAACATGCGTTTGAGATTCCGCACGCCCGCCTGCGACCAGTCCGGGTAGGTGGTGCGCGGGATCTCAACCACGTCGCAGCCCAAAGTGTGGCGTGTGAACCGCAGCGCCTCATCGAAGCTCATCTTCTTCTCGCCAAGCTCCTTGTAGAGCAACCAGGTGGAGAATGCTGGGACCATGTTCGCCTCCTCTGTTTCCGCCCATGCCGCTGCCGGATGCCTGCTTTCAGTAGCGCCCAGCGGCTTGCTGGGCAAGCGTTAAATTGGATAAACGCGGACAATTTTGTCTACTCGGGATCTAGGGTTTATTGACATGGAGCGCCTGCACGTGTATTGTACGTGTAGCGGTTCCGGAGGTGATTCATGCAGAAGAAGCTTACACTTACTATAGCCCAAGACGTATATGCGGGGCTTCATCGGGTGGTCGGGCGCCGGAAGATCAGCCGTTTTGTCGAGGATCTGGTTCGTCCGCACGTGCTCAGGAAGGAACTCGAATCGGCTTACAGAGAGATGGCCTCTGACAAGGCTCGCGAAGAGGAAGCCTTTGCATGGTGCGAGGCCACGTGTGGGGACGCAAGTGATGAAACGAGGTGAAGTGTGGTGGGTGAACTTCGACCTCTCCCTCGGCGGCGAGATTCGGAGGAGAAGACCCGCCGTGATAGTCAGTAACGACGCAGCCAACAAGTTCCTGAGCCGTGTTCAAGTTGTCCCCCTGACAAGCAATGTCGAGCGCCTCTATCCCAGCGAAGCTTATGTAACGTTCAGGGGAAGCCAATCGAAGGCTATGGCCGACCAACTCACGACGGTAAGCAAACTGCGTGTGGTGGAAAAGGCCGGGGAACTGTCCTCGGGTGACATGGGGCAGGTTGCACGAGCCATCCAAACGCAACTAGACCTTTAGGCTGACGGGGCCTCGCACATTCCCTGAAACAGACACACGCCAAGGTACGCGGTGTAAACTTCGGTATGGGAACCAAGATGGTCAACACCAAGGGTCTGCCCCCGCTGTCGGGGGACGTGGAGGCGCATATCCGGCGCCTTGCGCGGGCGCATCCGGGGCTGGTCAAGGTGCGGACGGTTTCGCCTTCCGTGGAAGGGCGGCCGATCTACGCCGTGACCGTCACGGACAGGCGCGTCTCCGACCGCGACAAGCAGAACGTGCTGATCGCTGCCGGCCAGCATGGCGAAGAAGAGTCCGCACGCCTCGTGGCGCTTGCCATCCTGGACTGGCTGACATCCGCGTCCGCAGCGGAGACGGTCAGGAAACAGAAGATTGTTGTCATGCCTAACGTCAACCCCGACGGGGCGGAGAGCGACACGCACGGGAATGCCAATGGCATCCAGCCCAACCTGGATCACAGCCCAACGGGTCCTGTCACGCCGGAAGGCCAGGCGCTGGAGACCATCGCATGCGAACTGGCGCCCGAAGTATACGTGGACCTGCATGCCTGCGGCGGGACCGGGTGCGGCGTGGACATGGTCCTCTATCCTCCGCCCAAGGACTATACCGAGGACGATTTTTTCCTGCATCGGATCGCGGATGAGATGTGCCAGGCTGGAGAGAAGGCCGGCATCCCGCAATTCACTCACCCGCTGGCCTGGTGGGAACCCATGGAAATGGATTCGCCCAGTTCCACCATGTTCTGCTACCGCAACTTCAAGTCGTTGGTGTGGCTGACTGAGAACACCGAGAGCGACACATACTCGTATCCCGCCGCGGACCGCGCGCGGGCGGGCCTGGCCAAGGTCAAGGCGCTCCTCGCCTGGGGCAATCGCCGCTACCCCAAGCTGTACTATTCAGGCTATCCCTGCATGCTTGCAGCGGGCCAGTTCAACCGCGGCATAGCGGCTGTTGGGAAAACCGCGGCAGCCAGGCGCAGCAGCCGGGTAGATATCTGGAGGAACGTCACCCTCTTCAAGAAGCTCGACATTGAGGTCCCGCAAAAGCCGCTGCAAAAGACAATCCACATTGAATACGCCGGCGCGCGCCTGTGTTCAGGCGCGGGAATCCAAACCTGCGCACGGGGGAAGCTCGCAGTGGAAAGTGTCCTATGGGATGGCCGGCGCATGCGCCCATCCGAGACTCACGGCTACTACGCCTGGCACGACGGCTGCGCGACGTTCGTCGTCATTGCGGTGCGCGCTTTCGAGCCGGGCAAACATGAGGCCATTATAACGATGAACGATGAACGATGAATGATGAATGATGAACTAACTCCCCTTTCCTGCCGCGTTATCCTTCGCCATATGTTGATCATCGTTCGTCATTCATCCTTCATCGTTTTCCGTCGTCTTGGCGGTTCATTTCTGTGGTTGGGGCTCCGAGGGGCTGTGGTGGATAGCTCACCAGGGAAGCCGCTCCAGGCCGAAGAACTCACGGTACGCATTCACGGCGGCCACGTAATTCTCCGCTTTGACGTCCTCATGCACTGAATGGCTGGCGTGCAGAATGTGCCCGCCCGGCCCGGTCTGGCCATAACGCAGGCACTCAAAGACCTCGCGCCGCACCTCCGCTGCTGTGCCGTTGCACAGGGTGTGGCGCGCGTCCAGGTTGCCGAGGATGCAGATGCGGCCGTAGACGCCCTCGGCAATCAGCCGCGGCCAGGTCATCCCCGCGGCTTTGTCCACTTCCTTGTAGCCATCCACTCCGGAGTTGAAGAACAGGTCTTCTTTGATCAGCCAGTGGTTGCCGTCGGACGTGTACACGGCCCGCGCGCCGGCCTTGTGGATGACTTGCACGTGGCGCTGGATCGCCAGCAAGATGAACTCACGGTACATCCGCGGCGAAAGGAACGGGCCTTTGTCGCAACTGACGTCGCCCCCTATAGCCACAACCGCGCAGCCATCAGCTATCATCCTTTGGGTGAGCGGGAAAGCTCGCGCTATCTGCATCTCGATCCAGCGCCGGACGAGAGCCGGTTCCTCGCTCAGCCACATCAACATGAACGGCGGGTAGAAGGCGACTCCCGTACCGCAGCCGATTTCGCCCATGTACACCCAGTCCAGGCCGTCGGCCGAGGCAAGTTCCTGCACGCGGCGAAGCACCGTGTCTGTGGAACCGCCGCCAGCCGGCTTGCCGTCCCACGCCAGAATCTTCTGCCGCAGTTCGTCCTCACTTTGCTTGACCGAATCAGCCGCCCCCTGCCCCGGGTCGACGGCTCA
>Ga0209777_10007791_pt1 | contig 11819 bp, 5 predicted proteins | sample FrelakmetHBP12HB_FD_187147 | JGI IMG/M metagenome (GOLD analysis project Ga0209777, IMG submission 187147) | Freshwater lake sediment microbial communities from the University of Notre Dame, USA, for methane emissions studies -HBP12 HB (SPAdes)... | ecosystem: Environmental > Aquatic >... | reverse complement strand
AGGATTACCATTTGCATCTAATTTAGCGCCAGAAATTGAACCAAAAGCAATGAATTTAGCTGTGTTGGCGATTGGTTGATTAAGAGGGCTTCTTTGAACTGCAATACATCTAATAGTCCATGTTTCGGGAGGGGCATTTGCATCCACTAATTGAAGATAATTTAAAGCGCCTTGACCTACATTTGTCGATACTGGTGTATAATAGGAGCCACCTTGATCTGTAAGATGAGCGCTTTGAAGTTCAATTCTTCCAGTAGAGATATCGATTCTATAATCATATCTATTACTGAATGGATTGGTATCAATTAATGATTCAAGACCAACAAGAGGAATACCATTCTTAAATAGAGTAGTTCTATTTGAAATAACCGGATAAGTAGTTAGTTGAAAATGTCTACCATCAGCACCAGAAGTTGAAGTATAAGAAGGATTTAAACCATCTTTTCCACCACCAACAGCTTGAGTGACAATTGTTTCATCAGCGGAACCTTCTCCAATAATAGCTGTAATTCTAGAACCACTTGGAATTGTCACTCCGCGTGATTGTGTAATAACCTCGCTATAAGCACCTGGAAGTAAGTTATTGGCAGACGGGACGTTGGACATAGCGTTTTCCTATTAAAAAATAAATCCTCTTATTCAGAAGATATATAATATTATTCGTATGTATTAGTTATTTTATCTTTTTTTGATGCCTAATTCTGCTTGCTCCATCAATCATATTCTGTTTAGCTGAATAAGGTCTTAAATTACTTAATGCCCAGCATTTCTTAAAATTATCTTCATCATCTTTTTATCACAAGAAAATCATGCCCTTTAGAGCAGAGATGAATTGTGCTCTTATGGGTTTTCCATATATTATATGAAAAAAACTTTATATCTTTAGGCTTTGCACTTGTACATAGTCGTTTACCATTAATTATAGAGTGTAAACTGATTTTCCCTTTAGACGTTCCACCTATATAAGTAAGCTTATATTTAGGATGATATACTAAAGAGCCCCTTTTAAAACCTAAACTTCTAGTCCCTCCATAAGATTTACGAATATTTCCTTTAGCTGGTTGAAAAATATGTAGTTGTCTATGATGCAGTTGAATTGGAGAAATAAAAAGTATACTTATATTATCTGGTTTAATATGTCCGCCTACCAGCCAATTAGCTAATACCCAGCTATCAACGCAGTGAGCTTCGAAAACCTCCGATAATTTAGATTTTGTTTTCTTTAATCCTGCAGCTTTTCTTAAGTCCGCCGTCTCATAACCTAGTTTTAGGTATACTTTTCCATGTTTCTCTAGTTCTTTATAAAAATACTTTTTACCTACTTCTAATGGTGAAAAACTTTTGTTCCATCTAGGTTGACCTTCTTTTGTAGTAGCTTTAATATCTTCTACTACAAAATCTGTTATTGGAAATATTTTAATTAATTGTTCAACTATACGCAATTTCCAGTTCCACCTTGCTCTTGTACTAGCAGGCATACCTCCTTTTCTACGATTAAATTTATTCTTTCTATAAGGAGTTTTTCTCTGTCGTCTAACTATTCTCATCATTCTACGATCTTCTATTGCCTTTTTAACGTGATCAATGGCATCAGCTTGGATATTAAGATAAGTATGAGATTCGGACTTCACGGTAAAACCTTCTTTTTTACTTCCTGGATCTATTCCTACTGCTATCTGTTGACATTCTTCTGCTGAAGGTTTACGATTAAGTCTAATGCAGAAGATTCCTTTCTTAAAGAAATAAGTTGCCTCTTTACTTTTGATTAAGCGTTTAGCTCTACTAGAAGTAGTTGGCATAAGAGGTTTATTAAGATAAATAACTGGAACACAAATGCTATAAGCCCGTTGTTCCCTGACGGTATATACACCACTTCGACACTGACTAACAGAGGGAGACGGGACTAGTGGAGGGACTTCTATATTTGAATTCCTTGCAGCATCCCGAGTATCTTTCACACTGCTACGTGTAGTTAGTTCAGTTGGAGTTTCTTTCGAAACTCCTCGTCTAGTCTTTGTTTTACTCTTGTTGTTCAAAGTTAGCAATTCTTCTCTCTCCAAGCCCCTTCCTTTAGGAAGGGGTTATTGACCCATTGATTTGTATAATAAATCTGAACATGGAGTTATATGATCTATTTGCCAAGTCCAAGTTAATGAATTATTATCATCCCAATTTTCTTTATTATATTTACCAAGATTATTCCAATTCATCCAAGGCTCAAATAATGATTCTAAATGAAGTTTTAATTCCTGTACAGTATAAAATAAATATTTCATAATAGATTGGTTATTTTTGCCACTTTTATTTCTTTTTAAATGATGACTAACTGCTCTTGATACATTTTTTCTTAATCTAAAATTAATATCATTTTTTAATCTATCTCTATTCTTTTTATTTATTTCATCTTTATTCTCTTTCTTCCATGTTTTGCTATAATTAGGTCTATCTTTGTAATATTGTATTTGATATTTTCTTCTTTCTTTTTTATGTTCTTTATTATAATTTTTTGTTATTTCTCTTATACATATTTTGCAAATTGAATAAAAATATATTCTACCATTTTTATAATGACATTCACGAAAATTTTCATTATTCTCTAGCTTTGCAACTCCGCATTTGCTACACGTTCTATTTTTCATCGTTTTTCTTTCAAAAATTAGCGTTATTACTGACTATTATATCACGTGTTCAAAATTAAATCTAAAATTGACACCTCGGTATTAATTGTTAGATTAGGCGCTGGGGGTTTATTTGTATTTGAAAGGTCTTGAAAATATATGGTAAAAAAGATTGTGTCAATTACATTCCCTACTGGAATTTCTCTTCTCCATTCAGTTCTAATATCTAAAGTTAAAGATTGTCTAAATAACTTATCATTTCTATCATCTGATTCTGAAGGGGCGCCAATTGAGATGGGTTTAATAACTACACCTACATCGGCAATTGTTTCGAATTCTATTTCTGTAAAACACATAGCAACCAGCTCAACCAAATCGTCTCTTGACCTTAGGGATCTAGTTAAGATATCTATTGTAATTGAGCCTTCCCAAGCACCTGCAGTAATTAGAGAGTTTGGAGTTTTTACTAAAGATTGGTGTCCATGTTGGTCTTCGTATATTGTTTCTGAATATTGGACGGAGCCTTTATCTCTATTTAAGGAGATTGGAACAGATTTAGAGCCCGAATTTTTTACAAGAATAGCGGGGTAGAAGATACCATCTTGTCTATAATTTTCTCCAATAAAAAGACGAGTTGTGATGTCGTCATGAAGACCGGAGGTTAGGGGGAGGTCTGTATGGTCGGTAGTATTAGGATAACCCCATTGGTCTTTTGAGTAATGGTAGAAGGAATCTTTGGAAAAATATTCTCTTAAAATGGCAATTATTATTTCTTTTGGATATACAATCATAGAAGATTGAATTAGATTGTATAATCTTGGTAAATCTGAGCGGAAGAAATTATTGGTACTCATTTTTTAAGCCATATAATAACCAAATAATCCAGATTTAGAAAAAGAAATAGTTCTAGTTGGAATTTTATTAAAATTTATTGTAACTATTATAGTATCAGCGCTTTTTTCAATATCTGTTGCTGTTAAAAGATATATTGAAGATAATCCTAAAGATAATTTATTATCATATGTGGCTTGTGATATGCATGCATAGCCCTCTGAATATGAAGAAAAAGCAGACACACTTACAATTGGAGAGTTTGCTGTTAATGTTTCAGAAACTCCAGAATAAACATCAGAAGAATTTATATGTAAATTATTTATTCCTATACCAACTGACGCCGTACACTTTGCAAAATCATCTGCTGATAAATGCAAGGCACCATCTTTAGCCGTACAATAAACTGGAGCAATTGCATTTATAGATACAAATTCATTTAATTGTCCATTTACTAATGACATAATGCTCATAACAGCAACATCCCATGTACTAGTACTTGTTGAAACAAAAGGATCAGTTATTGTAAGAGCTAATGATCGATTCATTTTATTATAATAATTCCAAATCCAACGATAAATTGGTAAATCATTAAACATTGAATCAAAATAAATTGTTCCAACATATAAACTACTATTATCAACGCTATTTATTAATATACCATCTTGATATATTAATGAAATTAATCTTGTATTTCCACTCCAGGCAGTTTTTGATAAAACTAAATCGTCATCAACAACCCCAATAAAAATATCATAAACTCCTGGACTTGTAAATTGTGCTGAATTTATACTTAAAACATTATTTGAAAAATTATATTGCCGCCAAGTACCATTTTTAAAAATACTAATCTTATTATTTGCATATAAAGTGTAATATAATGTTGAAGAACTTCCATCATTAATAGAATCACTTGAACTAGTTGATAACCTTCCACCTGGACTAATACCATAATCAACAGTTGTATATTTTGTATGATTTATATTTGATTTAACGACCCAATTATATGGAACTATAATAATCCTATTATTAAATCCATTTAAATTTGAATCAAAATAATTATCTACAATTAAACCATTTGAACTGCTTGACCACGAGTTATTACAATAAATATAACTTAAAACATCTACTCCGTTTCTATAAATCTTATTATTACTTATAATATAATTAGTACCTCCTAAATAAATTAAATAATTATTAGAAGCAATAGATGATTTAAATATATTATTATTAATTGTACAAGATGTTAAACATTTTATAAATCCATTTAAATATGAAAATGATACATTATAAATAGAATTATCCATTATATTATTATCAATAATACAATTTTCATTATAATTTTTTACGCCGTTAATAAAAATAGCGTGATTTGTGGGTAAAGTAAAATATGTGCTATCATATGGTGTTAAATAATTGTTTTTTATATATAAATAACTATCTGATTGTGTTAAAGAACCTATTATACCTGTATGAATCCAATTAACTTTATTATTTTCTATAATAATATTTCCTGATAAATAAACTGAATTAATCGTTCCAGAATCTGATACAGAATTAAAATAATTACCTTTATTATTAGAACTAAAAATATAATGACAAATATTGTCTCTTATTATTAAACCAGATAATTTATTGTTATAATTTACTGTTTTTGTTTGACCAGATGATGTCCAATATCCTATATTTCCACATATATTATTTGAAATTTCACAGTTTTGTGCAAATAATCCTGGATTATTCATACTTCCAGAATCCATTATAGATGTAATTATAATTGATTGATTTGTATTGCAATTATTATTTTTTATAATTGTATTAATAATTGATGGCTTATAATTTGTAGGAGTTATTCCGCTTATTGTATTTATAATAGATATTGCCGCCATTTTATCATCAATAGAAATATTTGTATTATTAAAATCACAATTTGTAATTTGTAAATTACTTATTTGTGCAGCAATATTTGTATTTAATTCAAGATTTATAAAACTAAATCTATTAGATGACGCAATAATTGGGCTATAATAAAACTTTACATTGTTTATTTTAATATTTTCCAAAGCAACCGCTGTATTTGCTTGCCCATAAATAAATCCCTTACCACTATTTACTAAATCTGTAGAATCAAACCAACCTCCAGTAATATATGTAGTTGGATCAAATGATGATACTATAGAAATATTATCTATAATAAGATTGTTAGAATTATCAAAATTAATTAAACCCAAAAAATTGCCATTAACATATCCATCTTTAATTATTACATTATCTGAATAAGTCGAGCTAAATATAACACCAGGCTTTATAGCATTGTTGGAAATATAATAACTAACATTTCTAATATTATTATTTATAAATCTAAAATTAGAAGTCTGATTTAATACAAATACTGACGTTCCATCAACTGTTTGCGTATTTGTTGCATAATTAATAGTCAATTTATTATTTTCTAAAATGATATCTGAACCATTGGTAAAATTAAATATTGGAACGTTTTGATTTCCAGAATAATTAATAGTAATATCAGAGTTTTTAACTATAAAATTACTTAAATAATTTCCAAACCCCATATTTATACATGATTCCCAAAGACTGTTAATTATTTCTATATTTTTTACTCCCGATCCAACAACTAAACCACCATTTATTAAATGACAATTATTAAATTTTATTCCATTACATGAATTACTAAATGTAATTAATCCTGAGGTTCCAAAATTAATAATACAATTATTAAATTGAATATTTGATTGAGAGGTTCCTTGTCCAACTATTCCATATGCACCAGTAAATGTTAATGAGCAATTTTCAAAAGTTATATTATTTGCAGTAGATAAAAGATTTAAGTTTTTACCGAATGTTATCGTTGCATCTTTAATAATAACATTTGAACCAACACTTACATCTTCACTAAAAATTAATTCACAATCATTCTGTCCATCTATTAATAATTTTTTATCTGCCGCCAATATAATTGATGAACTAATAGTCTCAGAAGCGTGAAATCCTCCCAAAAATGCAGTGGAATTAAATGAACTATTAAACTTTAACCAATTAAATATAGCGTTAGCTGATTTAAAATTACCCTGTGCTATATTTGTTGTGTATTTTAATGGTAAATTGCTATCTAAATCATTTACATATCTTCTGGCATCCGTTATCGTCAAAGTCGCCGTGCTTCCACTAACAACTAACTTCACCACATATAATAAACATAAATCTTTTCTATTGTTTATCAGATTAGAAAATGTCGAGGATTCAACATAATATTTAATAGCACTATTTACAGAATTAACAACATACATCATCCTGTTTGGAGAGTTTATCGAACTAACATTTACATCATAATCCAATAATCCAACTAATTGATATTCTCCCTTATAATTTACACATACACCCCAATTTATATTATAAGAACTTGAACTCCAATATTCTTGCACCAATGGCAGACTTACAGTCTCATTATTCTTATATACAATTTTTCCATTTACTACCGCAACTCCTCCCTTTAAATATATTTGCTCATTATTGGGATTAGTAAAGGTTCCAGTCGATGTTTCAAAATCAAATCCCCTCACCACACCATTTGAATGCAATAATCTTTCAGGTAATGCTATAAAGTCTAATGCTGATGTGCTAAGATCCTTCTCACTAACATTTCCAAATTGCCTTTTATCATTTAATCCGCTAACCAATCCAGCAATATCATCAACTTGACAACTTCCAATTAACATCACCTCATTGTCAAGCGATAATGTCGGAAATAATTGAAAATCTAAATATTGCCCACTAAATGCACTCACTGATGTTTCTAAACTAAATCTTATATCTATAAAATCAATTCCAGTGTCATCATAAAATCTGGTTACTTCTCCAATCTTCCCATATACCAGGGCACCCATCCTATCTCTTACCGCCCCATTATATCTACATAAATATCCCGAGTAGTTGCCTGAGGAATCATAATTCTCAATATATAAAGCAACTTTTGAAATATCGCTTGAGGCATATCCTCTTAGTTTAGGACTTACATTTACAATATTCAACTTACTTAATTCTATATATGTATATAAAGGGGCTCCATTTACAGAAAATGTAGTTCCAGTATTATTTATACGAGCTCTTTCTTGAGTAAATGTTTTCCCTTCTTTTGTAATAAATACTTCAATATATCTCTTAAATGCTGGTGCATAAATTTGCCTATCTTCTGCATTTTCATTGTTAAAAGATATAGAAGAATAATTAAAATATAATCCAACTCTGCTTCCTATACCCAATATCCCAGAAGATGTAATTGGAGTCACTCCATGTGTTGCATCATAAACTGTAATATCTGTGTATTCATTTCCACTGCAACCAAAACTAATATTTTCAATAACAAATCTTCCAAAATTTACACTGCTTCCAGCGTCTATTTGCTGAACTGTTAGCGTTTTTCCAATATTAAGATTTGCATTGTTTAATATGCGCCCAGTAATCCTATATGTTATTTGATTTCTTATTCCAGGAAATGAATTTACATTTTGTACAGTTGCTAACCAATATCCGTCTCCATAATAATCCACCAATTGTTTCGATGTATCAGATGTCTCAATTGAGAGCTTCTCAATCTCTCTTCCATTAACATAATAATTATTTCTCTTTAATGGAACAAATATCTTGGTCGGAACTTGCGCCGCTTGAGGGCTTCCATAACTTGCGCTATAGGCGGGTCCAGATATGTTGGCTCCCAATGGTCCGAATCCTAATGCATCCGGCGCTGTCTTAGTTCCACCTGTTAATCCAATTACATTAGAATTTGTATCTCCATTTATAATTGAAAAAGAGGCATTATTATAAGAATCTGCCAACATAATGCCAAATTCACCTTGATATGAGTAGGCAATAAATCTATAATTAAATCCAGGTCTTCTAAAGGCATTATTTACTGTCTCAACTACATAATCTAATGTATATTTGCCGCTTCTAACTCCTAAATCTCCCGTTACGTCTATCGCAGGTAGTGAGATAACTCCGTTAATTGGATTTCCCGTAGGATAAAGTTGCAAAAACAAATTATAATGAGAGGAATCAAGCATATCAGGATTAAATCCAATTCCCAATACTTGTGCAGCGCGGGGCGCTCCAATAATTAGACTTGGAACTTCAAAACCAGCAGGATTTGATCCCGCAACTGCTAAAACCCCTTGTTTTTTGTTATTAACTAATGAACGATCGATTCTAGCACTTGCAGTTGTCGAATATACAAGATTTTTTCCATTTACTCTAACTAAATATTTACCATTAGGACTACCATTGGTTCCTAAAATGTATTTCTTTTCTCTGATTATGAAGTTTGCTTCAGATGTTAATAAGCCGGCAACTCCATAATTAATCTTTAAAATATCTCCAGCTTTTACAGCCCCAAATTGAGAATCAAAAATGTTGCCAGGATTACTAAGAGGTTTAAATTCAATTATATCATCGCCAGTATCTATATTATCAAAAGGTGAACCAGCATTTCCTGTATTCAATAAGTAGGCAATAACGGGTGTTATTGGAACAACTGATTGACCATATCCATCAATTGTATTTCCATATCCATCTAACATTAATGCGGATGAACGAGATTCTCTAGATACTCCATTTGTATATAAGTTCTGTATAATTCCACCATTAATAAAATCTCCAGATGCATCTATATATTCAACTAATTTCTGTAAATCATTGTTGTCTTGAGGAATTATTGATAACCTATTAGTGTCTATAAAAATACCCCTAGCGGTGTGACCATAATTGGCTGGATATATGTAGCCACCATTTGTGGTGACATATGGAAGAAATCCCGTAAATGGATATGAATCAGTTTTTTGATGATCAATTAAATCTGAATTAATATCATTAATGGTTGCATACGCTTCATTCATCAATAATGAATTGGGATAATTTCTATAATTACCAAACTTATTCTTCAAATAATTATTGGGATCTAAACTAACATTAATTTGCTGCAATGTATGTTTATAAAATGCACCACTAATATGAGGCTCTAACTTAACTCCAGATGCTCCGATCCAACCCAACGCTGTGTTTATTTCTCCTGAAAGATTTCTTGTATAATTAAATAAGTCTTGAGTCTTATGATCCAAATTCAATTTAGATTCTGCAATTTGAGCATTTGACGCAATTTGATTATCATAAATGGGAAGAGTCACGAGACCTAAACTCGTAATCGCTGATGGCTTAATGTTCCCATCTTCCTGTAGCGATATACCTAATCTACTAGATATCGATCCACAAGAGCCTGCCGCACTTAATCCAATGTCAGATTCAATATTAAAGATTGCATCTCGAATTGAATTAATTGCTTCTCCACCAACCTCTGTGATGTTGTCATTCACCATTGGCAGAGTTGAGTCATCATCATAATCTACAGGAAATTTGCTCATATTAAATCCAATTTTATCTTAAATTATTCTTTTTCAATTTCTGCGGGAGAAGGAGAGGAAGCTTCAACATTTTCAACATGAAGGTCTGCAGGATTTCCAGTAACAGCTTCGGCATTCATAGCGGAAGCCACGTCTTTAACAGCAGTAATTACCGCAGATCCTTTAGAGTTAATTTGGTTGTTTAGAAAAGATTTAACAATTCTATACACAAGTCCAGATAATAAGCCTGCCACCAATCCCCAAATAAATCTTGACCCACCAGTTGTTAAATTATCAGGATATGGATATTTCTTTAATATTAATGCCGTCACGCAGCCAAGCACAACAGGTAAAATAGGCAACATTAAATCATTCCAAAATCTCACAACAATTGCTGCCCATTTATAATTATTGATTATAAAATCTCCAATTTTTCTAAATACAAATGTTAAAGCCGCAATCGCTAAACAAAAGAATAAAAATTGCCAGGTTAATAAAGCTTGAAATGCTTGATCCATCCTCAGTACCTCGCTTCAAATTGCAAACATCAATATACTACAATTTTATGCATTAAGAATGTATTTTTCAAAGTTTTATAGGATGATTGTATGAGTATGACCCAATATTTGTCTCACCGTCAATTGCCCGCTCTCATAAATTACCTGGTGATTGTGCCCCTGAACAACTGACGTATTTTGTGAGAAACCTGAAGGATCTTTCTCATTTTTCACAATTTCATGCACATGTGGCAATATCAATCCAGGCACACTTCCAATTCCTGTATTAATCTTGCTGGGAAACATACTGGTATCCCTAAATGCCCTAATCTGATATGCTGGATCAAATTTCCTAATGCGCTGCGCTTTGAATTTCTGTCCGCCTTCTAGAGAAATTATCGTATTATTTCTCGTCACATTTAATACTTCATATCTAAACTCTTCATTATTATCTTGATCAAATAAAATAATAATATCTCTATCTTTTATTGTTGGAACTGTTAATGTCCAGAAATCTAATATAAACTCTGACTCCAATCCACCCTCATATACTTTAAGGTCTTCATCAGCTGGACCACATCTAACAAGAATCCTTCCATCTGATCTTCTAGGATTAAAATATTGCTCATATCCAATTACAAACTTTGAATGACAAATGGGACATCTGTCATCTGCATATTCACTCGATGGTTGATAACATGCACACGTTATTCCAGTTCTTACCTTTTTCAATAATACCGCTGGTCTTCCAGTCACACTCAATAATACTTCTTCCCTTTGATTGTTGGCGTCTTGTAAAGAAAAACCTCTGATTTTAACTCCAACTCCATACTTATCCACACAATAGCTCTCCCCACCTATATAGGAGCCAACACAATCTCCGGACAATAATTGAACAGGATCGGTGCGATGCCAACCCGAATAATTATACGATGGGAAATCCTGATTAAACTCATCACTTGCGGCTAAATCTGTAGTCAAGAGATCCTTTAAAACTTGATGATAGCCATCTTTTGCAGTCACTGAGAAGTTTGGATATTCAAATCTATTTTGACATATAAATATTCTATCAAATCTATTATCTTCACCTTTTGTAAATATTTGAACTTCGGGATTCCAATAATAATAACCATCATATCCATCAATATTATGAGACCTAATATCTGTATTAAATAATCCTCTTTCATCTATAGAGTTTAATATTAGATTTGAGCCCGTAATTGATGAATAATGAATTAACTCACCTCCAACCCTTACAATTGATGATGAAGGAAACTCTGTTGAATCAATTAATGGTATTATAAGACTAATATTTAATATGTTTTGGCTTAATAAAGATTGAGGATAATATCTTAAATTATCATATGCAATTGGTAGTTGAGTTAAATCAAATTGAGAGGGATTATATTCAACTGGTCTAACTGAGAAATAATAGGATTGACCTGGCTCTAATCCTATAATAT
>Ga0209777_10007790_pt1 | contig 11820 bp, 11 predicted proteins | sample FrelakmetHBP12HB_FD_187147 | JGI IMG/M metagenome (GOLD analysis project Ga0209777, IMG submission 187147) | Freshwater lake sediment microbial communities from the University of Notre Dame, USA, for methane emissions studies -HBP12 HB (SPAdes)... | ecosystem: Environmental > Aquatic >... | reverse complement strand
CCACCATGCTACACCTCCTGCCCGAACCCGTTTATAGCGGACTTTATCAAGCACTACGGAAAGTCTTTTGACCCGGCAATAGACAATTACCGAAGAGAGCCTTATTAATTCGGCCCAAACATCCCAATTTTAAATTCGTCCCTCCGTCGGCCCTGGGACAGACTTCCGTCTGGAAGCCGGGGTGTTAAAAGGTTTTGCCTTGGCACTGGATAACCTGCCCCCTCATTTTTCAATCTTTGTCCGGCCTTCCTTGTGATGAAATTTGGTCCTTTTGCTATGCCAAAGAAAAGAATGTGCCAAAAGATAAAAAGGGTCAATTTGGATACGGTGATATGTGGACCTTCACGGCCCTTTGTGCAGATACGAAGTTAGTCCCCGCTTGGCATATTGGCTATCGCAGCCTTGAAGGTGCGACTATATTTATGCAAGATTTGGCTAAGCGTTTTAAAAATAAAATTCAGCTAACTACCGATGGCTACAGAATGTATTTAGAGGCCGTCGAAAGTGCATTTGGCAATGAAATTGATTTTAGTCGGCTTATTCGGCTTATAAAGATATATAAAAGCACAATAGATGAAGGTCAGAAACGATATGGTCCTCCTCAATGTATTGAAACGGAAAAGCACCGAGTAAACGGTAATCAAGAAGATAAAGAAATCTCCACAAGCTACGTTGAAAGGCAAAATCTAACAATGAGAATGAACATGAGAAGGTTTACCCGTCTTACTAATGCCTTCTCTAAGAAGGCCGAAAATCTATTTTATGCCATTTCCTTGCATTTCATGTATTATAATTTTTGCCGGATTCATCAAACATTAAGGGTAACTCCAGCGATGGAGGCCGGGGTAACGGATAGGCTTTGGGAGATTGAGGATATTATTTCTCTTCTGGTTTAATAAATTTTTTTACCGGCCCATATTAGTTAGGTCATTATTATAATTTGAATTTTTAGAATTTTATTGACTAATTAGTACAACTATGCTTATATTTGAATTCATAGCGGGTAAATCCTGGGGAAACCGTGAGGCCAAAAGGCGTCATAAGTGCGATTTAAGCGCACCGGACTCAGGGACCGCTATTTTTTTTAGGACTAAGCATGAATCTTTATCTTGATGAAAGTGGAGATTTAGGCTGGACATTTGATAAACCATATCAGGGTGGCGGTTCAAGCCGCTATCTAACAATCGCTACTCTAATTATTCCCAAGACCATTTCCTATCTACCAAAAAGAATTGTAAAAAGAATTTATATTAACAGAAAACAATCGACATCCAATGAGCTTAAGGGGAAGGACCTTTCAAAAACCGAGAAAAAGAAATTTGTCAATATGGTTATTGCGCTATTAAAAAAAGAACTCTCTATCCAGATAAGCGTCATAACAGTAAAAAAAGAAAATGTCCAGGATCACATTAGAATTGATGCCAATAAACTTTATAATTATATGGTTAATTTTGCTGTATTAGATAAAATTAAATTATATCCTACCGTGAGTTTCATCCCAGACCCCAGAACAATTAAAGTAGCAAGTGGAAACAGTCTTGTGGATTATCTACAAATAAAACTTTGGTTTGAGCTTAATGTAAGAACCACTCTTATTCATGCCCCAATGGAAAGCGGGTCCAACTTAAATCTTCAGTTTGTTGATTTTATTTCTCATATTGTTTGGAGTAGATACGAAAACAATGAATATTATTTTTATAAACTTTTAAGTCCCCACATTTCAGAAAAGCCTCTCTTTTTTTAAAACTCAAACTTTTTTAATAACCATTATTTAATTATGGCTACTATCTTTTCAAACTGTCCCACTACCTGCCTCCCTTTTGAATTGACTTTAACTGTTTGTTATGCTTTAAATAATCTATTTAAATATTGGCTTTCATAAACCCGGCAACCATAACCCGAAAGGCTGGTCCATGAAGCAGTCCGACAAGACCCCATTTTTTGAAAAAGGAAATGGGTTTTTTTGTTTTGGGGCGAGTGATAATAAGGGATAGGATGAATGTTCGACATCAAAATCAATCGTTCAAGGGGGAAAAATAAGTCGTTTTAGAACAAACGATCTCTCCAACGTTCCCTCCTATTGTTTTTAACAACTAACCTATTATTTTTGACTTTTTCGAATTCGAAGAAAAAATATGGACCCGTCAATGCCTGAAAAATATTACGCCCACAGCCTGCCTGGTAGGCCCCCTTCGGAATGGCAACGGCTGGAAGCGCATCTGAAAAACGTGGCTGAAATGGCCAGAGGATTTGCTGAGTCCTTTGGGGCGGGATTATGCCATGGGTTGGGGGAAGTGCTCATCTCAATTTCTGGAAATACTCTTTCTGTCAATCAAGAGAACAGTAAGGTGTATTTGAAAATAAGGTAAACCAATCATGCCTAAATACATTGCTCACAAAAATCAGGAACTTTACGAACACCTTGAAGGTGTCGCTGAACTTGCTAAAATTCATACCGAAAAAGTCGGTATGGGAAATTACGGCGAACTACTGGGACTTCTTCATGATTTGGGAAAATACAGTGCGGAATTTCAAAAGTACATCACGGATGCTTTAAAAAAGAACGAACCGCATTTCAATCCTGATGAAGATGAAGATTTTGAAGATCCGACAGGAAAGAAAGGCAAGATTGACCACTCTACCGCTGGCGCCCAGTTTCTTTCCTATAAAATCGGATCATCCAATGCTCATAAAATACTCGGGCAGTTTCTCTCCCTTTGCTTGGTTTCACATCACTCAGGACTGATCAATTGCTTAACGACCGACAACAGCGGAACTTGGGATTCCTATTCAAAGCGACTATCAAAAAATGACAAGAAAACTCACCGGGAGGAGTGTGTCAGAAATGTTGATAAGCACATACTCGAAAGAATAGAAACTATTATCGTGGACAAGTCCTTTACAAGGTCATTTGAAGAAAAGTGCCGGATGATCGTGAGCGCTTCTCCAGAAACAAACCCTCTTTCAACGGCTACACAATTACAATTGGGTTTGCTTGCGAGGTTTTTCTTCAGCGCGCTCATTGATGCCGATCGACAGGATACGGCCGATTCAGAGAAACCAAAAGCCGCGCTTCATCGCCAGCAAGGGAGTTATCGGTCGTGGCGTGAAATGATTGATCGACTTGAAAACAAGTATAAAATTTTTGAAACAAAAAACCGTGTGGATGAAATTCGCAAAGAAATATCTGCGCATTGTCTTCACTCCGCAAATCGGTCCAAGGGGTTGTTCACTCTTACAGTGCCAACAGGCGGAGGCAAAACTCTTGCAAGTCTTCGTTTTGCCTTGGGTCATGCGGAAAAACACCACATGGACAGGATTATTTATGTAATTCCATTTACATCAATTATTGATCAAAATGCGCAGGTCGTGAGGGAAATCCTTGAACCGCAAGAGTGTCCGGAAGATGCAGGTAAAATTGTACTTGAACACCATTCAAACATCGGAGCCGATGCGCAAAGCTGGAAAGAAAAACTCCTGACTGAGAATTGGGATGCACCGATAATTTTTACAACGATGGTTCAATTACTGGAGGCGCTATTCGGTGCGGGAACCCGTGGTGCAAGGCGGATGCATCAGTTAGCGAAAGCTGTCATTGTTTTTGATGAAATTCAAACACTGCCTATAAAATGCGTCCATCTTTTCAACAATGCGGTCAATTTTCTGGTTAATCACTGTGGGAGCACTGTTGTTCTCTGCACCGCTACACAGCCGCTTTTAGGTTCGGTCGATGAAAAGAAAGGCACACTTAAACTCTCTGAAACGAATGAGCTTATGCCGAATGTCGAAAAGCTCTTTGTCGATTTGAAAAGGGTGTATGTTCATGACCGTCGTAAATCTCCTGGATGGACTTATCCAGAGATAGCGGCGCTTGCGGTTGAGCAGGTCAAGGAAAATGGAAGCTGTCTTGTCGTAGTCAATATGAAGAAAGCCGCCCGTGTCATTTTCGAGGAAGCGAAAAAAGACGGACTTGAGGTTTTCCATTTGAGCGCGGGCATGTGCCCATCGCATCGCAAACAGATACTCAAAATGATTCATCAGAAACTTGATGATAAAAATCCTATTCTCTGTATCAGCACGCAGCTAATTGAGGCTGGGGTAGATGTAGATTTTAGATCGGTTATACGTATGCTTGCCGGGCTTGACTCCATTGCACAAGCTGCGGGCCGGTGCAATCGCCATGGCAGCCCGGAAATTGGCAATGTGTTTGTTGTAAATCCTCTTGAAGAGAATCTTGATTATCTGAAGGACATTGCAGTTGGCAAAGAAAAAACAGATCGTGTTCTTGATGACTATAAGTCTGATCCATCAAAATACGACAGAGACATCATCGGCCTGAAGATGCTGGAATGGTACTATCAAAATTACTTTTATGATCGAAAAGATGCCATGGATTATCCCGTCAATGCAAATCGCAACGATACTCTTCTGAATTTGCTGTCAACTAACAGTAGTGCTGTTGTTGATTTCCGGCGGGCAAATAAAAAGATGCCCGTTATAAACCTGCATCAGTCGTTTATGACAGCGGCAAATCTCTTCAAGTCGATTGATGCACCGACACGAAGTGCTATTGTCCGTTATGGCGATGAAGGAAAAGAATTGGTCAATCAACTTTGTTCTGCATTTGAAGTGGAAAAGCAATATGCCCTGATCAAAAAAGCACAGCAATACTCAGTCAACCTGTTTCCGTATGAGTTTGAAAAGTTGGCAGAACAGAATGCACTTTATCGTGTACAGGAAGAGACGGAGATATTCTACCTTGATTATCGATACTACAGTAAAATAACCGGCATATCATTGGAACCAGTAAAACAGGAGGAACAATTCAAAGATGAATACATTGCCTAAAAACACTATCGAATTCAAGCTCTGGGGGCGATTCGCGCTTTTTACTGATCCGCTTACCAGAATCGGTGGCGAGAAATGCTCGTATCATCTTCCGACCTACGAGGCACTGAAGGGTGTCTGTAAGTCAATCTACTGGAAGCCTACGATTATCTGGGTGATTGACGGGGTTCGGGTGATGAAGCGGATTCGCACGCAAACCAAAGGAACGAAGCCGCTGAACTATGGAGGCGCCTATCCCAGTGAAAAGATTCCCGGCAAGAAACAAGAGAACTTTAATGACCTTGCGATTTACACATTCCTTTCCGATGTGGAATATCAGGTGCGGGCTCATTTTAAATGGAACGATCAACATGAGGCATTGGAAAAAGACCGCATCGACGGCAAACATTTTGCTATTGCGAAACGGGTGCTTGAGCGGGGCGGAAGACAGGACATCTTCCTCGGCACTCGCGATTGTCAAGGATATGTGGAAACGTGCATCTTCGGTGAAGGTGAAGGTGCTTATGATGGGGACAATGAAATCGGCTATGGGCTGATGTTTCATGGATTTGATTATCCCGATGAAACGGGTGCTGACGAGTTATACGCCCGGTTCTGGTATCCAAGGCTCAGGAAAGGGGTACTGACTTTTGACCAACCGGAAGATTGTAAATACAGGAAGTTTGTGCGGAAGATGGACGCAAAGAGCTTTGGTATCGGAAATGTAAAATCGGTGGAGCTTGAAGCCGAGGAACTGGGGGTGGAGGAATGAGTTGGATACAAAAGTTGTATGAAACCAGTGCGGAAATTGACAAAATGCAATTAAATCAACCGGAACGACCTTGGCCAGTTTCTCATGTGGCAAAAAAGGCACATATTGAAGTTACAATCGATAGCAACGGAATTTTTAGAGGTGTTCGTCCGTTAGGATGGGATGAAGCCGTAACAATTATTCCAGTAACTGAATCTTCAGCTAATCGAACAAACACTGACGCCCCGCATCCACTTTGCGAGGAACTAAGTTATTGTGCTGTTGATTTGCCTGGCAGAAAAGAAAAGCGATTTAATTCAATGATTCAGTTACTGGAAAGCTGGGACATATCGCAATATAGTCACCCAAAAGTAAAAGCCGTAAAAGTTTACTTACAGAAGGGTGAATTATATAAGAAATTGTCTGAAAACAACATATTCCCATTTAAAACTGTAAATCCAAAAGGGAAGAAAACACCTATCGAGGATAGAAAGGTTTTTGTTAGATGGCGGATAGTAGAGCCCGAAAATCTTTGCTCTGGGACATGGGAAGATGAAGGATTAATTGAATCCTGGATTAAATTCGATGCAAGTCAAAACGTACCTGTTCAGGAAAGTCGCCCATTTTGTATGCTTTCAGGGCAAAGTGTCCGAATTGCAAAAGGGCACCATCGGTTTTTGAGAACGTCAGATGATGGAGCAAAACTTATTTCATCAAATGACTCAGAAGGATTTACTTTTCGCGGGCGCTTTACTGATGGGAAAAATGATTCAGGAAAGCAAGCTTGTACTGTCGGGTATATTGAAAGTCAAAAAGCACATAACGCATTAAGATGGCTTATTCGCAGACAAAGGTATCATAAAGTTGATGATGAATTTGTAATATGTTTTATAGCTTGGGCCGTAAGCTGTAAACCAATCCCCGACCCATGCGCCAACTCCTGGGATTTCCTCGGCAATGAGTTTCATATAGACGACACCTCGACTTTACAAACCGGAGATATTGGACAATCTTTTGCGCTTCGCTTTAATAAGAAACTTGCCGGATACAAAGCCAATATTACCGACACGGAAGATATTGTTGTAATGGGTTTGGCTTCTGCGACACCGGGACGCATGGCGATAACCTTTTATAGGGAATTGATAGGTTCTGAGTTTCTTGCATGTATAGAAAAATGGCATTCCGATTTTGCCTGGTTTCAGAACTACGGCAGGGATAAAGGCGACAAAAAGAAGATGGTTATTTTTCAGGGTGCGCCGGCACCAAAAGACATCGCATGGTGTGCATATGGCAGAAAGGTGGAAGGGAAAAACGGAATTAAACTTCTCAATGCCACCATAGAACGCCTTATGCCTTCAATAATTGACGGCAGACCGATACCTCGCGATCTGGTTGAACAGTGTGTCCGCCGTGCGTCAAATCGGGCCGGTTTAGAACCATGGGAGTTTGAAAAATGTTTAGGCATAGCATGTGCACTATATAAAGGTTTTAACAATGAAAGGGGGTACATTATGGCGCTTGAAGAAGGAAGAAATTCACGGGACTACTTGTATGGCAGATTGCTTGCGGTGGCGGAGAAACTTGAATCAATGGCACTTTACTTCGCCAACGAAAAACGGGAGACAACATCAGCACGGTTGATGCAAAGGTTCGCCGATAGGCCATTTTCAACATGGTTAACCATTGAAACAAGTCTCACTCCTTATAAATCTCGTATCAACTCAAAAAGACCTGGACTGCTCAATGGTTATATGGAGTTGACGGATAGAATCTGCTGCCAGTTTCAGGCTGGTGAGTTCACCCAAGACAGCCGATTGAGCGGCGAATTCCTATTGGCTTACCATTGCCAGCGGAAATGGCTGAATGAGCATAAGCGGGAAAAAGGCCAGTGGGTGTTAAAGTCAGCCGACGATAGAGAAAATGAAGAAATAGATCCAGAAGAATAAATCAACTATAAAAGGAGAATTGTTTATGGCTACTCTAAGCAAGAAAATCGATTTTGCAATTATTATAAGTGTAAAGAATGCCAATCCCAACGGTGATCCCCTGGATGGGAACCGTCCCCGTACTGATTACGACGGACTCGGTGAGATCACCGATGTGTGTCTCAAACGGAAGATTCGGGATAGATTGCTTGAGAATGGGGAAAGCATCTTTGTTCAATCTGATGACAATAAAACCGATGAGTTCCCAAATCTTAGGAAAAGGGCTGAAGCTTCACTTGGTAATCTTAAAAACATACCAGATATTCGGAATAAAGCCTGTGCGACATGGTTTGATGTGAGAACATTTGGTCAAGTTTTTCCTTTTAAGGGTTCCGCGGAAAAAGGTAAGAAGAATCAGAACACTGATACATCCGATGATGGGGGTAGCGGTGCTGGTGTGTCGATAGCAATAAGGGGGCCAGTTACAATACAACCTGCTTTTAGTTTGGAAAGTATTAGAAGTCATATTATTTCTGAACAGATCATAAAATCAACAAGCCTTGAGGGTGACGGGATTAAACGGCAATCTGACCAAATGGGTATGAAACACCGCATTGGGAAAGAGGTAATTTATGTCACTTACGGAAGCATGAATCCTCAGCTTGCTGAACGCACATGTTTTTCGGATGAGGATGCTGCGGTCATTAAAGAGATTCTTCCCAAGCTCTTTGAAAATGATGCTTCCTCTGCTCGCCCGGAAGGAAGTATGGCCGTACGGGAAGTTATCTGGTGGGAGCATAAACCCGGAAAGGTAGGGCAATACTCGTCTGCGAAAGTGCATAATTCACTTATGGTAAATGCTGATGGAAGTTACTCTTTTAATAAAAAATGGGATGATCTCAAACCACAAGAGATTGACGGTTTTTGAGATGGATGTGTCGAAATATAAAGCGCACAGAGATCAGGTAATGGACACAAACATAGCGATTTTTAGAGGTAAGGAAATCAGGAAGACTCTTTTCAACAATGAGTGGTGGTTTTCTATTGTTGATGTAGTGTCCGCGCTCACAGATTCTGTTGATCCAAGCGGATATATTAAAGATATGAGGCGCCGGGATAACGAGCTTTCCAAAGGGTGGGGGCAAATTGCCACCCCCCTATCCCAAAATTGAAAGGCAAGAACTAAGGAGCTACAATGGACCGTCCTGAAAACAAACAAGGCGAACAGTCGCCCACTCTTATCCCGCCTCATGGCGGCTATCAGGACTTGCAGTCCTACCAGATGTCCGAGATTGTCTATGACGCCACAGTGGTGTTTTGCGATCGATTTGTCAATCGCCGCTCACGCACCCATGACCAAATGGTGCAGGCAGCGCGCAGCGGCAAGCAAAATATTGCCGAGGGGAGCATGGCCTCCGGCACTTCCAAGAAAACTGAACTCAAACTCGTCGGCGTGGCCCGGGCCAGTTTGGAAGAACTGCTGCTTGACTTCAAGGACTTTCTGCGTCAGCACAGTCTGCCCCTTTGGGGCAAGGACCACCCCAAGGCCAAAGAGGTTCGGGGGCTTTGCTACAAAAAAGATAGGTCCTATATGACCTATAAGCCCTATATTGAAAAGGAAGGCTCGGAGGTGGCGGCCAACGCTATGATCTGTCTGATCCACCAGACTAACTACCTTTTGGACCAGCAACTACGGGCCTTGGAAAAGGAGTTTCTGGAAGAAGGCGGTTTTACGGAGCGACTTTATCGGGTGCGCTCTCAGACAAGAAAAAACAAAAAATAAGTCATATATGACCAATAAGACCTATATTTATTCGGAAGACGATTTGATTATGCTATCCGCATTGCAGCATTATGCCTTCTGTCCCCGCCAGTGCGCGCTGATTCATGTGGAGCAGGTTTGGGTGGAAAGCGGTCTGACCGCTCAGGGCCGGATCATGCACGAGAAGGTTCACCAGGAAGGCAATGAATCGCGTGGCCCGATGAAAATTGCCAGAGGGGTGCCACTCAGGAGCTTGCGGCTGGGGTTGGTGGGTGTGGCCGATGTGGTCGAATTCCACAAGATCGGTAAAGAAACATGGCAACCCTTTCCGGTGGAGTATAAACGGGGGAAGCCCAAGGCCGACCATTGCGACCTGATCCAACTATATGCCCAGACCATTTGCCTGGAAGAAATGCTCTCTATGGATGTTCCCTGTGGGGCATTGTTCTATGGCCGGACCCACAGGCGTCTGGATGTGACCTTCGATGAGGACCTTCGCAATGAAACCGAAGAGACGGCACAAAAGGCCCATGAACTGATTGTTTCCGGAATAACCCCGCCGCCGGTTTATAAAAAACGTTGTGAAAGATGTTCCCTGATCGGGGAGTGTCTGCCGAAAAAGATTGAAAAGAAATCTTCGGTGAAACGATATTTGACACGCATGATGGAATCAGCATGAAAAAACATCTCAATACCCTTTATGTGACCACTCAAGGATCATACCTTTCCAAAGAGGGCGAGACGGTCGTCATTAAGGTGGAGGGGGAAGTCCGTCTCCGCATACCGATTCACACTATCGGCGGCATCGTTTGTTTTGGGAATGTAATGTGCAGTCCTTTTTTGATGGGATTTTGCGCAGAGAATCAGGTGGGTTTAAGTTTCTTGTCCGAATACGGCCGGTTTCTGGCCAAAGTCCAGGGGCCGGTTTCCGGAAATGTCCTTCTTCGCCGGGAACAATACCGCCGGGCGGACGACCTGAAGTTCTCAGCCGAAGTTGCCGGCTTCATTCTCACCGGAAAGATCACCAATTGCCGCACGGTTTTACAGAGGGCCATTCGGGACCATGCCGAAAAAATCATGGAACAAGAGGTTCGCCAAGCGGTCACCAAGCTGAACCACCAGCTTGATTTTTTCAATAAGGACCTGCCGCTTGAGGTTATCCGGGGGATCGAGGGTGATGCGGCCCATACCTATTTCAATGTCTTTGATCATCTGATCCTGGCTCAGAAAGAGACCTTCCGGTTCGATGAAAGAAACAGGCGACCGCCGCTGGACAATGTCAACTGTCTATTATCTTTTATTTATACACTTCTGATGCACGACGTAAGATCCGCTTTGGAAACGGTGGGGCTCGATCCAGCGGTCGGGTTCCTGCATCGGGATCGCCCCGGAAGACCCGGGCTGGCCCTTGATCTGATGGAAGAATTCAGGCCTTTTATTGCCGACCGTCTGGTTTTGTCTTTGATCAACCTCCAACAGGTTCGGGACAAGGGATTCAAAAAGATGGAATCCGGTGCGGTCCTTATGGACGACGATACCCGGAAGACGGTTCTGGTTGCTTACCAGGAGAGGAAGCAGGAAGAAATCTTTCATCCTTTTCTCGATGAAAAGGTGATGATTGGAATATTATTTCATATCCAGGCCCTGCTGATGGCCCGGTATCTGCGTGGGGATCTGGACGGGTATCCCCCGTTCATTTGGAAGTAGGGAGGGGTTCGATGTTTGTTTTGGTCAGCTACGATGTTTCAACCATTGATCCCAGCGGGCCGCGCCGTTTGAATCGAGTGGCCAAGGCCTGTAAGGACTATGGCCAGCGGGTCCAATACTCCGTTTTCGAATGTCTTGTTGATCCGGCCAAGTGGGCTGTTTTGAGGCAGCGGCTAATTGATGAAATCGATCAGGAAGTGGACAGTTTGCGTTTTTATTATCTGGGCGCCAATTGGCGCCGGCGGGTGGAACATGTCGGCGCAAAAAAAGGGATCGATCAGGAAGGGCCGTTAATCGTTTAAAAGGGCTTTTGCGAACCGAAAGCGGACATGATTTTACGGGGAGGTTCGCATTGGATTTAACTGATAGGAAATGCACGATTTCCTGAATGTGTTCTTTGATAATCGAATAGGGGTATTTGTAAATTTGTCAGGGTGCGCGGAAGTCATATTATTTTTTGTTTTTTAATAAAGAGTTACAAGTTGTATGTCGCTCCCCGCGCGGGGGCGTGGATTGAAACTTGCGGGCAAGACATATATGATCCGCCAACCCTCAAGTCGCTCCCCGCGCGGGGGCGTGGATTGAAACTCACACTCATTGATCAGATCGTAGGTGATCCAGGGTCGCTCCCCGCGCGGGGGCGTGGATTGAAACTCGAACATCTTTAAACCCTATTCCTGAATTAAAAGTCGCTCCCCGCGCGGGGGCGTGGATTGAAACATATATTTTAGAATATCTAAACGAAATCGACATTGTCGCTCCCCGCGCGGGGGCGTGGATTGAAACGGCGGGAAATGGAACGGGACTACTTTTCTGGGCGGTCGCTCCCCGCGCGGGGGCGACCGCCC
>Ga0209777_10007789_pt1 | contig 11821 bp, 13 predicted proteins | sample FrelakmetHBP12HB_FD_187147 | JGI IMG/M metagenome (GOLD analysis project Ga0209777, IMG submission 187147) | Freshwater lake sediment microbial communities from the University of Notre Dame, USA, for methane emissions studies -HBP12 HB (SPAdes)... | ecosystem: Environmental > Aquatic >... | reverse complement strand
TGATGTAGCGTTGAAGTCCTTGATCTTCGATTTTCACATTACTCATGTCATATTTTTCAAAAATTGGGAAAAACGCTGTACCAGGTTGTATATCTTTCTTTTCACTCATATTTATCGTCTCATCGGTTTCTCAATTTTTCCTTTTACGAGTTGATTTAAGGAAACATCATTTACCTTGATTACTTTAAATCGGACACCAGGGATATCACCATAACTACGACCCATTCGACCGCCAATACCTTCGACCACAACTTCATCGTGTTCATCAATGAATCCGATGGCATGGTTTCCAGGAGCAAATGCGGTTATCTGCCGACCGTTTTTAATAAGTTGAATTTTCACGCATTTTCTGATCGCTGAGTTCGGCTGTTTTGCCTCAATACCAACTTTTTCAATGACGATGCCTCTTGCTTGGGGAACACCTCCAAGTGGATCTGATTTTTCTTTTAAATGAAGGACTCGTTTCTTGTAGTATCGATCGTTCCACAACTGGTTTTTTCGTGCTTTTTTTAGTTGACGTGCAGCGTTTATTCCTTTACCCATAGTTCACCTATTTTATCTGGTAGAAGTGAGGCAGTATACGGCTTTTAATATTTAAATTCTCTCTTAAGCAACAGGTGGTTTGCAGTGGACAGACCCCCACGAGTGTGAATACTGTTTTTTTATAAAAAACCTTAAATAATGTGATCTCTCATATCTATGGAGAGAGTTAACGTTAATATTATTGAACATAATTCGTTATTTCCAAGAGGATACCATATGAAGAACATTATCAAAAAAAAATATATCGTAGGAGAAATACTTATTCTGTTCATAATCATGGGCGTAATACCAGCAGTTGCTCAGACGAATACCCGAAATGCGGACACCATTGAATTCAGTATCGATTTTTCAACCCCTATTCTTAAACAAAACAATGACTTTTGTGAAATCGTGGTCAGTGAAGCAGACGGGGTTATGACCAAGGAAGGATGTCCGTTGATGCCGGTTTTTTCTAAAACATTCGAATTCCCACTTGGTGTTCATATAACTTCAGTCGACATCATACCTTCATTGATACAGACCATGAACGTGGAAAAACAGGTCAAGCCGGTACCGTCGAAACAAAAAATCGGCGACCAGATTGTGCTCGTGGAAGGCATTATAAATGAAGCGATCTATAGGAGCGCTGAGGCCTATCCCGCGTCGTGGTATACGATCACTACTGGAGCTGGACTCAACAATAATAATGACCATACTCTCTTTGTCACCGTTCATCTCACACCAGTCCGATATTTTCCAAGCACGAATCTTCTTCAATACAGCACGCATTTCACCATCCGGATTAACTACGACCCTGCAATGCCTTCCTTTCATGCATCCGATCCGTATCCCTTGGTGATCATCACGCCCTCCGCCTACTCGAGTCTCCTTCAACCGCTCGTTGACCATAAAACCATCAATGGTATTCCTACTAAGCTTGTAACTCTTGAAGAAATTTACAGCTCCATAAACAGACGAGACAATCCTGAGAAGATCAAATATTTCATTAAACACGCTATTGAAAACTGGGACACTCAGTATGTGCTCCTTGTCGGTGATATCAAGACACTCCCTATACGATCCACCTATGCATCCTTGTGGGAACGAGACTTATTGTCAGATCAGTACTACGCAGATATCTATGATGCCCAAGGACATTTCTGCAGCTGAGATGTTAATGGAAATAATCGGTTCGGTGAGACGGACAAAGACGGAAATGATATCGACGGTGTAGATTTATACGCAGATGTACATGTCGGTCGATTAGCATGCACTGATGCGACGGAAGTTACCACAGTTGTAAGTAAGATTATTAACTATGAAGATGAAACCTACAACCAAATCTGGTTCAAACGAATAATTCTTGCAGGAGGAGACACCTTCCCCCCAGGCCGGGGGGCCCCACCGTTTGTCTATGAAGGTGAGATTACGAATATAAAGGTCGGACAGGCTCTTCCAGATTTCGATCAGACTTATCTCTGGACATCAAAACGTAATCTTCATCCAGGAAGCTTCAATCGGGCGATAAATCAAGGTGCAGGGTTTGTTAGTTATGCGGGTCATGGATTCGAATATGGCTGGTCAACCTATCGACCGAACGCAATTTCTTCGAAAATGCCAATCTGGTATTATACCCCCTATATTAACGGGTTAAACAATGGAAACAAACTCCCGATTATTTTCTTCGATGCGTGTCTCACCGCAAAGCTGGATTTCAACTTCACTGATCTTCATGGATACTTCCATGGAACCGTTTATCTCCTGACACGAGTGTTTCACCTCTCCGAGGATCCCTCTGTTAACTATGACTGTTTTGCATGGCTCTTCATCTCAAAAACAAACGGTGGTGCCATCGCAACCATTGGGTCGACACGGACCGCCTATACCTGGGTTGATAGCAATGGCGTGTATGGTGGTGCGGGGTATCTTGACGTTCATTTCTTCATGGCTTACCACGAGGGAGCCCACCTTGGGCCAATGCTGACCTCTGCGCAAAACGATTATATCAACAACGTTGGGAAGGATTACTTCACTATTGAGGAATTCATGATTCTAGGGGACCCCAGCCTCATGATCGGGGGATATAATTAATCAATCTTGAACACACCCTTGAGTTCCTGAGGAAAACATTTCATTTTTCCTCTCCTGTTTTTTTAATACTCAACAGAAGAAATTCGAGAATGGAAAAGTATTTATTTTCCAAGTTTATTTGTTATTGGGGGACAAAGTCAAAATTGGGGAGGCTACTTTAGGTTTCTGCTTTCCACTAAAGGCACATTCCTCCCATCCAATGCATCCCGTCCCCCACCTTTCATTTTTCCAATTTTCTGAGAATGTTGTGAGATTATTCGGATGTGTCTTTAGAGAGTAGTCTACCAAAAAATGAGTCAAAAAACAAAAAGAAGAGGGTTGTGTGATAACAACATCTGCATGCTTAGTCGAATAACGCGCTAAGTCCAGCTGCTGCTTCGTCTTGAGAGACTTCTGCTTTCTTTTCTTCTTTCTTTTTCTCTTTCTTTTCAGCAGGTGCTGCGGCTGCCGCAGGCGCTGCGACTGGGATGGCGGTGGCAGATTTTATTGCCTCGTCAATGTTGACACCTTCGAGTGAAGCAACCAATGCTTTTACTCGTGCGGCATCAGTTTTTACTCCAGCAGCAGTGAGAACTTTCTTTACATTCTCTTCGTTAACTGGTTGGCCTGCGTAATGCAGAAGCATCGCACTATATACATATTCCATGGCTTGTTCCTCCTATTATGTTGGGGTTTTTTCACCCTCTTTATTAACAGGTTTAACCTGTGATGAAATAGACAGTATCGTGGCATGCGCCTTGGCAAGGAGCGGCGTCATTGTTTCCTTGGTGTAAATATTCTTTTCCATCGCAAGGGTGTATGTGCTCCGATATGCTTTTATCAACAGAGGACGAATTGTCTGGGTGTTTGCCCATCCAGCCTCCATTGAAAGGGTTAATGCAGTGAAGGATGCTGTTCGTAACTGGCCCATGAACCGGTCCATGTTAATATCGAGGACATCCGGTTTGTAAATGCTGCCATTTTCAAAGACAGCGTGTAAGTTCAATCCAAGTTCAATTGGGAAAATATCAATACGAGAAAGCATTCGTGCAAGATCTTTTGAAATCTTCTGTCCTGCCTCAACAAGGACTTTATCGTTTTTAATGACGACTTTTCCTTCTGAAATAGCGGCCGGGATTCCTACTTTCTGAAGCTCTCCGACGATCGGGCCTGGTTTAAATGGGGTATCTCCCTCTAGAACCTCAATATCATGGGCAGCGGTTTCTCCGCCTTTTGCAGGAGCGTTTTTCCGCGTCACCTTAATTTCTCTAAAAAGAGCAAATGGGTTTACATCAGTGGCAATAACTGCAGCTTGGCCATGTACCTCATCTTTCAACGCGCTGATACCTTTCACGTGTTTCTCAGCTTCGTCTAATGCTTTTAAAATCAACGTGTTTTTCGCAGATCGGATTTGTGCTTTGGCTCTGATGCCCCCTCGCATCTGCTGAAGCTGTAGAGCTGGAATGCCTCCAATATCAATGATGCCGATTATTTTAGAGTGAGTTAACAGAGATGTGATCTCTGCGACCTCCTCATGCTTCCATTGTGCAACATGCGCCATATCTTGACACCTTTAGAATATTCTCATTGGTGGCCCCATGCTAGTCTTCACATACACTGAGCCGATGTTTAATTTTCCGCGTTCAAGTTTTCCTTCAAGTCGTTTAAGGATTGCATCAATATTATCTGCGATGTGTTCCGTGTTCATTTCTTCGCGTCCGACGGTCGCGTGAATGGTTTTCGTAGTCTTCGATCGGACCTTAACAGTTTTCCGCAGGTTTTTTGCCATATTTGTGATATCAATGGTTGGTGCCACCGGTTTTGGCATTTTTCCACGAGGACCAAGGATGATACCGAGTGTTTTACCAATGGTTGGCATTAACGGTGCCTCGGCAATAAAAAAATCATACTCATCGGCGATCTTTTTAAACTTCTTCTTGTCTTTGGCGAGTTCTTCGATTTCTTCAGGCTTTATTAATAAGTCAACGTGAGTTTTGGATTTAAGCGCGAGGTCACCGCTTGCAAAGATAGCGATTTTTGCTTCAATGCCTCGTCCATAAGGGAGCATCACTTCATCTTCGATACGGTTCTTCGCATCGTTCATATCAATGTTCTTCAGATTTATGACAACGTCTACCGATTGTTTAAATTTCCGATTCAGTTTCTTGGATTCTTCAATTGCTTTCTGAACTAATTCAACAGTTTTGCTGTCTGCCATGATACATCATCGACTAGCTTGATTAGTTAGTCACTCCATAGGATAACGTAGTTCTCGGGAATAATAATCTTATTTATAAAAGTTTGTGTCAGGCAAATATTGGTCATTCAGCGGTTATCCTCTCGAGAATTAACGTAAACACATCCTCTGGGTCACGGATTTTCTTCAACTCCGTCTTCATAATAATCGGAGTTCCTTCCACATTTTTTTTACTGACATCTTTATCGGTAAACACCACTGCATACTTCTCCGTTATCTTTGAAATACTACTCATGAAATGTGCTTTTTCTACAAGTTTTTTATTATATTCTTGTACACAGGTTAAGAGAATTTTTTCTTTTTCTTTGCTTAATGCTTCAAAGGGGCAACAATCCATGGGGATAATCTTGTACCCAACATTTTGAAGTAAGGTAAAGACTTCACGTTGGAATTCTTTCATGTGCTTTTGTTCTTTTTGGTACGACGGCAACCGCTCGGTTTCTACTATCAGTGGCTTGAGCAAATCAATTGGCGTGATCACTGATTGTTCAAACATATCCTCGATCCGATCAGCAATATCAATACGCGCACTCATTCCATCCTCATACATCCGCACGGTCCGACGAGACACGCGTACATGACGTGCGAACGTCCCCAGTGAAATATTTTTCTCCTGGCGCAACCTTCGGATCTTTTCTGGATCAAGGTTCACGTATAACCCACCAGGGGCTGCATAGGCCCGCACCGGAACTTCCTCAAGTAAATGATTTTTCAACGTCGGTAAGGTAATCGTCTGAATACCAAACCTGAAGTATACCACATCATCCTCAAGAGTGCTCACGCCGTTCTTCTCCCCAATGAGCAATGGGGTCGCCTTCAGAAGATACGCAAGAGCGCGCAGCTCATTTCCCACATCCTCAGACAACCCATCAATGTTTGAAAGGACTTTAATGATGAGGAGGGTTTCATCTCGTCTTGCCACTAGGTCAAAACCCGGGAGACGTATCGCATACGGGTCTGAGACAGAAAAACCCGCGCTCCCCAAAAATTCTCTGATATTTGTAAGGAGTTCTGTTCTATCCATAGGTAATGAAACTTAAAGTACCACCTGTCTAATAACGTTTTTGGTGAAAAACCATCTGGATAGGCGTCGACGACACGGACTCAACTACGGGCGGGTGTACCACGTATGTGGCACGAACCATCATTCAAAAAATCACAAAGAAATATGAGATTATCGGCTACCCGCGTCTCGTCCGATTAAACCCAAATATCCCCTGGAAGACACGGGGAAACGGAGCCTTGTGCCTCCGTGTTGGAAAACTAGGTGGGAAAATCAAACTAAAAATCGGGGAAATCAATAGCCAGGACGTGTTCTGCTCACTTATCTTCACCAAAGAACTTGACGAAAACGAACAGAAACACCTCACCACTATCGTAAAAGAAACCGTTGACACACACGCACGCATTGACGATGAGAATACAAATCCAGGATATGTCCTGCTTTTAAAAAAACCAGATGTGGATTTGTATCAGAAAGCCGTAACCAAGATTGTCACTCTTGATGAAGTAAAGATTATATTACACAAACAACAGGCGATATTCGAAGGATACAAGAATGGTCGAGGACTGATTGGTGCGACCGCAGCGATCTCCTGGGAGCCGCTTGATAGAACCTTCGAGCTCATTACGTATCGACCTCAAGAGCGTTGGGGAACGAAGCGACAAATCGATCTAAAATCTGTGCAACAGATGGATGCAGACTGCGCAAGCACATTTGACAACTACGATGCTAGGAACCATCATAATCGAATCGTTCCGAACTCACCCTGTCCCATCCTCTATGGAATCCGAGGCAATGACGTAGAAGAACTTGTCATCGCATCAAAACAGGTGAAATCTGAACCAATGGACAGCTGGCTTGTGTTTGAAACAAACCAAGGAACCGACAATCATCTGCAAAAAAAACAAATCGCACAAATCCAGCCTTTTGAATCAGTTATCACCGAAGGATCTGTCGTCGAGGACCCGTTTACGATTCAAGGGGGACACGTTCTGTTCACCATAACAGATCCAACTGGAACGATACCCTGTGCTGCCTACGAGCCAACCAAAGAATTCCGAAATACTGTTCGAGCATTACATATTAGCGACCTCATTGAAGTATATGGTGGCGTCCGTGAACACCCACTCACGATCAACTTGGAAAAACTCGCGGTCAAGCAACTCACTACGTTATTGGTGAAAACAGAAAACCCGGTGTGCCCAACCTGTGGCAAACATATGAAATCCAAAGGAACCGAACAGGGGTACAAATGCATAAAATGCGGGACAACCAGCGTTACCCCAATTATCCAAGAAAAACCACGTACCATCACAAAAGGGTTCTATGAGGTCCCGGTCTGCGCCCGACGGCATCTCAGCAAACCATTAAAACGAATGGCCCAAGAAATTCGATCTCTTACAGCATCATTTAACGAAAACGAATGTATTCAATGATAAATACACAATCAACGATTTCCACGTGACCATCAACCATGAAAATGCCGCTGCATTTCACATGATACCACCAATAATTCATAAACCCCATGAATCGCTCATGATCGACACCAATTACTGTCATATTTACCACAAGAAAAACCTTATCGGTCATGGTTTCAATGTCGAAGAAATGCGGAACAAACATGAAATGGTCCAGATGGACGTCTTTAGCAGAGAACCAGATCGTCTCGGAAGGAATAGTAATATATCCAGCATTTTTTTTGTTCACAACCATAATCGGTTGCACCGTTGCTCGTGTCGAAAGAATCACTGACCAGGTCGCAGTGTATTCTAGTGAGTTGAATTTACCCCAGAACCAACCAAAGTGAAAGCAGGTTCGTTCACTGACACCCCAATTATGATCATGATACCCAGTACCACCCACATTCATGGTCGTATTGTCAATTGTAATCGTACCTATTACTGTTACTCTAGGGAGAACTACTGCCCACCAATCCCCACCTTGATGCTGTCCTTTCCACCCTTTTGTACACCCTACAAAACGCAACATCGCAGCACTTCCATGAAAATCGAATGACACGTTATAAATGAAGTTCCCGGTGATATTGTTAATGGATCCAGCAAGAATTGTTTTTCCATGAATCTGAACTAACGGAACCTTTGAGGACGCAAAGATTTCTTTCAAATGATATGAGATGGAATCATGAGTGATCAGGACTCCGTTTTTGTAAAGATCGAGTCGTTCAAACACAAACCCTTTTCCGAATGCACTGATGATATGGACACTCATCTGGGCAGAATAGTTATTGCTTAACATCGCGTCGAAGTACCACCATTCAGTATACGGAAGCATTCCATGTCCGTGAAATGCATCGTCACTAAGATTAATATCTTGTAGAGAAAAATTATGACTGCTGTCAATATTTTTTTTATCAACAGCAAGTCTAGTAAACGAATTCTCTGCAACCAAGACGAGAATGAACAGTAGTAAAGCGATATGTTTTATGATTTTCAAAATAAAAAGGTTCTTTAGTATTTATACAGTTTCTCGTATAATATTTCCTAGGAAACACAATAGTAGAACCAGCGTAATACTTTTTAAGGGATGATTGCTTCATGGTTTCTACAATCCTGATATGCGGGTGTAGTGTAGTCTGGTATCACTTAAGCTTGCCAAGCTTAAAACTCGGGTTCAAATCCCGGCGCCCGCACTCTTTTTTTTATACGTTTTGTATATGAAGGTGCATTTGCAGGTGCATACCTATCTGCATCACAGAATCACTTGCATAGATACCGGAATACAGAGGTGAATATGCAGGCATTAGTGCAGGTGTATATGTAACGAGGTATCCGCAAGCGAATACTTTATTAAAAGAGGTATCATTCGCTTTTTAACAGGTACGATGGGATGCTAGAACAAACAACTATAGACCGCTCTATCGAGATCAAACGATCAGTTGCGATACGGGCACTTCGACGTAGCAATATACGAAGAAAAGTAACTGAGTATCTCTGTGAAATCAGCCCGAACTGCAGCTATACCTCTGAGATTGCGTACCATATTAGTGCAACCTCATCAAACGTGATTGGTGCCTTGCGCGGAATCGAAACGCGGTATCGTGAAGAAGAATCCCTCATTGGTCTCAACATGGTGGAGGAAAGATCCGGTGGGAAAAATGTCCGACTCTATGGAGTCACTGATTTCGGAAAAGAAATCATACAAACCATGAAAGAAAGATGATAAAAACAAAAAACAGTTCTCATTGTTTTTTAATTGTTTTAGAATAAGTATTCACCATGTTTTTTTCACGTGAAAATATTTTTAAGAGAAACAATAGGAAGGAAGAATAGAGGGGGAAAAAGATAGTAAAAAAGTCTAAGATCTTCCGTTCCTAGTTGTTATTAGAATCGATATCGATAATCCGTCTTAAGAGCATTTTTCGTAGATGAACATGTACCAAGATATGCACCTACGACAGATTATATATGGTCAAGAACAGAGAGAATTTCTTGGCGCAGCTCCTCGATTCCTTCCCCAGTGGTACACGAAATCTTCCGATTCGCGGAACCGGTATTCTTTACATCAACCTTGTTTTCCACAATGATAAACGGGACATCACAAAACAACTTCTTGATGTTCTCCAGCATCAAGGTCTGTTCACTCATCTGGTACCCACTGGTTTCTGAGGGGTCAAAGATAAACACAATAAGGTCAGCAAGATGACGCAATGCAGCGATTGCCTGCTTCTCAATATTATTACGCTCTAAGAGCGGCCTATCTAACAACCCGGGGGTGTCAATAATTTGATACTGTTTTTTCTCATAATGAACCGTTTTTTCCATATGCCCAACATAGATCTGTTTTGTCGTAAATGGGTACTGTGCAACCTCTGGTTTTGCAGCCGATAGTTGTCTAATGAGTGATGATTTTCCCACGTTGGGATATCCAGCGATGACTACAGTTAGAATATCCTCGATATCAGGGAACGTTCTCAATATCTTCTGTGCGTTTGAGAGAAACACGAGATTTTTATCTACTTGTTTTACGATTGACGATACACGGCCGTAGATTTCTTTTTGTTTTTGTTTCAGGAACTCTACATTACCAGATTTTATTAAGGAACTGCTTTGTGTGGTATAGACCATCAGGATGGTTTTCCGCGCCCAGTCGATCGCACCTAATGATTTCTTTAGTTTATCCGTATCAATCTTAATATCAATGATTTCCTGATAGAACAACGGCAGTTTGTCAATTGATGGGAAGTTTTTCACATATGACTCCAGTCGGGATGTAAGATCTGTAACGAAGGTTTCGGTACGCGCTATGACGATTTTTTTTATCTCATAGCGTTTATCTCGATCATGAATCTGGATTTTTTTTGTCCGACGAATCGATCGATCTAGAAGTTGTTTCGCGGTGAGAATCGGGGGAATGTTTCTGAACATAAGTTTGAAAAGGTTTATGTGATACCTCTAAATTAAGCTGTTGGTACGTCTATGGATGAAGGGTTCATACTTGCAAATAAGTTCCGACGTGTTATCTTCGATGAGCTTGTCTCCGGGGAAACCGATATCAAACGTATTACGAAAAAAAATCGTATGATACCAAGGGTTGCACAACGCATCATCGATGAATTCATCACCGGAGGCATCGTCGAAAAAAAAGGAAATATGTATGTGTTTACCGATGAAGGGAAAAAACTTGTTGAAACAATCGGAAAATAAATGATTGGGGGAACTTTGAGAAGCACATGAAACCATATCTATTACAAACGTTGAAGGAACTTGCATTGCTGGGGGCGATTCCCAATAAGATAGAGTTGTCATCCCATGAGCGTGCACAACAGTTGGAAACCAGTCAACAGACTGCGTCACGATACCTGCTTGAGCTTGATTTGCAACAAATGATTACCAGGGAGTTTGGGGTGAAAAAGCAGTTGATTCAGATTACGATTACCGGAGCTGACGCACTGGAAAACGAATATATGTCCTATAAACAGATTTTTGATCTAACGAACAAAGTCGTATTTAAAGGAAAATTGGTTTCTGGAATGGGTGAGGGGAAATACTACACAGGGCAAAAAGGATATGCGGAACATTTCGAGAAACAACTCGGATTTGTTGCTTACCCAGGGACGCTCAATGTCGAAATCGAATATATTGAACGGAACAAAATACGATTACTCCGAAGCTACGGTGGTATCCAAATCGACGAGTTTCAAGCAGAGAATCGAACATTTGGTAATGTCGTATGTTTCAAGGCAACAATCAACGGAAAGGAAGGTGCAATCGTGCTTCCCAAGAGGAGCCATTATGCGACTGTTCTCGAGTGTATCTCTCCATATAATTTACGCGAGACACTTGGATTGCACGATGGTGATACCGTCGAAGTGGTTGCCTACATTCAATAAAACATAAGAGGGTGTATGAAGAATCAGTTCGTTGCAGATACCTTGTACATGATTGCGGATCTGTTGGATTTGAAAGGAGAGATCTTTTTTAAGACACGGGCATACCGAATTGCCGCCCAAACGATTGAAGCCCTTGATGAAGATATTGAAAGACTGGTGAATCAAGGTACACTTAAGTCGATTCCTGGAGTTGGTGAAGCACTCGCAAAAAAGATAACAGAACTAGTACTAACTGGGAAACTTGAATATCTTGAACGATTGAAAAAAGAAGTCCCGACCGGTCTCATTGATTTATTAGGTATTCCTGGGCTCGGACCAAAGAAGGTTGCAGCATTGTACAAAAATCTTGGTATCACCAGTATTCAAGACCTCAAAAAAGCAGCGAGTAACGGAGAACTTCGAATACTCGAGGGTTTTGGTGAGATTACCGAACGAAACATACTGCGTGGAATTCAACTGCTGGAAAAAACAAGTGGGAGAGTTCTGCTCAATGTCGCGTATGAGGATGGAACGAGATACCTCAACTATTTGAATAAATGCAAAAAGATTAGAAAAATCAATATCGCTGGAAGCCTGCGTCGGATGAAAGAAACAATCGGTGACCTGGACATTCTTGCTT
>Ga0209777_10007788_pt1 | contig 11822 bp, 4 predicted proteins | sample FrelakmetHBP12HB_FD_187147 | JGI IMG/M metagenome (GOLD analysis project Ga0209777, IMG submission 187147) | Freshwater lake sediment microbial communities from the University of Notre Dame, USA, for methane emissions studies -HBP12 HB (SPAdes)... | ecosystem: Environmental > Aquatic >... | reverse complement strand
GGCCGGGCGCGTCCACCATCGGGACGCAGGCGCACGCGAAGAACGCGATAGTCGTGGGCTCCGTGGGCACTACCCGTTCTGGATCCGGTCCGACGGTCGTTTCCTCCTTCTCTTCAAGGGGACCGGCGTCCGATGGAAGGTACAAGCCCGACCTCATGGCTCCGGGCGAGAACATTCTTTCAACAAGGTCTTCGGTCGGGATAAGCGGGTGCCTGTCCGGTTACAACGCGACATACGCGTTCTGCTCCGGCACATCGATGGCGACGCCGCTGTCCACAGGAAGCGCCACGCTTGTCCGGGATTACCTGATAAAAAACATGTCAATAGCAGATCCGCCTTCAGCATTAATCAAGGCTATCCTCATAGCTGGCGCCGAGGACCTTCCTTCCTACGGCGCGTCCCCGAACTCCAACTCTGGATTCGGGAGAATAAATCTGTCGGAGTCGCTTCCGCAGGGAAACCAGGTGCTGAACTTCACTTCAGGAAACACCACTACGGGCGGGTCCGTCTCTTTACAATACCATTTCCGGACCAGCCAGAGGATAAGATTCGCGCTTGTCTGGACAGACCCAGCATGCACGAGCAGCTGCGATTCCAAGGCCCTGGTGAACGACCTCGACCTGACAGTGACGCTTCCCAATGGAACAGTCTATTACGGGAACAGCAGGGGAAACGCCTCTGCCGGGGCGGACAGGAAGAATAATGTGGAGATGGTCCAGCTCAATCCGGTGCCCGGCAAGTATGTCGTTAACGTCACCGGATACAATGTGCCGATAGGGTCGCCGCAGCCATTTTCTCTTGTCGTGATCGGCGGGATAGACCCGGATGCGCCGACAATATCAGTAACCAGCCCTGTCAACACAACATACAATACTAGCACAGTGAATCTCACTTATCAGGTAAGCGACAGCGACCTTGATTCCTGTTGGTATTACCTCAATGGCGCTGGCCCAACGGCATTGCCCGGCTGCGGTAACACCACCATCGGCCCCCTGGCAGACAACATCTACAACCTCACCGTGTTCGTGAATGACTCCGGGGGAAACCAGAACAGCTCCAACGTCACTTTCTCAGTGGATTTGAACCCGCCGGCGCTCTCGTTCATATCCCCGGCGAACAAATCATACAACGTATCTGGCATCCTAATCAACATAAGCGCTGCGGACCCGCACCTGGACAAGGTATGGTTCTTCAACGGGACGGCGAACGAGACGTACACGGCTCCAGTCAACCGCACATACGCTGATGGCACTTACACCCTCATCGCCTGGGCCAACGACACCCTGGGCCACTTTAACAGCACGAACGTCAGTTTCAGCGTGGACGCGACTCCTCCCAATCTCACGATAGTGTCGCCTGCCAATACATCATACAACGTATCGTCCATCCTGGTGAACATAAGCGCGAGCGACGCCCATCTTGACAAGGTCTGGTTCTTCAACGGGACGGCGAACGAGACATACACGGCTCCGGTCAACAGGATATATGCGGACGGAGATTACACCTTGTACGCATGGGCTAATGACACTGCCGGGAATGTCCGGAGCGCGAATGTGGCATTCCGGGTGGATTCCGCCGCTCCAACGGTTTCTTTCTCGTCGCCCCAGAACAGGACGTACAACACGTCGGGGATATTGATCAATATCAGCGCGACGGACGCTCATCTTGACAAGATCTGGTTTTTCAATGGGACTGTGAATGAAACGTACGTAGGAGGACCAGTCAACAGGACGTATGCGGACGGGACGCACACCTTATTCGCGTGGGCGAATGATAGTTTTGGGAACATCAACAGCTCTAATGTCACTTTCACCGTAGACGCTACTCCGCCTAACCTTAGCGTAGTGTCGCCCGCGAACAGGTCGTACAATGTCTCGGTGATTCTAGTCAATATCAGCGCGGCTGATGCGCACCTGGACAAGGTATGGTTCTTCAACGGGACCGCCAATGAGACATACACTGCTCCGGTCAACAGGACATACGCTGATGGTTTTTACACTCTGGTCGCCTGGGCAAATGACACGTCAGGAAACATGAACAGCACGAATGTCAGTTTCACTGTGGACACCGTGGCGCCAAACCTGACGATAGTGTCGCCCGTGAACAAGACGTACAATGTTTCGGTTATTTTAGTCAACATCACCGCGGCTGACGCGCACCTGGACAAAGTCTGGTTCTTCAACGGGACCGCCAATGAGACATACACTGCTCCGGTCAACAGGACATACGCTGATGGTTCTTACACTCTGGTCGCCTGGGCAAATGACACGTCAGGAAACATGAACAGCACGAATGTCAGTTTCACTGTGGACACCGTGGCGCCAAACCTGACGATAGTGTCACCTACGAACAGGTCATACAATGTTTCGGTTATTTTAGTCAATATCAGCGCGGCCGATGCGCACCTGGACAGGGTATGGTTCTTCAACGGGACCGCGAACGAGACATATACGAACCCGGTCAACCGCACATATGCGGACGGTACTTATACATTGTCAGCATGGGCGAATGACACTGCAGGGAACCGGGCCGGCGGTAACGTCACGTTCATAGTGGACACGGTTAAGCCTTCGATATCGTTCTCTTCGCCGCAGAACAGGACATACAACGCCTCATCAATCCTGATAAACATAAGCGCGAACGACAGTCATCTGGATAAGGTCTGGTTCTTCAATGGGACGGCGAACGAGACGTACACGAATCCGGTCAACAGGACATATACTGATGGTTCTTACACCCTGGTTGCCTGGGCGAATGACACTTCAGGAAACACGAATAGCACGAACATCAGTTTCACAGTGGACGCGACGCAGCCCAATATCACGATAAACTCGCCCGTGAACAAGACATATAATATCTCTGTGATTCTTGTCAACATCACCGCGGCTGATGCGCATCTGGACAAGGTATGGTTCTTCAACGGGACCGCGAACGAGACATACACGAACCCGGTCAACAGGACTTTTGCTGACGGCGCTTATACATTGACAGCGTGGGCGAATGACACTGCCGGGAATGTGGTGAGCGCGAATGTGGCCTTCACCGTGGATACGGTTCCGCCTTCTGTGGCGATCCAGTCACCGCAGAACAGGACATACAACGCCTCATCAATCCTAATCAACATAAGCGCGAACGACACCCATTTAGATAGGGTCTGGTTCTTCAATGGAACAGCGAACGAGACGTATGCGGCTCCGGTCAACAGGACGTATGCGGATGGGGCGTACACATTGTTCGCATGGGCGAATGACTCGGCGGGCAACCAAAATGTCACCAGCGTGGCCTTCATCGTGGACACCGCCGCGCCGCTAGTTTCCCTGGCCGCTCCGGCAAACGGCAACGTGAATGGCTCGGCCAACATCACATTCGCTTTCAATGCAACGGACAACGTCTCTTCCACGTTGAATTGCAGCCTTTATCTCGACGGCTCCCTGAACAGGACCAATCCCTCGGTTCCAAACAATACGGCGGCATCTTTCAACGTCACCGGCCTCACTGACAGCCCGCACAACTGGAGCGTAAGCTGCACGGATGCTGCTGGAAACACCGGAACGAGCGAGTTCCGGAACCTGTCTATCGATACGACGGCGCCCCAGATAGGCATCTCCTCCCCCCAGAACAAGACTTACAATGCCCCATCAGTGCTGATTAACATAAGCGCGAACGACAGCCACCTCGACAAGGTCTGGTTCTTCAACGGAACTGCGAACGAGACATACACAGGACCGGTGAACCGTACGTACCCTGATGGCGCTTTCACGCTCTATGCGTGGGCGAACGACACCCTGGGCCACCTGAACAGCACGAACGTGACTTTCTTAGTCGACACCGCCGGGCCTGCATTCACCTACATCGCGAACGTCACAATCGCAAACGGCACTCCTTTGGCGGTGCAGTTCAACGCGACCGACCCGAGCGGAGTGCTCTCCTGGGCGGTCAATGACACGGGCAGTTTCACGATAAACAACAGCGGCTATCTCACCAACGCGTCAGCGCTCGTTGCCGGCTACCACTACCTGAACGTGAGCGCCAACGACACGCTCAACAATTCGGCTTCGGCAGCGATATGGATAAGGGTGCAGCCTCCTTCGGCGATTAGTTCCTACAACGTCTCCCCGGCCGTGATTATGAATGGCTCCAACGTGACATTGTACATAAACGCGTCAGACGCGGACTACGTGTGGGCGGACATCAAGCGGCCCGACAGCACGAGCGAGCGCGCCAATCTCACGAACCTGGCCAACACGGCTTACGGGAACACCTCGATTGCAGGCGTATACAACGTGACATTCCATGCCAACAGCACGCTAGGCTACACAGCGAACGCCTCCGGGAGCTTCCAGGTATTCGCGGGCGTGCTTTTCAGCTCCATGGTGGTAGGGTACAACTCGTCCGGGCTGAACTCGAGCTTCCGGGCGATTTATCAGAACAGCACAATCGCATCGGACAATAGCACGAGCGGGAATCATTCCGCCCTCCTTTTCGGGACGCTCCTCGACCTCTGGTTCAGCGCCTACGGAGGCAGCCTGCAGGTCCTGCTCCAGGGCGTGAACGTGTCGGCAAACAACAACCGCTCGTTCGGCATGGACATGCTGCCTGTCCCCGCACCGGGCTACCTGGTGACATACGGCATAAACAACAGCTATAATTTCACGAACGCCACGGTGACGCTGTCCTATAACGGGACTGCGTTCACCAGCGAGCCCTACCTCGGGCTATTCAAATGCGACAACTGGAGCTTCGTGAATGAGTCTTGCTTAGGGAACTGGAGCGATGTGACGAACGGCTCGCTCAAGGACACGCAGGGGAAGGCATTCAGTTACGTGACGACGAACTTCAGCGGCTTCTCGATATTCCAGGCTCCCTTCTGCGGCGACTCGGTCTGCGGCAGCGGCGAGAGCTGCTCGAGCTGCGCTGTTGACTGCGGCGTGTGCAGCACAGGCCAAGCCGGCGGCGGGGGCGGTGGAGGGGGCGGAGGCGGCGGTGGTGGCGGTGGAGGCGGAGGGGCGAGTTCTGCCAAAAGGAATGTCACGATAGGCTACTTGACGGCCATGATTCCCGCGTGCTCTTCCGATGGCGATTGCGGCCAGTCGGAGGCGTGCTTCCAGGGAAGCTGCATCGGCCTCACCGGCAACTGCGGCTATGCCGCCAATCACACATGGAATTATTATGAGTGCTGCGACAACAGCAGCTGCGCGAGCGGGAGCGCGTGCACGGGTCATGCCTGCGTCGTAGTGCAGGAGGCGCTGCCTGCCGCAGGATGCAGGAGCGATGGCGAATGCCAGGGCGGATCCTCGTGCGTGCAAGGGAATTGCGTGTGCGTGCAGAAGGAGGAGCCTCAGCAGTGCTGCCTGTTCGGGATCTGCGGGCTTTTCGGAAGCCAGTCGTTCTTCGGCATCTGCTGGTATCGGTGGCTTTTCGCCCTGCTCGGCTCGGTTCTGGCGCTCGTGCTCGTTTACAGGTACCTGATGGAACGGAAGGGGGCTAACCCCCCGGAAGCGGCTGAAGAGCTGAAAGGCGCGGCAAAGGAAGAAAGGAAGGAGGGGAAGAAAAAGAAGAAAACCGGGCCCGCGCTCGTCGCGCTACTGGCGATAGCGTTGCTAGCCACGCTGGCATACCCGCAAAGCGCCCCATCGGGCGGCGGCAGCTACCTCTATCCGCTGCACGTGTCTTCGGAAATCAAGGGTGATGCGAACATCACCACATACAGGTTCAGGATATTCAATCCTTACAATTTCTCCACCAGCGCGTTCAGGGTCAGCCTGCGGAGCGGCCTGAACTGGTTCGAACCGAAAAACCTGACGTATCCCCTCCAGCCGGACGGCTATAACCAGGACGGCTCGCCATACTGGGACGTGCCCCCGCTCGAAACCAACGAGAGCACGGAGGTTTCATTCAAGGTCAACAGGAGCGTCGGTCTCCCGGACCTGATAGACGCCCAGACGGAGATCCTGGACAACTGGAGCCAAGGATGCGGATATCTCGCGCCTTACGGGAACGCGACAAGCGCGGGGAACATATCGAAGTTCCTGGAATCCCTGAACCAGAGCCAGGATGTCACTGTCTATTACGAGAACGGCAACCTGTCGCTCGCCCGCCTTGGAAAGTACGGCGTGTTCGCGGCCTTCCGCGTGGACGGGGCCAATGTGACCGCGGTTGGCGGGCGGGACACTGTATCGGCGCTCGTCTCGGAATATGTCGCCGCCGTGAACATGAGCCGGTCCAGGGCTGACACCGCCAAGCCCCATGAGGTACTGGCATATGCGAGGGAACTGAAGGCAGGGCCAGAGAAAAGCTGCATGGTCATCACCGGGATGGACAGGTTCCCCTGCACCAACAGGAGCACCTGTTTCTATGCCTGCTTCTCGGTGCCGGTATGCTCGCTCATAGGCCAATCAGGCTGGTCTTTCATAGACACCCTTCTTGATTACAAGAACAGCATCGACAACACCAACACCGTGCTCGACCGCACCGTGGCTTCGTCCTCCGCATTCGAATCAGCGCCCTCTTATGATACTGCGAAGAAATCCCTGGCGGACCTGGATGGCCTGAACCGGGCGGAGACGGCGGTGATATTCCATCCACTTTTCACCTCTTACGGATTCTGCCAGCCCCCAGAGTACGCGATGCCGGAACAGATAGAGGCGAGGAGGCAGCTTCTGGATTATATGAGCGACAACTGCCTGTACGGCGAGGAGGGCAGAATAGTGGATGAGAGCCTGCACACCGCATCAAAGCTGAATCCCCCGATCGGGAAACCCGCGCCACCCAATGCCACGGTCGCCCCCCAGCCGGAGGCCGCACTGAACGCCACCTTGAACCAAAGCCCGCTGACCTGCGGCACTACCGGCGCGCAGGAAGCCGCAGGCAAAGGCTGCTGCTGGAACGGGATATGCTCGCTTGCGGGCATGGAAACGCTCGGCGGCCTGTGCTGGGAGTGGTGGGTGCTGCTGTCCGGCTTCTTTGTTCTTTGCGTCGCGGCGCTGGCGGCAGCAAGGGGAGCCGGAAGAAAAATGAGGAACGGATGACCTTAATCAACGGATTTAAAACCTTCTCTCGGTTATCCTCCTGATGACCATGAGAAAATACCTGGCGCTCGCGCTTCTGTTCGCATTTCTGTTCCTTGCCAGGCCAGCCGCATCCAAGGGCGTGGCATCCCTTTCCGCGGCGGTTTGCGGGAACGACATCTGCGAATCCGGGGAGAGCTGCTCGAATTGCATCTGGGACTGCGGCGTGTGCAACGACTCGGGCGGGATAACGCCGGGCGTGATAACCGGCCCGACCGCGAAAACCGTCAGCGTGCCGGAAGGAAGCGGCGCGGGCTATATCACCTGCCCGGTATCCTACTCCTCGTACACGAGCTCCGGCGGCATAAACACCACCGTCAGGTTCAGGGTCCTGAATCCGTCCGGCTCCTCCACAGGTGCGTTCCGGCTCACGATGTCGAGCAGCCTCGGCTGGTTCGTCCCGAAGAACCTCACATACGCGCTGCCTCCGGACGGATATGCCAGCGACGGCTCGCCGTATTGGGACATCCCGCCGCTCGGCCGGAACGAGAGCACAGAGATATTCTTCACGGCAAAGGGAAGCGTCGGGCTCGTCAGCCAGATAAACCTCAATGCCGCGCCCCTCGCCCGCTGGCAGGGCGGGTGCAGCAGATTCGCCCCTGCACCCGGCATGATGCTGGGCCAGAACATCAGCGGGTACCTGGATTCGCTCAACCGGAGCCAGGGGGTGACCTCGTATTTCGAGAGCAGCGGCATGTCGCTGGCGCATCTCGAGAAGAACGGCTCGTTCGCGGTTTTCCGGGTAGGCGCGGGCAACGTGAGCGTGGTCACGGATCCGGTGGCGATAGGCCTGCTCGTCGCCCAATACGCGGCAGCCGCAAGCCAGCCCTCCACCGCGGACACGTCCAAGCCATATGCGATAGTGAGTTTCTCCAGGCAGAAGAAGGCGGCCGCGGAATCGCAGTGCCTCGCGATCACCGGAATGGACAAGCACGAGTGCGTGGACAGGCCGACCTGCAGGCTCGCGTGCGCGGCCGTGCCCGCATGCTGGTACGTGGGACAGGTCGGGTGGCCTTTCATAGACGGCATGCTCACATACAAGATAGGCCTGGACGCGGCCAATGCGGCGCTCGGGCGCGCGGAAAACTCCTCATTGGCATTCAGCCAGTCTCCGTCCTATTCGGGGGCGGATGCCGCGCTTTCTGACATAGAGGCGCTGAACAAATACGAGACCACGGTGATCTACCATCCCATCTTCACCACCTACAATTTCTGCCCCCCTCCGGAATATGCGATCCCGCAGATGATAGACGCCAGGCGCCAGCTGCTTAATTACATGGACGAGAACTGCGTCCAGGCACAGGCGGGCAGGATGACAAGCGAGAGCGCCGCGATAGCGCCGGGCCTCAGGCTGGCGGAAGATGCAGCTGCCGCGAGGGCGGCGGCCGAAGCGCTCGCGAGCATGGCTGCCAACGCGAGCGCGTGCGGGAATCTGGGCATCAATGGAAGCGCGAACATGACCCCGAATGGGAGCTCCAATGCCAGCATGTGCGGGAACGCGACCGTGAATGCGACTGCCAACCAGTCGGCCCTGAATGCGACCGTGAATGGAACCGCCAACACGAAAGGGAACGCGAGCGGCAACGCGACGGTGAAGGTTAACGCGAGCACCGGAAACGCGACGCAAGCCGTGCAGAACGCGAGCCCGGCCAATGTGACCGTCACTATTCCCGTGCCCGGGGAACTGGCGAGGATAAATCAGTACTGCCCCGCGACAGGAGCCCTGCTGTCGGGATTTGTGGTGTTGGCGATTCTATCGCAGAAGGGCAGGAAAAGGAAAAGCGGCGCCCCGCCTGAAACAGAAGAATCTAACTCTGGAGGCTTCCCGCGTCCCCGCAAAGCGTGATGCCGCCCTGGTACACTTCGACCCGGACGGTCTTGTCGCCGGTCTGCGGGTTTACGGTGATTTCAGGCACTTCGATCCTGTAAAGCACCCCGTTCAGCTCGAATAAGGAGTAGCCGCCGGGATATATGTCGCATTCGTGGAGAAGCGCGCCGCCCAGAGCCCTTACCCTCACCGTCGCATAGAGGTTCCCGGCCCCATCAGAGGCCGCCGCATCAACAATGACGCTGAACGTCCCGATGCTCAAGAAGCCGTGGATGTCGAGGTCGTCCGAAATAAGGGAACACCAGTGCGTGACACCCGCGTCGTCTCTGCACGGGGATCTGACAGACATCAGCGCACCTGCGGCCTTCCCGTCCCCGGCGACCGAGACCGATTGGGCTGTGATCTCCATGTCATGGTCCGGCAGGGATGTGACATATATGGTCTGATTCTCACGGACGCCGCCGATGAACAGCATCTTGCCGCAGGAATCGGACAACGTCACCCTGGCGACCTTCTCGCCGTTCTCTTCTAGGGTGGTGTCGAGCGTGATGAGGTACTGGCCGACCGCGAGCGCGCCTCCCTTTGCCAGATATTCCTCGTAAACCCTGGAGTCCGAGCATTCGAGCGGCTTTACCGAGGAGCAGTCGACAGGCGCATCAGAACGGGTGTCCGTGACGCTGGCATCGGCATTCTCATGGCCGCCCTGGCCAAGGAGCGCACGCTCGCCGCACCCTCCCAAGAGAAGGGCGGAGACCGCGAGCCGCCTTGCCCAGACTGCCGCCCTGCTTCGTTTTATTGGCAAAGGTTTGGTGCGTATGGATGTCGGCGCCTGCGCCCCGGGGCCATTCTTCGGAGTTATGATACTCATGGGTATTCCTCTATTCTAACACTTATTATTATAATTTATAACCAATATGCTTAAAATAAGATGGATTGCCGCACAAGGCAGGAACATGCCTCTTCAGCCTTTCGCCTCTCCGCCTTCTTTAGCGTCAGCGAACTTCTCCTCGGCTAGCTCCGGCTCGGGATTCAGCAGCGCCTTCCCTCTCCCGGCATCTGCCACGCTTATCTCCTGCCCCACGGTTATCACCATGCCGTCCCTTGCGGCGATGGTGTCCACCTCGCTCTCATACTCGATTTTCTGCGCCTCGAGCTCCGGGTCGGCCCGCAGCATCTTCACGCCGAAGTGCGAAAGCACGGCTTTTTTCGGCTTTGCCGCCTTGAGAAGTTTTATCACGTCCTTGCTCTCGAGGTGGTCGGGGATCCCGTCGGAATAGGGCTTGAGGCAGTTGGCGATCAGCAGGTCGCAGCCGCCGAACCTCTGCCCCAGCTCCTCGAACCAGTTGGTGTCCGTAGTGTAGCCGATGACCCTGCCCTCCAGATAGAGCTTGAAGCCGAACGCGCTCGGCTCGTCGTGCTTCACCTCGATTATCTCAATCTCGAATTCGCCTTTGCGTGTCCTGAATTTCCTTCTTTCGCCGTACACGGCGGCGTAGGTCTCCTTCGCATGGTCCTGGTGGTATTTCGTTATTAGGCGGCCGTCCTCTCCCGCGAGCGCGTTCCTGCTGGCTATGAGGAGCCCCTTGGTCTCGAGCGCGAACCTGGTCATGCCCTCGATCATGAGGTTCGCGTCGTTGCAATGGTCTATGTGGGCATGGGTGACTATCACCGCGTCAAGCTTGAGCGGGTCCTGCCTGAGCCTGACGGACTCACTGAGGGCGCCCGGCCCGGGGTCCACATGGATGTTGGCGGAATCCGAGTTGATGCGGAACCCCCCGGTCTTCCTTATCTGCCGGATAAGGTTGACGCGGCCGCCGCCTGTGCCGAGAAATATGACCTCCATGAAGTTGATATGGAAGAGAAGCTTATTTTAGCTTGCTCCCCTGCGAAACGGAGAATGAGTTGTAAAAGGTGTTAAAAGAGATATTTATAAATTGTTTGGTGCCTGTGATTCTTATGAAACACACGCTCAGGCATTCAAGACCGAAAGAAGGGACAGCAAAAGAAAACCCTCCCACGAGATCCACCTGGTATTACTGCAAGCAGACGCTCAAGGAAATGATAGTGCCGGCTCTGATTGTGGGTGCGGGGGTTTACGTAATCCAGGCAATCGGCGCGGGAGGGGAATCGGGATCGATGCCGAAAATGGACAGGACAGCGAAAGTATGCTCCGATGTCAAGTATACGTATGATGTAAAGGCTGAGGAAAAGGAGCGTGCGGTCCTGAGTGAAATGTTTAAAGCTATTTCAAAGAAGCCCAAGGACGGGCTCAAAGGCCGGCCGCCCATGCAGGAGGGCAGGCAGTAAATCATTTTCTTATCCGTTCCTTCATCTCGCAGAACCTGCAAAGCTGGTTCGCGCTCGGCTCCCCGCAGGAGGAGCAGGCCGCGAGTTCCGTATCCTGTGCTTTGGCGCTTTTCATCATCCTTTCCATCGCGAGAAAGCTCCCAAGGACCTTGAACTTCGTCCCGGGATGCGACTCCTCCATCTCGTTGAGCTGCCTCCGGACGTTCTGCCTGAACGCGAAGCGCGCGTAAGGGCATTCCTTATGCTCGATTCTGATGCCCCGGGCCATCGCGTACAGGGCGACCTCTTTTTCTGGCGTCCGGAGCAGCGGCCTTATCCTCGGGATGAACGAGGGGTGCTTTATGGCCGGGTTTAGGAACCTGGAGATCCGCTCGGGCTCGTTCCTCAGAATGTTCATCAGCACGGTTTGGGCGGCATCATCGAGATTATGCCCCATGGCGAGCTTGTCGGCCCCCAAGTCACGCGCCGTCCGGTTAAGGAGGCCGCGCCTGAGCACGCCGCAATACGAACAGGCGAGGGAGCCGTCCTTGCTGAGGATGGAATCGAGCGATTTCCCGACGTCTTTTTTGAACGAAACGACGCGATGCTCGATTCCGAGCTTTTTTGTTTCTCTTCTTGCG
>Ga0209777_10007787_pt1 | contig 11822 bp, 9 predicted proteins | sample FrelakmetHBP12HB_FD_187147 | JGI IMG/M metagenome (GOLD analysis project Ga0209777, IMG submission 187147) | Freshwater lake sediment microbial communities from the University of Notre Dame, USA, for methane emissions studies -HBP12 HB (SPAdes)... | ecosystem: Environmental > Aquatic >... | reverse complement strand
CCCCGAGTGGCTCATAGGGCGCGTCACCGGGACATAGTAGGGCAGTCCGTAGTAGACCCGGTCCATCCTGCCGTAATAGTTGCGGTCGAGCATCATCCAGTCGTTGTGCTGGTCAAGGCCCTGGCCGAACTCCTCAGGGGTCCTGGCCGCCTGCACCTGGGACCAGGCCCGCTCGCAGATGCCGACATAATAGGTCTTTGTGGCCTCGAAGTCGAAGCCTTGGACCTTCGTTTGGGTGTTCTTTACGAGGTTGACCATCGTGGTCTGCAAGGCGGAATGGTCCACAAAGCCCTGGGGCGATATGGCTCCGACGTAATCGCGCTCGTAATCGTACAAGGTAACGTCGGGCCTGTTGAGCCTTTGGAGCGTCATGGTCGGGGCCTCTTGTGTGACCTGCACGACACCTTTGCGCAAAAGACCGAAGAGTATCATGGTCGCGACCATCTCGAGAGGCTTTTCAAGCACTATGGCGGCCTCGACCGCTGTAAGGTCACGCCTAGGTCCCGCTCCGACGACCGTGAGCTTGGGATCGAAGTAGTCCTTCATCCTCTTGCGGTTGCTCAGGTATCCCAAGAGTATGACCCCCCCGAAGATGCACCCGAACAGCAGGCACGGCGCAAAGGCCCAGCAAAAGTCCCCCATGGCCCCGACGGTCTTTTGAAGGTCATCCCACCAGCTGTGCTTGAAGTACTTCACGCCCAGGCCCTTGGGGAACCCGACGCCTACATCGTAGCCCCCGCTGGCCTGGGCAGTGCCACCCACTGCGGTCCTGTTCCAGTACGATACGACCAAACCTGCGTTGCTGTCATATTGTATCGAGTCCCAGGGGTGGTCCTTGAGATAGACCGCCGCTGAGGTGTTCGTGAAGGCCGGCGGGAAATAGATCGCAGTGCTGAGGAAGCCGGTAAGGCCCCTTTGGAAGCTGGTGTCGAACCAGGTCGGTCTGAACTTCATGCCAATGGTGCCGGACTTTAGCTCGTTTTCGAAGACCATGTGGGGATTGTTCACATGGAACTTGAGCACGAAGGCCTTGGCGGGCAGCTCGATGTGGGCCCTCGTGACCGTGTCGAACTCCACGGCCATACCGATCGCGATGTAAGGTGACTTGTGGATGGTGCCCTGATTAATTGTGTTGCCGTCGACTATCACGGAGGCCCTGGCCGAACTGCCCTTGTAGTAATCGTTGGGAAGGCCTATGTCGACGCCGTCGAGCTGGCCGTAATTGATGAAACTGAAACTGTAATCGATGTCGATGCTTCCGTCCGCGAGGATGTGCACCACGACGATCTCAGAGGTAAGTTCGAAATCATAGTTGAGGGTCGCCTTCACGGGGGTCGGGGCCATCGTGAGGGCCGGGAAGGAGACCGCGATGACGAGGGCAGTAATGAAAAGAGCGCGCCTTGCAAGGTTCCTTGTCGCCACAGGACTGGCCCCCGGTCGCTTTACCATTTTGGCGCCTCCTCGATGGCGCCTGTGGTGCCGCAATAAGAACAGGTGTACATGAGGCCGCCCGAGATGAGCTTGATGTCCTTTTGCTCGATGGGCGCCCCGCAGGAGCGGCAGAGCATCTTCTTTTCCTGGAACTGGCCCGAACCTGCCATGGAGACGTTGACGTTCTGCTGCACGATGGTGGGCTTGTTGGCCTCTTTGTTGCTGATGTAGAACACCATGGCAAAGAGCATGACCGCGATGAGGATGAGCACGATCCCGAAGGCTAAATCGTTGGCGAACTCAGCTTGGGCGGGGTCGTAGGCCATGAGCAGTATCACACCAAAGATCAGAAGGCCCAAGGCCACGAAGATCAGTATGTACATCAATGCCTTGTTCATGATATGCCCCCGCGAGCATGCCTTTGGTACAAACTGTGAATTAGAACCATTGTTAATATATTTATAGGGGACATCCAAGGGGCCTCCTAGCGGACCATCAGGCCTTTCCAGATAGACCCTTTTCAAGCCGCTCGAGCTCGAGCTTTGCACCAATCTTCGACAATACCGTCCTTGCCTCGGTCGCGGCTTTTTGGGACTCCTCTTTCTCGCCTTTAGTGTTCAAGAACAAGGCCAGCTCCTTGAGGGCCCGCCCCAGTTCGTAGACGAAGTTCACGGACCTGAAGATGTCTAGGCTCCGGCGGAGAAGGGTCTCCGCATACGCCAGGTCGCCTTTCTTGACCTCGATCTCCGAGAGCGCCCTCAGGGCCAGCCCCTCGGTCTCACGTGCCTTGGCGCGGCCCGCGGCCTTGACCGCTTCCATTGCGTACTTCTCGGCGGTCTTCAGATCGCCCTTTGCACAATAGATCCTTGCAAAGCCGCACTTTGCATAGGCCACCCGGCTCTCGTCCTTCATGTTCGTAAATCCCTTGAGGCCGCGCTCCGCCCAGAAGGTCGCCTTAGTGATATCGCCGCGCTCGAGGTTCAAATCCATGAAATTGAGCTCGACCATGTGGATGCCGCGCTCGAAGCCCTGGGCGGCAAAGGTCTTGTTGGCGATCTGGATACAGCTTTCGGCACCGTCGAGGTCCCCGCGCTCCATGAGGATGATGGCGATGTTGTTCTGGGCATGGCCGAACATGGACCAGCCGCCGTCCTTCTCGTCGGCATTGATCGCCTCCGCGTAAGCGTTCAGGGCGTCGTCGTAATGCCCCCACTGCCACAGCACGAGGCCCGTGTTGTTCTTGACCTTGGCCAGGCCCTTGAAGTCCTTCAACGAATCATAGGTCTTGGCTGAGATATCGAACTTTTCCAAGGCGCGGTCATAGCGGGCGAGCTCCCACAGGCACAGACCCAGGATATTGTTGGCGTCGGCGTAAGGCTCCATCAAGGCTGGGTCCTTGAGCCGCTCCTTTTCCAAGATCTCCAAGGCGAGCTCGGCGCACCTGCGGCCATCATCGAACTCCCCCGTGTGCCATTTGAGGTGGGCCTTGCGCACGATCAGCAAGGCCCGCTGGACCATGTCGGTGACGCCCTGGAGGGCCCCTTCGATGAACTGTATGGATTTAGCGGTCTGCCCGGTCTTGACGAGCGTGTCAATATATTTGCGCATCAGCGGTAGGCCCTCGCCGCCGCCGTCCAGGGCCTGCTTGTACAAGATCTCGGCCTTGCGGAACTTCTCAGCCTTTGCGTAGACATCACCCATCTTCTCGTAGAGCAAGGCCTTCTCCTTGCCCGAGGCGGTCTTGAGCGATGTCATCAAGGTGTCTATCTCGCCTAGCAGATTTGGCTCGTCAGGCATCGTGGGTCCTCGTTCCTTCCGTCGATTTGACTAGGATTGTTTCTGACATTTAAGATTGTTGCTAGGACAGTTTCAGTGCATGAAATACGAATACATCACGGTAAGTGTCGTCATGAGGGCCAGCATGACACCTGCTTTGGACTTCTGGCAGCCGTAGTAGATGGCCCAGGCCAGGTTCGATACCAGCAGGATGACCATGAAGACGAGCCCCGAGCTCAGGGTGCTCTTGAGGAGGCTTATGATGGGCTTGATGCCGAACCTTGGAAGGACAACATAGAATAGAAGGAAGAAGACGAAGACCACGATCATCAGGCCCAGGATGACGTCACAGGCCATGATGAGGCCTGGCCGCTTGTGCCTAGGCTTGTGGCAGTGGCACCGTTTCTTGTCGTGAAAGACCATGGTCCCGGGGATTGTGTACCATGTTCCTTGGAAATCAAGTTTGCGTACTATCGAGTTGCAATCTTGTCCGGGCCCTAGATGGATCTTGGGATTTCGGATATCCATCAGTTCCTAACTACTTTTACTTTCAAAGGCGAAGACCTCAGTTCCCCCACGAAGACGTCCTGGAAGCCGAGGTCCTTGGCCCTGTCCTTGGCCCAGCCCATCGTGTAGAACCTTTTAATGATAGTATAGGTCCCGGGGACCTTCGCCAGACAATAGATGGAATCTCCTGCCGTCCTAGTGACCTCGAGGGCCGTTCCCTTGTATTTCTGATTGGGCACACCGAACCCTACCCATTCTTTGTCATCTATAAGGAGGGAATACGTGGACCTGAAGGTCTTGCCCGCCGCGAGCTTCCACAAGGCCTCGGGTCCAGGTGGTGGGCAGTGTATGTCCGTGTAGGGCCACTCGTCGATGTTGTTGCCGTCGGTGTCAAGGACGAGATAATGGACATTGGTGCTCCCTCCGTCGATATTGACATCCTTCTTGGAGGTGTTCACGAGCTCCTCGATGACCTGTATCTTTTCACCCACTTGATAGGTGGTCTTATCGAACTTCAAGGAATATCTAAGGCCGGTCATCCAACATCCCATAATGCAATGCACTTTTGTATATACCAGCATTTCGATTGAAACCACACATAACAAAAAGATTTTCTTATCGGAACACAATGCACGTCATACTATCAATGGATGATCCCCGAGGTACACATCATGTCCAATCCAATAGGTCAGGGCAATTTCATCCTCGACAAGACCAAATGCAAGGATTGCCTCCATTTCGATGTGTGCATCTACCGTATCCAGAAGAAGATGCCGAAGATGAAAGAAAGGAAGGCTCAGGTCTTCGACAATGTCGTGACCATCACGGAATGCGAGTATTATCGGAACCAGTAATGTCTATATTTCTCGAGTATCGATCTCATGGTTTACGACGGCTATGCAATGATCTGTGTGGTAGCTCTTCTTTCCCAGACTGACGGTGTTCCAGCCTTTCAGTAGGGCCTCTTGCTCGGGGGTCGGTCCCATGTGGTCCCCTAAAAGGAAGGTCACATCTTTTCCAAGCGGGGCCTTCCCAATGGGTGTCCCATCCTCGCGAAGATAAACGGTCGAAGGACCTGGACTTGGTGCGACCTCGTCGAGCAATTCCTTGAGCCCTTTGGAAGAGACCAAGATGCCCGGCGATGATTTGGACCAGCCGGGGTCGATATCTTCGACCATGAGGGCCTTGCGGACCAGGCCCGCGATGTTTCGCTCGTCGGGGTTCATGTTCCGGACCTCGGGTCCAGCTATCCGGACGACCCTTGGTGGCGTCGGGGGTCCCAGAAGAACTAGATAGACTATGACGTCCCGCCTCATATCATGGGATAAAAAGAACGCCGCCCCAACGGCCCGACATAAAAGGTCCATCCGGCCAGCTGCGCCTGAAAGATCATCCAGCGAGAACTTGCCAGTGGCCGTCTTGTTGCCGATGATAATAAAGGTCCGGGTCATGGCCAACACCGGGCCATCACTGCGGTCCCATGGGCATGTTGCCCTGGGACATCATCTTCTCGAGCATCTTGCGCTTCTTACGGTCCGTGGTCATGTCCTTTATCTGTTTCTTGGCCGTCTTGTGGTACTTCAAAAGCTCTTTGACGTCATGCTGCTCCACGCCGGCGCCCCGTGCGATCCTCTTGAGCCTCGAGAACTTGATTATCGATGGATTGTCCATCTCTTCGTCGGTCATAGACTGCATGATGACCCTGAACTTCTTCAAAAGATCCTGTGTGACCTGCATCTTCTGCTGGTCGATGTTCTTGGGGACCCAAGGCATCATCTCCCAGAGCTTGGAGAGCGTGCCCATCTTTCCGAGGGCCTCCATCTGGTCGTACATGTCCCTGAGCGTGAACTTTCCACTGAGCAGCCTGCGGGCCGTCTCCTCTGCAGAGGCCTCGTCGATGACGCCCTCGGCACGCTCTAGTAAGGCCTTGATGTCGCCCATTCCTAAAAGGCGGCTGATGAACCTGTTGGGGTCGAACTTCTCAAGGTCGTCCAGGTGCTCGCCGGTTCCAATGAAGACCACAGGGGCCTTTGTAACACCGACAGCGCTGAGCGCGCCGCCGCCCTTGGCCGTTCCGTCGAGCTTCGTGATGACGACGCCAGTAACGTCGACCGCATCATGGAAGGCCTTGGCCTGGGGGCCGCCCTGCTGGCCCACGGTCGCGTCCATGACCAGGAGCTTGTGATCGGGCTTTGCGACCTTTGCGATGTCCTTCATCTCTTGAATCAGGTCGGGTTCGAGGCCGTGACGGCCGCTCGTGTCTATTATGATGACATCGAAATCCTTGAACTGCTCGAGGCCTTCTTTGACGATCTTGGTGGCCGACTTCTCCTTTGGGTTGCCGAAGATAGGCACCTTGACCTTGGTGGCGATCTGCTGCAGTTGTTCGTAGGCGGCCGGTCGGTGGACATCAGAAGCTATCAAAGCGGTCTTCAATCCGCGCTTCTGGAAGTACCTAGCGAGCTTGCCGCAGGTCGTGGTCTTACCCTGACCATAAAGTCCCACGAGCATGATGCGCTGCTTTTTAATGGGAACATCGCGCGTTTCTCCGAGGATCTTGACCAGTTCCTCGTAGACTATGCTGACGACATGGTCGCGGGAATTGCGTCCTGTCGGTGGTTTCTCCTCGAGGGCCCGCCTCTCGATCTCCTTGGTGAGGCCCAGGACCATCTGGACATTGACATCTGCCTGCAGGAGGGCGCGCTGGATCTCGCGCACGACCTCTTTGATGAGGTTCTTGTCAATGTGCTGAGCATTGGCTATCTTGCGCAGGGTCGACCTCAGCGATTCGGCCAGGTTATCGAGCACCATTGATAGGTTCCCTCATTTGGTGTTCTATCTCGGAACAGTCAACAGATATCCATGATATTTAAATGTTTTCGGATGGTTGTCGAAGTGTCGAGCGGGATATTCCTTACTTGAGCCCCCCGATACCTTCGAGCACCTTTGTCATCAACTTGACAAGGTTTTGTAAGTCATCGAGGCTGATGCATTCGACGGTCGAGTGCGTGTAGCGCAGTGGCAGCGACATAGGCATGACGGCGCATCCGACGTTCTGGATCGCAGCGGCGTCCGTCGAGCCGCCGGTCACGAAGGTCTGGAGCGGCAGTCGGTTCTTTTTGGCGACCTGGCCTATGAAGTTGCGCAGCACCAGCGATGCAACTGCCTGGTTGTCGACCAACCTAAGTCCCGGGCCCTTGCCCATTATGAACGGCGCCATCTCCTTAGGGATTATTCCGTCAGGGCCGTCGGTCGCAGAACCGCTGTCGACCGCAAAGACAACATCGGGCCTGAGCCTGTGGGCGAGGGCATGGGCGCCCCGCAGCCCGATCTCCTCCTGGACCGACCATGCGAAGGTCAGCTTCAAGGGAAGCTTTTGGGCCTTCTTGGCGATGTTTCGGAGTATCTCGAGGATTGCTACGCAGCCGAACCTGTCGTCGAGACCGCGGGCGACTATGATCTTGTTGTGGATGTAGTCAATGTCCTTTTTCGTCACGATCGTGTCGAAGGGCTCAACGCCTAGTGCCTGGGTCTCCTTCTTGCTCTTTGTCCCAAGGTCTATGCGAAGGTCCTTTGCGGCAACGGTCTTGGTGAGCTCGGCGGGGTCTGTTATCAAGTGCGGAGGCTTGATCCCGATGACACCAGTGATGACGCCCTTTTTGGTCTTGACCTTCACGATGCGGCTGGCCAAGGTCCTATCGTCGATGCCGCCCATCTTTCGGAAGCATAAGGAGCCGTCCTCGTTGATCTTTGTGACCAAAAGCCCCAGCTCGTCCATATGGGCCACTACTAGGACATGTCGGGCGTTCTTCTTGTCCTCACCGAAGGACAAGATGATGTTCCCCATATCATCGAGAGTAGGCTTGGGCGTGCCCTCGATCTCGGCGATCTTCTTGAGCACTAAGGCCCTTACATCGTCCTCGAAACCGGAAATGCCGGGCGTTCGAAGGAACTCTTCGAGCTCTTCAGATATGTTTACCATGTCGCTTTCCCCCTTGGAACAGATATTCCTAAAGCCGCTTTGGAGAAATTAAGCCTTCCTACTCAGGATACGGTATGTTGTGCTCGTAGAAGTCCTTTGCAAGATAGGTCTGCGGGAAGATGGCCTTGGCATCGTCCAATAAGGTCTTGGAATCCTCTTCCCGGTATCGTGGCGATATATGCGTCAGGAACAGCAGCTTCACGTTCGCCTTCTTTGCGATCTCGGCGGCCTGTCGGGAGCTTGTGTGCCCCCACTCGTTCATCTTGGCCTCGATGTCGGTACCGCCGGTGGAATCGTGAATAAGCGCGTCAGCGTTCTGGGCAAGTTCTAGTACGGCATCACACGGCGCCGTGTCTCCTGTATAGACGACCTTCCGGCCCTTCCTGGCCGGTCCCATGACCATCTCGGGCGTGAACTTCTCGCCCTTAACAGTGACGGTCTCACCACGCTGGAGCTTCCCGAATAATGGTCCTTCCGGTATCCCCAGTTCCAAGGCCTTGGGTTTGTCGAACTTGCCGGGCCTTGTATCTTCCTCGACGGAATAGGCCATGTCGGGGACGCCGTGGTTGGCCCAGGTCGCACGGATCTTGTAGCCGTCCCGTTCGACGATTTGGCCGCCTTCGAGATCATGGACCCGAAGGGCAAAGGTCGGGTTGAAATGCCCCGTTCCTAACAGTCCTTCGATCCTGCGGACCGTCTTGGGAGGACCGTAGATATCTAACGGGTCCTTGCGCTCGTTCAGGTACATCGTCTGGACCAGCCCGGGAAGCCCCAGGAAATGGTCCCCGTGGAAATGCGATAAAAGGATGCACTTGACCTGCATGAAGCTGATGGAGGTGAACATCATCTGGCGCTGGGTCCCCTCTGCGCAGTCAAATAAGATGACCTCGCCGTTCATCATCTTGAGGGCCACGCAGGCCAGGTTGCGCTCCTTGCTCGGATAGGAGCCGCCGGTACCAAGGAAGACAAGCTTCATGGGGGGTCCACCATATAGTAACGAACGGTTCATACAATATAATATATATATACAAAATCCTTAGAAATAAGATAGATATAAATATCTAGAACAATAAAGAGAATAAGAACGGTGTTTCAGCATGTTCGGAAACGGTATGGACCGGTACAGAAAGGCCACTGCAACGGCCCTGGCCCTCATGTTCCTATTCGTAGGGCTCCCGTCCATCCTGATTGCCCAAGGCAACGGCCCCATGGGCTCTGTCCCGGACACCGACTCCGAGCCCAACAACTCCATGGTCGAGGCCACCCTCATAGACCAAGGAACGGCCTCGGTCCACGGGGCCTTATCGCCTCAGGACATCGATGATTTCTACAAGATCGTCCTGCATGTCGATGCTGCCGCCAGGATCGCCGACAGGCTTGATGTCACCATCGTCTTCGACGCTCCCAACGTCGGCCCCTCGGCATCGCTTTTGGACCAGTGGGGCTTCGTGCTCGACTTCAAGACCGGAAAGGACATCACGATGTCCGTCCTCACTGCCCCGGACCTTTACGGGGACTTCTACATCCAGGTCCACGCGGGCTCGGGCGTGACCGGCTACTTCCTGAACACGACGGTCACCCACCAGGCCTTCACGCACCAGGACAGCAACAACCAGCCCGCCAGCGCGGCCGTCCTGGAACCGGCCAACCCCTTTTACATGAGCGCGAACCTTTCAGGGGACCCGGAACCGTCCAACTATCAGGACTTCTACAAGTTCAGGATCGAGGCCCTCAATCAGGGCCAGCCCGGTTTCGTATCGATCCATATGCAGGCCGGACCTGCCGCGATGTACCGGCTCGAGCTTTACGACAGCTACATGACGAGCCTAGCTGACAAACGGGACCTTTCCGACCCGGCCCCCAAGGTCCCTGTGGTGCTTTCCTATGTCACGCCAGTGGCGGGCCTGTTCTACTTGAGGGTGTGGGCCGCCAACGGGACCGGTGATTACAACCTGACGGTGTACCTTCTGACCATCACCGACCGTACCGACGATGATATAGCCCACGCCAAGGAGCTCGCGTTCAACGGTGCCGACCCCCATGCGACATCAGGATCGGATTCCCTGGGCTACAACACCTACGATCCTTCGAGCGGCGACACCAAGGACATCTATCGGCTGGACGTGAAGGCGGGCGAGAGCATCGAGGTCAAGGCCAATTCGGCCCATTACAATAACAGGACCATCTTACCCGACATGGTGCTCAAGGCCTATGACCAGGATGGGACCCCCTATGCCTTCAACCGGTCCGGAGAGCACATCATGGGAACCATGGAACCGGACGCGGACATGGTCCTGATGCCTGCAGCGGACGGACCGCTCTATATATCCATCGAACTCGTAGGGAGCGCCCCTGGAGGAGGCGGCTACACCTTCGATGTCTTCCGCGATGTCCCGCCCCAGGTCGTCGATGGCGCGGGAGCTCACAACATCACTATCTCGGACGCGGCCCCCGTGGAGCTCGTTGACCTTGGGGCCCTGTTCTCCGACCCCGAGGGCGATTACCTGGTCTATTCCTACAGCATCGAGGACAGCGGACCGACCGCCCTTTCGAGCGGCCTTGATGTCCAGATAACGAACGATAAAAAGGTCGTCGTCACGCCCTGGCCGAGGTTCGAAGGGCAAGGACGGCTGGTGCTCAGAGCAACGGAGCGCGACTTTGGTGCCTCGACGGAGCAGGTCTACGACCTCACGGTCTCAAGGTGCGGCTGCTTCAATGTCGATGTCCTGTCGCCCTATGACCAGACGCATGCCTTCCCTGCTGCCTTCAGGCTGGTCTACGGCGCCCACGAGACGGACACCTCGATAGACCTTTCAACCCTTTTTTCCGACCCTCAGGGGCATCTTATAGAGTTCTCGGTGGAGGGCCTTGGAGTACAATCCTTCATGACAGACACCATCAGCGACACGGGCCTCACCAACGGAACCGGCCCCGGCTCCAACGCGCCCCTCAAGGGCAGCCACCTGGACCATGCAGTGGTGAACGGTGTGGTAAAGATCACGCCTGGCCGCAACCCGGTGACCTCTGGCGTGGCATCTATATTGGTCCTTTCATTGACCGATGATGCAAAGGCCCGCGAGGTCGAGCTCGACACGACGGTTAAGATCCGGGCCTGGCCCTTCTCGGGCGATCAGACCGAGGCCTCGGAGGCTGTGACGCTCGAGATAAAGGTGTCCAAAGGCCCAGGGCATGCACCAGTGTGGTCCTTGCCACAAAGCGTTTCCTTCAAGGAGGACGGGGCCCTGGCCCTGGACCTAGATCAGTACGCCCGCGACCAGGACAAGGCCGACAACGGGACCTTGACCTACAAGGTCGCGTCCACCGGTATGAACATCTCAGCGACCCAGCTGGACCGACATGATTTCATGCTGAGCTCAAGGCCGAACTGGTGCGGCTCTGAAAAGATCTCCTTGACGGTGAAGGACACCTACGGCCTCAGGACGGAGGCCTTCCTTGAGGTAAAGGTCGGCTGCGTGCCCAAAGGACCGGTCCTGATCTTGGCAAGCCCGCCCACAGACGAGGCCATCGCGGTCTATGAAGGCGAGCAGGTCGTGTTCTCGGTCATCATAAGGGACCAGGACACCGGGAGCTTTGCCCTGGTGTTCGACTGGTACATCAACGGATACCCTAATGTCGCCGGCGGTTCCCAGACCTTTTCGTTCACACCAAGCGTCGGGATGGCCGGGACCTACAACGTCTCGGTCGATGTCTCGAACTCGGTCACGGGTCTTGGCGTCGGGGCCAACTGGACCTTGGTGGTCAAGCACATAAACCAGCCACCCAAAGCAGCGATCCAGATCAGCGGCCTCAAGAACGGCAGGGTGAACACCACCGTCGGGGAGGACCTGAGGTTCGTGGGGCTCGGTTCGGACCTCGAGGGCTCCAAGCTCACCTACAGATGGGACTTCGGTGACGGGGCAACGGCCCAGGGCGCTAGGGTCTCCCACAGCTACAACGATCCGGGCCGGTACATCGCGACCTTAGTGGTCTCCGACGGGGAGTTCTCGACCTATGCGCATGTGAACGTCACGGTGAAGGTCCAAGGCTCGACAGTGGCCACCCCCAAGGGACTGAACATGAACTTCGGGCTCTGGGGAATGGCGATCCTACTGATCGTCATTCCCCA
>Ga0209777_10007786_pt1 | contig 11822 bp, 10 predicted proteins | sample FrelakmetHBP12HB_FD_187147 | JGI IMG/M metagenome (GOLD analysis project Ga0209777, IMG submission 187147) | Freshwater lake sediment microbial communities from the University of Notre Dame, USA, for methane emissions studies -HBP12 HB (SPAdes)... | ecosystem: Environmental > Aquatic >... | reverse complement strand
CAGCGCTGTATCGGCGAAGATATTCTGCCAAGTTTCCCCTCGATCCAAACTCCTGAGCAGACCTCCATAGAAACAGGGCGCCCAGAGCGCGGAATCGTATGGCGCCAGATCGTACGCCAACCGGCCCGGCGTCGACAGAGATCTATGTTCGACCAACCGCCAGTCATCCCCCACATTATCCGTAATCTGCAACCCACCACCGGCGGGCACTACGACACCCGAACTGGGGCTAGCGGTATCGTGCGATGTCGCCACCCACAGGCGGGAGCCTGCCGACGCCAGCGCCGACACGGAACTGCGCTTGAATCCGTTTGTCTGATTAAACGTCCTCCAAGTTACGCCGCCATCTCTTGTCCCCGACAGACCGTTGCCGGTTGCCAGCCAGATGTAGGTACCGTCATAGACGATATCAACAACGGTATTGTCGGCAAGCGAGTCGATCGGATGCGACAAATCGAAGGCCATCCAGCCGAATGCCGGTAAGGCGGTTAGCAGCACTGCGGCGATAACACACGCAAGAATCCAACGTATCATATTATTCCCACCAAAACAAAAAGACCGAAATCCCACATATCCGCGAGCACTTCGGTGTTTACAGGTTTGTCGTCACTATCTGTTCCTAGCGTATTTCTTCAATCCGTTAACGTTCGCTCGATAATGACTCCTCCCAGTGTAAATTAGAAACCGGCGACTGCAAGTCAAGCAAAAACAATGACGTCAAACGCTGCCTTCATGTTTAATCGTCGATGCGGCTAATTCCGAATATCGGTCCAGAAGTATGCCCCAACGCAGCCCCCGGTTGGAGACCGTTACGCCTGTACACTGCAACATTTCAACTAAGTAGTTGATTATCGAGCCACCGGCCACGATAATCTCCGCGCGATCGGGGTCAAATACTAACCGTGCACCGCGTTCCAGGGCGGTCATCCCGGAGAGATCGGTAGTCGTTTTTTCCAGCCACTCCCTCGATAGAATCACTCCATGAATCAGCGCCGGATCGAATACCTGCCTACCCAGCTTTAGCGCCGCGAGTGTCGCCGCGGTGCCACCAACCGCAATCACATATCTCCCACGCGGGACGGTCGCAAAACTATCCGCAGGCATGAAAGCCCCTAAGTGAGACATCGCCGCCTCCATCTTGCTAGAGCTCACTCGGTCGGTCAAAGCGCACGCCTCCGCCAACTTGACCGCGCCGATCGGGAAACTGTGTGCGAAGTTGATTCGATCTTCACGGCCCGACACAATTTCCGTAGAACCTCCCCCCACATCGAACACGACCCGCTCCTGCGGCACCGCGGTCAGACCCGTCGCCGCGGCTCGGTAAGACAATTCGGCCTCCCTGCGTCCGTCAATGATCTCGACCTTCCAGCCATATCGACGCGCGATCTCTGCCGCCAACTCCGGTCCATTACCGGCAATGCGGAAGACTTGTGTGGCGCACACCACAATCTGTGTCATATGATAGTTGGCAAGAATATCCTGAATCCGATCCAGCGCCGCAAACTGGCGTTCAATGCCTGCCTGTGTGATAGCATTGCCGGCGGCGGCACCATAAGATAGCTTGGTAGACAGCTTGGTATCGACCAGCACACGTACCCCTCCCCGATGCTTGCGCTCGACGATCAACAAGAGCGTCGAGTTAGAACCAATATCGATGGAGGCGTAGCGACTCAAGACAGCGACACAGCTATTTGCTAAGCTCTTTGCGAAATTTGATCGTCAGCGCCGGCACGATCTCGAACAGGTCACCCACGATACCGTAAGTGGCAACATTGAATATCGGCGCATCGGGGTCGCGGTTGACGGCGACTATTGTTCCGGAAGACTGCATGCCGACCAGGTGCTGAATCGCGCCGGAAATACCTATCGCGAAATAGAGTTTGGGATTGACCGTTCTGCCGGTCTGTCCAACCTGATACTTGTAGGCAATCCAGCCGGCGTCGACAACAGCGCGCGATGCACCCACCGCGCCAGTAAGCGCCTGCGCCAGATCCTGGATCAGCTTGAAATTGGCTGGATCCTTCAACCCGCGCCCTCCGGAGACGATGATATCCGCCTCCGCCAGACTGATTTCACCACCGGTTGTTACAGCTCCGGTCTCCACACTATAGGATGACGACAACGCATCGGCTGATGGCGAAAATGCTTCCACCGATCCGCCGCGCGAGGCGTCACTTGTCGCCTCGGCGTAGACCTTAGGCCTCAGCGTTGCGATCTGCGGCGTCGATTTGAACTTTACGGTGAGATAGGCTTTACCCCCAAACGCAGGTCTTACCGCCTCCAGTGTGCCTTCACCGCCGATATCCAGCTTGGTGCAGTCGGAGGCAATACTGACCCCTAATTGCGCCGCAAACCTGCCGAATAATGCTTTGCCGTAGAAGTTGGCTGGACCGAGTACGATCTGTGGCGATTTGCTCAAAACTAGCTCTGCCAGAACCTTGGCATAGGCGTCGTCCGCAAACTTATCCAGCGAACCGTTTTCAACCGTGTGGCATACGTCCGCACCTGCAGCAAGCGCCGCTTTCGCGCACATGCCGGTTCCATTACCGACTACGAGCGCACCCAGTTTTCCGGACAGCTTGTCTGCCAATTGGCGCCCGATATTGAGCAATTCCAGCGCCGTTCCGGACAACGCCGTCCCTTTTTTTTGGGCAAAGACTAATACCTTCAGATCGCTCACTTTATCTCTCCTTTAACTGATTGGCTGCCATGATAGCGCTGTTGTAAACCTTTTGAAAAGGCGCTCCCGCCTTCATAGCCGCCGCGACCACATCCTCATATTCAGGACTGAATTTACTGATATCACCGCCGAAGAAGTACTTGATTCGGATCGTGCCGAACTCCGTTTCCACCGGCCTGATTTCATAACTAAGCTTTCGCCTCGATTCACTGCGCAACCGCACGCCCGCTGTCGAGGATTCACGCAAGATGACTGCTGACAGGGTCTCCATCCTGTCAGGGTGACAGATCACTGACAGCAGATGCCCCGGGCGATTCTTCTTCATCAGAATAGACGTCACAAAAACATCCAGCGCGCCCGACTCCAATAGTCGCAACTGCAAGTGCCCGATCTGCTCCGGCGTGGCGTCGTCGATATTGGTCTCGATGATCACTACCTGATCACTCTGTAACTGCTCATCGGTTTTGCCAACAATCAGCCGCAACAGATTAGGTCGATCATCTAAGTCCATCGTACCTGCGCCATAACCCACGCTCTCGACCACCATATCAAATCCGGCCGCATACGAGGCCAACTCGACAATGATCGCCGCGCCGGTTGGCGTCGTCATCTCTCTGCTATTTTCGATTCGTGTCGCCGGAAAGCCCCTGACGATTTCCAGCGTCGCCGGCGCCGGCAACGGGATCATTCCATGCGCCGATTTCGTCACGCCGCTCCCGAGTAGGATCGCCGAGGAATACAGCTTCTCGATGCCCAGTTTCCTGAATCCAACCACTGCGCAGACTATGTCACAGATCGCGTCGATAGCTCCGACTTCATGAAAATGTATCTTTTCCATCGGCACATCGTGCATCCGCGCTTCCGCCTGCCCGATCCGTCGGAAAATCGCCTTGACCGAATGCTTGGCATCACCATCAAGCTGCGAAATGTCAATGATCTTTTCAATGGCTGACAGATGCCGGTGTGGTGGGTCGGTTTCCGATGATTCAAAACGCACGGTGACTCCTGCCAAGCCCTGTTTCTTCGTCGAACTAGTCATCAGTCTTACTGCCGGCAATCCCAGAAGGTCAAGCTGCTCCTGCAAGTACTCCGGCTCACAACCGGCGCTAATGATGCTTCCGACAATCATATCCCCCGAAGCGCCCGAGAAGCAGTCAAGATACCCGATTTTCATGCCGCTACACTTTCTTCTCCAGTAACAGCATAATGCGCATCGCCGCCATGGCCGCTCCAAAACCATTGTCGATATTCACAACCGTCACTCCCGACGAACAGGAATTCAGCATTGACAAGAGTGGCGCGATACCTGCAAATGATGTCCCATATCCCACCGAGGTTGGCACTGCTATTACCGGCACTTCAACCAAGCCACCCACCACCGACGGCAACGCGCCTTCCATACCCGCTACGACGATAATCACTTTCGCCTGACCCAGTTTATCCGACTGAGCCAACAGCCGATGGATACCGGCCACACCGACATCATACAGCCTTTCCGGCGCTTGTCCAAGTGTCTCGCAGGTCACGGCAGCTTCTTCAGCGACCGGAATATCAGAAGTCCCCGCCGTAACAATCAGCACTCCCGCCTGTCGCTTCGGCGTCTTCTTGGTGAGATAGGCTGCTCTCGCTTGCGCGTTATATTGCAGCCTCGGAAGCTTCGCTTTCAGGTACTTGAACTTCGCTTCATCCAACCGCGTAATCAATAGCGGTTCACCGCTGGCGACAATGCGCTTGGCGATCGCCGCAATCTGCGCAGGCTGTTTGCTTTCGGCGAAGATGACCTCCGGGAAACCGCAGCGTTCGCGTCGGCCGTGGTCGATGCGGGCAAACCCAACATCCTCGATATCACTTTGCCTCAGCAGATGGATGGCGTCTTTAACGGCAATACTGCCATCCGCAACCCCCGCCAGTAAACTCTCGATGTCCGACTTCTTCTTCATGCCGCGTTTTCTCTTGTAGCTTCCACCGCCGCGGCTAGATAGCATTCAACTTCCGCGTAGGTGTTGACCTGAAAGAGCTGTGGGTCGACTTTCTTGCGTCCCGTGATGCCGCGATAATACCAGCCAAGAAGCTTGCGCGATCTCTTGATCCCCACTGACTCGCCACACAATTCGACTATCCCACGGACATGCTCCAGACAGGTCAGGATTCTTTCTGCATTGCCGGTTCTCGGCTCCGGCTTTCCAGTATCGAGCAGCGTTCTGATTTCGCGAAACAGAAACGGATTGCCCAGCGTCGCCGTGGCAACCATGACACCGTCGCAACCGGTCTCGCTGAGCATGCGCAATGCGTCCTCCGCTATCCTAATCCCGCCATTACCGATTACCGGTATCGACACGGCCTCTTTCAACCGCTGAATATGATCCCAATGCACTTCCGGCGCAAACTGCTCGGTCTGAGTGCGCGCATGCAGACAAATATAGGATGCGCCACTTCCCTCGGCAATCTTGCCAACCTCCAAGAAAGTGATATGTTTCGTGTCCCAACCGGAGCGCATTTTAACCGAGAAGGGGATCGAGATTTTCTTGACCGCGGCCGAGACAATCTGCTCCAGAAGAGGCAGGTCTTTCAACAATGCCGCACCGCCATTCTTATCGACCACCTTGTGTACCGGACAGCCACAGTTCAGGTCGATCGAGTCGAAACCCATGTCTTGCAGCATGACTGCCGCATCCGCGATCGTCTCCGGTCTAGTGCCAAAAAGCTGGCAGCCGATGTTGGTTTCGCCGGGATAGCGGGTTAGAAGCTCACAAGTGCGAAGGTTGTTTCGCACAAGTCCTTCGGCGGCAATCATTTCCGCAAATACGTAGTCTGCTCCGTAGCGCTTGGCGATCTTTCGGTATGGCCAATCTGACACTCCTGCTAGCGGGGCAGCAAAGACCCACGGTCTGCTTCTCAAGTTTACCGGCATCATGACGAAAATATAAATGAATACGATGTGCGCAGCAAGTTGTTTAGGATTAACAAGAAAGCCTCGGTAACCTGTTGAGCAGCAAGTAACGTATCTGTCTTGGCACTAAGAGGGAGAAAGGAGCGCCGCCGATGCCCGAAATCGTTGTCAAGTTCTCAGAAAAGATCATCGAACGGATTGTGACCGAGAAGGAGCACATTTCCATCGGCCGTACCACCGAAAACGACATTGTGCTCGACAACCGGGGCGTCTCGCGCAAACACGCGCAAATTGAGTTCTCCGACCAAGGAGCCGTTCTGATTGACAATGACAGTCTGAATGGCACCTTCGTCAATCAACGCAAAGTCACTGAACAGCCGCTCCATGACAATGACGTCATCACCATTGGTAAGTATGATCTCGTCTTCTACGCGGATGCTCAGTCAAGCCGGAAGATGTCGGACATGGACGGCACCATGGTACTTTCCACCAGAAAGCACAAGGATCTGGTCGAACAAGACCGCCAAGATAAGGAAATGGCGGGCGAAGTCGGCGGGACGATCTTGCTGGCGCTCAACGACAGGAACAAGTCGAAGTACTCTCTCGATCAGGAAACAACGACGTTCGGCAAGGCCAACTACGTCACCGTTCCGGTACGCGGTTTTTTCGTGTCGAAACTACAGGCCAAGATCATCAAAGAAGGCGAAGCCTTCACCGTGTTTAACCTTGGTCGTAAAGACAAGACCAAAGTAAACGGCGAGCCGATCAATAGCGTCACACTCAAAAATGGGGACATTATCGAAGTTGGGAAATCGATCTTTCGCTTTATTGAAGGATAAACATGATCTATGCCCTGATATCGGATGTTCACGGCAATCTGGAGGCCCTGACAGCCATCATGGATGATATCAAAAACCACGGCACGATTGATGGAATTTTCTTCCTTGGCGATGCCGTCGGTTATGGCGCCAATCCCAATGAAGTCCTACAGATCATCAATGCCACTTGCGACGTAAAGCTTATGGGAAATCATGACTACAGCGCCCTGGGACTTCTTGACCCTACAGACTTCAACGTCTATGCCCAGAGTGGCATCAACTTCTCTGTATCAGTGCTTACGCCCCAGTCTCAGGGAATCCTATCGTCCTTTAGACTGATTGATCGAGTCGGCGAATTGCTGCTCGTGCATGCCACACCCGATGCTCCGGAATCTTGGAACTACTGTCTGTCAACGGCGGAGGCCAATCGGCAATTCGATGCCTTCGAAGAGCCGATCTGTCTTATCGCTCATTCGCATCAACCGCTGGTTTTTAGACAAGATTCTTTGGGCGAATGTGACATGCTAAAGGATCAGGAATTTAATCTCGGCGACGATTGCCGTTACATCATCAACACCGGTTCGGTAGGTCAGCCCCGTGATGGTGATCCGCGCGCTTGCTATGCCATTTATGACACGATTTCGCAGCGTCTTCAGTATCGTCGCCTGTCCTACGATATCGAAGCGGCCCAAGATAAGATGCGCGCTGTAGACTTGCCCGCGTTCCTCGTCGAACGACTGGCAGCGGGGAGATAGGCTAGGATGTCTGCTAGACAATCTTTCGTCGACAAGTTGCTCAGCAAATTCAAGAGCGGAATCCTCTATTGGCTTCTGACGCTGCTGGTACTGGTAATCTATGTGCAGAATCTGTCCCCCCTGGAGAAACTCGAGCTTAAGATCGAGGACAAGGTCCGCGCGACCAGAACACTCCAACCGGACAAGAGCGTCATCGCCATCGTCGCGATTGACTCACGTTCCATCGATCAGGTTGGCAAATGGCCTTGGGATCATGGTCGCCTCAGTGACCTCTTGATCACGATCTGTGACTATAAACCGAAGGCCGTCATGCTTGACATCGCCTTGACTGAGCGCGTGCAGGAATACATCAAAGGTCACTCGAGCCAACTGGCGCAGTCGATCTCCGAATGCGGCAACGTGATCGAGCCGTTCGACGTCGTCGTGGGCGCACAGGGCAACCTCTCGCGTCAGGCACCAGAGTACATGGTTCCCTCTTCTACTTTGCCGGCGCCCGATATGTCTCTGGATGATCTGCCGAAGGCTATTGCCGCGTTTGTGCCGCCGGGCATTTTTGCCTCCAAAGCCCGCGCGGTCGGCTTCCGCTTCTATAAGCCCGATAGCGACGACAAAATGCGTTTCGCCAATGTGATGATCAACTACGATGACAAGATTTATTTCTCCACGCCGCTACAATTGGCAAACGCCTATCTTGGCAATAGCCCTGCCGACCTGCGATTGTCGTCCGATGGCCGCCCGATTCTTGGTGGCAAACTGCTGCCAGTGGACAAAAACGGTCGTATGATGGTCAATTTGCCGGCCGATTCGCTGGCTTATCCCATGTTTTCGGCTATCGACATTCTGACGGGCGATGCTGATCGCAACTCGGTATCTGGAAAGGCCGTCGTCTTGGCGGTGACAATTCCCGAAGTTCTGGAGACTTTCGAAACCGGCACCGTTGGAACGATTCCCGCCTACAATTTCTATGCGGCGACCGTACAGAACTTGATTTCCTCCACTGCGCCTTCACGTCTGCATTTCCCGATACCGGTCGATCTGTTACTGATTCTGGCAATCGGTGTTTTTGGCGGATTGGTGCTGCCACGGATGGCCTTGATGTATCGCCTGATTGCCCTTTTCATTCTGGGCTTCATTATTGTGAATATCAACTTCGTGCTGTTCAGCGCCTTCAATGTTGTAACCAACATACTCTATCCGACAATGACCGTGCTCTTCTTCTTAGGCATATCGTTTGCGGTCAAGCCGATTGAAACGTCGCCCACGCCTAAACGTTTGAGCAAAGGCATTGATCTTCGCAAGCTACTGGGTGATGAACCGATAGCGGTGCAACGCCAAGGAGATCGCGAGATCGATTTCGATGAAATTCCCGCTCGCATCCTGCAAGATGAGCCACCGGCGCCCGAGGTTTTCGAGGAAACCATTCGCCTTGATTTTGAAGCGATGCGTCGCGGTGGAGACCTGATTCCTGCATCGGAATATGTCAGACACGACAAGAGCAGCGGTCGGGTCAAGGCGACACTACCTGCGCCTGTCACTTCCGATCCGTCTCTGCAGGAACCGGCGACGCGAGATTTTAGTCCCGATCTGCTCGATGTCGATATGTCCAGGGTTCCCCCGCTTGAGGTTAAGGCCGACGCCACTCGGCCGGCTCCCACCAGAAAGCCGACGCCAGAGGAAGAATTGATTCTGACTCCGGAAGAAAAGCAAGCCTTCGCCGTCAGATTCTCCACCGAGGGGCAACCGGTGTCATTTGGTCGCTATCAAGTGATTGAACCGCTCGGCATGGGCGCAATGGGTACAGTCTATAAGGGCAAAGACCCCTCGATTGACCGCCTGGTTGCGCTAAAGACCATCCGCCTTGACGCCATCGCCGATCCGTCCGAGATCAACGAGCTTAAGGAGCGCCTACTGCGCGAGGCCAAGGCCGCCGGCAATTTGTCGCATCCCAATATCGTCACGATCTACGACTTCGGTTTGCAGGGCAATCTGCAATACATCGCGATGGAATACATCGAGGGCTACACGCTTGAATCGGTGCTAAAACGCAATCTGCGTCTGAATTACCGAATTATTGCGTCAACCATTATACAGGTCTGCTCGGCTCTGGAGTACGCGCACAAGATGGGCATCATCCATCGCGACATCAAACCGGCAAACATAATGGTAATGGAAAACTTCCGCGTCAAGGTGATGGACTTCGGTATCGCGCACTTCAAGTCATCGTCGATGACCCAGACCGGCATCGCCATGGGTACGCCGAACTACATTTCCCCGGAACAACTCAAGGGAAAAGAAGTCACCCCGAGTTCAGACATTTTCTCACTCGGCGTAGTGCTATACGAACTGCTCACACATACCAAGCCGTTCACCGGTGACAGCATCTCGGCCCTCGTTTACAAGATCACCAACGAGAATCCGCCGCCGCCATCGACGCTCGATCCAAAAGTTCCTCCGCTTTTTGATCTGGTACTAAAGAAATCTTTGGCGAAAGACCCCGCTGAACGTTATCGCAGCGCCAAGGAAATGGCTGGTGCGCTCGAAGACTTTACCGTTATGCTCGGCAAGAAACCGGCGATGGTGTAAGGCTGTTTCGCTTACTCAATTGCTACCCGGCTCCAATCTAACTGTAATTCTTGATATCGTAGGAATAGCTGTCAAGCAAGCGTCGTTCCGCCGCCAAGTGTTCTGTTAAGTATTGTCCACAGTTGCTGCCGATCAAATTCTCCTCTATTTCACCGATGCTCACCATCACTTCATAACCCGCGTTGTGAAGCCCATTGACAATCTCACAACGGGTTTCGTCCCAAGAGGAGTCAATCTGCGAGACTAAGTCGTTTCGCGCGGCAGCATAAGTTGGGTTCAGCGGCGTTAACTTCATCAGAAACCTCTCGGGATCGAAATGCTTCTGAAGCTCATCCGAATCCACCGGCATACCGCGGACGAGAGCAAAGTTCAGAGTGATCTTCCTATCAGCTTGCTGCCAGAATTGGTTGCAATACCGCGCTATCTGGGCCAGATCCCACTTATTCACCGGCATGAGTCTATCCCTCAGTTTCCGGTCAGTCGTATGGATGGAAAACTGCAGCTGGAAGTTTCCTCGGTTATACATGTTCTTCTTGATTCGAAGCAGCTCCCTAAAGAAGCTGTTGGCTCCGGCAGGAGCAATTGTAGAAACACAGGGAATCAGACCGGGGGCGTCGTACCGGAGTGGAAGCTCTTCTAACACTTCCAGTACGCTGGGGTTAAGGGACGGTTCCCCCATCCTGGCGAACTGTACTTTGAATTTCTCGACGGGAATCTTGCCATCCGGAAACCTGCTCTTGACGAGGAAATCCAACTGATCGAATATCTCCTTCTTGGATAGTCTTCCGCGATAGTGACCACCGGCGTCACACATCGGACATTGCACCGGACAACCGAACAACGTGGAAACGATAAGTACCCACTTCTTGTCTCTGGGCAGCGGCGGCTGCACCGATTCAACCATTTCTACGAGCGAGCCGTTGTCGAATTCCGCGATATAGACACTCGCTATTGAATTGCTTCCGGTTGAAGCCTTGATTCTCATCGCTTTGTGACGCTCTCGCATTCCGGCATGCTCAGCTTGGCGCCGATTTTCATGGCTGCCATGATACCATCTCCTACGGCAATAGCGGTCTGACGGAAACTCCCGTTCCGTACATCCCCTATGAAGTAGATGAGGCCCGCCTGTGCCAACCGGTCGAGACTCGTCCTCTCGTCTTCGGGCAGAAAGCAGAGTTGCGGCTCTCTACCGATTGCCGAGACCAAGTGGTGGGCGTGTAGCGTCATCAGTTCCCCTTGTCGCATGCATTCAATGCAGATCTGATTTGCGTGGAGACCTGCGATTCGCAAAACCCTTGTGTTATCGAAGTATGAAATCGTCGCTGTATCGCACGCTCTTTGCCACAACAGAGGGATGCAGCTTATCCCATCTCCCCGATTAACGATGATTACCTCGTTGCTCGTGCCAAGATTCAAAGCATAGTCAAAGGCGGCGTCACCCGCCCCCACAATAACAATGCGCTTTCCCTTTTCACAAAGTAGAGAACTGATGTCATAACAGACCGCTTCCCGAAACTGCGGGGGAAGCTCCAACTCACTCAACTCGACAGGTCTGGTACCTGAGGCAATCACGACAATCCTGGGGTAGAGAGTGCGTTCGTTGGTCGCAACAACAAACCTCTCATTTTCGAAGCAAAGACGAACTACTTCTTCGAAGAGAATATCGGCCGCGGAGTTTCGAAGTTGCTCCTCGAAAAGACTCACGAGGTTCGGGCCGGAAATCCCCTGCGGAAATCCGGGGTAGTTTTCCACCAGATTGGCACATCTAAGAAGCCCCCCGATTCTGTTCTTCTCAAATATCGTTACCTGCAAACCATAGCGCTTAAGCTGAATCGCCGTCGCGATACCAGCGGGGCCAGCGCCGATTATGGCTATTTTGTCGCTTCTCATCACCTACTGCAGCCCCGCAAGCAGATGCTTTGTGAGCATCAGAGAAGCAAACCCATGCGCGAGGTTTAGGAGCGTGGCTCGATGCAAATCTCCGTTATAGGTAGCGGTACCATCCACCACAAGAACGACTTCATATCCCCGAACAAAGGCGGATCGCGCTGTCGTCTCGCAACAGAGGTTAGTGACCAGACCACAGATTACCAACT
>Ga0209777_10007785_pt1 | contig 11822 bp, 14 predicted proteins | sample FrelakmetHBP12HB_FD_187147 | JGI IMG/M metagenome (GOLD analysis project Ga0209777, IMG submission 187147) | Freshwater lake sediment microbial communities from the University of Notre Dame, USA, for methane emissions studies -HBP12 HB (SPAdes)... | ecosystem: Environmental > Aquatic >... | reverse complement strand
CAGGTGTCACCCTATTGGGCAGGACTCAATAGGAGCGAAAAAAGGGGGCCAGCTTGTCGTAGGTGGTAAGGACGTCTTCAGGCTGCACGCGGGTTTCGCCCACCACGGTCATGAAACTCGAATCCCCGGTCCAGCGGGGGAGCAGGTGCAGGTGCACATGATCGGCGACGCCCGCACCCGCGCACCGCCCGAGGTTCATGCCGAGGTTGAATCCCTCCGGCTTGTAGATGTCCTGGAGCGCCGCCTCGATCTTCTGCGCCAGGACCATCATCTCCGTGAGCGTTTCCGGCGGCAGGTCCTTCAGCCAGGGAACATGGGCGTAAGGCGCGATCAGGGCGTGCCCCGTCGTGTAGGGGAAAAGATTGAGGAGGACAAAGTTCGCGTGGCCACGCTGGAGGATGAGGTGCTGCCGGTCTTCAGCAGGGTTGCCCGCTGCCTGGTCACAGAAGATGCACCGCTCGGCCTTCGCGGCCTCGCTGACATAGCGAAAACGCCACGGACTCCACAAGTAATCCATAGGCCGATAAAGAAGACGGGGACGTGCCGGTTTAGGCCGTCGGCGCCGTCGGGGCACTCGGCGGCGGAGGCGTGGTCGGGCCCGCCGCCGGCGCGGGCGCTGCCAGCCCGCCGGCGCTGTTCACGAGGTCCTTGAGCTCTTTGCTCGGCTTGAAATAAGGAATCGTCTTGGCAGGGACCTCGACGCGCGTCCCGGTCTTGGGGTTCCGCCCGATCCGCGGCCGGCGCTGGCGCGTGCGAAAACTGCCGAAGCCTCGGATTTCCACTTTATCACCGGTCCGCAGCGATTTCACCACGCTCTCGAAGATGGTTTCGACAATGATCTCAGAGTCCTTGCGACTCATTTGCGCGGCCCGGGCAACGTTGTCAATCAGGTCAGCTTTCGTCATAGTTCACTCCTCTCGCCGAGTTCTCTGTATCTAACGAGGACCGGTCACCCGGCCGCTCGCGCCCGCCCCCATCTGCGGCCCGATGGTTTGGCGTCCTTCCCCTGCGGGCCGCGGTCGATCCGAACAAAACCCTTGGCTACGATTCGCGCTCCCTCGCGGGAGATGTGGGCGGAGTCTCGTCCAGCGTCACGCCGGCCGAGGACAGGGCTACCGCCATCGTCGAAGGCGATTCGACTTCCTTCCTCGGTTTCGCCGTCTCGGCAGGAGCCGCCGGGCGCGGAGTTTCCTTGAGGCTCAAGCCAACGCGCTTCTCCGCCGCATTGAGGCGGATCACCCGAAACTCATGCTCACTCCCGACCTCGAGTTGCGGCTTGCCGCCCCGCGCATACGCCTCTTCAATCTCGGTGATGTGACAGAGGCCCTCGAGGCCCTCCCGTATCTCCACAAAGGCGCCGAAAGAGGCCATGCGCACCACCTTGCCATGTACTGCATCTCCCACTTGCGTGGAAGCGAAGAATTCCTCCCAGATGTCGGGCTGGAGTTGTTTGATCCCCAGCGAGAGCCGCCGGTTGGCCGAGTCCAGACTGAGGACGACCGCCTCGATCTGCTGGCCCTTCTTCAAGACCTCCGACGGGTGCTTGGTATTCTTGGTCCAGGAAAAATTGGAAAGATGGATCAAGCCATCCACCCCGTCTTCAATCTCGACGAACGCGCCGAAGTTGGTCAGATTGCGGACGCGCCCCTGCACCACGGAACCCACAGCAAACCGCTCCGCCAGCGAATGCCACGGATCGGGCAGCGTCTGCTTCAGGCTCAGCGAGATGCGCCGCTGGGTGGCCTCGACTTCGAGCACCGCCACCTCTACCAGTTCGTCCAGGTGGACGATCTTCGACGGGTGCCGGAGCCGCCGGCTCCAGCTCATCTCGGAAATGTGGACCAGGCCCTCCACGCCCGGCTCCAACTCGACGAAGGCGCCGAAGTCGGTGATGCTAACCACGCGCCCCTTCACCCGCTGGCCGGGCCGATAGAAGGTGAGGGCGTGTTCCCAGGGGTCCGGTGAGAGTTGCTTCAGCCCCAGGGACACCCGTTCCTTCTCCGCATCAAACTTGAGGACCTTGACCCGAATCTCCTGGTCCGCCTGCACGACCTCGGAGGGATGCTTGACACGGCTCCACGAAAGATCGGTGACATGCAGCAACCCGTCGATCCCGCCCAGGTCCACGAAGGCGCCGTAGTCGGTCAGATTCTTGACCCGACCGGTCAGGACCGCGCCTTCCTTCAGTTGCTCTTTCAGGACAGCCTTCTTCGTTTGCAGTTCTTCTTCCAGTACCAGCCGGCGGCTTACCACCAGGTTGTTTCGCTTCTGGTTGAGCTTCACAACCCTGCACTCAATCTCCTGGCCCTTCAGGCCATCCAGGTTGACGTGGGGGCGCAGGTCCGCGTGCGAACCAGGCAGGAATCCCCGAATCCCGAAGTCCACCACCAGGCCGCCCTTGATCCGTTCCACCACGCGCCCGCGCACGGTGGTCTGCTCGTGAAAGGCCTGCTCGACCCGCTCCCAGGCCTTGAAGTGGACTGCTTTCTGATGCGAAACGGAAATGGTTCCGTTAGTCTCATCGAAGTGGTCCACCCAAACATCGATGGCATCACCGGGCGCAATCGTTAGCTCGCCCAGGGCATTCAGAAACTCGGCGCGCGGCACCGCGGCCTCCGACTTCAAGCCCACGTCCACCAGCACTTCGCTGTTATTAATGCTCAGCACGCGCCCCGGGACGATCGTCCCGTGCGCGATCGGCGGAGGCGTCATTGTCTCCATGCTCGCCATCGATTCTCCGCCCTCGGCACTCTCCGTGCTGCCCGTGGCAGACTCCGCGGCTGGGGCCGGCGCTTCCGGCTGGGCCGGCGGCGCTGCGGCTTCCGCAGGCTTGGCTTCTCCTGCTTCCTGTCCGCCACCTTCCGCCGCTGTAGGGGGAACGCTGGGAACAGAATCCGATGTCTGGGTGGGTTGCTCAGCCGCCGGCGGAGCGACCTCGAGCTGGGTCTCCGCCGCTTCTTTCCCGCTACTGCCTTCTGTTGGTACCGCAGACTCCGCAGTCGAGCCTGTCAATGCTGATTTTCCGTCCGTTTCGTTTTCAGTTCCCGTGTCTTGAAAGGAACCATAATTCTCCTCAAAAGCCATCCAAGGCCCTCCCGGCCCAATCCGACGCAGACCCGCAAAGAAAACCTAATTCTAACGCCCCCGGAAAGGCGAAGTCAACGAATTGCCGTGCTTCCGGATTACCCGTCCGCGGCCGCCGCAGCGACTCTGGCGCGGCGCTTCACTTCACCCAACGTGAAACTTGTAGCCCGCTTGCTTGACCGCCTTGCGAAAGTCGTCTGAATGCAGTTCCACCAGCTTACACATCTCGTACAGGCGCGAGCGAATCGTGGCGCCCAGTTGGTTCAACGACCGCTCCACGTCAGGGACCACCTCCCCTCCCGGCGTGCGCACGTCCCGCCGGGTTCCGCTCTCTCCAAAAGGCAGCGTGGTCGTAATCAAAGTAACCTTCTTCAGATTGTAACGAGTGTTGATGATGTACGCCAACGTCTCTTTAACCCAGTCACTCGGATTCGAAGCGGCCAGTTCGTCCAGCAACAAAACCTCCGTGTCCACCACCGGCTGGAGCACCCGCAACTCGGAGGTCTGAGAAACCGGATCATAACTGTCCCGGATTTCTTTCAGCAGCTCGCGGAAATCATAGAACAGGCAGGGAACGCTCTTGCGCAAAATAAGCTCGCGCACCACGGCCACCGCCAAGTGCGTCTTGCCCACTCCCGTCGGACCCACAAACAACAAACCGAAATCCGTCGGGTACTCCTCGATGAAGCGTTCGGCGTATAGCTTGGCCGTCACCAGGTAGGTATTCGGCTGGCCACTGTCCTTGTCCCGCCGGATGTCGAAGTTCTCAAAGGCGCAAAGCTGATAGCGTGGCGGAATCCGTGTCTGCCGCAGGAGTACCTCGGTCCGCTCGCTTTCTTCGCAATTGCAGGGAGCTACTTGGCGGACGCCCTCGACTTCGACGGGCTTCCACCCCGTACCTTCGCACTGGGGACAATCCTTCTTGGCCATGACAGAATTCGGGTATGGATTGTAAATCAGAGAAAGACCGTTAGCACGAAGTTTCTTTGTGGTAGCGGCGGCAGGTAGCCACGGCATGATCTTTATGCCGTAGGTTCGTACTGGCTAGGAAATGCCCACGGAACAAATACCGTGCCGTAGCCACCCGGCTGCTTAACGATTCAGGCGCGGCTTGCTTTTGGCCGGGAGCTGCAGCGCTGTGTTAGACCGCAGGCCACTCAGTCCCCTCTACCCTTCTTCAGAATCTCAATAGCCTTCTTTTCCCCCTTGGCAGTCAACCGCAGGCTCTTGTCAGCTTGGTAGGTTTTCTTGTCGAGGTACCCCGAGTTGCGGAGGTTGGTCAGAATCATCGCGAGCGGGCTTCCACTCTTGATGTTCTGTGCCTCATACAAGTCTTTGAACCACTCGTACTCAACCTTGCTCATCCTAAGGCCTGCCTCTAGGGCGAACAGCAGTGACAGAACAGCATCGGTCTGACTCAGCTGTCCCGGTCGAAGCAGTTGGGGCACATCGTCCTTGAAGGCTAGGAGGTTCAACGTCCCCATGGTTCCCGGCTCCAAAGCCGCTCGCGTTTCCATGCGCGATTCAGGCGTGTCGGATTCAGCGTTCCTGGTGGGCGGTTGCTGATCACTCTTCGAAGAGACATTGGACACTGGCATGATTTTGGCGTTGGCTAGATCCGCAAGCAGGGATCTGACACCGTCCACCGAGGAAACGTCTGCAACAAGCGTGACGCCACCCGCCACCTCGATCCGGATTTCTTTAAGGGTGTATTTGTCAGGCATTATTGATCTCCTGTTGAATCTGCTTCAGCTTGAATCGCCCCAGCCCCGAGAGTTCCCATCTCTCGAAATCCTTGTTGTGATAGAAGAGGCGCTTGGACCCACTGTTCCGCGCAACGATGTTCGTAAACTCATCCGTCTTGAGTCGAAGGCTTTCTCCCTCACGGCGAAAGAACTCATTTACGTCCTTAACAGAAGAAGGACTTAAGGCGTCGACAGCAACTAGAACCTTGTGGGCTCGGTCGTTCAGTTTAGAGAGTAAGCTCGTGCCGGGCATAGCGGTTACCGCAGTACCTGCCTCAGCCGGTTGCTGCAACGACTTGAGTTGGTTACCTGCGATTGGAGCACAACTGATCCCGAAGGCTCGATCAATGAGGAATTCAACGGTTTCTTCGTAGTTCTGAAGCGCATCGTCAGTAATTGTCTTGCCTGCTGACTGATGATAAAAATCGCACCGAATGTCCTGATAGTAGAAATCGATGCTGTCCCATACCTCCTGATCTATGTCCTGTAGTTTCGCCTTGATTGTCTTGACCAGGTTATCCCGGTGCTTGTGCGCGTCTGTCAGCTGTATCTTGGCCCGATAGCGGAGAAACGACCGACATGCGGTCTCGAAGGCTGAGTCGAGGAGTATCACGGCCAGTCGGTTCCTGTGGGGTATCGAGGATTGCTGGATCAGCCTTGCCCCGACGAGCGTGTCAATGATCCCCACAAGCCACGGTGCTTGGGACTTCTTTTCAGTTCTGTCGGGCACCGAATTCTCCCGCCGCCTAGCTTCTGTTTAGACTGACCTGGGTAAAACCGGTCCAAGTCGGGCTAACGCGAGACCTCCACCGCCCTTGGCACCATTGTAGCACCGTTTGTGTCGAGAGCCAGCCCGCCCGCTTCCAAAAGAGGTCTTCCTATTTGTCTTTGCGGGGTTCAATCTGACTGCGGATCAGGGTCGGGTGGCCCACGCGCACCAGCGCATCCTGCACTCGTTCGCGCGCTTCCTCCGAACGGGGAAGCAGTTCCTTCTGCACGAACTCGACAAACGCCTGCATCTCTTCTTCCATCTGCTTCATGCGCGCGCGCATGTCGAGGATGACCTGGATGCCGGCCAGATTCACGCCCAGTTCGCGCGTCAAGTTCAAGACCGTTTCGAGACGTTCCAGATCTTCCTGGGTGTAAAGGCGAGTATTGCCTTCGCTGCGCGAGGGGACCAGCAGCCCCTCCCGTTCATAGAGGCGGAGCGTCTGGGGATGGATATGGTACATCTCCGCCACCGCGCTGATCATGTAACCAGCCTTGCCGCGAGTTTGTTTTCCACGAGCCATAATAAGATTGTGAATTATGACTTATAAATTATTAATTCAGAATTTATAATTCAGCATTCATAATTTCCCCGCTCAGACTCAGGTAGACCCCTTCAAATCCTTGCGCGGGTCTTCCGGGTTCAGCCGCGCCAGCTCGCGCAGGATCTCCTTCGTGCGCTCGTCGGCCACGTGCGGCACCACCACCTGGACCTCGACGAACTGATCGCCGCGCGCTTCACCGCGCAGCGACGGCGTCCCCTTCCCGCGCAGCCGCAACTTCTGGCCACTCTGCGTGCCCGGGGGAACCTTGATGGTGGTCGGGCCGTCGATGGTCGGCACTTCCACCTTGGCGCCCAGCGCCGCTTCCGTGACGGTGACAGGAACCTTGACGTAAATGTTATCGCCTTTGCGTTCAAACACCGGATGGGACTCAACTTCCGTGACAATAAACAAGTCGCCCGGCGCTCCTCCCCCAATCCCGGCGTTACCCTTGCCGGGAATCCGCACCCGCGAACCCGTGTCCACGCCGGGCGGAATGCGCACTTCAAACGATTCCGGCTTCTGGGTCTGGCCCCTTCCGCCGCAGGCCGGGCAGCGCCGCCGCTGCCGCCCGCTCCCGCCACATTGCGGGCAAGTCACGGAAAATCGCATCACGCCCGCCTGGCGTGTGGTCTTGCCGCTGCCCCCGCAGGCCGCGCAGGTCGTCTGCGAACCGCTCGTCGCGCCGGTCCCTTTGCAGGAGGGACAGGGTTCCTGCCGAGCGACCGTCAGGCGCACCTGGGTGCCGCGAATCGCGTCCCAGAAGCCCAGGTGCAGGCGGTGCTCAATATCCGCGCCGCGTTGTGGTCCCTGCGCCTCGGCTTCGCCCCCGCGCGAAAAAACCTGGGAGAAAAGATCGCGAAAGGCGGAGCCGAAACCGCCTTGCTTTTCCGCTTCCGGCCCATAATCGCTGAAATCAAAACCCGAGAAGTCGAAACCCGGCGCCCCGGTGGGCCCCGAGGCGGCCGGCCCGTAGCCTCCCGTCGGAATGTTGTCGGCGTAGAAGCCGAACTGGTCGTAAATCTTCCTTTTCTTCTCGTCGCTCAGGACTTCGTAAGCTTCGGAAATCCCTTTGAATTTTTCCTCCGCCGCCTTGTTGCCGGGATTCAGATCGGGATGATGCTTTCGGGCTAGTCGCCGATACGCCTTCCGGATCTCCTCCGGCTTGGCCTGCCGGCCCACTCCCAGCGTCGCGTAATAGTCTTTTTGCGTCCCGGCAGGCATGATTTATCCGAAACAGAGAATCAGTTGGTAGCCACGGTTGGGGCTCTCGCAACCGTGGGCTTTTCCCGCGTTTACGAACCCACGGTCAATTGAAACGACGAATTGACCGTGGCTACCAGACTTCCCACACTCGCAACGTTCAGCGTTTGTACCCCCTCAATTCTTGCTGAACTTCAAGAACGTTCCTAGGTGATTGGGGCAGCGCGAGCGCAGCCACTCTTGAATATGCACCTGGATTTCCTTCCCATAGGGGCCATCGGCCAGCGACAGGTCGAGGTTCACCTCCACAAAATGCCGCCAGTGGCACTGCGGACATTCAACTGCGACCTGCGCCCGATGTTCCATAAGGAAGTCCAAAGTTGAAAGTCAAAAGTTAAAAGCCAAGCCGAGCGCCGCGGTCAAGCGAGGTGCAGTTCTTGCTTTCGACTTTCAACTTTCGACTTTTAACTCTCAATCCTTCTTCTTATCGTCGTCCACCACCTCGGCGTCGATCACTTCGCCGTCACCTTTGGGTGGGGTTTTGGTCTCGGCCGTTTCGGGGCCCGCCTCCGCGCCTGGCGCCGCACCCGCACTGGACGGGGCCGCTTGCTTGTACATGGCCTCCGCCAGCTTGTGCGAGGCGCTAGTCAGATGCTCCACCGCCGCGCTAATCTTGGAGACGTCACTTCCCTGAATGGCTTTCTTCGCCTCCTCGAGCGCCGCCTCGACGTTCTTGGCATCGTCCGCGGAGATCTTGTCGCGGTGCTCCTTCAACATCTTCTCGACCGAGTACACCATGGAATCCGCTCGATTCTTGATTTCGACTTCATCCTTCCGCTGGCGGTCCTCGTCGGCATGTAACTCGCCATCCTTGGTCATCCGCTCGACGTCATCCTTGCTAAGACCGCTCGAAGAAGTAATGGTGATCTTCTGCTCGTTCCCGGTCCCTTTATCCTTGGCCGAAACGTTCAAGATGCCGTTGGCGTCGATGTCAAACGTGACCTCAATCTGCGGAATCCCGCGCGGCGCCGGGGGGATGCCCACCAGATGGAATTTACCCAGCGTGCGGTTGTCGCGGGCCATAGGCCGCTCGCCCTGCAAGACGTGAATCTCCACCGAGGTCTGGCTGTCGCCCGCCGTCGAGAAGGTCTCGCTCTTGCGCGTCGGGATGGTGGTGTTGCGTTGGATCAAAGGTGTGGAGACGCCCCCGAGGGTTTCCACGCCGAGCGTCAGCGGGGTCACATCCAGCAGCAGCAGGTCTTTCACCTGCCCGCCGAGGACGCCAGCCTGAACCGCCGCGCCCACGGCCACCACTTCGTCCGGGTTGACGCCCTTGTGCGGCTCCTTGCCATTGAAGAGGTCGCGCACAATCTGCTGCACGCGCGGAATGCGGGTCGAGCCGCCCACCAGCACCACTTCGTCAATCTTCTCCGGACCCAGGCCCGCGTCAGCCAGCGCCCGCTTCACCGGCCCCACCGAGCGCTGGAAAATGTCCTCGCACATCTGCTCGAAGCGCCCCCGCGTCAGCTTCTTCACCAGGTGTTTCGGACCCGTAGCATCCGCCGTGATGAAGGGCAGGTTGATTTCGGTTTCCATCACGGTCGAAAGTTCACACTTGGCTTTCTCCGCCGCTTCCTTGAGGCGTTGCAGCGCCATACGGTCTTTGGAGAGATCACAGAATTCTTCCTTCTTGAACTCCTCCACAATCCAGTCCATGAGCCGCTTGTCGATGTCATCGCCGCCCAAGTGCGTGTCGCCATTGGTGGATTTCACTTCGACCACGCCCTCGCCGACCTCCAGGATCGAAATATCGAACGTGCCGCCGCCAAAGTCGTACACGGCGATGGTTTCATCCTTCTTCTTGTCGAGGCCATAGGCCAGGGCCGCCGCCGTCGGCTCGTTCACAATCCGCAGAACCTCGAGCCCGGCAATCTTCCCCGCATCCTTCGTGGCCTGCCGTTGGGAGTCGTTAAAGTAGGCAGGCACGGTAATGACCGCCTGGGTGATCTTCTCACCCAGGTATTGCTCCGCCGCGTCCTTCATCTTCGCCAAAATGATGGCCGAGATCTCCGGGGGTGGATATTCCTTTCCCATCACCACCACGCGGGCGTCCCCGTTCGTGCCCGCCACCACCTTGAAGGGCACCGTCTGGATTTCCGCTTGCACTTCGTTGAAACGCCGGCCCATGAAGCGCTTGATGGAATAAACGGTATTCTCCGGGTTGGTGATAGCCTGCCGCTTGGCCACCTGCCCCACGAGCCTCTCGCCTGACTTTGTGAACCCGACGACCGAAGGCGTGGTGCGGCCTCCCTCCGGATTGGTAATAATGGCAGGCTCGCTGCCCTCCATCACCGCCACGGCGGAGTTGGTCGTACCAAGGTCAATGCCGATTATCTTGCCCATTTCGTGATCCCTCCCTGGCGAAGCCAGTGTGCGCATGAAGTCGTTATCATAAAGAGTTGTCCCAAAACATATAGATGCCTAGCGGCATCTATTAGTCACCAGCTATAATGAATCTTTAGCATATCATTGTCAAGATAAATAGTCAGTCCATTGAAAACAAAGGAGATAAATTCTGCTCAATTCATCTTCTTATACAAGACATCAGATCTAATAACACCTTTCAAAACGCCTGCTCGAAAACTTGGCCATCCCGCAAAATAGCACCGTCATGCAATACGGCTTTTGGTTTATCCTAGTGCCTGTGGAGGTCAGCAATGCCCAAGAAGCGACGCTCACCCGAATACACGCCGGCGCATGCCCGGGGCGGAGTCACAACCGAACTCCCCGCCATCGAGACGTGGCCCAACCAGTACCGAGGATACGAGATCACCATCTCCATCCCCGAATACACTTCGATCTGTCCGCGCACCGGCCTGCCGGACTTCGGAACCATCACCATCCACTACCTCCCGGCCAAGCTTTGCGTGGAACTGAAGTCGCTCAAGTACTACATCCTGGCTTACCGGAACCTCGGCATATTTTATGAGAACGCCGTCAACCGGATCCTCGACGACGTGGTGAAAGCTTGCCGGCCCAAGTGGGCGATCATCCGCGGCGCCTTCACCACCCGCGGCGGCATGCGCACTACGGTCGAGGCCCGTTACCCGCGAAGAAGGTAAGTCCCTTCCCGGGGCGACGCCGCCTGCACCCAGCGCTTCAAACCTCGGTGCAAAATGGTGCAGGATGGTGTACACTACGGTTATGGGCACCTCACGAAACTCAGTTCGTCGCAGCATCTCTCTCCCGTCTCCGTTGGCCAAGCGCGTGGCCGCCCTTGCCCGGAAGCGCTCCGTCAGCGCAAATCGGGTTTTGGTCGACCTCGTCCAAACCGGCGTAGAATCACAGGAAAGAGAGAAAGCACGTTTTTTCGGCTTGGCCGACCGGCTGGTTTCCTCGAAAGACCCCGCTGAACAGCGCCGGGTGAAAGCAGAACTGGCCCGATTGACCTTTGGAGAATAGATGCCCAAGATCCAGTGGCGCGGCCTCCCTCCGGCCCTGCGGGACCATCTCTTCGAGCGTCTCCGCGAGCACCGCATCACCGCCGAGGACCTCTACCAACTAAAGCTCTGGCGGGAGTCGGAGCCGGAGGCGCCAGCGGGCCTCTGGTATAAAGACTTTGGCTCCTTCAAGATATGCGGCGAGGGAGAGTTTCCGAAGACCTTTTTGCTCAGAGGTCAGCCGGCAAAAGGGAAGCCCCTCTGAGACGTGCTGGTGAATAACAAGTTCCGACCTAATTTTGGGCGCTTAAGCGACCAGCCAGTGCCAGATGATTCACGCGCGTGCCGCCGCTGAGAAGCGATTGACCCTGCCACCGGTTTCGCATACTATCAGGTGTCGGGGCTTGCAGTTGCGATCCTACCGGTGTCTCGGCGTCCAGGGAACGTCGTTTCAGGGACGGGCGGTGTTCGCGCTTCGATCATTCTGAATCTATGAAGGCCATCACCCCCAAGACCTCACTCCTCACGCTCGACCAGGCACGCGCCCACTCAACTTTGAAGATCACCTCCATCTCCGGCGGCTGGGGAGTCCGGCGGAACCTGAATGAGGTCGGTTTGCACGTGGGCGACACCATTCGAATTCTGCGCAGGGCTCCCTTCGGCGGCCCACTAATGATCGTAAGTCATGGGACGGAAGTGGCCATCGGCCGGCAAATGGCCGAGAAGGTGAAGGTCGAGGTTATCCGGTGAGAGTGGTGCTGGTCGGACAACCGAATTCAGGCAAGAGCACGCTGTTCAATGCGGTGGCTGGCTACCGGTCGCTCACCTCCAACTTTGCCGGCACGACGGTGGAATACACGCAGGGCAAAGCGCGGGTGGACGGCGAGACCCTTGACCTGATCGATCTACCCGGGCTCTATTCACTCGCGTCGGACAACCCCGCCGCCCTATCCAGCCGGGAGTTTCTCTTCGGGCATGACTGGGACGTCCTGGTCAACGTGGTGGATGCCTCGCAGTTGGCGCGCAGCCTGGAACTGACG
>Ga0209777_10007784_pt1 | contig 11825 bp, 14 predicted proteins | sample FrelakmetHBP12HB_FD_187147 | JGI IMG/M metagenome (GOLD analysis project Ga0209777, IMG submission 187147) | Freshwater lake sediment microbial communities from the University of Notre Dame, USA, for methane emissions studies -HBP12 HB (SPAdes)... | ecosystem: Environmental > Aquatic >... | reverse complement strand
CTGGATATAACTAAATCACTATGCCATTTCTTCTAAAGTACTATGGACAGTCTGTACCTCGATGCATAACATAGAGTTGTGGCGGAGGTGAAGCTATGGAGTTTAAATATACCGCTAGCACAGCCGAGGGGAGTCTGGTTAACGGCGTCGTTGAGGCTGAATCAGAGACGACCGCCGAGGAGATATTGTGGAAGTCGGGTCTCACCATAATCGATTTGAAGAAGAGCCTGAAGTTACCCGCTTTGCACGAGATTCTGCCGTCACTCTTTGGGGTGAAACGAAGTGATGTAATCCAGTTCAGCCGAAACCTAGCCAGCCTTCTCGATGCGGGCATTCCTATATTGCGCGCCCTGACCATACAAAGCCGCTTCGGCAGACCAAGTTTAAGAGCTGTGCTGCGCGAGGTGATGAAGGATCTGGAGAGGGGATCGCGCTTGTCCGAAGCATGCGCCAAATATCCCAAGGTCTTCCCTAACTTCTATGTTTATCTGCTTAGAACAGGCGAGGAGGTAGGCAATCTATCTGTGGTATTAAAGGATATAGCCACTCATATGGAGAGGGACGAGGCTACAGCTAAGAAAATCAAAGGCAGCCTGGCATATCCGGCGTTCGTGATGCTTCTTGCCGTAGGCGCTGTAGTTATAATGCTGACCTTTGTGGTGCCTGCGCTGACCTCTATGTTTAAGGAGTTCGGATCAAAGTTGCCGCCTATGACCAGGGCGCTTATTGCAGTGGGCAATTTTTTCAGTGGTAATTTCTGGTACATGCTCTTGGCGGTGGTGATCATAGCTATTGCGGTTGTGTTGTATGTTAGAACACCGGCGGGAAGAAAGAATAAGGACCGTTTTGTACTGAAGATACCTGTTATAGGAGGCGCTACGCTTAAAGGAGGGTTGGCTAGATTCACCAGAAATATGGGCATGCTGGTAGGAGCAGGCGTATCACTGTTTGAGGCCCTGAAGCTTGCTTCGGAGACAACCGATAATCTTGTGCTGGCGGACGCGGTGGCTAACGTGCGCTCCAACGTGGCCGATGGCAAGCTATTCTCCCAGGCGGTGGCTGCCGATCCTATTTTTCCCGGGCTGATGTCGGAGATGGTAGGTGTAGGGGAGGAATCGGGCAGCCTGGAAAGCCATCTGATGAAAGTCGCTGGATACTACGAGGAGGAATCGGAGAAGGCCATGGCTCGGCTTACCGGAATGCTGACGCCGGCGTTGACGATCGGCGTGGGACTAATCATAGGTCTTGTTGCTGTAACCCTATTCAGTTCTATCTATTCGCTGGTGGGTGCATTACCTCAAACGTAAAGGTAAAAAGGGAGAAAGATGGGTGGCAGGACATGTGGAAGGTTGTTAAGCGGATTTGGTGCGACAGTCTTCATCGGAGTTCAAGGGGTACAACCCTTGTTGAGGTTGTAATCGCCGTTGTTATTCTGGGACTGATAACGTCTTCTGTACCTCCTGTGCTCATTATGTTGAACAACCAGCAGTTTAAGTGGAATGAGCAAACAGTTGCCGAGAGCTTGGTCCGAACCCAGATTGAATATATAAAGGGCTCCCCATATATCTACGGCAATACAACGGTGCCGAACCCTGTTTATGCAACAGTGCCTGTCCCCAGCGACGGCTACCGTATCAATGTCACAGCCCGTCCCATTATTATTACCCCGATTCCTGCGCCAACACCCACGCCGGGTCCCAGCCCGGCTCCCACTCCTATTCATCAATATGTAGATTTCACTCAAGTCGGTGCAAGTGACGTGGGGATACAGGAGATTACGGTTGAGGTTTACCACGTGAACAAGTTAGTGCTTTCGGTCAAGGCCTATAAGGTTGACCGTTGAGGGAAATAGTGAAAGTTTTACTGTCTGAGAAGCAGAGGAAGAAAGGTCAGCTAGGTTTCACCCTGGCTGAGGTGGTGATAGCCATCGCGATCAGCGCCATTCTCCTGGTGGGCAGCGTAGAGCTGGTGGGCCATATGGTTATAGGAAGTGCGCAAAACAGAGCTAAGACGACGTCAATGCTCCAGGTGCAGTATGTGGGCTTCTGGGTCACCGAGGATGTGGTTCAGGCCCGTCCCGACGGGATCAGCCTTGGGGACGCGCAGGGATTTCCACTAACCATAGACTGGACCGCCTGGAACGGCGATGAAAACAAGATCGTGTATTCTGTTGATGGTTCACCCTTGTGGACGCTCACCAGGGAGCAATCGCTCAAGAAAAACGGTGCGAGTGTATTTACAAGCGCTGGGAATGCCACGGTGGGTCAATTCCTTGACCCGGCTGGGACCAGATGTGCATATGGATGGCTGACGGGTGGCAATGCGACTAATGTATTGAAGTTGGATGTGGCTGCCAATGTCGATGGCAAGGTAGCCACCAGGACGTATGAGATTAACCCCAGAAGCAAATGATAGTCGAGCGTAGGGTCGGAGGCGGATATGAGGAATAAGGCGGAATCAAAGAAAAGCCAGTCCGGGCAGATTCTTCTCTACACTACAATTATAGTCATGCTGGCCGCGATTATCCTGGTGCCACTTATGAATTTCACATTCAGCAGTCATCGCTCTGCCAAGATACGACAGGAAAGGACGCTGGAACTCTACGCTTCCGATGCTGGCATAGAGGACGCGCTGTACCAGATAAAGACCGAAAAGAAAGGCACGGCACTGGCGAACCTCGGGTTCGGAAATACTTCCTTATACAATACCGGCACGCCGGCGATGAACGATAGAACTGAGAATGTAACTGTGCAGAAGGTCTGGCTCCCCCAGGATCTTACTGGTAACAACCCGGGAGGGCAGCCTTGGAAGACCGACCAGCCCACCACTGATACGGACAAATCGAGCGACTTGGTGGTGGTAGGGATGCTTCAGACTGTCCAGGCGACAGCCGCAGCCGACGATTTCGACCACAGCTGGCCCGGCGGAAGCTCCGGCGGCAACTGGACAGGCAACTGGACATCTACGGGGAACGTCAGCGCTGCCAGCGGAGGAGTGAGCGGTAGTAATTGTCTCGGGTTTGCAGGTGCTGCCGCCAGTGCTAAGCGCCCGACAAATCTTCCCAGGTATATGGAACCGGAGCTCAAGTTCAGTGCCAAGGCGTCGTCTTTCGGGGGTAACGATACCGCCAGTTGCCAGGTGAGCCCTGATGGGGGTAACTGGACTACCGTGGCGACCTGGGCCGACGGCAATGATACAGGTATTTACAATTCCTTCGATATAGACCTCTCCCAATTTGGCACGGGTGACGAGACGGCCCCGCTCTGGGTACGCTTCGATGCCAACCTGAGCAGCTCTGTCATAGCCTCGCATGATTTTGAGCCTCCTGCTCCTGGCAACAGCACGAGTGGTGGCACGGGCTGGGCCAGCAACTGGGTCAACGCATCAGGGGGAAGTACCCTCACGGCTGGAACTGCCATTCGTAGCGGCAATGATGGTAATGGGCTCCCTATACAAGGCAATTGGTATCTCAGACTTATAGGTTCGAGTTCTTCCTCAAATCGTGGTTATGCACAGCGCAAGCTGAATCTTTCCAACTATTCTACGCCGCATCTTCAGTTCTGGGCGAAGGCGACCTCATTTGAGTCTGGCGATACTGCTCAGTTGCTTACGAGGGTTGGTGATTCAGGCTCTTTTACCACCAGACCGGTATGGCAGCATGGCGGCACCGGAAACTACACAGACGATAATACATATCATTTCTTTGATTTAGACCTCAGTCAGTTCGGTGGCGGCGGGCAAAGCAGTTTTTGGATTGCCTTCCAGTCCAACGGGGCCGATACCGGTGACTACTTTTACGTTGATGATATAAAGATTGTTCAAGGCGCTTCTTTCAAAGCGGATAACGTATGGATTGGCTACCAGGCTAATAGTGTTGACATCGAGATAGCCTATACCGATCCGAATTTTGATCCTACATATCCCGTGACGGGCAACCAGACGGTCAATGACCCGGCATATCTGGGCAGGATTGGGGTATGGATGCCCCCCGGCTGCGAATACATAGGTGTTGTGGGAATAGGAAACCAGACCACAGTTATTAGGGGAAACCAAACACCAGTGCCGGATATACTCCCGGCAACCTATGCCGGGGGCACAATCCTGGAGTGGGATTTCTCCCCGACTGTAAACCTGGCGGTAGCGCCTGGCGGTGGCCAGGTGGTGCCTATTGTCTGGGACTTGACCTTCAGCTACAGTGTGCCGCCAACGCAGGTTGTGGACGGGATGTTCACCTGGATTAAAGCTACTGGAGGCAGTGGGCTGACTTGCCTCTCGTGGGACAAGGGGTACGAGGTTTACAAGGCTGTTTCCAAGGCGCACAGCCAGATACTGGGCACCAATACCCAGGTTGCCGCCTATGCAGGGCAAGGCGAGGTGAACAAGAATGGTGCCGCAAGTTACGGGGACTATGCGGCTACAGGCGCTGCGCTGCTTTACGATTACGATGGAACCCCCCCTAATGGAGATGGAGTCAAGGAGCAGGCCGTAGACCCGAGCAACCCATACAACTGGTACACGAAAAGCGGATTTCTCTACGATGGCAGGTCTGAGATCACGAGCATTCCCAGTGACGCACACGTTACGGCAGCCTGGCTTTACTGGTCTGCATTTATGAACAATAGCGATTGGTCGAACTTCGGCAGAACGCCTGACACAACAGTGAGCTTCATGTACCCTAAACGCTACGGCCCCGAAACCTTTGCAGTGGGTTACCTGAATGGGAATGATACCTATACTACGGCCGCGTGGAGGAGCAGTGGCAATGAGTCTATGGACCTTCTGGCGCATCAGCCGGTCTTAACCCTGTCTCAGAGGAGATACCTGGGGGAGGTCCTGGGGAACGCAACAGCGGGCCACGGTAATGATACCTTTTGGACTGCTCATCCGTCTATCCAATCGCCCGCGCCTATTGTCAAGGTCGGTAATGTGACGAAGTCGCAGAGCGGCAACTATACGATAAACTACGCTACGGGCAATGTTACGATTATCAACGATGCTTTGTCCGGGCAGGTGACCATAGACTACTGGGCGTCGGGCTCGATGACGCTGACCAATGGCACCGACTATGCGATAACTCAGTCTGTTTTGGGGCAGGATATCAGGTATACAGGTTTCACGGTTGGTAACGATACGCTGCAAGGCAATGTGACTATAGACTACTACTACGCCAAGCACTGGCAGACGGTGCAGCACGCAGCTTACGATAAATATGGCACGGTGCTGGATCCTGTGCAGGCTGTGGTCCCCCCGACTGGTACCCAGGTAGGCAATACCTACGCCTGTTTTGACGATGTGACTCAACTGCTGACCGGCAACGGCACGTACACTACTGGCCTCACCGGCGATGGGCAGTACGCTGTGGGCAATGTTACATTTACAACAGGGCTGGAGTCAGGCTACGGCGTAGGTGATTGGAACCAGAAGTGCTTCGCCGGCTGGTCGCTGATTGTGCTCTACGAGAGCCCCACCGGGCAAGCGCACCAGTTCTACCTGTACGACCCCATCCATCTTCGTAATTACGACCCAGTAACAAATCCAGATGCTTGTCCTTTCCAGGTGGCTCTGAACAGTCAAAAAGTATTTAATCTGACTGATTTCTATCCTCCGGAGGGAACGGTAAGCGGGAAACTCACATACTTTGTGGGTGAGGGTGATGCGGGTCTATCAGGAGATTCCGTAGGCTTCAAAGGGGCTTCTCAGGGTAATAGTAGTTATACCTACTTAAGCGGTACAAACAACCTATCAGCAAACAATGTAATGAATAGCGCGTCAACCAACGGCGATATGGGGATAGATATAGATACCTACGATATAACGAGCCAGGTGGGCAATGATACGGCAGCCAACGTAAAACTGAGCACGACGGACGACAGATGGTACCTTACCTATATGATCCTCTCTTTCAAGACCAATGTGGTTCCACCGCCGGACTATTCTTTCAATGTGTCTTCTATTACCTACCAATATCAGCTTGGAGGCAAGTAGGGCCAGCACAAGGGCTTACTATGTCGAAACGGCCGGTTGATGATTTATCCGGTCAAGAGGTGGCGGGGCTGGTTCAGGGCAGGCGGCTGAAGCGCCGTCCAGAACTAAAAGGCCACCCGAAATAGGGAATTTGGGGGATTGAAAATAATGTCGCCAGGCCATGTAATATCTATGTGGACATATCCATATCCCTGAGATTATGAGGTTGGAGGGTAGCAAGAAATGAATATTGACATCAACATTTTGCCGGCGGAACTGCGACCCAAGGCTCTGATAGATACAAAGACGTTCGCGCTGATAGTGGTCATTCTGCTTCTGGGTGTGGGCTGCTTCTACTTTTTCCATGCGAAGAGCAGCAGCCAGGCTGATATCGCTAACATGCAGAGTCAGACGAAAACCATGCAGCAGCAGACTAAGCTTCTCTCAAGTAACAAGGATGCGCTGGCGCTCATCGACTCAATCAACCAGCTCAAGGCAACGAAGCAGAGTTATGATGCTTTCCTGGCCTCGAGGGTGCTGATAGGGAACGCGTTGTACAGGGTGTACTCCCTTGTCCCTGCGTTCGTGAGCATAAGCTCCATTGCTGAGAGGGGGGGCAATACCCTGGTGATAACAGGGAGCGCGCCAAGCTATACCGATGCCTCCGACTACGGGCGTGCCCTGAATAACGCTCCGGGGTTCACCCTTGTGGGGTTGCCGTCGTTTAGCAGCAATGGTACATTCTCGCTTACTGTGAGTGTTGCACCGGGGGGTGGCTAATGACACAGGTAATTGATTTAGTCAAACGCAATGCCAGAGTGGCGGCTCTCGCCGCTGTAATCGTTGTCCTGATAGTCGTAGCCTTCATTTTTTACCTGGGCTCGCAATCGTCTGCGGACCAGCAAGCGAAGCTTGTGACACAGGTGAAGGTCGCCAGGGTGAATTTGAGTCTTGCGCAGGGACAGTATGATGTGGCAAAGCTGCAGGCTGATAAGGCAGCGTTGCCGAGCAGTCCCAGTTTCCAAGCCACGTTTCCCAGTGTTGACTTGAGCGCTTACATAGCGGGGGCAGCGGACAAGTATGGGGTGGCTCTGGTCAGCCTGAACCCCAGTGGGGCGACGGGCACTGAGACGGTCGGCGGGCAGCAATACGTTCGAAATGAAACGGGTGTGCAGGTGTCCGGGGACTATGCATCGATGAACTCTTTCTTGAGCTACCTGGAAGCGGGTCAAGCGAATCAGTTCCCCAGCCTGAGGCTCGAGAATGCGTCTTTCACTCCAACCGGCGGCACGTTTACTGTGGTCATTCTGACACAATCGTGATGGTTAAGGATATAGTCGATTTAGGGAGATGAAGAGGGATTGACAAAAGTGTTGCAGCCGTCTGATGATGTCAGGAGGCTGAAGGGAGGGCGAAAATGAGTCTTTTTAATGGCTATGCAATGGCTTTCTCGGTTGAAGGCCTGTCTCTGAGGATACTCATCTTCTCGGGGAAGAAGATTGTAAGCTGGTATAGCATCCCCCTGAACCCCAATTTCGTAAAAGACGGGCTGGTCACCGCACCTCAGGATGTAGGCAGGGTTATGGCTGAGGTGATACAGGAAAAGGGTGTCCCGCGGAGCGGCGTGCTTGCTGCCTTGCCCAGCACGGGCGCTGCCAGCCAGGTGCTTACTTTGCCCAAGGTAAAGGGAGCCGGGATGGAGGATGTGGTAGTCAGAGAGGTGAAGAGGGTCATGCCGGGCGCTGCAGACGTGGACTACATTTACTGGCAGCCGATGGCCAATGGCGTGACATCGAAGCAGAAGCAGTCGGTCTATGCCCTGGCTGTGCCCAGAAATAACGTCATCAATATGGTGGAGACCTGCCGCAACGCAGGGCTAAAGCTAAAAGGCATGGAGCTCAGGCCTTTCGCCTTAGCCCGAGCCGTAGGCTGTAAGAATGGCATCATTGTGCATGGCGAGGTCGACACCGTCGAGATAGTCATCGTGGATAAGTCCTTCCCAAGCCTGTTCCGCACCATTCCGGTGAAGGATGTTAGTCCCAGCCCGGAGGCGGCCTGGCAGCACCTTATCCGGGAGCTACCTTTCACCATAGATTATTACAACCGCAGCCATCATGATTCCGGCATTACCGCTGAGACCCCTATCTATCTGAGCGGGGGACTTGCTCTCGACCCCGAGATGGCTCCGAGGCTGGCCCAGGCCAGCGGGCGCAATGTGGCCCGCGTTGAACCTCCTCCAGGATGTCCCGAGAATTTTCCACTGGAGCAGTATTCGGTCAACGTGGGGCTGATGCTAAAAGGGAAGTGGTAAACTAAGCAGTCGGGTATAAGCAATTTCGTAGGGGGCATCCGCCAAAGGCGGATGCCCCATTTGGTTCCAGGGCGAACACACTGGTTCGCCCTTACTCAATGAAAGTGGATTCTGAAATCGAGTTGAGAGGGGATAATGTCAGCTATAATAACGGTGGGCTTTGCCCTGCTCGGCCTGGCAGTAGGCAGCTTTCTCAACTTATGTATTGACCGTCTTCCTAAAGACAAGTCGATAGTTAGGCCCGGCTCACATTGCGATAGCTGCAACCAGAGCCTCAAGGCGGTCGACCTGGTGCCCGTGTTCAGCTATATCTGGCTGAGGGGCCACTGCCGGTACTGCGGTGCTCGTATCCCTCTGCGGGTGCCTATTGTGGAATTCGCCACTGCCGCTATCTTTGCCTTCCTGGCATGGCATTATGGCCTCAGTTTGGAGCTTGGCTTCGCCGTCGTCTACGCCGCTATCTTCATCGTCATCTTTGTCATCGACCTGGAGCAGGAGCTGATACTGAATATCGTGGTTTTCCCGGCGATGATACTCGCTTTCGCCTTCTCGTTCTTCTGGGGAGGATTCGAGGAGTTCTGGCCCAAGGTTGGCCCGGGCTTTGTCCTGAGCTCCTTGCTGGGAGGGGCAGTAGGCTTTGTACTGATGCTGTTGCCTTATCTGCTCACGCGGGGTCGCGGCATAGGCTACGGCGATGTGAAACTGGCTGCTTTCATCGGGCTGATGAGCGGCTTCCCTTTGGTGGTAGTGGCGCTGCTGGTGGGCATTATAATCGGCGGTCTGGCAGCTGTGTTTCTGCTGCTATCACGGCTGGTGAAAAGCAGAAAGGCCGCCATCCCCTACGGGCCGTTCCTGGCAATGGGGGCTATGGTGGCGCTTATCTGGGGCGATAGGATTTTCCACTGGTGGTGGTCCATGGGGTCTCAGTGAGCTGAGGCCAGGTTATATTGCTAACATGAAATCTCAACGGACAAGGGGTTGATGAAAAAATGCTGAAGATGCGGAAAAGGAACAAACAGAGCGGTTTCACCTTCATGGAGCTGATGGTCGCTCTGATCATAGTCATCGTCCTGATAGCTGTGGTGATACTGGTGACCCGCGGGTTCTTCAGCAAGGCACGGGAATCAGCTTTGGACGTTGATTTGCACAGCGTTAAGACCGGCGTCGATGCGTATGTACTTCAAGCGAATGAGTGGCCTACCGCGGACGGCAGTTTGCCGGCGACGGGACAGTATGCCCTGATAGATTTCAATGCCCATTTCGACAACGGTGGGAAGACGATGAGCTTCTATCCTCACTTTATCTCCAAGCTGCCCCGACACTCAGATGAAGGGGTTTGGCGCATAGACAGCGCGGCGCTGGTCTCGGTAGATATCGCTTCCGACAAGTACTAAATGGGGGGTGGAATTTGACTGATAGTAATATAGACACCCAGTTGAGGCTATGTTAGCCTGTAATCAGAAAAAGTATGCAAGGAAGGAGGTGAAACATGATGAGTTTCAAAAGAGGAGAGAGGGGCTTTACCCTGGTCGAGCTACTGATCGTGGTTGCAATCCTCGGCGTGTTAGCAGCGGTGGTCATCCCGAACGTAGTGGGGTTGATGGGGAGAGGAGGCAAGCAGGCTTACAATACCGATGCACAGACGATACAGCTTGCGACGTCTACCTTCTTCTCTGATACACATTACGGCTTCGATACTCTTACACCAACCACTGCCAAGTGGGGTGATAGTGGGAACCAAACGTCAGACCATTACTATCCCTGTGCGCTAGCGGCCGTGAGCGCACCGTTCCTGGTGTTAGGTGCTGCTGGGGGAGACGCCAAGAACCCAACCAATTGCCTCATAATGGAAAGTACCAACGGCGTTCCTACGACAGCTGCGGTAACTGCGGATATAACAGCTTCCTCCATCTGGATGGGACTGCTAATTAACGCTCCTGGCTTCAACGCTACGGTCGGCACAACCAATCGTGGCAATGTCTCTGTGTGTGGTAACGATACCGGGCTCTATCTGCAGAACATGCCGAAGTCAGCCAAGGCTACCGATGCCTACAACGGCGCTAATCTTCCCGGCGGCGGCTATGCCTGGGTAGTGGGCCTGAACGGCAGCGTCTTTGGCGCGTACACGCCTGATAGCGGGGGCCACTATTATAACGGCTTCAGCGGCGCATATCCGTGATGCTTGATTTAGCGAGTTAAGCGTTTGAAGTAAGACTTGTTTTGAAGAGAGTCCGCCTCTGGCGGACTCTCTTTGTGTCTACGGGTGTCATTGTCCGCCTTTGGCGGACCTGTGGCGGACAATGACATAGGGAATTCGAGTGAGGCTGTGAGGAGGAAACCCGTACTTTTTGGGGATTGTGCTGAGAAGCATGTTTGGTATCATATATTTTACAGGTATCTCCGGGAGGAAGTCTTACAGTATTACTTGCGTTCGAGGTGAAACATAGAAGAGCTCAGGCGGTCTGAACGCGGCTTCACTCTGATAGAGCTGATAGTTGTGCTGCTCATCCTGGGCATACTGGCGGCGGTGGTTGTGGTCAACGTGGTGGGACTGACCGGGCGCGGCGAGGCGGAGAGCTACGCTATGGATGAGAGGACGATACAGATGTCGGTATCTACTTTCTACGCCGACACGCATGCCTATAGCGCTACAGGCGGCTGGAACGAAGCAGACAATTATACTTCTGTGCATAGCTACCCAACCGGGTCGGGCACCGATTCCACCCTCTACCTGGGCAATCAGACCAACATAGGCAAGTATGCGGTGAACGTGGTGATGGATAGCAGCGATGGCATGCCAGCTACCACGGGCGATATAAAGGCCGCTGCGATCTGGATGGGAATGCTGGTCAACGGGGCGGGCCAATGTGATGTCACCGGTGCGGGCCCAGACGTAGCCCCAGGCGATAACAACTCGCCGCTGGCCGAGGAGCATGGCCCATACCTTAATCCGCTGCCCAAGTCGTGCAGTGGGTACAATTCTTCGAGAGGCTCCGGGACTATCACCTGGATAGTGGGCGCGTATAACAGAATTTACGGTGTTTTCCAGTCTGGAGGTCTGTGGTACGCCGGATTCGGCGGCAGGTATCCGTGAGCATTAAGCCGGTAGCATTATCGTAAGGGCGCCCGCCTCTGGCCGGACGCCCTCAATCATAATTAGGGCAGACACGCTGGTCTGCCCCTTGCCCGCGGCCTGGAGCGGGTGCTCCAGGCTACCCATTTAATTATGGTAGTCCCTACAACGATGGGATAAGAGTAGAGAAAAATGTCTATAGACGGCACAGAAACCCGATGCTATACTCGGCTTGGATAGTGGTGAAGGGGGAGGAAGAGTGATTTTACTTGACAAAACGTTAAAAAAGGTGTAGAAAGAAGCACAAAACTTGACAAAATAGGAGAAAAGTACTATAGACACGCTGCACATCTTATGATAATTTCAGTGCTGAGGCTAATATGCCAGGTTTAGATGCAGGGGGTACAAAAGTGGACAGAATCACGGTTTTCGTGGTAGACAGGCAGGCGCTCTATCGCCATGGGATTCGGCAAGGGC
>Ga0209777_10007783_pt1 | contig 11826 bp, 13 predicted proteins | sample FrelakmetHBP12HB_FD_187147 | JGI IMG/M metagenome (GOLD analysis project Ga0209777, IMG submission 187147) | Freshwater lake sediment microbial communities from the University of Notre Dame, USA, for methane emissions studies -HBP12 HB (SPAdes)... | ecosystem: Environmental > Aquatic >... | reverse complement strand
ATAGTTTTTTAATTTTTATCTTATGGTAGATTCTGTTATCGCTGCTGCTTCTGTTATTGCTGCTGCTATCGCTGTTGGTTTTGCTGGTATTGGACCAGGGATTGGTCAAGGAAATGCTGCTGGTCAAGCCGTTGAAGGGATTGCTCGTCAACCTGAAGCTGAAGGTAAAATCAGAGGAACTCTTTTATTATCTTTAGCCTTCATGGAATCTTTAACAATTTATGGTCTTGTAGTAGCTCTCTCTTTACTTTTCGCAAATCCTTTTGTGGGATAAAAAAATTAGATTTATTATTAATTTTTCCATAAATTAATAATAAATTAGTTTTCATTTATTCATGGAAAAATTAAACAATTTTATGACATTTTCAAGAACTTTTTTGCTTACTGCTAGTGGTCTCTTTGATTTCGACTTAACTTTTGTCGCAGAAACACTCTTATTTATTATTCTTGCCCTTGTTGTTACTTTTGTTTTTCTTAATCCTATTGCAGCTCAGTTAGACGATCGTGCAGAGTTTATTGAAATGAATCTGCGAAAATCAACAATTTTGTTAACGTTTGGATACGAAAAATTATCTGAGTGTGTAGGCTTATTAACGTCGGAAGTTACAGAAATGAACCGACAAATAAAACTAACAAAAATTAATACTAATTCACATTTTGAAGAGGAAGTATTAGTTATTCAAAAGAAAAATTCTTTGCTTTTAAGCAAATTAAAAGGGGACCTTTCTATTAAGTCCGCCTATTTATTCAAAAAGATAAGAAATGAAGTTATTTCTCTTACTAGCGTATTTTTCACGAAGAAATTTCAATCCTAATATTTTTCAATATTTAAGTAAAAATTATTTATCACGATTATGACATGGAACTCTTTTTCGTTTTTTTTAAATAGTGAAGAAACAGAAGCTTTTCTACAACTGAATCCTAATATATTAGAAACGAACCTTGTAAATATCTTAATTTTAATTGGTCTTTTACTTTATGGAAATAAAGTTTCATTTAGCGTAAGTCTAGAGAATCGACAAAAAGAAATTATTCAAACCATAGAAAACGCTCAAAAAGATGTGTTAAACGCATCAAATTACTACTATCTAGCTGAAAAAGGATTTGCACAAAGTGTATTTTGGTTGCAATGTTGGAAAACCTTATATCAAAAAGATAAGGTTGATCTTGTAAATAATAAGTACACATTAGTCAAAACGGGGTTATTAGATACTTTTTCTACAACAGAAAATTTAATTAAGAACTTTGAAAATAAAGCTTTTATTACTTTACAACAGTATATGATTTTTGTTACAGCCAGTCGACTTTTACGAAAATTTTTATTTTTATCAGAAGCTGAACAATCAAAACTTATTGAAGTCACAATTTCAAAACTTGGGGGGTCGAAAAAGTGAAATACACAAAATTAATTACCACGTATTCAAAATCTTTATTTCAAAATACTTATAACTCATCTTCTGTAGAACCTTCAACAGACTCCTTTGATGTCGCAAAAATGACATCTCCAGAACAGATGTCCCTTCAAGCAAATATTTATATTTTAGGAGAAGAATTATTATTACTTCGTTCAACCTTGCTTTCTTCTATGAAATTAAAGGAATTCTTCCAGAATCCTACTTATGCAGAAAAGCAAAAATTAGAAATTCTTTTGACTATCTATCCTGGATTAACTGTTACAATGAAATCTTTTTTAAAGGTTTTAGCAGAAAGAAGCCATTTATCATTACTTCCAAATATTTGTGAAGAATATACTCTTATTCTTTTAAAATTTAAAAAATCAACAAAAGTTAGATTAGTTATTGCAAGTATTTTACAAGAAAGATATGGAATGTTACTTTTAAATACCTTAAAAACTTTAACTGCTTCTAAACAAGTCATTCTTTCTATTTCCTACAACCCTAAATTATTAGGCGGATTAATTTTAGAATATAATTCAACTTTGATTGATGCAAGTGTGTTAAACGAATTTAGTCTTTTCTTCACGGAAGGTTAAATGGATTCTCTTGATGGACTTTCTTTAAAGTTATTTCATCCTTTTTTATCTTATTTATTCAAGAAGAATCAAGAATTATTCCTAAAAATTAATATATTCAAAAAAAATTAACCTAGTCAAGAGATAAAATCTATGAAAAATGTAAGCCAATTAACTAATTTTGTAGAAAATAAGTTAAATGAATATACTGAAACTACAACACGAACAGCTGACGTTGGCGTTGTTTTAACAGTTGGCGATGGTATTGCTCGTATTTATGGTCTAGAAAACGTAGCTTCTGGGGAACTTTTAGAATTTGAAGATCAAACCATTGGGATTGCTCTAAATCTAGAAGCTACTAACGTTGGTGCTGTTTTAATGGGAGCTGGACGTGATATTCAACAAGGTAGTAAAGTTCGAGCTACAGGGAAAATTGCTCAAATTCCCGTAGGAGAAGATTTATTAGGTCGTGTAGTCAATTCTTTGGTAAATCCAATTGATGGGTTTGGGATTATTGCGAGTACAGAAACGCGTTTAATGGAATCTCCAGCGCCTGGAATTATTGCTCGTCAATCTGTTTGTGAACCTTTACAAACAGGAATCGTTTCTATTGATGCCATGATTCCTATTGGAAGAGGACAACGTGAATTAATTATTGGGGACCGACAAACGGGAAAAACGTCTATTGCCTTAGATACTATCATTAACCAAAAGACAGAAAATGTAGTTTGTGTTTATGTTGCAATTGGACAAAAAGCTTCAACTGTTGCTCAAGCAGTAGATACGTTAAGAGACAGTGATGCCTTAAAATATACAGTCATTGTTGCAGCCAATGCCTCGGATCCAGCAACACTACAATATTTAGCCCCCTATACAGGCGCAAGTATTGCAGAATATTTCATGTATAAAGGAAGAAGTACTTTAATCATTTATGATGATTTAACAAAACAGGCACAAGCTTATCGTCAAATGTCATTATTACTTCGTCGTCCACCAGGTCGCGAAGCATTTCCTGGTGATGTATTTTACTTACACTCACGTTTACTAGAGCGTGCTGCAAAACTAAGTGAAAGTTTGGGTGGTGGTAGTATGACAGCTCTTCCTATTATCGAAACCGAAGCTGGAGATGTTTCTGCTTATATTCCAACAAATGTTATCTCTATTACTGATGGACAAATTTTCTTATCAAAAGATCTTTTTAATTCAGGTATTAAGCCAGCTATTGACGTTGGAATTTCAGTTTCTCGCGTTGGATCAGCTGCCCAAATTAAGGCAATGAAACAAGTAGCAGGAAAATTAAAGCTAGAATTAGCTCAGTTTGCGGAACTTGAAGCTTTTTCTCAATTTGCTTCCGATTTAGATAAAGCCACTTTACAACAACTAGCTCGTGGACAAAGATTACGTGAGTTACTAAAGCAACCTCAAAGTTCTCCAAAGTCGGTAGAAGAACAAGTAGCGTTAATTTATGCAGGAACAAATGGATTTTTAGATGAGTTACCTGTTATTCTTATCAAACCTTTTGTGTCTAGTTTACAAGAATACTTAACTGTCACTAATAAAGAATATTTCAACTTAGTAAAAGCTAGTAAAAAGCTGGCTCCCGATGCTGAAGCATTACTAAAAGAAGCAATACTAAGAACTATACGCGAAGTTAAAGCAGCGTAAAACAAAGTCAAAGATCATTTTTTTAATTCAACTTTTCTAAGGATTTATAAGTCCTTAGAAAAAAAATCTAAGGATTTACTTTCTTTAATTAGAAGAATTACAAGTCTTAATAAAGGATTCGTACCCCTCTTTTTCTAGATAATCAATAAGCTCCAAATTACCTGTTTTAACTATTTTACCCTCTATCATTATATGAACATGTGTTGGCTTTAGATAAGTCAAAATCTTTGGGTAATGAGTAATAACAATAAGAGAAGAGTCTTTCCCTAAATTGTTTATAATCCCATCGCAAATAATCTTAATAGCATCAATATCTAAACCAGAATCAATTTCGTCTAAAATAATTAACTTTGGATCTAGCAATAGCATCTGTAAAATTTCGTTACGCTTCTTTTCTCCTCCTGAAAATCCTTCATTTAAATTTCTATTTAAGAATTCAGGCTTTATTTTTAATTTTTGAATGGTTCTTTGAGTTAATTCCATGAATTGTAAAGGATCGAGTTCAGTTTCCTTCTGATATTTCCTTTTCTCGTTGTATGCAATTCGTAAGAAATCATAATTTGTAACTCCAGAAATTTCAATCGGATATTGAAAAGCAAGAAATATTCCTTCATGCGATCTAACTTCTGGAGACATTTCTAAAAGATTTTTATTACAAAAAACTAAGCTTCCTTTATCTACTGAATAAGAAGGGTGTCCGGCTAGAATTTTTGAAAGTGTACTTTTTCCAGAGCCATTTGGCCCCATGATAACATGAATTTCATTCTTTTTTATCTTTAAAGTAAAGTTTTTAATAATTTGTTTATTTTCAATTGACGCGTCTATATTTTGTAAATCTAAAAGGACTTCATTCATTTTTAACCTACTGTTCCTTCTAATTTTAACGATAATAATTTGTCTGCTTCACTGGCAAATTCCATTGGAAGCATAGTAAAAACATCTTTGCAAAAGCCGCTAATCAACAAACTTATTGACTGCTCAACATTAATTCCACGTTGCATTAAGTAGAAGAGTTGTTCTTCACTAATTTTTGAAATTTTTGCTTCGTGTTCGACAATAGAACTAGAATTCCAAATATCTAAGTAGGGATAAGTACAAGCAAGAGACGACGATCCAACTAAAAAAGAATCACATTGAGAAAAGTTTCTTGAAGAAGAAGCATTGGAAGCAATTTTTACTAATCCACGATAAGAGTTTTTAGAAAAACCACAAGAGATTCCTTTTGAAATAATTTTACTTTTTGTTGCTTCTCCAAGATGAATCATTTTTGTTCCTGTGTCTGCTTGTTGGTAATGGTTGGTCAAAGCAACTGAATAAAATTCTCCTGTTGCTTTCTTCCCAAGAAGCACACAGCTTGGATATTTCCAAGTGATAGAAGATCCTGTTTCAACTTGAGTCCACGAGATGTTTGCTTCTTTTCCAATGCATAACCCACGTTTTGTCACAAAGTTATAAATCCCTCCTATTCCTTTCTCGTCTCCACTATACCAATTTTGAACTGTTGAGTATTTAATTTTTGCATTTTCGAAAGCAATTAATTCTACAATAGCTGCATGTAACTGGTTCTCGCTAAATTGAGGAGCTGTACACCCTTCTAAATAGTTGACAGAACTGTTTTTTTCAGCAATAATCAAGGTGCGTTCAAATTGTCCAGAATCTTTATCATTAATCCGAAAATAAGTAGAAAGTTCTAAGGGACAAATCACGTGCTGAGGGATATAACAAAAAGAACCATCGCTAAAAACAGCAGAGTTTAAAGAAGCAAAAAAGTTGTCTCCCGAAGAAATTACAGTTCCTAAGAATTTTTCTACCAAATTGGGATAGAACTTTACTGCATCAGAAATAGAACAAAAAATGACTCCTGATTTGGCTAATTTTTCTTTATAAGTTGTCGCAATTGATACGCTATCAAAAACAGCATCTACAGCAACATTCGAAAGCTTTTTCTGTTCATCCAAAGAAATTCCTAACTTTTCAAAAGTTTTTAAAATTTCAGGATCAACATCTTGGAGTGAATCGAGTCTCTTTTTTTGTTTAGGAATTGAATAGTATGTAATTAGAGCATAATCTATAGGTTTGATTGTAAGATTGGCCCAATCTGGAAGGTTCATTTGTAACCATTTTTTATATGCTTTTAATCGAAAATGTCTCAAAAACTCTGGCTCCTCTTTTTTTGCTGAAATAAGCTCAATAATGTCCTCATTAATACCACATGGAAAGGTTTCTTTTTCAATGTTTGTTTCAAAGCCGTATTTATAAGGTTGATTGATAACTTGTTTAATCTCAAAACTTGTTTGGTTTTTTGTTTCGTTCATAAAAAATTAGTTGTTTACTTTGATGATATAGATTATAATTAGAAGGTATAAAACTTTTCAAAAAAGTCAAAATAAAAGGATAAATGGCGAAACTGGTAAACGCATCACACTCAAAATGTGACGACAAATGTTTTATGGGTTCGAGTCCCATTTTATCCAATTTTTTATTTTAACTTTGCCTTTGCCCTGTTTTTCTATTTTCTTTATTTTCTACTAAAATTTTTTACTTATTCTTTTCTTTAAAAGAAAAAGTTCTTATAATAGTAGAATGTGGGATGTATCAATAAACTTTAGCTAACGATTTATATTTCTTAATTTTATGAAAAATTTAGTAAAAACTATTTGTTATAGTATTCTTAGTCTTGTAACTGTGTTTATTTTTAGTTCTTCTTCTTGGGCCATAGAAATGGATGACGCAGTACGTACGATTCCCTTAAACCCTTCAAAAACAGTCACTTTGAGTTTAGAACAAGTAAAACGAGGCAAACGTCTTTTTCTTAGCACGTGTAGTGGTTGCCATACTGGTGGAATTACAAAAACAAATCCTAACGTTGGTCTTGATACAGAAGCATTAAGTTTAGCCACTCCTACAAGAAATACGGTAGAAGGACTTGTGGATTATATGAAAAACCCAACAACTTTTGATGGGCTTGAATCTATTGCAGAACTTCATCCTAGTATTCGTAGTGCTGACATTTTTCCAAAAATGCGTAGTTTAACTGAAGATGATTTATTTGCTATCGCAGGTCATATTTTGACACAACCTAAGATCGTCGCTGAAAAATGGGGTGGTGGAAAGATCTATTATTAAGTTAGTTTAGAAATCTATTTTTTTTCATAGAAAAACTCTTTTTTAAAAGTCAATTTTTTTTTCTCTTGTGACTCAAGTTTAAAGGGAGTTTATCTATGAAGTTTTTAATAATTACCAAAAAGGAGGGAGGTAAGAATAAAAATTATGGAACATTTACCACCTTATCTTGAATTTCTGGAAGGTTTAACTTTATCCCACGTCATGTCTTATATGACACGTCAGTTGTCCATTTTTCTGCTGAATCTAATCTCTTATGCTTACATTTTGGTGAAGTTTTATAAAGTCATATGCTACTCTAAAATGACATTTGAATGGTTGCCAATGATCAATCCTTATCTTTGGCCTTTTTCTGTGTTTCATGTATTAACAGCCCCTTATTTTAGATTTTGGGCTAAAATTTTACCTAATATTAAATTTGATAAATCTTCGGTTGAAATTTCAGGAGTTATTGCCTTGGAATCTTTAAATTCGTTAACGTATATTTTCATTCAATTAACAACTCTTTTAATTGAGTATTTAGATAGAACAAACACGGAGGTAGTAAAAGAAGTATTAGAAGACCTATTAGACATTTTATAAGTCTAATAAGTCTAATATACTTAAAGGTCTGTTAAAAACTTTTCATTTTTTTTTTTATGGCGTATACTCATTTCTGTAATAATTAAAAAGAAAAATTATGTTAAAAATTAGACTAAAAAGAACCGGTCGTAAAAACAAGCCTTTTTATAGAATTGTTTTAATGGAAAATTTGTCGAAGCGAGATGGAAATAGTATTGCCGAAGTTGGTTACTATGATCCATTAAAAAAAGTCATTAATTTTGACAAAATAACATTATACAAATATGTTAATTGTGGTGCTTATCCTACAGATACAGTTCGTCATCTTATTTATAAAATGTTAGCGGAAGGAGTGGAGAAGTAACTTCTTTATGTTATTAGGAAGGTAGTATTAAGTGGCAGTAAAGCCCTTATCTTGGGGTTTCTGTCACTCTTCTTGGATGTAATACTCATGCTTTTTTATTGAGAATTAACTTTAGATTTTAGTGTAAATAGAATGCTTATTTAAAATAATCTCTTATAGAAGAAAAGCAACTACTAAAAGATTTAAGGTTAGGTTGAATGGAGCATAAGTTAATATTTTAATCGGTGGACGATTGAAGTACAGACAATCTTTACAAGAACAAGAAAAAACTATTAATAATGCTAACGTCATTTTTGTTTATACTTGCTAATAAAAGTTATCTTATTGTTAACAATAAATAAATAAATTAGCGAAGGAAAGTTTTTTTTAGGGCAAAAAATAAATCTTAGATTTTGCTTTGTTAAATCAAGTTTAATTTAACAAAGCTTAAAAAAAATTAATAGTTAATCACTTGTTATAATTGTTGATACAATTGTGACTGAATTCCATAGGATTGTTCGAACAGATTTAGCCGAATCAATTAAACAATAATTAATTGCATGAACTACTTTTTTTACATTTAACTCATAAGCATAAGGATATCCTACTACTGATAAGTAATGAAAGATGTGAGGGAATGGAGTGTTCGTATTTTCAAAAAGTTCTTCAACAGGTCGAGCTAGAGCTTCTGTCAAAATTTGACTTGAAAAAATTTCTTCTCCTATTAAATTTAAATAAGACCAGTTTGCAAGTTCGCCTTGCAAATATAAATAAAAGGACCCTCCTCCTGGCAAAAATCCTTCTTCTAAAGAAGATCTTATCGTACTAATTGCATTTTCGACTTTTTGTCTTTGTTCTTCAATTTGATACTTATTTGAAAGTCCAATTTTTATTTTTGCAATATGTCCAGAAAGTCGTGCAATTCTCGTTTTAAAAATGCTTTTTTCATATTCTGTTTCACTTATTAATAATTCTCTGTTTAATTCATTGATGCGTCTTTTTGAAATTAACTTTGCAAATTTTGAAATAAGAAAAGTGCTTTTTTCTTTTTTTATAATTACTTTTTCTGCTTGGCCTAAATCATCTATAGTTAAAGTAAGATTTGAATCTTTTAAATTTGAAACGAAATAATTTGAATGTGTTAATGTAGATAAATCTTCTAGAATACCGGTTTTTATAAATTTAATCGATGTGTACTTAATAACAACAACTTTTAATTTTTTTTGAATATTATTTAAAACGAGCGTTGAAATAATATCTTTACTAATTTCTTCTGCAATAATAACTAAAGGTCGATTATTTGCTTTGACATAGTCAATAATTTCTCTAATCTGATTTAAAGAAGTAATTGGATTATGTGTGATTAAGATATAAGGATTTTCATAAACGACTTCAAAACTTTTTAAATCAGTTACAAAATAAGAAGAAGCAAATCCTTTATCTAATTCGATACCTTGAACAAGTTCAATTTCATTATTGGGAGAAAGGTTTTCTTCCACTAAAATTATCCCATCTCGGCCTATTTGAGATACACAATTTTTTAAAAGTAAAAATAAACTTGTATTAACTTTTTTACCTAAAGCTGTTCGTAAGATTCCAATTAATTGGCTTACATTTGAAATAGGTGAAGAAGTCTCTACAACTTTATCAACTACAAAATAAGAAAGACGTTTTAAGCCATTACTAATAAAAATTGGATTGTAACCGTTAATTAAAAATCTTAATGAACTTTTTAAAAGTTGACAGGCTAATAAGATAGTTGTAGTTGAACCATCTCCAGAAACAATAAATGTTTTATTAGAAGCTTGTTCTAAAAGTTTTAAGATAACATTTCCAGAACTACTTGCAAATTCTAAGGATTTCATAAGCAAAGAACCACTAGTAATAAAAGTTAAGTTGCCTCTTTTATCAGCCAGAATTCCATTTTTCCCTGTTGGGCCTAAGGTGATTTTAACAGATCTATCAATATCTGATATTGTTTTCAAATTTAAAGGAAATTTTTCGAACAAAGAAAATTTTTTTTTCATAAGTAGCAAATTAATAAATAAAACGAACTAAAGTCTCTTTTAAAGAAATTAGTGAAGAAAGATGGTCATTCTACGACTTTCTTAGACAGAGAAAAGAAAATTTTGTAAGATGAAATTATACGTGTATGATCATTGTATACAGGGCATGTAGCTCAGAGGCTAGAGCACGTGGCTACGAACTACGGTGTCGAAGGTTCGACTCCTTCCTTGCCCACTTTAAGCATTTGCAAGTTTAATGAGTAGGTTTTAGACAGCTGAAAGTTAAAGAACTTAAGATTAGAGAGTTAGAAAAGGATATCAAAGTCAAGGAATGAATTTTTCTTTTTTCACACTGTGTTTATATAAATAATTTATGCTGAAATGGGGCGTAGCCAAGTGGTAAGGCAATGGACTTTGACTCCGTCATTCGTAGGTTCAAGTCCTACCGCCCCAGTTTTAAAAAACTCTTTTCCTTTCTTTTTCTTTGATGTCAGTTTCAAAGCTTTACTTAAGAAATCAAATCATTTAGGAACAGACTTGATTGTTTTTAGACTTTCTGCTTAAGAATTAAAGATCATAGACTCTGCCTTGAAGATTCTTTATTAAAAAAAAATTAACTTCTTATTAGTATAAAGGTAACAAAAATAAAGAGTGATGCAAAACCTAGAAATAAAAGAGTCAAATCTGAGGATAAAACCTCAAATACAATTTCTTTCTGGAGTTGAGGAAATTACCGTTCCACGTCGCGTAAAATTAACGAGGTCAGAAAATGGGGAAACAGGGACTGCTACTTTTCTTTTTTTTGAGCCTACAGTCTTCTCTATTTTCCTAAATGTTACTTCTTCAAGTATAATCCTTATCAAAGGAATGGATCTAATTTGGGATAAAAAAAAAATTATAAGCAAAGATATAAAGATTTACTTCAAAGAAGGAAGACCCGTTGTTATACGGGCTATTTTTATCTTTCAAAATTCGAACGATTGGTTTAAATTTTTCAATTTTATGAGCTGCTACTCAAAAGAAACAGGATTGTCCTTTACTGAATTTAAATAAGACCATAACATTTTTTTTTGAATGTTAGAAATTCTGACCCTTTTAAGTTTTTCTGTTCTTTTTATAAAGTTTAAAAACTTCTATTTTAAGAGCCAAAAAAGATATTTAAAGAAAGATAAATTACCACTCATTATTGTTGTCTTTTGTAAATATTACAAAAACAAAATTATCTCCTAGTTATAACTAAAATTAAATTAAAAAATTTATGACATTTCATACTCAAATAGAAAATTTTAATACTTTCTTTTCTTCAGATAATCATCTTGAACATCATTTTAACGGTTTCTTTGAAAATAGTTTTGATGACGATGACGAAGCTGATAATATGGATTACGATGATGAAGATAAGGGACCTGCATTAGAAATTTATGGAACTGATTTAACTTTGTTAGCTCGTCAGGGTCAATTAGAAGAATGTTTTGGAAGAGAAAAAGAGCTCCTAGAACTGATGGAGATTTTGGTTAGACGTCAAAAAAATAATCCTGTTTTAGTTGGAGATGCTGGAGTAGGTAAAACAGCTATCATTGAATTATTTGCTACAAAAATTGTCAATAATCTAGTTCCTTTTGTTCTAGAGGGTAGAACTATCGTTAGTTTAGATTTAGCTAGAATTGTTGCAGGTTCACGTTATCGAGGAGAGTTTGAATTACGTTTCCAACGAGTTTTAGACGAGGTATTAGCACAACCAAATATCATTATTTTTATTGATGAAATTCATAATATTGGCGGAACAGGATCTGCCGAAGGATCTTTAGACGCAGCAAATATTTTAAAGCCTGTTTTGTCACGAAGTGGTTTTCAATGTATTGGAGCAACAACAACAAAAGAGTATCAAAGAATTGAGAAAGACCCTGCTTTAAATAGACGTTTTCAACCTATTAAAGTAAAAGAGCCTTCGATTGAAGAAACTGTTCACATTCTTTATGGTTTACGTCCGAGTTTAGAAGCGTTTCATAATGTCGAAATTATGCCTGGAGCTATACGCTTAGCTGTTAATTTATCGGCAAGATATATTTACGATAGATTTTTGCCTGATAAGGCAATTGATTTAGTAGATCGTGCTGCAGCAAAAGAGGTTATTCGATTAACAAATGTGACTGAAG
>Ga0209777_10007782_pt1 | contig 11827 bp, 9 predicted proteins | sample FrelakmetHBP12HB_FD_187147 | JGI IMG/M metagenome (GOLD analysis project Ga0209777, IMG submission 187147) | Freshwater lake sediment microbial communities from the University of Notre Dame, USA, for methane emissions studies -HBP12 HB (SPAdes)... | ecosystem: Environmental > Aquatic >... | reverse complement strand
AATCTTCCTTTACAGAAAAAATTCACAGTAAAAAACCGTATACCGGTGGTCATGAGCGGACCTATGTGACGAAAAACGGTGAGCCCCGTGTTTTTGTGATTAATGATTTTCTCTCCTTTGATGAATTAGGTGTTGTTGTTTCTGTTCATACCACGATGGAGGATATCACCGAGCGGAAAAAAGCAGAAGAGGAACTGCGAAAGGCTCATTACTGGCTAGAGAAACGTGTGGAAGAAAGAACCATGGAGTTGTTGAAATCCAACGTGTTGTTAAAAAAGAAGATCAATGAGCATAAACGAACCGTCGGGGAGCTTCATATCGCGTTAGAACGATTGCAGAAGTCTCAAAATAGGATAGAGCAGCAGAACATCAGGTTGAAAAAACTTGACAAGATCAAATCCAATTTCCTGAACATCACGTCTCATGAGCTTCGTACACCAATCGCGGCGATCAAAGGATACGTCGAAATGCTATTGATGCAAACCCTTGGTCCGATTAATGAAGAGCAGACACGAGGCATAGATGTTGCGTTACGAAATGCGAATCGTCTTGATCATCTGATACAAGATATCCTTGATGTTTCCCGGCTTGAGTCGGGGACAATGAAGTTCATTCCTGAAAAAACCATTGTCGATAAGATGATTGAGGATGCAACAGAAACCATGCATTCATCCGCACAGGATAAACAGATAAAAATCATTACAGAAGTTGAGCAAGAGATGCCAGAGCTTATGGTTGATCAGGAACGCATTAAACAAGTGCTCATCAATCTGTTGAATAACGCTATCAAGTTCTCCCCTGAGAATACTCAAATTACGATACGGGCAAAAAAAGAATACGATGATGTGTTGTTTGAAGTAGAAGATTTCGGACGGGGGATACCAAAAAACAAGCAGAAGAAGATCTTTGAAATCTTCTATCAAGTGGATTCTGGGATGGATAGAAAATTCGGCGGCGTCGGCCTTGGGCTCGCGATCTCCCGAGGAATCGTTCTCTCTCATGGCGGGACGATCTGGGTTGAAAGCGAGGCAAACAAGGGAAGCACCTTCCGATTCACCCTCCCGATTAAACCAATACAGGACATGGAAGGAAAATTCAAGGAAGTTGACATCTTTCGATTATAATACAACCAGTAACGAAAGAGAATGAGAAGGAATCATGAAGAAAATAATGGTCGTTGATGACGAACAGGACCTCAGGGAAATGATTCATCTTATCATGCAGAAAGAAGGGTTTGAAGCCGAGATGGCGGAGGATGGAAAAGATTTTCTTGAAAAAATTGAGAAATTTCATCCTGATCTCGTTACCCTTGATGTGATGATGCCTGGGTTAACAACAAATCTTATCCTTGAAAAATTACACAAGAAAAAAATCAACTCTAAGATCGTGTTACTCACAGTTGTTCGTTTTACTGAAAAAGAAAAACAACATCTCTTTGAAAATGGTTTTGTTGTGGATTATCTGACCAAACCATTCGAGGTAAAAGAGTTAATCCGCACCGTCCATAAACATTTGGATAAAAATTGACGCTTATTGTAACGCCATTACCTTATTTTTTCTGTAAAATTTCTCAGTATCCGAATGAATACTATCAGATTTATAAAGAAGAAGTATTATGAGGAGTTCATGGAAAAGAAACAGATTAAAAAAATCGTTCGAGAGGGATACGCGGAAATCGCGAAAAAAAACAAAGCAGGTTGTTCACCGGTGAGTTCCTGCTGCGGCGGCTCCCAGGTTGACCAGATCAGTAAAGAGGTCGGGTACACCGATAAAGAATTACAGGCAGTCCCTGAAGGAGCGAACCTTGGTTTGGGGTGTGGAAACCCGACTGCAGTTGCGTCTCTAAAAAAAGGGGAAGTTGTCCTCGACTTGGGTTCAGGAGCAGGGTTTGATTGCTTTCTTGCTGCACAGAAAGTCGGGAAAAAAGGAAAGATCATCGGGGTCGATATGACTCCTGAAATGCTGGATAAAGCCAGAGAAAACGCAGAAAAAGGAAAGCACGCAAATGTTGAGTTTCGTCTTGGGGAAATAGAGCACCTGCCGGTCGCTGATCATTCAGTTGATGTCATTATTTCCAATTGTGTCATTAATCTTTCACCAGAAAAAACACAGGTGTTCCATGAGATGTTCCGGGTGCTTAAACCTGGTGGACGTTTCATGGTCTCTGACATCGTCTTACTCAAGGAACTTCCCGAGGCCATTAAAAACTCTATCGCTGGGTACGTCGGGTGTATCTCCGGGGCGATCCTCAAAGAGCAGTATGTACGCATCATAAAACAAGCGGGGTTTCAAAAAATTAAAATAATCGATGAGACATCGCTTCCCGTTGAATTTCTGATCGATGACTCAGAAGCAAAGGCAATTATTAAGAAAACTAAGATGAGCCAAGAAAAACTAAAAGAAATAGGAACACGAGTTGTCAGTATTAAAGTCGAGGGAAAAAAACAATAAAACCTTTTGTTCGTGTGAGAAAAAACAAACTGTTTTAATAGTCAACGCGGTTATTGTGACGAATGGCACCGCGTGATCTTTTACAGAAGAAATTTCGGATCTTCATCTGGCTGTCTTCCTTTGTGTTACTGATGGAAGTCGCTGGTGGGATTGTTACCAATAGTTTAGCATTACTCAGTGACGCTGGTCACGTGCTCATCGACCTTCTTGCATTGCTTCTCGCGTATTTTGCGATGCGGCTCTCAAAAAGAGAGTCAACCAAGACGTTTACCTTTGGGTATTATCGTGCTGAAATCCTTGCTGCAGTGACCAACGGAGTTGTCCTTATTCTTCTCACGCTTTACATCTTTTATCAATCGTACCTTCGGTTCTTGTCTCCTCAGAAAATTAACGGACCTGAGATGTTTGTCATTGCACTGATAGGACTTGCTGCGAATTTATATGTCGTCATAAAAATGCAGAATGATGAAAAAGACAATTTGAATGTCCGCGGCGCGTATCTTCATGTGTTAAGCGACACTGTTTCATCTGTAGGTGTTGTGGTAGCAGGTATCTTGATTATTGTTACGGGTAATTACATCTTCGATCCTATTGTGAGTGCATTGATTGGGGTGTTTATCTTTATTAGTTGTTTGAGATTAATCAAAGAATCAACTCACATCCTTATGGAGGCTGTCCCAGAGCATATTGATTTACAACAAGTCTCTCAAGATATCCAAAAGATACCCTGTGTAAAAGAAGTCCATAATCTCCACATCTGGAGTATCTCGTCAGATGTGTATGCGTTGAACGCCCATATTTTGATTGATGCGAAGGATACGACTTCGTTGAACCAGATCGTTGCTCAGATTAATGAGATGCTGAAAACAAAATATCAGATCACTCATAGTGTGATACAATCGGAATGTGATCGATGCATCGAGGATCAAAATAAGCATAAGCAGTAATTACTCTTTTCTAAAATATGAATTATTTTGACTTTAAATCATATATTGTAAAATCATCACCTTACTGGGGGAAAAAAGATAAACAATATTAAAAATGTTGATGCTTGTCTTTAAAGACTACCACGATGTAGGGTGGAAGACGCAGGTTTCTCCCGGCATCTGTTGAAATTGCTTTCTGGAAGATCTCCAAGGAAACAGGAAAATTCTTCTTTTTACCAGTTGGAAATCCTAAGGGAACATAGGGGTCATTCACATACATGTTTTTTATATCTACCCCGGTGACAACCACCCAATGAAACACATTCTCACCAAGAATAGGTTTGAGATTCACAAACACAATGAGTGGAATTTTCCTCTGTAGTGAGTGTTGAATCACCTCAAGAATCGGTTGATCAGAGTAGATAGGTATCTTCGCAGCATATGCCTTACGGGATACAATGTTTTCGATGAGTCCAGCCACTCGAGGATAGCTTGAGTAATATGCTGAGAAATGTGATTTTTGGTAAATCGCTGTATTGAAACCCCGTTTCTTTGCTGCTGTTGCTAACCCAAATTGAAAGGTGCCTCCAAACAAGAAAAACGAAAAACTCTCCAACCAGAGTTGAAACTCAATGTGTCTAGAAAACTCAAACGTTGGTTCCCAGTATTTCATCACCATCATCAGACACGCGGGGCCACAAGTTGCTGTACGAGTCTGGCGGAAATACGGGACATCCAAGAGAGGACCAGCAGTATTTAGATCATCCATCGTCTCTGATATCGTCTGTGTTTTAAAAAACTAGATGATGGAGGTGAGCACCAGAATCAGAACGACACCAACGACGGTTGTACACACGGTTTTCCAATTCGGGTTTTTGTAGGTCTCCGGAAGCAGGTTGACTGCACCGATATAGATGAACTCACCAGCAAACGCGGCAAGGATCAACGAGAGAATCAATGGGCTTATCCCGATAAAGGAAGTCACCGCTATACCGAGGATTGGTGCGACTGCATCCATGAGCAGAAATATTCTTGCGTTTTTCACATGCTGCTTGTTCTTTAACATTAATGTAACGGTATTAATCCCGTCGGTGAAATCATGGAAGATGACGGCGAGTGCCACCACCAGGCCGATCGCTGGGTTGACTCGATACGCTGCTCCGATTGCTACCCCGTCTAAAAAACTATGGACAACAAGACTTCCCGCACCAATCGGGCCCATGATATGACCGTGACCTTCGTCGTCTTTATGTTGGTGGATTAAGAAAAATTTCTCAAGAAGGCTGTAGAAGAGGAATGCAATAACAATCGTAACCATGATATACCGTGTCGGAAGGTTTATCGACTCAGAGATCGCAAGACTTTCAGGTAAAATATCGAAAAAGGTGACAGCAATTAAGGTCCCGGAGGCGAATGCGAAAAAATAGGGGAGTGCTTTCTTGAATTTAATCGCAAGGGTTCCACCAATGAATGTTGAGATGAAGGTAGTAGCAGCTAAGCCAAGGATGACCCAGTCCATGCCCCTTAATCCGTGTATTGATACTTATTAATTTTCAATAAAAAAAATCTTCTCGGTTCATTGTACTACATCAAGGTCTATCGCATCATAGGGACAGATTTCTGCACAACAATAACATCGGATGCATTTCGAATAATCAACGTGTGCTTTATAATTGATGATTGTGATTGCTTTTTTAGGGCAGAGTTTGACACATTGTTCACATGCTGCACATTTTTCTGATGGAACGGGGCTACGACGTGGTGTTTTCTTTCCGGTAAGGAGATAATCAGCGGTAGAAGGCAGCTGAAAACCCTTGTATTGTACATCCTGTGGTGAAAGAAGAGGATAGGAAATCTCGGGTGGCCAGAGGTTTCGTATTTTTGCTTGCCGTAAGGTTGGTATCCCGATTGGCTCTATGCCAAGCAGATGACACACGGCTAGGTCCATGGCAACTGCGTCTTCTGACGCAAGAAGCAGCCCGATATTCACCGGGTCGCCTCCTGCGGGGCCGTCTCCTTGCATCCCGATGATGCCATCCATGACGAACAAATCAGGTGGCCTGATGGAAAGCACATCAAGCAGCATATTAGCAAATGCTGATTTGTTGATATACAAGGAATGATACTTTGCTTTAGTCAACCCTGGTATCGCGCCATACATGATCTTGGTTGCCAAGGTCATTATCATGTATGAATGTGTCTTTATCTTGGGTATGGCGATGATTTTATCAGCGTCGAGGGCAAAGTTGCACACACCTGTTTTTTTTAGTTTTTTTCCATTTGGTATTATAATTTTTTTTACGCCAAGGTCATAATTTGCTTCGATACCGAGTCTCCTTGCGAGATCTGTCACCCCAGATTTTTCATAGGTTTTCTCCAGTCTTCTTTTAGAAAATGGTCCTGAGGGTGAATCCCCGATTACTGGGATTCCTCCTAGTTTTAGGACTGCTTCTGCAACCGCGCTGATAACCGCTGGATTGGTGACTACTGCTTTTTCTGGTTCGCTTGGGGACAGGAGATTTGTTTTTAATAAAACACGGTCACCATGGTGGACATATTTCTCCAACCCGCCAAGTGGTTCCAGCAGCGCATTAAGATCAATATGTTCGTAGGTGCTTTTTTGGATACTGACGATAGGATTCTTTTCTTGGTTGGTATCGCTCATACTTGAAGATCAACTCCATCAACTGAGTTACGGATGATACGGTTTAGTTAGGTATTGTTGTTAGTTGTAAGGTGCCGGTAAGGTGGGTATGTTTTCGTAGAATTTGTATGGATATTTTTTCTCCAACTTTATGTTTCCAGATATTTTGTCGGACATCTTCCATGGTATTTATGGAGTTTTCTCCGATCTTCATGATGATGTCTCCGGGTTTTAACCCAGCATCAAATGCAGGGCTGTCTTCATTGATGCGGACGATGAGTGCCCCTTTCTCCGATTCTAGATTGTAATAGGAGGCGTGTGTTGGATTCATATCCATCCCGAGGATTCCAAGCCAGGGTCTGGTGACCTGGCCGAAGATGATAAGTTCGTTGGCGACATCCTTTGCTAGGTTAATCGGTATAGCAAATCCGATGCCTTGGGCGTACGGGATTATGGCATTGTTGATGCCGATGATTCGTCCCTCGCTGTCGATGAGTGGCCCTCCGCTATTACCTGGGTTAATGGCGGCATCGGTTTGGATCATGTTCTCCAGGATTTGTTGAGACGAAGGGATGTTTCGTCTGACGGCGGAGATGACGCCTATCGTCACGGTTGGTCCTCCCGAAAGTCCTAATGAATTTCCTATGGCGATCGCCATTTGTCCTGGTTTTACCTCATCGGAGTTACCGAACTCTCCAGAATAGAAATTTTGTCCATCTATCTTGATGACCGCGATATCAGTGCTTGAATCGGTTCCAACGATGTGACCGTCGTATTTTTTTCCGTCACAGAGATAGATATCAACGGAACGTGTTCCTTCGACGACATGGTTATTGGTGAGAATATACCCCTCTGGATTCATGATAATTCCAGAGCCAGCTCCGCTCATTTCAAAGGTGTTGACGATGTCGTATCGTATCCGTCGTTTCGTGTTTATGCTCACGACGCTTGGGCTGACTTTTTCAACTGCTCGAATGGTTTTTTCTTCATCGTACATGGTTTTGTGATCCCCCATTTATTCTCTCTAACATACTATTATAGTTAACGATTGTTAATTAAGTTTTCGATACAACTGCTACTTTCACCTCGAAAAAAGTAGCCACTCCCATACTTTTACAGGGATAATGATTTCTTCAAAAATGAATCTAAGAATAATAAATTCCTTATACGATTATGGAAAAACCTCTGGTAAGTAGGTAGTTTATGCTTCTTGATTTACAGATTGAACCCTGCTTGTGGCCAATGCTGCAAGAGATGCGAATGAATGAAGCATCCGCTCCTGTTCGAAAATCCAGGTTTCATCTGGTTTAAGTGGTTTTATTGCAAGTACGCCAAAGTTGTCGGTTGCGGTATTTATCGGAAGGAATCGTAGGCCTGAATTGTCGAATGGGGATGTCTTCAGTCCAATATCAATGCCTGTTTTCAGAGACATGTTTGCCTCTGCCCATTGCTTTTCATCCAGGGTTATCTCCTTACTTGAGGCAATCATATCGAGCGTACCTTTTTTAATAAATAGTACTGCGACGTTCCATACAAAGTTTTTCTCGATGTTCACAAGCAATGCCTTCGCGATGTCGTCAATGGTCGCAGCCGCGGTGAGATCTTCACTTAATTGATAGAGGGCCGAGGTTTGTTGTTCCCTAAGTCGGGCTGCAGTGGCATTGTCTCTTGCTCGGGTAATAAGGATGCTTATAATAACACCAACGATAAATAGAACAATAAAAGTAATAATCGACAAAGAGTCCGCAACGGTGATCGAAAAACGAGGGGGAACAAATAACACATCATAGCAAAGAACGCTTAACCCAGCAGTAAAAATCGCCGGCCAAAGCCCCCAGAGGACTGCAGCCATCACGACAGCGAGGAGATAGAACATGATGATATTTGTCGGATCAAGGATGTCTGTAAGCAAATAGCTGACGAGGCTGACGAATCCTACAATTACGGCAGCATAGAGGTAACTACTTATGGTAAACGTTCCTCGTTCATGTTTCGGCTCTTGTGATTTTGGTTCGGTATCCCCGATTACATGGATATCGATTGTATCACTGTAGCGAAGAACGCCTTCACTGACCGAAAACCGAGCAAACAAGATATCATGTAACCATGATTTTTCCGATCGACCGATGATGATTGTTGTAATGTTATGCTTCTTTGCATAATTCACGATTTCTTCAGCGATGGAACTACCAAATATCGACTCCGTTTTTGCACCGTAGGACTCAGCGAGGTTCAGCAACTTGTTCATCTGATCTTTTCTTTTGGTTGTATAGCGATGATATGCTGGTCGTTGGATATGGATAACATCCCAGTCTGCTTGAAGGGTGTTTGCCATGTCGCGACCTTTCTGAATGAGTCGATTTGAAAGTGTGGCATTTGTATTAATGCAGACAAGCAGATGTTCTTTGACTGATTGATTGTGAGAATTCGATGTTTTGCTCATGCTACCTCTCCATAAGTCGATTCCCAGCATCCATGAAATCTTATATTTTTTTTGCTTAATCTTCAATTGCGGAACGGTATCGACCAACGCCCAATATCAAACAAGACATACTTATTTATTATCAAAGGCATCCGCGAGCACCATTCTTCTTAGTTTCTCCTGGAACTAAATTGTAGAAAAACGTATATATGGCGTGAGGGATAGCTGAGCCCCGAACATCCTGAGGTGACCGGTATGGATGATTGGGTCGTTCTTCTGATTTTAGCCGGATTATTCCTGGCCGCATGGGCGTATGCTCAAACATGTGAGAGGTTGTAAGGAGAGATTCATATGCCAGCAGATGTCATTGTCTTTATTGTTGTATGCATTGCTCTCTTTCTCTATCTTCTCTATGCTCTTCTTCAACCGGAGAAATTCTGAGGTAATTATATGCGAAATGTTCTAAAAAAATTTATTGGACCTGCGATCCTTTCTACCATTATTTTTGCTGTAATTACAGGGTTGTTCTACCCCGCGTTTATAACCGGTGTTGCCCAGGTGGCGTTCCCTCATCAAGCAAACGGCAGCATTATTGTTCATAATGGTGTTATTATTGGGAGTGAACTTATTGGTCAAAATTTCACGGACGATATATATTTCCATGGCCGTCCCAGTGCTGCTGGTGTTGGATACGATGCAATGCTTTCCGGAGGGAGTAATCTTGGTCCATCCAATCTACTTTTACGTCAAAGAATTACAACAGATATCAATGAAAGTCGATTGAACGCTGCGACAAATCAAGATGGTACTATTCCTGTTGATGCAGTTACTGCGAGTGGCAGCGGTTTGGATCCCGATATCACAATCGCAAATGCCTTGGTTCAAGTTCCAAGGGTCGCGAAGGCTCGGAATATATCTGAGGAAAACCTGAAAGGCCTCATTGAGAAGAATATTGAAGGGCGCGATCTTGGAGTATTTGGTGAGCCAAGAATTAATGTTCTGAAACTGAATCTCGCCCTTGATACAATAACGATTGCTCCACTTCTCGGCGCTAATTCCTTTAACCAGGGAAACCCTCAATTCTTTGGTATCATCCAAGCTTTTATTATTTTTGTACTTCTTGTTATCGTTTCATATTTTCTCGGGACGTTTCTTTATACTATCGTTACTGGTCGACCAACGAGATTGACGAAAAGATTTGAACATCTAGAATTATGGTTTTATCGTATTTTACACATTGACCCAAAAGAGGATATGAATTGGAAGACGTATGCCTTTTGTGTCCTTGCATTCAGCTTTATTTCTTTCGTATTTACGTATGCGATTTTACGGGTACAAGGATGGCTTCCTCTTAACCCCCAAGGTCTTCCAAATGTGAACCCTAATGTTGCGTTTAACACTGCAATAAGTTTTGGTACGAATACGAACTGGCAAGTGTATGCTGGCGAGCAGACAATGAGTTACCTCAGCCAGATGCTAGCGTTGACGTTTCAGAATTTTATGAGTGCAGCGGTCGGTTTTGCTATTGCATTAGCACTTATTCGTGCTATTACGAAAAGAAAAAAAGGCAAGGGCCTTGGTAATTTCTGGGTCGACATAACGAAAATAGTGCTGTACGTTCTTATACCCATCTGTATTGTTGCCGCTCTCTTTTTTGTAAGTCAAGGCGTGCCTCAAACCTTCAATGGCCCCATTCATGCGACCACGATTGAAGGTGCCCAACAAATCATTCCCGTTGGTCCCGTTGCGAGCCAGGAAGCAATTAAAGAATTCGGTACAAACGGAGGCGGTTTTTTTAATGCGAATAGCGCTCATCCTTTCGAAAATCCAACACCTTTGTCTAATATTGTCCAGATATTCTTGCTGCTCTTATTGCCCTTGTCTATTTTGATTATGTTCGGTCGTATTGCACGTCAGTTGAAACAAGGCTTGGTGCTTTTTGTCGTCGTCCTTATTTTTCTTATCGCTGCGGTAGCGGTGACCACTTTTGAGGAACAGCAAGGGAATCGTTCGTTGAGTACGTTAGGAGTGGATCAATCACCGAGTGGCCTTCAAGCAGGAGGAAACATGGAAGGAAAAGAGGTACGTTTCGGTACCTATGGCTCTACTATGTTTGCGATTGCGACAACGTCGACTGCATGCGGTGCCGTCAACAGTATGCATGACTCCTACACACCGCTTGGAGGAATGATCCCTATGGTACTCGTTCTCTTAGGTGAAGTGGTTCCTGGAGGGGTCGGAGCTGGATTCTTCGCTCTGTTCATGTATGTTCTTATTACCATATTTATCGCTGGTCTCATGGTTGGACGTATTCCAAACTACCTAGGAAAGAAAATAGAAGCTTTTGACATGAAGATGACAGTAATCATTCTTATTTCCATAGAGACAACGATTCTTGTTTTTTCTGCGTTGTCTGTCGTTACCCCTGTTGGGTTATCATCGATCACCAACCCGGGGCCTCATGGACTAAGTCAGATTCTTTACGCCTTTGGAAGCGGCGTCGGAAATAATGGAAGCGCATTCGCAGGCCTGAATGCTGCATCGTTTTGGTTCATCATGATGATGGCTCTTGCAATGTTCATAGGGCGGTTTTTCATCATCATACCAATGCTTGCCATCGCGGGTAGTTTTGCAGAGAAGTATATCTATCCACCAACAGCAGGAACATTACCAACCGATAATTCAACGTTCGGAGCGTTTCTCATCGGGGTCATCCTCATTGTTGCGGGTCTTTCATTCCTCCCCATTTTGGTTCTTGGTCCGATTCTTGAACATCTGTTATTGACTGGTGGACATCTCTTTTTCTTTGGAGGGTTTTTTATATGAGAAAAAATAGTTTTAATAATAAAAATACACTGACGCAAGATCAAAAAGAAATTCGCAGGGCTGCTCGCGCAAGACCACTTCTTGATAAAAAAATAATTTTGTTCTCCTTGAAACAATCAATTATCCGGTTGAATCCTCGAATTCAATTACGCAATCCTGTCATGTTCGTCGTTGAGGTCGGTGCAATCCTTGTTTCTTTAGTGACCCTGTTTAATCTCTTCAACGGTCATGTTTTATTATTTCCGCTTCAGATTGCTATTTGGTTGTGGTTTACTGTAATATTTGCGAATGTCGCGGAAGCCATGGCTGAGGGACGGGGAAAAGCTCAAGCGGAAAGCTTACGACAAACAAAAACAGATACGCAAGCAAAACTTATTGATAAAAGTGGGGAAATCAGGTTAGTGAAAGCAATAGATCTTCGCAAAGGGGATATTGTCTTTGTCACGGCAGGAGATGTCATCCCGGCTGATGGTACTGTGGATGAAGGAGTCGCAAGCGTTGACGAAAGTGCTATTACCGGTGAAAGTGCCCCGGTGATACGAGAGAGTGGTGGTGATA
>Ga0209777_10007781_pt1 | contig 11828 bp, 12 predicted proteins | sample FrelakmetHBP12HB_FD_187147 | JGI IMG/M metagenome (GOLD analysis project Ga0209777, IMG submission 187147) | Freshwater lake sediment microbial communities from the University of Notre Dame, USA, for methane emissions studies -HBP12 HB (SPAdes)... | ecosystem: Environmental > Aquatic >... | reverse complement strand
GCTTGGAAAGCAGATACACTGCCATTGTGTTACGCCCGCGGATAAATGTTTTTTATTCAACGGAGATATCATCAAGTCGGAGAGTCGGGATTTGAACCCGAACTAAATCCTCCCAAAGGACTCGTGCTGCCGTTACACCACTCTCCGTCCTGCTTATTTTTTATCATTTCGCTCCTCTTTAGTCAATTTGAAATTTGTATGATATAATATCCAAATGAATTTTAAATCTTTTTTAGGGAGTTTTAATTTAAAATCTCAATGCAGAAAATACGGACTTTCTCTTTGGCAATGCCCCCAATTTCTTTTTTTGATGATGGGTTTAATTATTATCGCCTCAACGATTATCACTTACGGAATAGGTTCTCACTATATCGATAGTCCGGAAATAGTGGCTTTGATTACTCTTTTTTTGACCACTTTTTTGCTCATAATTTCTTTTGTTATTACCCAAAGTTTTAATAAATTAGCCGAAACAAACAGAATAAAGTCAGAATTTGTCAGTATAGTTTCTCATCAGCTTCGGGCCCCTTTGTCTAATTTGTCCTGGACAATAGAAACCTTAATGTCCGGTAGGATGGGTTCAATACCCGAAAAACAGACAGAATATTTCAGGATCTTGAAAGAAAACAGCGGCAGAATGAAAGAATTAGTTAATGACCTATTGACTGTTTCGCGCATTGAGCAAGGGACATTACTTCCTAAAAAAGAAGAGTTTTCCCTGGAAGAATTAATAAATAAATTAGTTATTATTTCGGGACCATTTGCCAAAGCTTCAAATGTGGAAATAAAATTTGATGCAGCCAAAAATCTCCCCAAGATTTATGGTGATTTTTCCCAAATTAGACTGGTGATCGAAAATCTTTTAGATAATGCGGTAAGATATGTAAAAGAAAAAGGAATTGTAGAAATAAAATTATATCAGAAAAATAAAGATATTTGTTGTGAGGTAAAAGATAATGGAGTTGGGATCCCAAAAGATGATCAGAAATACATTTTTCAGAAATTTTTTCGTTCAGAAAACGCATTAAGAAATCAAACACAGGGTTCAGGCCTTGGGCTATATATTGTTAAATCGATTATAAAAAACGCTGGCGGGAAAATCGGTTTTCATTCAGAAGAGAGAATGGGCTCGACATTTTGGTTTACTTTGCCAATAATTAGTTAATATACACTGATTTGGATACGAATTTCACTAAAATTTTTAGTATTCGCGACTAGGTCGGTGAAAAAATAATATGCCTAAAAAAATTTTATTTATTGAAGATGAATCAGCTCTTCAAAAAAATCTTAGCGATCTTTTTAGTCGGGAAAATTATGAGACTATTTCTGCGCTAGATGGAGAAATAGGTTTAAGCCTGGCAAAAAATAAAAAGCCAGATTTAATTTTGCTTGATTTAATTTTACCCAAAGCCTCGGGGCTCGATGTTTTAAAAAAATTAAAAGAGGATAAGGATACTAAGAATATTCCCGTGATTGTTTTGACTAATTTGGAATCGATGGGGGATATCGAAAAAACCCTTGCCTTAGGAGCTACAACATATTTGGTAAAGTCTAGCTATTCGTTAGATGAAGTATTAGAAAAAGTTAAAAAAACCTTGGGAGATTTATGAAAGTAGAACAAGATCAACTAAAAGCATTTATTTTAGACGCTGGTCTAATCGCCGAAAATGATCTTAATAAGGCCCAGGAGAAAGCTGAAAAAACCAATAAAAAACTGGAAGATATTTTGATTGCAGAAGGGCTGATTTTGCAGGAAGAACTGATAAAATTGAAAGCATATATTTTGGGCGTGCCATTTATCAATTTGGAAAAAGAAGTTATAGATTCTAAAGTTTTAAAATATATTCCAGAACCGATTGCCAGATTAAATAATATAGTTTCTTTCAGAAAGGAAGGAGATAATTTAGAGGTAGCGATGTTAGACCCCGAAGATCTAAGAACGATAGAGTTTATAAAAAAGACTGCAAACCTTAAGATACTTCCGAGGCTTACCACCCCAGACTCTATTAAGAATGTTTTAAAGCAATATCAAAAATCATTAGAAGTTGAGTTCGGAGAAATAATTAAAAAAGAGGTGAACGGAATAAAGTCCGTGAAAGACGAAGAAGAGGTTGAGGGAAAAGAGAGTTTGGCAAAAGTGGCAGAAGAAATACCTGTTATAAGAATCGTTGATACGCTATTAAAGCACGCGATATTGCAAAGAACTTCAGATATTCATATTGAACCTATGGAAAAGGAGGTAGTGGTTCGTTATCGAATCGATGGAATTTTGCATGATGCTATGACTTTGCCGAAACAAGTGAGCCAGGGCATAGCGGCCAGAATAAAAGTTTTATCTAATTTAAAGTTAGATGAGCATAGGCTTCCGCAAGATGGCAGGTTCAAAATAGAAACAGAAAATTACAAATATTCGGTTAGGGTTTCTATTTTGCCGGTTTTTGACGGAGAAAAAATAGTAATGAGACTTTTGTCAGAAACATCGAAAGCTCATACCTTAGAGGAGCTTGGGTTAATGGGGAAAGCTTTAGAAGGTGTTCAGCACAGCTTAAGAAAGCCAGTGGGAATGATTTTAGTGACTGGCCCAACGGGTTCAGGAAAAACCACTACCCTGTATTCAATGATGGAAATCTTAAATATTCCCGGAGTAAACATTTCAACAATTGAAGATCCTATTGAGTATAGAATGCCAAGGGTGAATCAAACTCAGGTCAGCCCCAAAATTGGCTTAACTTTTGCCAATGGTTTAAGATCTTTGGTAAGACAGGATCCAGACATAATAATGGTTGGAGAAATAAGAGATAACGAAACTGCTTCTTTGGCCATAAACGCATCTTTAACAGGACATTTGGTTTTGTCAACGTTACACACGAATTCTGCGGCAGGAGCTGTTCCTCGTTTGATCGATATGGAATGTGAGCCATTTTTAATTTCTTCTACGCTAGCCTGTATTATCGCCCAAAGATTAGTTAGAAAATTATGCCCAGAAAAAGAATCATACAATCTTTCCGATTCTGAAATTAAGAATTTAGAAAAATATTGTAATTTGGATATAATTCTAGAGATTCTAAGGGGGGAAAAGATAATAAAACCAAAAGATACCATAAAAGATATTAAGTTTTTTAGACCAAAACCATCAAAAGAATCTCCCGAAGGTTATAAAGGAAGAATAGGGATTTACGAAGTTTTATCGGTGACTGAAACGATTAAAGAATTAATTATTAAAAAATCTACCGCCGATCAAATTCAAAAACAGGCGCAGAAAGAAGGGATGAAGACCATGATTGAAGATGGCTTCATAAAGGCGGCTCAAGGAATAACCTCGATTGAAGAGGTGCTAAGAGTAATCATTGAATAACATTCGGCTAAATGCCTACATATTTTTATACTGCAAAATCTTTAGAGGGGGATACTAAAACCGGGACAGTCGAAGTTAAAGACGAGCACCAATTAGCAAGAATCTTGCACGAGCAAGGTTTTGTTCTAATTGCAGCCGAGTTAAAGGGAGAAAAGAATGCGAAGGGAGGATTTAAAATTTCTTTACCATTTTTAAATAAAGTTTCTTTAACTGAAAAATTGATGTTTACGAGAAATCTGCAAGTTATGATTTCTGCCGGTCTTCCTCTGCCAAAAGCCTTAAATACCCTAGCTTCGCAAACTAGAAGCGAAAAATTTAAAAAAGCTTTGATTGGTATAATGGAAGACGTTAATAATGGGAGCAGTTGTTCTGATTCTTTAGCAAAATTTCCAGATATTTTTTCTGAGCTTTTCATCAGTATGATAAAAGTTGGAGAGGAATCAGGGACCCTAGATAGTGTTCTTAAAACTCTTGCCAGTCAATTAGAAAAAGAGAACGAATTAAAATCAAAAATAAAAGGAGCCATGATGTACCCTGCAGTTATCGTTACGGCGATGATGGGCATTGGGATTTTAATGCTGATAATAGTTGTTCCTAAACTAGCGGAAACTTTCAAGGAATTTGGCATGCAGCTTCCTTTAACTACTAGAATTACAATATCTTTTGGTGAATTCTTAGCACAAAAATGGTATGTCGTAATTTTGCTTGTGCCGGTTGTTTTTACTTTAATAAAGATGATTACAAAAACAAAAATCGGAAAAAAAATCGTAGATAAGCTCGTTTTAAAAATACCGATTATTTCCGCTCTTATTAAGAAAACAAATTCTGCTTTTACGGTTAGAACTTTAGGATCTTTAATTGCCGCCGGAGTTCCCTTAGTTAAGGGATTGGAAGTAACGGCCAATACTTTGGGAAATTATTATTTTAAAGAAGCAATATCTAAATCAATAGAGGAAATTAAAAAAGGAGAGAAATTATCGGTTGCTTTAAAAAATTATCAGAATCTTTATCTGCCGATAATTATTCAAATGATTGCCGTAGGAGAGGAAACAGGAGAAACATCAAGCATTTTAATGAAATTAGCCGATTTTTTTGAAGAAGAAGTCTCAAACGCCACTAAAAATTTAGCTTCGATTATGGAGCCAATATTAATGATGGTTGTTGGCGCAGCTGTAGGATTTTTTGCAATTTCAATGATTCAGCCGATGTATTCAATGCTTGGAGCAATTCAATGAAAAAAGAAAAAAAAAGATTACAAAAAAAACGCGAAAAAAGCTTTACCCTTATTGAGGTTATTGTTGGCACTGCAATTTTTTTGATTGTTTTTTTGGGAATATTTGAAACAATACAGGCCGGATTTAGGATAATTAATCATACAAAAAACAGAATTATAGCTACCGAAATAGCTAACCAACAGCTGGAAGTAATGAGAAATCTTCCTTACAATTCTATAGGAACTATCGGCGGTTATCCCCAGGGAACCCTTAATCCGATTACCGATGTTTTGAGAAATAATATTTCTTATACTGTTAAAACTAGAGTTGATTTTATAGCTGATCCAGCCGATGGGATTGCTTTTCCTCAAGACCAATGTCCAAACGATTATAAAAAAGTCCAGGTTGACGTTTCCTGGGCTGGAAGATTTCCTGGAGAAATTAGTTTTTCAACAGATATTGCGCCTGAAAATTTAGCCCAAGAATGTGCGATAAAAGGTGGAGTCCTTTCCGTATTGGTGTTTGATGCCTACGGCAAGATGGTTCCTTCTTCCTCAATTGAAGTTAGAGATTCTGCGAATAATAATATTTTAAAAACAGCTACGCCTATCGGGGGAGAATATTATTTTCCTTTAGCTGCGGGAATATATAAAATAGTTGTATCTAAAGAGGGATACAATACTGAACGCACCTACGGCATTAACGAAATTGCTAGCCCTGAAAAACCAAATCCGATAATTATAGAAGGAAAGCTGACCGAAATTAGTTTTTCTATTGATAAAACAAGCACGATTTCGGTAAATACTTTTTCCCCTTGGGGACAAGATAATTTTTCCGACTCTTTTTTAGATAATTCTAAAATTTCGGGATTTTCGAATACTGTGATAGAAAATGGCACGGTAAAGTTAGCAGAAGAAACGAAAGGACAATATTATTCTTCAGGGAATTTAATTTCTGTGCAGATTGATCCAAAGTCACTAACTCAATGGGGACAATTCTTATTTTCCGATTCCGAGCCGACGAATACCGACTTAAAATATCAGTTTTTATATAAGTCGGGTGATGAGTGGATTTTAATTCCTGACCAGGATTTGGTCGGGAATTCAATTGGATTTGATTCTTCCCCCGTAGATCTTTCAGGTCTAGACATAACTGATTATCCCGCGCTGGAGATAAAAGGAAATTTCTTTACTCTTTCACCAGAAACAACACCAGATATTTCTGATTGGCAGGTTTCTTGGCTGACAAATACTCCGGCGCTCCTTACTAATACCGCTTTTCACGTAAGGGGAGATAAAATTATCGGGACTGATGCTAACGACGAGCCAGTTTATAAATATTCAACGTTCGCCACTACCGATAACAACGGAAATATTATTTTAGACAATTTAGAGTGGGATTTTTATACGTTTTCTGTGGGGCAAGGATCGGGATTAGATTTAACGAGCATAGAACCATCTCCGCAACCGATTAATCTTTCACCCAATACAAATCTTTCGGCTAATTTATATTTAGAAGCAGAAAATACTCTTTTAGCAACAATAAAAGACGTTTCTACTGGTCAGCCAATATTCTCGGCAAGCGTTAGGGTGTTTAATACTTCTTTGGGATACGACGTGACTTATTATACCAATAACAAAGGACAGATTTATTTTTTACCGCTAGAAAAAGCCACATATAGCTTAGAAATAGGAGCTCCAGGGTGTTCGAGCGCTTCAACGAATGTTGCTGTTTCTGGCCATACGACAAAAATAATCAATCTTGAGCAAATAGAATAAAATGAAAAAAATTGTTTTAGATGTCAAAAGCAAAAAAAATTTTGGATTTACTTTGATAGAAATTATAGTAGCTATTACTATTTTCTCTTTAATTATTATAGCGATTTCAAGTTTAATCATTACGGCTTATCGAAGCCAAAGTTACACTTGGCAACAATCTATCGCCGTTGAAGAAGCCAGAAGGGGAATAGAAACAATGGTTAGAGAATTAAGACAATCGAGGGATGGAGAAAATGGCGCCTATCCAATAGAAAAAGCTGGAGATAAGGAAATTATTTTCTACAGCGATATTGATAAGGATGGGCAAACGGAAAAAGTAAGATATTTTTGGGGAGGTACCAATTCGGGACAACAAACTCAAGAATGTGTAACTTTTTTAAGAGGAGGTTCGTGCAGTATAAATTTTTCTAATTTCTTAACGGGGGCATTGAAATCTGCTCAAATAAAAGTTGAATTAGAGGGAGATTTAGGAGCTAGCAATGAATATGTAGAAATTTTTGCTAATGGTATTAGTCTCGGAAATTTATGCGTTTCCGGGTGTACAGATTGCGCTGGTGCTTGGCAGGGAACTGCAGCTTTTGATGTTACATCTTATGCTGAGAATAATTCAATTTCAATCTTGGCTGATGCGAGTTCTCGCGTTGACCCCGGCTGCAATTGGATTAATCCGAATCATTCTATGAAGGTTAAGGTTGAGTTTAACTGGGCAGAGGAGATCGTAAGTCTTGGTAATAATCTGGTAAAAGAAGTGATTGAGCCAACAGGAAATCCCACTGAATATCCAGATGCTCAAAAAAAGACAAGCATTATAACTTCTTATGTCCACAACGATCCACCTATTTTTGAGTATTTTGATAAAAACGGAGATCAAATTTTAGATTATCCAGCCAGATTAGTGGATACAAAAGTTATTCGCGTTTTTCTGGTAGTAGATGTTGATGCCAATAAACCACCTTCTCCCTTTGAGTTAGAATCTTCCGCTACATTAAGAAATTTAGAACAGTAACTTGATGAATAAAATTAATAAAAAAACAAAAAAAGAAGAGACGGGAATTATAATAACATACGTTTTAGTTTTTGGATCGATTTTTTTAATCATTTTTGGAGGATTAGTTGATCTTCTTCTAACACAATGGCGCAATTCGAGCCAAAGACTAGCATGGAACCAATCTCTTCACGTCGCGGAGGCAGGAATAAATTATTATAAGTGGTGTATTAATAACAATATCGAAGATAATTGTTCTATCCAAAAAGACTACCTCGACTCAGAAGGGAAAAAAATTGGAGAGTTTTCTTTAGATGTCACTCCCTCTGTCACTTGTGGAGAGGCTATTCAGAAAGAAATTATTTCCACCGGTAAAATTGAAAAATATGACAATATGGAAAGAAAAATCAGCGTAATTTATGCTCGTCCCTCGGTAGCTAAATATTCATACATTCTAAATGACAATGTTTGGATAGGCGCTGATCACACAATAAGGGGACCTTATCATTCTAACGGTGGGATTAGAATTGATGGAGAAAATCAATCTACGGTAACCAGCGCAGCCGAAAATTGGGTATGCACTGATTCTTTCGGGTGTTCTCCTTGTCCCACGAGTGCGGGCTGTAAAATGCAGCAGACGAACTGTGTTTGTCCAGGAGTATTTACAACGGCGAACGGAAACGAATCTTTGTTCCAATACCCAATACCCCCTTTTGATTTTGGTTCGATCACTATTGATTTGGCAAAAATGAAAATCGCCGCTAAAAATTCTGGAATTTATCTTTTCCCCTCAAGTAGCATTAATTCCCAGGCAAAGGGTTATCATATAATTCTTAATAATAATGGTACTTTTACTGCGAGGATTATTACGGGTCTTACTTCCACTTATGCCTATTCCCTTGAGGAAGGTTGGCATTACGATAATTTTACTATTTCAAGCGAATATTTTTATAATGATTATTCTATTCCTTCTTCTTGCTCAGCTATTTTTGTGGAAGATAATTTGTGGATAGAGGGAACAGTAAAGGGAAAAGTAGCCATTGCTTCCGCAAACCTTATTGATTCAAATACGGATACTGATATTGTGCTGCCGAATAGTATAAATTATGAAACCCTCGATGGCTCAGACGGGCTATCTTTAACGGCGGAAAAAAATATATTAATTGGCCCACAATCGCCAAACCAAATGATTCTTAGGGGTATTTTTACCGCTCAGAAGGGCCGTTTTGGTAGGAATCATTATCCAAACAATATTAAGCAGCAATTAGAAATTGTTGGCGCGGTGGTCAGTAATGGTCGTGTCGGAACGCAATGGACTTCGGGAAGCCAGATAATCTCTGGCTACAGGGAAAGAGAAAGTTATTTCGATTCAAATTTAATTTATAATGCTCCGCCATTTGTTTCTTATCTCAGCCCGGAATTCCAAATGGTTAGATGGCAAGAGGTAGAATGAAATAACGAAATATAAGAATATTTGATATAATATATAAATATAACATGAGAGATTTTTTAAATTTAAAACCAGAGGCTTTCGGGATAGATATTTCTACTTCATCTATAAAAATCGTCAAGCTTAAAAAGAATGGCAAGTTTTTCTCTTTGGCGTCATTCGGCGAAACACCAATTAAACCAGGCACAATAAGGGAAGGAGAAATTAAAGACCAGAAGTCTTTAGCCGAATCCATAGAAAGTGCTTTGGCTAAAGTTAAGGGAGAAAAACTTAAAACAAAATACGTGATAGCTTCTTTGCCGGAGGAAAAAACTTTTTTACAGATAATTAAACTGCCTAATATGCCCGAAGAGGATTTAAAATCGGCAGTAGTTTACGAAGCCGAAAATTATATCCCTCTTCCGATTGAAGAGGTTTATTTAGATTTTCAAATAGTCCAATTTTTACCCGGTCAAAAAGATCACCTAGATGTTTTAATTACGGCTTCTCCGAAAAAAATCGTTGATGATTATTTAAAATGCTTAAAAAGTGCCGGATTGAAACCGAAAGCCCTAGAGGTTGAATCTTTAGCTATATCTCGAGCCGTAATAAAGAATGAGCTTAGCCAGTTTCCAATTCTTATAATTGATCTTGGTTCGCTTGAGACAAGTTTTATAATTTTTAATGGAGACTCTTTGCTTTTTACTTCTTCTATTAATGTATCTTCCGATAATTTTGATAAAAATAATTTAGTTAATAGGGGCCAAAAGTTTTTTTTCGGGAAAGACCCAGACCAAACATTTTTATTAGAAAAAATAAAAAAACACATAGAATATTATAAGGGCCATTCTTTTTGTGAGCAATTTTCACCAGAAAATAAAGCTGTAAAAAAGATTTTGCTTTGCGGTGAGGGGGCAAATACCGCGGGATTAGCAGATTTTTTTTCTGCAAAACTTTCTATTCCCGTTGAAAGAGCTAACCCGCTTATTAATATTCTGGAAAATCCAGAAAAAGAAATTCCTCAATTTTCCCTAGAGCAATCTTTGGCTTATACTACTGCCCTTGGGTTAGCATTAAGAGGGGTTAAAGAATTATGATTAATTTATTATCGCCTCAAGAAAAAAAAGAACTTCGAGAAGAAAAAAAGCTGAAACTGATTACGATTTTAGGAATTTTACTATTGGCTCTTGCTATTTCTTTTTGCCTTATTTTATTTGCGATAAAAATTATTATTTCCAGCCAGATAGAAACTCAAAAAATGATTTTGCAACAAGCAGAAAGTGAATTTCAAATATCTCAAATTAAAGATTTTCGGGAAATTATCGTTGATTCGAATAAGGCTATTTCTGAGTTGAATTCTTTCTATAAGGGGCAATTTAATTTTAGCGATATTGTAAGGAAAATTTCTGATATGCTTCCACCAGAAATTTATTTAACTAATATTTTTCTTAATTCTCAAACGGATCAAGGAGGAGAGAAGATATTAACCTGCAATTTGTCCGGGTTTTCTCCGAGCAGGGATGCCTTGCTTCAATTTAGAAATAATTTAGAAAAAGAGGAAATCTTCAAAGGTATTTATTTTCCGCAATCAAACTGGATTTTACCAGAAAACATTAGTTTTTCGGCAAGTTTTGAGATCAATCAATAAAGTATTTATTTTAATGAATATAGCAAAAAAAACTTATTTAATATCAGCCGCAATTCTTATTTTGGGTTTTTGCCTACTTGTTTTTATGGTTTTTACTTTGTTTTTTGACATAAAGAAAGACTCCGAAGAAATCCTTGCCCAAAAAAAGAATTTAGTTTTTCTCCAAGACGAAATTTCTGCACTGGGAAACTTTAGAGATATTTATGATGAAGTTGGGCCTAATTTGGAAAAAATGAATAGTCTTTTTATTGATTCCGAAATTCCCATTGGTTTTGTTGATTTTTTGGAAAAAACCTCTAAAGATTGCGGTATAACAATTAATATTTCTTTGGTTTCTGGTAATGAAAAAAATAAAGGAACTTGGAATTCTCTTTCTTTCCAGATGGCTTTTACGAGTAGTCCGTCGAAATTTTTAATTTTTCTTGAAAAAATTGAAAATAGCCCATACTTAATTGAAATTAAAAGTTTGAATATTAACAGATTATCTGAGGGTGATATTAGATCAAAAGATTATGAAGGATTTTCAGTCGGAGATGTTAGCGTTAACTTATTAATCACGATCTACGCCAAATAAATATTATGTCGAGGAAATTAAAAATAGATAAAATCGAAAATTTTTTTAAAAAATTGCCATGGATACTAGCAGGGCATGCTTTTTTAAGCTTTTTATTGTTGTTTATAATCATTCTTATTGTAAGCGCCATTATTTTTTATAAATATAGCATTTTAGTTCAAAAGATTGAACCAAACGTCACGGAAAAATCATTACAGTTTAAAAAGGGTGATTACCAGAAGGTTTTAGAGATTTGGCAGGAAAGGGATAAAAAGTTCCAAGAAGCAAAATCCGATATTTTTCCAAACCCATTTCAAGGGACAAAAAGCGAACCATCTGCCACTCCGACCGCCACGCCGATTGTTACTTCAACTCCTACTCCGATTCAAGAATTACAATCTTCAATTCCGCTTCAAAACCTTCAGACGGCAATTAATCTTTATAAATTTTATCTATTAAAAGGGGAAACATTGCCTCCTATTGGAGATAGAGCAAAACTTTGGGAGGAATTGGGGTTTGGAAAAGCTTCAGAATATTATGGCAGTAATTATCAAAATCAGAAATTGCTTGATGAATTAAAAAAGATATTTACTTCCGGACAATAGCAGAGATTGACCAGTTAAAAAAAATTCTCTATAATCGGAACGTTAGTGAAAATTATATTGAGATATAATTTAAACATATTCTACGGGTATAAAGCTGTTTGCCCCCGTAGTTCAACGGACAGAACACCGGTTTTCTAAACCGGACATAGAGGTTCGATTCCCCTCGGGGGCACAAAGCGCTTCGTTAAACTTAAAATTAAAGTGAAAAATTAAAAATTATGGTGGCCATGGTGTAACGGCAGCACTAGAGTTTGTGGAGCT
>Ga0209777_10007780_pt1 | contig 11828 bp, 9 predicted proteins | sample FrelakmetHBP12HB_FD_187147 | JGI IMG/M metagenome (GOLD analysis project Ga0209777, IMG submission 187147) | Freshwater lake sediment microbial communities from the University of Notre Dame, USA, for methane emissions studies -HBP12 HB (SPAdes)... | ecosystem: Environmental > Aquatic >... | reverse complement strand
TTATTTTTATCCAGGACAGCTGTTACTCCGAGCCTTTTGGAAGAAATCTCCATAATAACTGTTCTGATATCATCATAAAATTGAACTTTGGGAACCTGGTTATTGATATATAAATCGGAAACCTTCAGGTATAATTTTTTACCTATTGCTCCGCCGGGATGATACCTGGCAAAATCATTCATTGTAAAGCCCCTGCATTCCAATAAACACACCGCAAGTGCGTCTCCCATGACCAATTGTGCGGTAGTGCTCGAAGTAGGCGCCAGATTATTCTGGCAAGCCTCTTTCTTCACTGTTGCATCGATAATATAATCCGCCTGCCTGGCGAGGTATGAATTCCTGTTGCCGACGATTGCAATAAGAACACTTCCCTGAAGTTTCAGTAGGGGAACCAAAACCTTAATTTCAGAAGTCTCCCCACTGTTTGACAAACAAATAATGATATCATTCTTCTGAATGGTTCCGAGATCACCATGGATTGCATCCGCAGCATGCATAAAAACTGCGGGAGTTCCTGTCGAATTCAGAGTGGCTACAATTTTGGAACCAATGATGGCACTTTTACCAATACCAGTGACGATGACCCTTCCTTTTGAATGAAAGATTAAGTCGACGCACCTTACAAAATCCTGATTTATCGCCTGTTTCAATTCCGAAATTGCCTCTGCTTCAACGTTTATAGTGGCAAGTGCAATTTCCTTGATCGTTTTATAATCTTTCAAAATACAATTTTTTTTTAATAAAGTTGTTTAAAATCTTTGTTTGTTACTATATTTGTATAAGAGCGAACTACCTTTGATTAAAGTTTAACCTCCAAAAATACAAAAATTAATCGGAGAGCAGGATGGCTTTGAAAAAGCAAGAATATAAATTACACGATATACTAAAAAAAGTTTTTGGTTTTGATAGTTTTAAGGGGAACCAGGAACCTATTATCAACAATATTTTATCCGGTAAGGATACCTTTGTTATAATGCCTACCGGAGGGGGAAAGTCACTTTGTTACCAATTACCCGCATTAACGAAAAAAGGAACTGCAATCATTATCTCTCCTCTCATTGCTTTGATGAAAAATCAGGTTGATTCGATCAGAAGTTTCGGGACGGAATCGAATGTGGCCCATTTCATGAACTCTTCACTGAGCAGGCAGGAAATCATCGAGGTAAAGAAAGATATTGTCAAAGGGAAAACGAAATTACTCTATGTTGCTCCGGAAACAATCACCAAGGAAGAAAACATTGATTTTCTGAAGACCATAAATATTTCGTTTTATGCCATCGATGAAGCTCATTGTATTTCGGAATGGGGACATGATTTTCGTCCGGAATACAGAAGGTTAAGGCCAATCATTGAAGCAATAGAGCAGAAAGTGCCGGTCATTGCACTCACCGCTACCGCAACTCCTAAAGTGCAACAGGATATTCAGAAAAACCTGAATATGATGGATGCTACAGTATTCAAATCATCCTTCAACCGCCCTAATCTTTATTATGAGGTTCGCCCAAAAACAAAAAATGTCTTTAAAGATATCATTAAATTTATCAAGAATAACTCCGGGAAATCCGGAATTATATATTGTCTGAGCCGTAAAAAAGTGGAAGAACTGGCCGAATCCTTGGTTGTTAACGGGATAAAAGCAGTTCCTTATCATGCAGGCTTAGATCCTCTTACCCGGCGCCAGAATCAGGATAAATTTTTAATGGAAGAAGTCGATGTCATCGTCGCTACCATTGCTTTCGGTATGGGCATCGATAAACCCGATGTCAGATTTGTGATACATCATGATATGCCAAAAAGCCTTGAAGGCTATTATCAGGAAACAGGCCGCGCAGGACGGGACGACGGTGAAGGTAACTGCATTGCATTTTACAGTTATGATGATATTCAGAAACTGGAGAAGTTTATGAAGGGAAAGCCTGTGGCAGAACAGGAAATTGCAAAACAATTACTTCTGGAAACAGTAGCTTATGCCGAATCTTCCGTTTGCAGGCGCAAACAATTGCTTCATTATTTCGGCGAAGTAATGAAGGAAGATAATTGTCAAAATTGCGACAATTGTCTCCACCCTAAAAAACGGTTTGAAGGGAAACAATACGTCAAGATCGGGTTGGAAACAGTTGTTGCGATTAAACAACAATTCAAGCAAAAGCACATCATCAATATCATCCTTGGGAAAAATACAGCAACAATAAAATCATGCAAACATAATAAACTGAGTGTTTTTGGAGCGGGCTCGGAAAAAGATGAAAAATTCTGGAATGCAGTAATCCGTCAGACCCTTATCGAACGTCTTCTTTTAAAGGATATTGAGAATTACGGAATCTTGAAGATAAGTCCGGAAGGTTTAAAATTTCTTAAGAAACCTTATTCCATAATGTTGGTGGATGATCATGATTTTGAGAATATAGAAGAAGACGAATTTTTTGCTGCCATGGGATCAAAAGTAAGCACAGCGGATAAAACGCTGTTCTCACTTTTAAAAGACCTGCGGAAGGAAATCTCCAGGAAAGAAAAACTGCCACCTTTTGTTATTTTTCAGGATCCCTCTTTGGAAGACATGGCTATTCAATACCCTGTTACAAATGAAGAACTTAAACAAATTACAGGGGTCGGTTCCGGTAAAGCACTAAAATATGGGAAACCATTCCTCGACCTTATCAAGGAATATGTCGATGAAAATGAAATCATCCGGCCTATGGATATGGTGGTTAAATCGGTTGTAAATAAATCGGGGTTAAAAGTTTATATCATTCAGAATATCGATCGTAAAATATCATTGGAAGATATTGCATATGCAAAGAATCTTAGCTTTGAAGAGTTGCTGACCGAAATTGAAACCATTGTTGCTGCCGGAACAAAAATTGATGTGAATTATTATATTGATGAATTCATCGATCCGTACCACCAGGAAGAAATCTTCGAGTATTTCCGCGAAGCTGAATCCGATTCTGTTGGAGAAGCATTAAAAGAATTGGGCGAAGACGAATTTACAGAAGAAGAGATCCGGCTTATGCGCATCAAATTCATGTCTGAACTAGGAAATTAAAGATCCAGATAATGCAAGACGAAAACAATATCCAAACTGATTATTCTGAAGTTACTGAAAAGGATAATCCTGCAAAACCCATTGTCAAAGGGAATTCTCAAATAAAACAAAAAGTTTTATTTCTGATTGTGATCCTTAATATTATTATGTTCATAGGTTTGATACTATTATATGTGTTGTTTTTTACAACAAAGAAGTCCGAGATCATAAAAATGACCCCGGTTTATCAAAAAGCCGGAAATAAACCTATGTCTTTGGTTTATGTCAATATTGATTCACTGAATGCTAAATACGAATTTGTTAAGGTGTTGAAAAATGATCTTGAAAGCACCGGAAAAAAACTCCAGGCAGAGATCCTTTCCGAACAAAATGCTTTTGAAAAAGAAGCTGCCGATTTTCAAAAACAGGTTGCAAACAATGCTATACCCGAGGCAAAAGCTAAAATTATATATGAAGCCTTGATGGAGAAACAACAGACGATAGGTGAAAAAAAGGACCGTTATACCCAAGAGGTTGCTAATAAAGAGCTCAACATGAACTTGAGGCTGTTGGACACTGTCACAAACTTCCTGAAACGATATAATCGTAAATTTAACTATGATTATATATTGGGTATGAAAACTGCAGGTGAAATACTAATAGCAAATGACACCCTTGATATTACAAAAGATGTCTTAAATAAATTAAACACAGAATATTCGGAGAGGAAAAAATAAGAATTCATGAGATGTCTTGCATTTCTTTCCTTTTTAGTAATTCTGGCCGGTTGCAACCGTTCCGGGGAAAATGATCTTCCTCAAGGGTTAATGAAAGATTCGATCATTCCCCAAACTGAAATGATAAACATCCATGCTGATATACACCTACTTGAAGCAGCTCTTCAAATTCAACGTAACAACAATAGGGATTTTATTACGATGGAGGATTTTTATTATAAAAACCTTTTCTTAAATCACAAAGTAAGCAGGGGAAGATTTAAGTTGAACCTTAGCTATTATGAAAGGAATCCGGAAAACTTCAGGAAGATGTATGAAGAGGTAGTAAAGAAATTAGAGACCTTGCAGAAACAAAATTTAAGTGGCAAAACAAACCCGGTTTCCAAATAAACTACTTTGAATAAATAGCTGAAACTGTAAGCTGATCAGCTTGATCTGTATAAGTATAGGACCAGATTATTGTATTACTTTGTGAACTATAAGTCCCCGCACCACTGATAACAAGAACAGTGCCTAAAGTTTGATTGGGTTTTAAGGTGATTGTATTTCCTGAGACTGAAGCAGATGCTTTGGCACTAAAATCACCAAAATTATAAATGAATACTTTATCTGAAGCAGATGCATCAATAGTTATATTAGCCTGGTATGACAACTTTTTCTTGGTTTCAGTGACATTCCATTGACCGATAAATTTTGAACGCGCATCTGTTGGACTAGGTTCGGGATTGTTCTTTATACATCCGGAGAAGATCAAGATACCACTAAATGATAACAAGTTAAAATAAAAGATAAGCTTTTTCATAAAATCCGGTTTTCATTCATTCATTGATTGTTTTTTTTCCAAAAAATAAAAAAGTAGATACTGAAGAGGATCGTTGTAATTAATTGAACGAAAAGGAATTGTATATCACCTTCATTTCTGACAAATGCAATTGAAAAGAATATAAGATACATTGAATAACAGATCACTTTGCTTGTGATAATAGCAGAGACCATAGCAAGAAATACATTTTTCATTCTCATGGACAGCCAATAAAAGAAGAATACATTAAGCCCCAGTTCAGCAGTGATGATCAGCATCTTGAAAAATTCCGGATGAGAAGTAGCGATATATGAAAAGAATGGTAATGTGAAAGCAAGAAGATATGAATTCCTCCGCGAAGAATGAGCCATAGAAAGGATGACCATTAATCGCATAGGCTCGATCATATAAACGGGAAAAACCGTTAAATGTGCAATTACCGGTGTGAAATAAATAAAAGCTAACGCTATGGTGTCAATGCACACGTTTTTAAGGAGTTCCTTAGAATGGACTGCTGTGGCATATGATTTCATATATGAATTTTAGGTTATCTGTTCAGGAAGCTAAATTAATAAAGATTGCATTTAAAAAAAAGATGAATCGATAAAATTCTTTGCAGACAGGATTTAAGCCAGGGCAGGATTCATAATAGGATCTGTCAAGTATACAGACAATCCTAGAAGGTAAAACTGATGCCAAGGCTCGGCATTATCGGCATCTGATCAATTCTTGTATAACTTACCCTGTCAAAATAGAAAATATTTTCCTGGTTCAGAAGATTCGTCACACTCAGGCTAAATTCCAGTTTAGTATACTTACCCAGCTCGAATTTCTTTTTAATGTTAGCATCAAGCCTGCTGTAGTAAGGCAGGCGGCCATTATCGAAATCACCATAAACAATCCCAAGTGTTCCATTGCTTGAAATAAAATCAGAACCAATGTTGTTAAAATTGATCTTTTCATAGAATCCCTGGGTTTTTGTAAAGGGAAATCCTGAGCCGAAATTATATCTGACATCCAATTCCCAACCCGAATGCTTTCCGAAAATATAAGTCGCTGTGAGATTCATGTTATGCCTGCGGTCGTAAGGAGGAACATACCATGTTATACCGTTGAACCTGTGAATATAACCTAATGAATAGACAGCCCAGGCACTGAATTTACCGGATGAATATTTCAGGGAGAAATCCACTCCTTCCGCATCCCCTTTTTCGATAATAAAATCTTTTTTCAGGTAATCGGGAATATTTGCATTTTCAGGCGTATCATCGTAAATTTTATTACGATTCAGGTTTGTAAGTTGAGGGTAGTATTTATAATATCCTTCAACATTTAAATAAAGATTTTTTGTAAGATCCCATTCAAAACCCAAAACAAGCTGGTCAGATTTTTGAAGCTTGCTGGTGACTGCTTTATTCTGAAATTCAGCCGGCAGGTTGTCGGGTCCTGATAAAAAGCCATAAAAAAGATTAACAACATCAAGATCATAAGTAGTGCTTATAAGGTTTTGAGTGTATAATCCAGCAGCTAATTTCAACCTGAATTTATCCGTTAAATTATATTTAGCTGAGAATCTTGGTTCAAGGGAAAATTCAGATAAGGATGCATAATACTGGAATCTCAGTCCGGGTTCAAAAATAAATTTTCCTACCAGCCACTTATATTTTACAAAACCGGATAGTTCAGTTGTATTTTGAGTGTATTCAATCTTATTATTCACTGCATTGAAAAAATCGAATGCCGTGCTGAATCCGGAGAGTTCTATCCCGTATTTTAGTGCGCTCTTGCCAAAGAAATAGGTGAAATTGAGACCTCCATCAAATCCTCCGATAGAACTTGTACGGGACGAAAAATTTGATTCATCAAGTGTGACTTCATAGTTTGAATAATTGAAAAATCCTTCAAGCAAAACAGCTGATTTTCCCGGAATGACAATAAAGTTTCCACCGCCGCCTAAAGCTTTCCAGTTATAATTCTGCAATATTTTATATTGTACCTTGTCCGTAAAATCAAATCCATAAAAATTCACCTTACTTCCATTAGCCCCATTAATGGAGATTTTACCATATATATCCAGGTAATTATAAGGCAGTCCGTTTTTATCAATATAAGTATAAAAGATTTTGGAACTTTCCTTCAGATAAGAGTTTTTTACAGAAAGAATGAAAGAAGCACTTGTTGCATCTTCATTCTTTGCTTTCGCGATAGGCCCTTCAAGCAATATTTTGGCTCCGAAGGTGCTGGCATCAATTTTCCCTGCAATCCGGTTTTTGTTCCCGTCACGGGTTGTTATATCCATAATGGAGGAAATTCTTCCGCCATATTCAGCCCCAAATCCTCCCGTATAAACATCAACATTTTTAATGATATCCACATCGAAAACTGAAAATAGCCCAATGGAATGAAAAGGATTATAAACCGTCATACCATCCAATAGCACTTTATTCTGTATAGGGGGACCGCCCCGGATATAAAGTTGACCTCCCTGATCTCCCGTGAAAATAACACCCGGGAGTACCTGAAGATACTGCGCAAGATCCGGTTGTCCTCCAATTGTAGGAATTTGCTGGATTTCTTTAGGTGTGATTTTAATGATGGAGGTCTGGGTTTCAACTTTTTTATCTTCCCGTGCTGCAGAGATACTAACCTCATTGAGTGTAAATGCGCCTTTTTTAAGATACAGTTTTTTAGAAATCAGATCATTCGCCTTTAAGGATACAGGAAGTTTCAATGTATCAAACCCAAGGTAAGTTACCATCAGGGTATAATTACCCGGAGGAATCCTTGTAATTGCAAAATATCCATTGATATCAGTTGCAGCCCCGTAAGATGTCTTATAAAGATAAACATTTGTGAATATTACAGGTTCCCCTGTTTCGGTTTCATAAACAAAACCTCGGATCGTTCCTGTCTGCCCAACAACCCGGGACTGAAAAAAGAGGAAAAGGAAAACAAATAGCAGGAGTAGAAAGATAAGCCGCTTTAACGTCATAGATGGATTTTATCAGAATAAACAATGAATTTTATCCTGCAAAAATACAGATTCTGCCGTATTAAAAAAGAAAAACGACGTGAGAAAAGTGTTAATTTCCGGAGGAGGACTTTATAGCTGCGAGTTTCCTGAATAATACACGTTCCTCTTCCGTTAAATGCTGAGGTATATCAATCATGATCTTAAGATACAGGTCACCGTATTTAGTTTTTTGTCCGTAAACCGGCATTCCAAGTCCTTTCATGCGAAGAACCTTACCATTCTGGGTTTCCCTGGGGATATTAATTGCGTAATTCCCTTTCAGTGAGTCAATTTCCATTTGACCTCCGAGCATCACCGTATAGAGCGGCACCTTAATTTCAGTGTAAAGATCATTCTCTTTTCTTTCGTACCGCGGATCTTTTGCAACAGTGACATGCAAAAATAAATTACCGCTTTCAGCGCCCTTCGTTCCTTTTCCTCCTTTTCCTTTGACCCTTAAAACCTGACCATCCGAGACTCCGGCAGGGATGTTAATCTTTATCTTTTCATCATCAAGAGTAATTATAGTCTCACTGCCAAAAAAGGCATCTTTTAGTGAGATCGTTAATTTCCCTTCATAATCCCGGCCTTTCCGTGAAGCACGGGGAAATTCATCTCCACTCCGGCCTCTGAAACCGCCACCAAATATTTGTTCAAAGAAATCGGAAAAACCACTGCTTTCGAAATCTTCTTCCGTTGAATAATAACCACTGCCGGATTGACTTCCTCCACCTCTCTGTTGAGCCCATTGAGAAAAATCGAATCCACCAGGGTGTGCTCCTTGTGCCTCATATTGCTTCCAATCCGAACCCAAGGTGTCGTATTTTTTTCTTTTTTCGGGGTCACTTAAGACCTCATTTGCTTCAGATAGCTCTTTAAATTTTTCTTCCGCCTGCTTATTACCTGGGTTTTTATCAGGATGATATTTGAGCGCCAGTTTCCGGTAACTTTTTTTTATTTCCTGGGCAGAAGCCTTTTTTGACACCCCTAATATTTTATAATAATCTTTATATTCCATACAATACTTAACTGGGTTTAGCAAGAACAAACAAAGTTAGTAATTCTGGAAAATATTCTTACTTTTGCATGTATTAAATATTCTCATTTTTATATGCAGAAACTCTTATTACTAGGTGATGAAGCAATTGCCCAAGGAGCTTTGGATGCAGGATTGTCCGGAATTTATGCTTATCCAGGCACACCTTCCACTGAAATTACCGAATTTGTTCAGAATTCCAGGCAGGCATTTGAAAATGAAGTAAGGTGCTCCTGGTCTGCAAATGAAAAGACAGCCATGGAAGCAGCTTTAGGTATGTCCTATGCAGGAAAACGGGTAATGGTTTGTATGAAGCATGTGGGTCTTAATGTAGCGGCAGATCCTTTTATGAATTCTGCTATAACTGGGGCGAATGGAGGTATGATCGTGGTTGCTGCCGACGATCCTTCCATGCATTCATCACAGAATGAACAGGATTCAAGGTTCTTTGGTAAATTCGCAATGATTCCGATTCTCGAGCCTGCCAACCAGCAGGAGGCCTACGATATGGTGTATTATGGTTTTGATTTCTCTGAAAAATATAAAATTCCAGTCCTTATGCGTATTCCTACAAGACTGGCACATTCCAGGTCAGGTGTGGAAAGGAATACCACAAGGAGACAAAACAACATAGCGCTTCCGGACAATCTCAGACAATATGTATTGTTACCGGCTTTTGCCAGGAAAAGATACTCTCACTTACTAAAGGAACAGGTAAAATACGAACAGGAATCTGGAAACTCACAATTTAACCGGTACACAGATGGTGATGATAAATCGAAGGGCGTCATCGTGTGTGGTATTGCCCACAATTATCTTCTTGAGAATTATCCTGACCGGAAAGTTCCCTTTCCTGTGTTAAAGATTGGTCAATATCCTCTCCCAAAGAAAATGATTGAGAGGATCCTGTCAGAATGCAACGAAATATTGATTCTGGAAGACGGATATCCGTTTGTTGAGGAAATGATAAAAGGCTTTTTGTCTGGCACAGGGAAAGTAAAAGGCCGTCTTGACGGAACCATTCCACGGGACGGTGAGTTGAATCCTAACATTGTTGCCTTTGCTCTTGGCATAGAAGAAACCAAGGGCTTGGATATCCCGACATTGATGGTCAACCGGCCACCATCGTTATGCAGTGGTTGTCCTCACATTGATTCTTTCAATGCGATAAATGAAGTAATGGTCCCTTTTACAAAGGGACGGGTTTTTTCAGATATCGGTTGTTATACACTCGGTGCATTGCAGCCTTTTGAAACAATAAACTCCTGTGTTGATATGGGGGCTTCTATCACCATGGCAAAAGGAGCGGCTGACGCAGGCCTGGTGCCTTCGATTGCTGTTATAGGTGATTCCACCTTTTCACATTCGGGGATGACAGGATTACTGGATGCCGTAAATGATAAATCCCCGGTGACAGTTTTCATCCTGGATAATCAAACCACTGCCATGACCGGAGGTCAGGATTCCCCAGGCAATGGAAAAATTGAGGATATTTGCAGGGGAGTGGGTGTTGAAGAAGCACATATCCATGTGATCCGACCCTTAAAAAGATATCATAAGGAAAATGTGAAGATCATAAATGAAGAACTGGCTTATCAGGGTGTTTCTGTAATCATTCCGCGCCGTGAATGCGTTGTGAATATTAATAAAAGAACACAGGAAAAAATCAAAAAGGCGAATAATACTGATTCATGAAAAGAGATATCATTCTGGCAGGTGTTGGCGGGCAGGGAATCATTTCAATTGCCTCCATTATCGGCTTTACTGCTTTCCAACAAGGACTTTATATGAAGCAATCGGAAGTCCATGGGATGAGCCAAAGAGGTGGAAATGTTCAGTCAAATTTACGAATTTCAGATAAGGAAATTGCATCCGATCTGATACCCCTGGGTAAGGCCGACCTTATTATTGCTGTTGAACCATTGGAGTCGCTCCGTTACCTTCCTGGTCTGTGTAAGGATGGTTGGGTAATAACCAGCACAAAACCTTATGTGAATATTGCCAATTATCCTCCCATTGATGATATACTGAAAGAAATTAAATCCTTACCACACCATATAGCGTTGGATGCTGAGGCCATTGCTAAAGATGTTGGATCTGTTAAAGCAGCAAATATCGTGATCTTAGGTGCAGCATCCCCATTTTTGGAGATGGCTTTTGAAAACATTGAAAATGCTATCCGGTTTATTTTCAGAAAAAAAGGAGAAGAAATAACAGCGATTAATTTAAAAGCATTACATGCCGGAAGAGATTTTACAGACCAAAATAGGGCAAACTGATTTCGGAACTTCAGAATTTCTTCATATATTTACATGCTAATTATTACCATTTCAACAGAAAACGACCAATGAGGATTTTACAACGAAAACTTTCACATTATACGGAACCACAAAGGGTGATGAAATTGGGGCTTTATCCGTTTTTCAGGGTTATCGAATCGGATCAGGATACGGTTGTTAGCATTCAAGGGAAAAAAGTACTTATGTTCGGCTCCAACAGTTATATGGGACTGACCAATCATCCTAAAATTAAAGAAGCTGCAATACAAGCTATTAAAAAATATGGAACAGGTTGTGCAGGATCACGCTTCCTGAATGGAACTCTTGATATTCATATTGAACTGGAAACAAAACTGGCTGAATTTGTAAAAAAGGAAGCCGCTCTTGTATTTAGCACCGGATTTCAGGTAAACCTCGGGGTTATCCCTACAGTCACCGGAAGAAATGATTTTATTCTTCTTGACGAACTCGATCATGCCTCGATCATTGAAGCCACACGCCTTTCATTTGCGAAAGTCTTAAAGTACAGGCATAATGATATGCAAGCATTGGAAAGATTATTAAAGAAATGCGATCCTCACCGGATCAAACTTATTGTTGTTGATGGAATCTTTAGCATGGACGGGGATATTGCAAACCTGCCGGAAATTGTTAAACTGGCTGAGAAATATGATGCAACAGTGATGGTTGATGATGCTCATGCAATCGGTGTGATAGGGGAAAAGGGATCGGGCACCGCTTCCCATTTCGGGTTAACCGAAAAAGTGGACCTGATCATGGGGACTTTCAGCAAATCATTGGCAGCTTTGGGAGGCTTTATTGCCAGTGATTTTGATACGATCAACTATATCAAGCATCATTCGCGAACCCTGATTTTCAGCGCCAGTATTACTCCTGCCTCGGCCGCAACTGTACTGGCTGCTCTCGAAATCATAA
>Ga0209777_10007778_pt1 | contig 11829 bp, 9 predicted proteins | sample FrelakmetHBP12HB_FD_187147 | JGI IMG/M metagenome (GOLD analysis project Ga0209777, IMG submission 187147) | Freshwater lake sediment microbial communities from the University of Notre Dame, USA, for methane emissions studies -HBP12 HB (SPAdes)... | ecosystem: Environmental > Aquatic >... | reverse complement strand
CCAAGGCCAATGAAGCCACTTTCGACAAAGCAACCCTTCCTCAGCAGATGGAGATTGTGGTCTTAGAACACGCCCTGTGAACCCCGTTAGAAAGGGTGGGGTTTAAACCTTACCCCTTCTTGATGTAAGGATAGGGATTTATATTCAGCCTGGATTAAAGGGCGTGTTTTTCTAACAGGGGTGAAGCATATGGAAGGATATCGCCTCAATCCATTGCTCTCTCAGGAACAGATCGCTTCCATCGTTCAAGGTTTGGCAAATCAAATCTCGAAGGATTATGCCGGAAAAGAATTGGTGTTGGTGTGTATCCTGAAAGGGGCTTTCATGTTTCTCTCCGACCTGATTCGCCACCTCCGGATCCCCGTTCAAGTTGATTTTGTTCGTTTAGCCAGTTATGGGTCCGGGATGAAAACCTCTGGCAAAATTGAGATTACCAAAGACATCGAAATTCCCCTTGAGAAAAAGGATGTCCTCATCATCGAAGATATCATTGACAGTGGTCGAACACTCCAGTTCCTTAAGGACCGGTTGGCACTCTCGGGCCCCCGTTCTATCAAGGTTTGTGCCCTTTTGGATAAGAAAGCCCGTAGAGAGGTTGATATGGAGGCGGATTATCTTGGAACCGAAGTGGATGATGTCTTTATCGTAGGTTACGGGATTGACTTTAATGAGAACTATCGCCATTTACCTGAAATTTATTATGTTACCCCCATGGATCACCCAAAGGGATAGGGGATGGAAGTTTATCCTCGCCCTCCTTTTCTTGCTCTTCTTGCAAAACCCTTCCTTCTCCCAGCCCCAGCCTGATGATACAGGTCTCTTCAGAGAAGGAGAGATCCTTCTTTCAAAAGGTGACACGGAAAAGGCACTTTGGCGTTTTAAGAGGTTGATTACTGAATTTCCAAAAAGTTCTCTCTTCAACGAAGCCAAATTCAGGATGGGAATCTGTTATACCCAACTCAAAAGGCATCAAGATGCCATTCGTATTCTCAACGAACTCCTCCCCACCTTCCTTTCTCCATCCAGAATGGTACAGGTCTTTAGTTTGCTGGGAGACAACCACCTCGAATTAAATGATCGTCTCACCGCTCTCCATTGGTATGGGAAGGGTCTCCTCATCCCTAGTCAACCCAACGAGGAGCTAAGAAAGAAGGTGAAATCCATCATGGATTCCTCTGATTCGGAAGAGGAATTAAAGTCCATTGAATCTCTCTACCGGGGGGCTTATGCAGGAGGTTATGCAAAATTGAAATTGGCCCAGATGGCCAAGCGCCAAGGAAATGTCACTCTTGCAAAAAGATTTCTAACGGAATTGGAAAAAGAATACCGAGGCATGGACTATATGCCCCTAGCCAAAGAGCTCTTTGAAACGATCCCTCTTTCCACCCGATCCAAATATACAGTGGGGGTTATTCTCCCTTTGAGTGGGATTCATCGCCCTTTTGGAGAAAGAGCCCTGCAGGGAATTCAATCGGCTATAAAAGAAACCGATTTCTCTTTGATCTCGTTAGCCATTCTTGATTCTAAAGGGAGTCCAGGGGAGGCAGAAAAAGCGGTTGAGGAGTTGGTGAACAAAGAAAGAGTGATTGCCATCATTGGACCCCTTCTCAGTATCGATGTTGACCGGGCAGCCAAAAAAGCCCAGCAATTAAAAGTTCCCCTTCTGACCCTTTCTCAAAAGGAGGTCCCTACCAATAAGGGGGATCTCGTCTTCCAGAATTCCCTCATCCCCTCAGAGCAGATCCAGACCCTTACTGACTTTGCCATCAAAGAATTGGACCTTCGCACCTTCGCCGTCTTTTATCCCAACTCCCCTTATGGACTTTATTTCAAAAATCTCTTCAATCAAGAGATTACTCGAAAAGGTGGAAAAGTCTTCGGGGTGGTCGTTTACCAAGAGAATCAGACGGATTTCAGTCAGGAGATCAAAGGATTTTTTAAGATCGAGACCATCCAGAAATACGACTCCCGGAAAAAAAAGGATGAGGAATTCACGGTAGGCGTTTCCATCGAAGGGCTTTTCATCCCTGATGCTCATGATCGTGTAGGGACCATCCTCTCTCAAATGGCTTACTATGATATAAAGGGATTGACCTTTTTAGGTACCAGTGCATGGAATGGTCCAGGCTTGATCTCAATTGGTGGGAAAGGAGCCGAAGGGTCGATCTTTGTTGATGCCTTTTTTAAAAAAGACCCCTCCCCTTGGGTCACCCTTTTTGTGGAAGAATTTCGAAAAATATACCAACGGGATCCTGAAACACTCGAAGCCCTGAGTTATGATGGGGCTAAACTCATAAAAGAAATCCTCCTATCCAAATCAATTTCCTCTCCTTTGCAACTGCAAGAAGAGCTCCGGCAAGTTAAAAATTTTCAGGGAGTTTCTGGTCTAAAGGGTTTTGGGGAAGATGGGAAAGCGATTCGAACCCTTTATATTCTGAAAGTGAACAAAGGACAAATTGAACAGATTTCGCCGTAATCCTCATCGGTTGATCCAATGAAAAAACTCCATTCCTGGAACGTCAGCGTGGAGGAAGCCATCCAGATTCAAGAGGCCTTGAAAGATCGAATCATTCTAAAAAAAACATTTTCAAAAGTGAGAACCATGGGAGGAGGAGATGTCGCCTATTCAAAAAATGAGAATCGCCTCTTCGGTGCCATCGTCATCCTCTCATTCCCAGATATGGAAATCCTTGATATGGCCACGGCTGATGGGAAGATCCCTTTCCCCTATATCCCCACCCTTTTAAGTTTTCGGGAAGGCCCGATTCTGATTAAAACCTTTCAGAGGTTAAAAATAAAACCCAATATCATGATTTTTGATGGTCAGGGCATCGCCCGTCCTAGAGGAATGGGGCTTGCCTCACACATGGGCTTATGGTTAAACCTTCCATCCATCGGTTGCGCCAAGACCGCTTTGTTAGATGAATTTATCTCTCCAGGACCTTCAAAAGGAAGTTATGAATGGATTCGAAGGGAAGGGAAAAAAGTGGGTGCTGTTCTTAGAACCAAAGAAAACGTAAAACCTCTTTTTATCTCACCCGGTCATCGCATAGGCCTATCGACGAGCATTCAACTCCTTCTTGAAAGCTGCCGGGGATTCCGAATACCCGAACCCCTCCGTAAAGCCCATCAACTCTCACGAAGCATGCTGCATCGCGCATAGGGCATAAAGCATAGCGTAAATCAAAAGCAGGAAACTCATCGTCATTGCGAGCCCGAAGGCGTGGCAATCCCGTCTTCCACTGCGTTTGCATTAGCTCTTCAGCGCTCTCCGAAAACTAATTGACATATTTTGCGGTTATGATAATTTGTACTTGAAAATATACATTCGCATTCGCAGGCGGGAGGACTCCGGCAATTCTGCCAGAATTAGAATATCAGTACCAAGTAAGGATGTGAACGAGTTATCTGCTCATTGCGGACTGGAGGAGGACAATGAAAAATAGAACTCTGGAAATATACAATGGAGGAAGAAAAATGATAGGCAACGGGAGAAGAGGCGTGTATATCTTGTCGGCTCTCTTTTTATTAATCTTTTATGGTATCTCTTTTGCGCAGGATTCAGATGTTCATAAGAAAAACTGGCTGCTTGGCGTATTATCTGAACTTGAAAAGATGCGAGATGAGGCTACCTTACAGATTAAGAAATCAGATAATATCATCAGTAAATCTAATGATATCATCAACCGCGCAAAAGCAGCAGGTAATAAAAAAGCAGAACAGGTAGCAATGCAAGCAATCCTTACAGCTCAAGAAGCCAGAAAAAAAGAGGAGTGGCTAAAAGAGAGAGCAGCAGAAGGTATTAAAGAGATAAATGCACTGCTTGATAGATTATCAAAAGGCAATGTGGACGCTAAAATGATTGAAGAAGCAAAAAATCTGCCTCAAAAAATTACAAACGGAGACCCTTCTTTGTGCAGCAATCTTGAAGCACAACTTGAAAGGGATAAAGATTTAATAAAAAGGTATCAGAAAACCATTGATATGAGTAATAAAGAATTAGAGAAATGGGCAAAGATGAATGAAAAAGCTGCAGATGAAGCCCTTGAGGCAGGGATTAAGGCAGTTTTTGATGGAGTAACCACTTGGCTTGAAGAAAGAGAGAGAGTTACAGAAGCAATTCAAAAGGAGCTAATAAAATACAAAGTAAAAGTTGCTGTTGATGGTCCACCAAAACAAAAAATACTTATTGACAGGTTGCTGGGTAAAATGAGCCGTGCTACTGATGCCTATGTAAAAGCAAAGGTGCAAGCCGATACTGGAAAGATAATTCGTGCTGGATTGGACATAAAAGATAGGTATGATGCATTTAATAATATTCTTGGTGCAATTCAAGCTCGGCTGGATGGGGCAGATAAAGAAGTAATAGACATCCTGAAAGATCCTGAATTAAGAGCAAATCTTTCAGACCTTGGCAATTGGGCAACAAATACATTAATAAGTTATGAAGAAGAAATAAGAAAGATTAACCCGATATTTGGCAAGGTTGCTTCATTTAGCTCATTTATACTGGAATATGGATATAGTGCTAAAGAATGGTGGGAAAGCAGAAAACGTATATTGCAATATTCTGATCTTTCTGATGGGGAATTGAAAGCCGTCAACGCACTTGGGCAACAGATTAAAAAAACAATGGAAAAATTAAAAAACTGTCGGGAGGGTATAAAAATGGATAAAACAGAGCGCCCCATCATCTCCCCGCCGCAAGGCTTAAGGATAGATTAGGGAGATGAAAAAATACAAGGTTATTTTACTTATAGCTTTTATAATAATTTGTCTAAATGGAGCTGCATATGCAGACTGGCATATTCAGTTTGATTCTGAAGCAGATAGAGTTCTACATTTAGGAGGCGATATGCTCAGGGGCAACTTTGCTACACAGGGTCAGTGTCATAACTACTGGAGGTCGCGACCTAATTTTGAACAAAACCATTCACGGTGTGTTGGATATGATAGAAAGTCAAATACTTCCAGCTATGGGTCCGGTGGTTACAGCGGCTACTCTGGAGGAGGAAGACCTAATAGCTCCCAGCAGCAAATGATGCAGGGGTTGTTTAGCAGCTTCATGCAGGGATTTATGAATGGTCTGGCCCAACAAAACAACTATAACGCTCAGCAGCAGAAAAGGGAAGAGGAAGAAAAAAGAAAAAAAGAGTGGCAGCAGAAAGTAAATAAGCAGATAGATGAGATGAAAAATGAGTACGCCAAACTAAAGGAACAGGAGTTCAACGAAAGTAAAGACAAGCTTGCAAAAGACTTAAGGGATATTTTAAACAGGGGCAATAAGGGAGGAACCGCAAATCAGGAAGTAAACCATAAAATAAAAGCAATTAAAGACCTTAATTGTGCAGCCTACTGGGGGCTTCAGGCTGCTGGTGCTGCTCTAAATAACAATGATAAAGACGCAAGTACTTACAGTGATTTTTCAAACGCAGCTTCAAGTGGAAATATGGTTTCTGGCTGTCCAGATAAAAATATGAATATTCCAGAACCTTCAAATCCTCAACGGGTAGATTTTCAGATGGATTTTTACGGATACCTGAATGATGAGGTAAATAAGAAGATAGAAACTATACAGAACTTCAAAACGGAGATAAAAAAAGCAGATGAGAAAGTAGCTGAAGATACAAAGAAAGTGGAAAAGATTAAGGCAAATTCAAATTCTGCAAAGAATGATAAGGAGAAGAAGGAATTTGACGACCTTCTTGAGCAGGCTAATCAAGAACTGGCAAAATCCATTGAACTAAGAGATAAGGCAAAAACTGAGTTTGACAACCAGAAAAAGGAAGTTGATGCTTTGAACGAGATATACAAGATAATGTCAGAAAATAAGCAGGGACAGGGAGAAAAATAATGAGGAAAACAATTTTAATTTTCTTGGCAGTCATTATTGCTAGTTGCTTTATGTCTTTTAATGCCATAGGAGAACAAGTCAATGAGGAGACAAGAAAACACCTTGCTAGTGGAGTTAGTGCTGTAGAAGCAGCCGCATCTCCTAAAGATTTGCTCGCTGCCGTAGAAGAAATTAAGATGGCAATAAAGATTTCTCCTGTTTGGCCTGAAGCCCATCTTGCGCTTGCAAAAGTTCTCGCTGCGATCAATAAGCCCGTTGGGGCTATTAAAGAACTCAATCGTTACCTTGAGCTGCTTCCAGATGCACCGGACAGGGGAAATGTGAGGAGCGACATAAAAAGACTTGAGGAAACACGGGCGATAGCAAAAAAAATCGGCATGTCAGGATTGGCTTTCGCTTCCCTTTCAGATGGTATATATGTCATGCATGTCATGCCCGGGTCAAAGATTGAAAAGGCAGGATTTAAGCGAGGAGATAAGATTATAAGAATAAATGAACGTGAGGTCTCAGGAATCTCAATTTATGATTTTTTGAAAATTATCGAGGAAGGAATTGAAACAAAAATACCATCTATAGGACGTAATATTGCTCGTATGCAGGGGGTAGTTCGAGATGGAGGTAAACCATTTTTGGTTACTATTGTCCGCGGCGGAGAAAATTTTGGATTTGTCTGTCAGCAGGATATATTTAAAGTAACATCATACGAAATAGAGGATGCTGAATTTGAGGAAGAGGTATTAAGGTCAAAAATCCCTGTTGTTGCTGTTTTCTGGGCAAACTGGTGCCCTCCCTGCCGTAACTTTATTCCTGTTGTGGAAGATACTGCAGGAGCATACTCAGGGAAGGTAAAGTTTGTACATATAAATATTGAAGAAAACCGCGAAAATGCAGAGAAATTTAAAATTCAAGCAATACCAACTACAATTTTTTTTAAAGATGGAAATGCAGTTGATAGCTTTAAAGGTTCAAATTCTGAGGAGCTTAAGAAGAAAATCTCAGACATAGAGAACCTGAAAGCTTCTCCGGTACCTTTGCAAGAAGGCAAGAAAATTGAGTATGGCGAACAAAAGCCCGGCAGTACTTTTTCTCCTGCTGTAAAGAGACAAACAGGACCTATTGGAATGGCTGTTAAAGCCGTTGCCGACGGGTTTCTTGTAATGGCAATAAAACCTGGGTTTCCTGCAGAAAAAGCAGAGATTAAGATTGGAGACTTAATCGTATGGATTGATGGACAGGATGTAAAAGGTGCCTCAATGCAGAAATTTCTGGGGGCGCTTGACGGCACTCCTGGGACAGAGATCAACATAGACATTATGAGAAAAGGCGAGAAGTATCGTTTTATTCTTGAAAGATCAGCGCCTTAGTTCTCTGAAGGGATTCACAAGAAAAAGTGGTGGGAGGAACAAAAATGAGACTCATAAGGGTTATAGGCATATTTTTTCTTGCTAATTTTTTATTTCTTTGTATTACGCCGAAGGAGGCAAAAGCTGGAATGGAAGTTGACTGCTTCGGAACCATCCGTGCATGGCAGGGTGATGTAAGCTTAAGAGATTATATGGCAACGCATGACTGCTCCTGCCCGAGTAAATATGCTCAACCCATCTGTACAAAAAAGTTTGTTGCCAGTCCCCCTACCGGTGGCTATTATGGAGGCAGGCAGAATATGCAGATACAGATGATGCAGGGCATACTCCAACCCTTCTTTAATAATTTGTTTGCACCACCTGACACTTCCGGTCAAGACGAAATAGAAAGGCAGAATGCAATCAAACGGCAGCAGGAGGAAGAGCAAAAGAAAATGGAGGAAGAAAGAAAAAAACAGGAGGCGCTGAAGCGCTGGCAGACACTTCAGGAAGAGGAGGCTGCCAGAAAAAACATTGAGGACAAACAAAAACAGAAGACAGGACAGGAGCTTCTGACAAAGACGGGAACTGCCAGCGGCGGCCGTTTATTGCCGTTTAAATGGGAGAAAGGTAAAGAGTCAGAGCTTCAATTTCAGCCTATAGGAACCGGCATATATGATACATCGACCTTTTTACAATGGCAAAGATTGTTATGCTCCACCTATTTTTCAGGTAATGCCGTGAATGCCATAAAAAGCGGAAATGGAGTACAAGCCCGCTACTTAAACGAGCAGGCTGATAAAGTAATGTCTGGCCAGATGACGGATGTAGAATGTAGGTTCCCGGCCATTCCCGAGCCGCCTGACCCAGGGAAGCCGGATGCTAAAATTCAGAAACTCCAAAATATTTTGAGCAGTCTTCAGAAGGATGTAAAATCCCTACAGGATATTGAAACTAAGCTTTATGATTTAAAAACACAAATAAAGGAGGCAGAGAGCAAAAAGGAGGCTGCACAGATAAAGCTTGAAGAGGCGCAAAATATTGCTGCAACCGCCAAACCCGAGGAGAAACCCCAGGCCGATGACCTTCTTGCAGAAGCACAGGCAGCCCTCCAAAGCGCAGAGGGCGAACTGGCAAAGGCAAAACAGTCTGAAAATGACATGATCAAAGAAAAAGAAAAGGTCGAAAATGAGTTAAAGAATATGAACGCTAAAATACAGGCAGGAGGCGAGTAATGAAAACATCGTTAAACAGCAAACCGGAATAAAGGAGGATGATCATATGAAAAAATCATGGATTTTATTTATACCAATAATTTTAGTAATAATAAGCGGCTGTGCCGTGGGTCCCCCTGTCCAATGGCAATCGGGCAAGGAAGCATATGATAAAGGTGAATACAGCAAAGCAATTTCTTATTTTAAAAAAGCCACTGAATTAGCTCCTCAGGATGGAGACAATTTTAGATGGTTGTGTGTTGCTTATTACAGAAATGGACAATACCAGGTGGCTATTGATGCGTGCAAAAAGTCGTTGAATCTTTCTCACACCAAGAATGTGGAGCATGAGAGCTGGGATTTTTTATCAGCAGCATACGATGAATTAGGACAGAAAGATTCGGCTATTTCATCTCGAAAGAAGTTTATAGAACTCAAGCCTGATGATTCCAACAGCTTTGCGATGCTATCGAGGTTGTACGATGAAAACAAACAGTATGACGAAGCGATAACGGCAGCCAAAAGGGCAATAGAGCTAAAGTCTGATAACGCTCATGCCTATAATAACCTTGGGTATGCATATCGGATGAAGAAACAATACAATGAGGCATTTAATGCCTTTAAGAAGGCAAATGAAATTGATCCAGCTAACGCTCTTTACCGTGAACAGATGGGGGCTCTATTTATTGATAAGGAAGATTATGCTGAAGCAATAGAGGCATATAAAAAGAGCATAGAAGCTGCACCATTTATACCCAAACTTCATGATGCGCTTGCCATAGCATATTACAGAATGGGCAGATACGATGATGCCATTGCCTCTGTCAACAAAGCAATAGAGTTGCAAACTATTACGGGGATAGGAACCGACATTGCTATTGAATCCCGCTATCCTTATTCCGGCTGTCCTGTTGTAAAAGGGGTGATGGATGTCAGCCCTGCGAAGAATGCAGGCATATTGGCCGGGGATTGGATTATCAAGATTGACGGCAAATCAACAAAGGGATGGAATCCTGAACAGGTTGTTCAAACTCTCAGGGGAACTCCAGGTACACAGGTTGTTCTTACAATCGCCAGAACTGGTGAGTGGTCAAACATTGACAAGATTATTACAAGAGAAACCATTGCCAAAGGGGTTGCTTCATCCTTTGGATTTAGAAACTTGGCGTACAGATACAAAGGCAGCCTTGAAGCGGCGCTTAAGGATGCGGAAAAGGCGTATTCCTTTGATTCGGCTAATGCCTGGGCGCGCTTTTCCCTCGGCGCATCATATCTTGACAGGGGAAAATATGATGATGCCATCAAATTATTAGCTCAGGTGAAAGACAGCCCAACCGCCCGCATCCTTGAGGCAACTGCCTATGTAAAACTGGGGAAAATGAAAGAGGCGGTAAATGTCTATCTCTCAATACCGGAAGAGGAAATGTCTCCGAAGAACATTCCGCTAATGAATAACCGTATGGTTTTGCTGCAAACATTCAAGCCCTTTGTAAAGGAACACAGGGATAAGGCAAGGTCATTTGAATCAAAGGGGCAGTATAAAGAGGCGTTGTCAGAATTCTCCGAGGCATTGAAAACAGCAGATGAAACAGAGGCACAAGCGATACAAGAGTCTATCTTTAGTATGATGAGAAGGAATCCTTCACTCTCTGAGATGCCGGAGGATGCAAGAAAATATGTGCTGAGAGGCGAGGTTCTAATAAAAGAGGGTAACTTTGAACAGGCAGCCAAAGAATTTAAAAAGGCGATACAGATTGCGCCGTATGCAGCGAAGTTATATTACAACTCTGCCCTTATTAATGCTGAATTGAAAAAATACCCTGAGGCAATCCGGAATATGAAGATTTACCTCAAGGCAGCCCCTGATGCGCCTGATGCCCGCGCCGCAAAGGATGAGATTTATAAATGGGAATTCATAATGGAAAAGGGGAAATAAGTAACACGATCCCGTTTAAGAATGCTTGCAACAGGCAGATAACATGGTGCTTGAGGCTAACACCCAAAGGCTTTGCCCTTCTCAAGCACTCATAACGTTAGCCGCCCAGCGTAGTCAGTGAAAAAAAATGAAACAATAGAACAACCGACCCATTGAGGGATTCTTCAATGAAGATTACTGAGAAAATGATTAGAAAGGATAATAAATCATGGCATCCTTAGTTCTGGAACTGCAGAGGGAAGCTCTTAATTCAACCGTACCGGTCACGGACCTCCTCCGTAAAGCTCTTGTTGTGGCAACAAAGCTCAGCATAAAAGAATTTCAGGCATGGATAGAGTATGAGCTTAATGGTTACGCTAATTTATCAGATATTCCCAAATATCGTTTACTGTCAGGGTCTCCGAAGTTTGTTAACATTTTGGGGGGGGTGAATGACTTTACACCTGGCAAACTGGGGGAGAAAGAAAAATTATCCTTATTACCCACTGACAGACCAATTGGCGAGATAGAATACCTTCTTAAGGAGTCGGGTAAAAACCCTTTAATTAATATGCCATACCCTGCCCAATTGATTTCAGAAATAGCAAAAAATCAAAGCCTTCCATCAAGACCTTTTCTTCTTATTAATCACTCATCTATTCAAGGGCTAATAGACGCTGTCAGAAACGTTGTTCTTAAATGGACATTAAAGCTAGAAGAAGATGGTATTCTTGGGGAGGATATGACCTTCACAAAAGAAGAAAAGCAGGTTGCTTCTTCCCATGTTTACAACATACAGAATCTCATAGGGCATATGTCACATTCTCAATTTCAACAGGACACTCGTGATTCCGTCCAGACAATATCCACTAACGACATTGATATCGGGAAGGTCATTCTAATTTTAGAAGAGATCAAAAAGGCGATTGAGGATATAACTCTGCCTTCCGAGACCAAGGACGAACTTTCGGCAGAAATCGCCACAGTGGAAACACAGGCGGCCTCCCCAAAGCCAAAGATGAAAATCATCAAGGAAAGCTTGCATACCATCAGGAACATTTTGGAGGGTATGGCGGGGAGTCTTTTAGCATCTGGGTTGTTAGAGAAACTGAAAACTCTTGCTTGAGGTGCAAAATCATTATGGACTGGATTTCAAGAATACTAGGAATGAAGAATGACTGCACCGGACGGCTAACAACAGGCTAAAAGCAAATGGGAAAATACTTCCGTACTTCTTTTAGCCTGCACACGATAGCTGTTCAGGCGGGATTTGGAAATTGGGATTTGTTATTTTGGACTTTAGAGGCTATACGCCATGTGCTCTGCTCTTTGCCAAAATTAATTACTTGTAACGTTCCAGATACCTTTCCAGACGGTTCATCCCCTCCTCAATACTCTCAATAGAATTAGCATAGCAAAATCGGATATATCCCTCTGCATTCGTTCCGAAATCGATGCCGGGTGCCACCCCGACCTTTGCCTCTGTTAGGATATCAAAAGCGA
>Ga0209777_10007776_pt1 | contig 11831 bp, 22 predicted proteins | sample FrelakmetHBP12HB_FD_187147 | JGI IMG/M metagenome (GOLD analysis project Ga0209777, IMG submission 187147) | Freshwater lake sediment microbial communities from the University of Notre Dame, USA, for methane emissions studies -HBP12 HB (SPAdes)... | ecosystem: Environmental > Aquatic >... | reverse complement strand
CTGTTTGCCTAGCCAGTAGTTAAATGCTATCAGGTCGTGGAATGTCCCTTGGGCAGAGTAGTCTCCGCAGTGAACTAATACGTCACCGTCAGGGACTACTAAGTCATCGTGATACCCATGGGTATCCGCAATTACTATGACCCGCATTTATTGCTTCCTACCCCAACGCTTGTGCACAACGGGTGCAACCACTTTGGTTGTTCTCTTAGGACCAACCAATTCGATACCCCATGCTCTGAAAAGGGTAAGCGTGGTCTTAGACAACTCAGCCTGTGGCGTGCTCTGATATTTCTTGATGCGCCATGCCTTGCGCTGTTCCAACCCCTTAACTAATTTCAAACCGTCACGGGTCTTGTTCCTGTCGTGGTGGTTCTCTGTTTTATAACGGTGACTGCTGCCTCCGCCACCCTTGTTCACTACGGTACTGCTACTGCTGGCTGCATGTTTCATTTAGTCCTCCTGTGTGAAAACGATATTGTTTGTTGCATTGTCGAATTCTTGTACGACGGATTTACTCATATCAAAACCCGCTTCAATCCACTTCTTCTTTACGTATGCCCACCATTCCATGTTGTATTCAAATTGTTCCCTGTCTGACGGTGTGAATTCTATGCGCTTCATTGGTCTAGTACCTTGCCTTCCTGATAGTGAATTACTTTATCAAAGCCCTCTTCTTTCGTTGGTTCTGAGTAAACCTTATCAAAACGGTCCCAAACATCCCCCCATACTTGCCTGTCATTACATCCATGGTTACTTGCTAAGCGTCTGGAAATACTTTCCTCTTTGGACAACTTTGGCATAATGATTGCAATTTTTTGGTACCCTTTGTCCTTGATGCAATCAAAATGCCTTCCACGGATGGTCAGACTCATATTGGTTTCATCAATGATAATGTTATGCCCAAAGTCCGATAGCACCCGTAAGGCATAACGTTCGATTTTAAAAATCTCTGGCTCCAAATCAACGTCAAATAAGTATTCCCCTCCACCAATCATATAACGCAATGCATCACGGCTGATTACAATGTAGCCCTGTTTTGTCAACTGTTTGACAAGAGTAGTTTTACCGCTTCCGATATTTCCTACCAGTATGATAAGGTTAGACATTGGCTTGTGCCTTTGTGAAATAATCTTTTGGTAGCTTGGTCATGTCACCCAGTTTATTGCCAACTGAAATGTCAACTGTCAATGGGACCTTAATATTTCCAGGTCGAGTTTCCATCTTCTCTTTAACCATCTTAAGAATGGCCTCTAGTTCCTCATTCTTAACCTCCAGAATCAATGAGTCATGGATAGTCATAATCAATCTTGACTCGTAGTTGCCACGAATTAACGCTGACTTAATTTGGATACTGGCACAGGACAAGATATCATGTGCGCCCCCCTGAATTGGCGAATTAACAGCCTGACGGCGTGCCTCACCCATCAAAGCCTCAATGCCCGACTTGAATCCATTGGCCAGTCTCCGTCTACGTCCTGTCCATCCAATAACCTCACCAGTGGTCTCGGCTCTGCGTGACGTAGAATCCATCCATTGTTTTAGCATAGGATACCGTGAATAAATAGCATTGAAAATGGCTACCACTTGGTCAACGTGAAGCCCTGTATCTTTAGCCAGATTTTCCTCACCTTTTCCGTATAGGACTGAGTACACAATCGTTTTAGCCTTCTCACGCATGTCGGGTGACACCTGTTCCATCGGAATCTTAAAGCCAACAGACGCAATCTTTTTATGAATATCCATCTTGGTATCAGACAAATCGGCTAACATCGTCGGGTCTTTGCACTCGTTGGCCAGCAGGCGAAACTCAATCTGTCCCAAGTCCGCCTCAATCAGTGTATAACCCTCTGGGGCCACAATTCCAAGGCGCAATTCTTTCGCCAGTTCAGGTTCCCGTTTAGGAATGTTCTGAAGGTTTGGGTTTTTTGAACTCAGCCTTCCAGTCACCGTAATATGCTGCATGTAGCTGGTGTGCAATCTTCCGTCAGTTCTGGCTAAGTCAGGCATAGGCTTTACATACGTCGAATAAAACTTGGACAGCTTTCTGTGCCTAAGAAGAAGCTTTGGAATCGGATGCTCGTCTGCTAGCCGTGTTAACACTTCCTTGTCCGTTGATGGCTTACTTTCAGCGTTCGTTTTTCGTTTCTTGTTGTTGGTCTTTTTATACACGGGCAACTTGAGTATATCAAAAAACAATACCCGCATCTGGTCTGGTGAATTGAAATTAACGGGTTTTTTCTGCTGACGTTCCAGCCATTTCACGTCAGGAAAACTGTTTAGTTCTTCCGTGAGGGTCTTAATTTCACACTCGTATTTGGCGGCCAGTTTCAAATAGTAGTCCTTGTCGATAAGAACACCCGCCATTTCCATATCGGCCAATACCACAGACAGAGGCAACATAATTTTCTGAAGCAATGGCAGTAGGCCATAGTTCTTTACCTGGGGCTGAAGGACACAATAAAGGCGCAATGTGGCATCAACATCCTTGCAAGCGTATTCGCACAGCACTTCGGGCGGCAATTTAATCATGGACAATGGCCCCATTTTGGAAGCAGGGATATCCAATACCGTTGGCAAATTTGTTGAGTAATCCCCCATGTCGGTATATTTCTTTGCCAACGTTCCAAGGTCATGTTGTCCTTTTGCGTTCTCATTCAGAAGATAGTGCCCAAGCATTGTATCAAAAATGACTCCCTTCAGTCTAACACCGTAGTAGCTGAAAAACTGATAATCGTACTTGATGTTCTGTCCGACCTTCTTCTTGTCAGGATTCTCCAAATATGATTTCATCGTTTTCCAGATGTAATCATTTTCTTCGACAGTCCAGCATCGTTCCGTAGGTTCTAAGTATTCAGGCCCTGTCTTGTAAAAAGGGATTACCCAGCCAGTCCCAACCTTGGTAGAAAACTGAACGGACAGAATCTGGCCCGTCAGGAAATCCCCGTAGGTTTCTGTATCCAATGAAGCTACCTGACTGGCGTTAAGTTCAGCCAGCAACATTTCAAATTGCTCCATAGATGCGACGGTTTTGTACACGGGAGTAATCATTTTTTCTTCAGCTCGGTTTTAATAGACTTTTCACTGTAGTCCCAATAAAGGGCGCACTGTTGAATATATCGGTCTTGCATGGCTCCTTCGGGCATCTTTTTAATGCTGGCTAGACAATCACTGAGCAAGCCTGTTTTATCTGTCCCTGCGGAGAACTTGCTGTCCACGTAATGCTTAAGCCCATCTGCTAAGTCGGCAAACAAATGATTTATGCCATCTTTGCCGAACTGTTTGCAGTAAGTGTCGGGGTCTTCTCCCGCAGGCAGGACTGCTACTTTTACGTCCATTCCTGTTTCTATTAACGGCAAAATCCCTTTATACAAAGAACGTTGTCCTGCGTCATCCCCATCCTGCATAAGAATGACCTGAAATGTCAGACTTTTTAAGAGCTGACATTGACGTGGCGTTAAGGCCGTCCCAAGTTGCGCTAACGAATTGAAACCCAGACTCGCTAATCGCACACAATCTAGGTTACCTTCCACTAAAACGATAGGTTCGTTTATCCGAATATTCTGCAACCCGTAGAGAAATAATCCTTTTCGGTAATACTCAGAATTTGGTGTAGCCGTATACTTTGGCTCTTGGCTTTCCTCTAGGCTACGGCCAGAAAAAGCACTAACGTCTCCTTTGATATTATAAATTGGGAACATCAGTCGATGAGAAAACCGTTCTCCATAAGAAGTAAGAAATCCCAGCGTGTACAGTTCTGCTTCTGTTGCCCCTGCCTGTAGAGCCTTGTCGGTAAATCCTACTGGAGGATAGTACCCCAAATCAAATTTATTGACAATTTCATCTGAAAAGCCTCTCCCTAATAAATACTCTCTGGCTTTTGATTGAGAATAAACCAATTTAAATACATCTGTGGCCCACTTGCCCAATTTAAATAGGCGAGGATTTTCCACAAGAGGTTCGTCTTTTTCAATGACAGGTTGCTCAGCCCGTAGCCAATGGCTTCGTAAATATTCCATACGGGAATCTTCGTTAATGCTATACCCGCAAATTCCTGCCAGCCTATTTGCGGCCTCAGCAAATGGAATCTTATCTAGGTGCATCACTAGATTAATTGCATCCCCTTTTGCAGGGCACGCCCAGCAATGAAAAAACGTGTCAGATTTCCTTATACAAAAAGACGGGTTCGTATCAACATGATACGGACAGACAGCTTTAACCCAGTCCCCAGAATCTTCCACCTTATCAAAATGGTAATACTCTAGTAGTTGCATCACATCAACGTGTTGTTTTAGTTCATCAGTATTGACGTGGTTCATAAATGTTTCCTTAGTTTGCATGGTCCTTTGCAATGCAAGCAAAAATTTGCTTGTTTGCAGTTATCCGAAAATTCAATATAACAGCAGTTTTTGCGTGTATAGTGCTTGTTTGAATTTTTTCGGTTAATAGACGGTTTTTTCATACTGGAAGCTTTATCTCTAAACCACAGATACTTTAAGTCTGTAGCAGTAAGAAAATTTTTAACTCCCCGACCCCCGTAACGAGCATAATTTTCTGCATTCGGATTACTGCACCTAGCCCTTATTCCGTTAAGAGTTTTTTGCCACGGATTTTTGTTCAGGTATCTTTTCTCGTACCCAGGATGTTTAACATGCCATTTTCTTGCGGCAAGATATGCACAATCTCGGCAACTAGCCCAATGTCCGTCTTTTGCCCGTTTATCTTTATAATAAGAGGAAATCCGCCGTTTCTTTTTACAGGTATTACACACTTTAAGTTTCGACATAACTAAATAAACTCCACGTTTTTGTACAATAAATGATAAGGAATGGCGTAAACATTAAATGGGTGTGCTTTTAGCATTGCCGAAGCACCTGTTGGGTTCATCGAATGTATGATACAATCCGTTTCCTGATTGATGGTAAAATTTAACTCAGCGGCTACTCGCAGGCCATTTTTACCATGTGTTGCATCGTACTCTGCATGGTCTTCATCGTAAATAGATGTTTCCTCAAGGTCATGGTCCAAGAATATCAGGTCAAACTTTATGAGCCTGAGAATCGAAATTGCCTCTTTGACATCCTTGGTAATAAACAAAAATGGTATGTCATGGAATTGTTCGTTAAACCAATCAATTCGCATCTGGTCATCTTCCAACACAAAGACTGCAGTGAGCAGTTTCTTGTTAATTGTAATTATCATGGTGTCGCCAGTTTGGTAGCCATTTTTTATAACTCTGGGTCAGGAATCTGCAAAGTGCCATCATTAGTCGTAACACCTTCGATTGGGTCAGAGATTCTGCAACAATTCAAATCACATGAAATCTTTATACTACTGATTCTTCCACCCCTGCATTTAGGCACGCATAGTCTCATTTCACTAGTATTCATCTTATCCCAAATCAAACCTACCACGGTATGTGCTGGGTCTGCGATACGCCGACTGAGTGCAATATCTTCTAGCTCAATATCATCTTCGGCAGATTTCTTCATCCCTTCCGTAGTAAGCTGGTGAGCTGACACAACCACGATTTTCATATTTCTTGCCAGCTCTCTCAAATCGTTAGAAATAGAAGCATACACTTCCCACCCCTGCTTATTGGTTACGTATCCCTCAGGCTTCAGCAGACCCAAATAATCAACGACCACCATGTCGATTTTCATGTTCTGTTGTAGCTGACGCAACTGAGCTTCAATGAATCCAACACTGCACTTTGAAATATCCACGATATGAAACGCAGACGTACGTGTAGCGATTTCTTCCCGCAATACTTTTTCTTGGCGGACTATCTGTTCGGGTGTCAAGTTCTGAGTCTTCAAATTAAGATACGGAATGCCCGATTCCAAACTCAATTTTCTCAGGCGAATTTCAATATGCGACATTTCTAGGGTCACGTACACCACGTTGTAGCCATTCTTTTGGGCAAACGTAGCCCAATTCAATAGACCAATTGACTTACCTCCGCCTGACTTTGCAATTAGCAACACATATTCCCCAGGATGAAACCCACCAGTGAGTTGGTCCAACGAGGTCAAACCTGTGCCTATTCCCAAATGCTTCTCAGGATTTTCTCGTATATCCCGAAGTAATTCAATCAAGTCGTCTACTTGTCGGTCATCTTGCAAAACCAGGCTATTATTTTCTATTGTATGTAACTTTAAATCGTACAATTTTTTATCCAGCACATCAAAAGCTTTTTGTCCTCCCTTGGCTTCTAAAGCTTGTGTGCCTGCTGTTAAAATATCCGATACACTGCTAGAAATAAAAGCTCGACGTAATGCATTTAAGGCAAATCCAAATTCAGCGTTATTTATTTCAACAACAGCTAAATCATCGATAGCTTTTAAGTAAGTCAATCGTGTATCCTGAGAGTACCCGTTGGCTTCCAACACATTAGACAAAAAGTCGTGCGTCAGCAAAGACCCGTAACGGGTGTAAGATTGCGTAGCTATTTTAAACAAGTTACGATATAAGACATCTGTAAAATAAGTGGGATTACAATTCAGCATGGCTTTGTCAATGTTATCAACATCCCGTAGACATCCAGCCAGTACTGCTTTTTCAGCATCTTTGTCTTTTAGTTTAGTTTTAGTGCCTTCGCTCATTTTTTGTCTCCATTATCTTTCCTGTCTTTACTAAATAAATATAAATCCATTATGGTGTCGTTAATATCATCCTGTGATAATTTGGGTTTCTTTTTAAGTGCCAGAATTTCAGAATACTCTTTTCCGCCATAGACTTTTATATCCGTCAAATCTTCGTCTTTAGTAATATATTGAGTCCAATAGGTGATAATGGTCAGCATATCGTTCAGACCCAATTCAAACTGAGTTGCCAATGCTCCCGCTGTCATGCCTGATTTTACCAACTTAATGAAGTCAATGCATGTCTGAAATGGTATATAGCCATCCCTTGAATCAAATCCTTCGTGCCCATGGATTTTCTTATCGGCCCGCTTTGCTTTTTTTATTGCAGTCTCATCAGTTAGCCACATGCGTATGACTGCTCCCTTCAAGAGCTTTGAGTTTTAATTCCAAAACGGCAACTTTCTTAACCAAACGAAGAATAGACCGCCTATCCTTTTTAATCTGAGCTTCCATATTGCGCCAGTAACGTGCGAAATCACCCATACTGGAAAGTTGCTTTAGCCATGCGTTTTCATCGTGACTCAATCTCAGTTCCAACTCTTTCGTCGATACCCGTTTGTCTTTGCGTTTCATTGGCCCCTCAGTGAGTCCTTTATTCGTTGCTTAAACATTGTCGCTGTACGTGAACCAATTGCTTTCTTGGCATCAGGACTCATAGTAATCTCGCCAGTGGCTTCACGCTCAACGTCTTCAAGCATTGCAAAAATAACATCCCGTGTTTGCTCCACATTAATCCCCTGTGGGAGTTTATCCAGCACGTGCTGTAACCGCATCGGGGTAACCCATTCCTCGGCAATCTTCTTCGCATCAGACATGACCTGCAGTCTGTCAGGTGAAACCTTTCGGACTGTCTCGGTTTCTCTAAACTCATCCCGCTTGTGCTTTGAGATTATTCGTTCCCCGTTATTCTTTTTGAGTTCCACTAGAGGGCGCAACACGATACCCTCTCGCATGTGACCTTCGCCCATACCATTCCGTACAGCCTGCACGCTTGGCTCACAGCGTTCGTCGTTAAGAGCCTCCAGCGTTGTCGGAATCTTTACATAATGCACAAACTCAAAGCCCAATGACACCGCCAGTTGCTCGGCATCAGGAACGGACAGCCAGCAGTATTCTCCGACCTTTACATCGAAGGCCACAAACTTTAGGTCTTTCCCGTAAGTCTTTGACATGCCTTGGCACTTGCCACCATAGGCTTCTCCGTATACAGTCAAACTGGCAATCCCTGTGGCCAGAAATTTCTCTATTAGGGTTTTCTGGTCAAACAACTGTATAAACCTATCATATTGTTCTCCAGAAAAGAAATCAATTTCTGCTGTCGCTGATATATCGGACAATCCCAAATTCATATCAGAAAGAGGAACAGTACCGACCAGTTTAAAACTCACATGAGCAGAAGTGCCATGTATTTTTTCAAGGGCATATACTTCTTTAAATAAAAGCACGTCCTGATTGCGATATAAGTTATCAATATGGTGGTAGGCCATCTGTCAACCCCTTTATTTTGCCATGTGTGATAATGCTGTTGCAATAATGGCTAAATTAGCACTGATTTTAATAAGTGTCCATGATATTACCCACAAAATTCCTACAGGCACAATCAGCCAGCCCATCCAGAATACTTTATAGTGTTCCATTTGCATCCTTTTTATCTCTTAACTTTTTTAGGCACTTTATGATGCATACCTGTACCATGGAATCCTTTGGGTCCCTTGCGATTTCGATACCCGCAAGAACACCAATTTTCGCTTGTTCTTTTTCGTGGTTCAGCCATTTTAATCTCCTCCGACTTTTCTGCAGTCTACTGCAGTTTAGTCTTTCTCGTATGGAACTTCTTCGCCTGTGTAAGCATCGGCATAGCGAAAGTAAGTGATGTCTGAGTCCTTATCACCGTACAGGTCATTGAAGGGATACCGAAATGCAGTTACTTTCAGTGTATCTTCACCATGTGACCTAAGATAAATCATGTCACGGTTGGTCAGTTTTCCAGCCTTAGTGGTAACATTTTTAAGTATCACCTTTAAAGCGTCAAAACTGATAAACCCTGCCTGCAAAGGAACATCAATGTTTAGACCGACACTTTTGATGCATGTACATTTGCACCTTGTGCATTTGCAGAAATTTTTCATGTCCTATTTTCTCCTTACGTTTTCCAAGTGTACTTTCAATTGGTCAGCGGTGTACGTTCTAAAGTCCACAACCACTGGCCGAAACTTCTGCCGATATGCACGCTCCAGCTCTGCAATCAGAATCTGTTTCGGTACGTCTTCCTGCACGGAATTGTTCAGCACCTCGTCCCTAGTCGCCAGCTGTTCTGTTATCTCCCGTATCTGGCGATTAATCTGCCGTCTTGCATCCGTGTGTGGCTGTGTTTCCCGTTTCAGTTTCCGTAACGCCCGTAAATGCTTTTTCACTTCTCGTTCTTGTGTCATAGTGCACCCCCCGTTATTGTTTGTGGCTCTCTCTTTATACTAAAAGCATAACACATAAAGTCGGAGTTGTCAAGAGACACCGCATAGCAAAACATAGAGCGTTATAGCTTTTTAACCCGTACATTAGACAGGGCACGGACCCGTTTCATTAATTTAACGGATTCCTTTTTGGAAATTTCAATCCCGTTACTTTCCCAATCAGCCGTATCATAAAAACAAAACACGCATTCACCAGTGTTCAATAAGCAATCGGCTGTTACATCTGCCTTACACAACTTGCAGTAGCCCATTCTTAGACGGGCTTCTTGTCTTCAAACTCAGCCCGCACTACCAGCTGTTTTTGTCCAGCCAATTGCTCCGCCACCCGTGTCAAACGTTCCAACACGGCAATCAAACGGTCAACCCTCGGCCTGTCTTCGTTGCTTATGTTTACGTCAAGTAGTCCCATGTGATACTCCTTTTTAGCCCTTAGGCTTGTCTATCGGTAGTAATATTTTATGAACTGAACTCGAAGGCCTTTTGGTTTGCTTTTAACACAGGCAACACCTGAGTAAAAAAATACCTCAATGGTTACTGTATTTTTGTTCACCCGTTTCTTAGCCTTCTTCATGGTTACACCTCAGTCTTCGGTTCGACTAATTCTTTGGCCCGTACTTTGGCTACGTTCAATTTGGCTGTGTGGTATTTCAAATCGTTCTCAGCCCTCTTGATGCAATCCCTGTGATAATGGGCATTCCATGCCCACGTGTGATTGTGCTTTTCTTTTCGATAAATCCGTTCCCGTTCTTCTTGGTTATGCTCCTCGGCCAATTCCAATGCCCGTACCTCGGCTTCCTCTTTGGTGTCAAACATACAGGTATGGTCTGCACGGTAGCAGTTATGGAATCCATACTCCACCTTGTCAGGAGTCAACTCAACTTTTTCAATGGTTACTTCCGCCACATCAACGACATGGCCATGCCATTTTATGTATCCTGTTGAATAATCAAACCCTTGGACGCAAGCCACACACCCAATAGAAACCTGTGACCCGTCACCCTTGATTACTGTGAGTGCCCGCTGTCCAAAACAGTCAGGACAAAGTTCTTGCCTCTCAACGGCTTTGCGCTGTGCGTACCAAACCTTGTCACCAATATTGTAAACTTTCATGGTTCCTCCTATTGGTTACCTGTCAATAACTGCGTTAAAAACTGTACAAAATTAAAACGGGTTCGTCCCTTTGCTAACCTAGAAATCGTAGACGCTTGTTTATCATCTAGGTCATCATAGGACTTGCCATAAATCCGAAATGCTAACTTGTAGCAATCTTGACCGTACCTTACTTTTTTGTCCATTGCTTTGTGTCCTCCTTTGTCATAACCACCAATGTGTACACAGGACTCCGATGTTCCCGTGTGTATCCTGCGCCCTGTAGACCAACGACCGCATACGATTTCCCTTTAAAATAAAACTCAGGGTTATCGTGAGTCGGATGAAAACTTACCCATACTAAACCCACGAGAGATAATGACACGGCAACCCATCCAAAAGCAATCGCCCAGTCCGCAATATTATCTGCCTTATCCATTATTTAATGTCCCCGTTTTTAAATTTTTTATACAATAAACAACCATTTTTTGCTATCTCAGAACTTACCTTTTTGTCGCCGTTAAACATGCAATCTTTGGAATAGCATTTCCCGTCTAGCTCCGCTGAATGGAGATACTCGCAGTTTATTTTTGCCAATCCTTTGATTAACTCCTTCACAAAATATCCCCATTTTCCTGCGCCTTCAAAATTTCATACGGGGCCATTCTGCGCCTGTAGAATTCAAACTCCACACACGCCAGCATCCCACGCACGGCTTTCACATTGTACCGAATGCTATAACACAGTGTCTTCAAAAACATATACAATGGTTCATTGAATTGGTCAGTCCATGCGTTCTTATGTGCCAAACAAATCTGTGTATCTTCAACAATGGAAATGAGCTGATTGCCATACGTATACGAAGGCTTGGCATCAAACAGTCTCCATATAATACTGGATATGACATAGTTTGCTTCGCCCGCTGTCGTCACAGACTTTGCAAACTCTACAATCCCTTCCAATTCAATGTCTATGCCAACCTGTATTTCGGCAACAACTTTTTGAATATATTGTTCGTACTTTTTTCTGTCCCCGATTTTTATGTAGGGCATCGTCTAATCCTCCTTTAGGATTGAAAATATATCTTCGATTTGTTTGGTTTTCAACCGTTTCCTGAAATTCTTTATCGTCTTGTTAACATGCTGACGAGATACTTTAAGCACATCTGCAATGTCTAGTTCCTTGTATCCCTTGCATAGATAATCAATAATCTTGTATTCAATCGAAGTTTTAGTCAGACCCAATAGAGTCACCTTTAAACGAAGCATATGCACCACAGTACTTGTGGACAATAAGTCTTCTAGTGTTTTTTCTTGCCCCATGTTTTCATACATCATAAAGCCATTGCCTCCCATTCGTAACGGTAACGGCGTGCGTCACTGGTTACATATTTCGTACATTCCGTGCAAAGAAAAAGTTTGTCCAATGTTCCGTCCTTATAAAATACTGTGACCAAAAATCTGGCTTCTATATCGTCACCGCCTCGGCAAACCTGTAATGAATTTTTGTAGTTGCATCTCATTTCATTTTCTTCTCCATGGCTTTTGTGGCTTGCTTCAGCACAGCGTGGCCCGTAGAAAAGAACGCCTCTGCAACTTTAACCGCCAGCAATATCCCGATAGTCTTT
>Ga0209777_10007775_pt1 | contig 11832 bp, 9 predicted proteins | sample FrelakmetHBP12HB_FD_187147 | JGI IMG/M metagenome (GOLD analysis project Ga0209777, IMG submission 187147) | Freshwater lake sediment microbial communities from the University of Notre Dame, USA, for methane emissions studies -HBP12 HB (SPAdes)... | ecosystem: Environmental > Aquatic >... | reverse complement strand
AAAAAATCAAAGTCGGATCGTCTGGATGAGCCATGGGGACCGGATTGAACGTCTCCCCAAAGGCTTTTCGGTTATTGCCCGGAGTCAAAATGCCCCGATAGCGGCCATGCGCAATCAGAAAAGGTCCATCTTCGGGGTTCAATTTCACCCTGAGGTGGTCCATACCGCAGCTGGGTATCGCATCCTGAAAAATTTTCTTTTTAAGGTCTGCCGCTTGAAACCCCTTTGGACACCCAGTTCTTTTATTAAGCACACCATCTCTCAAGTCCGGCAACAGGTGAGGGATGACAAAGTCATCTGCGCCCTTTCCGGCGGGGTGGATTCCTCGGTGGTGGCCGTTCTGCTGCATCAGGCCATTGGAAAACAGTTGACCTGTGTTTTTGTCAACAACGGGGTGCTTAGAAGTGGAGAGGCCGAAAAAGTAGTCCAGGTCTTTCGGGGCCATTACCACATCCCCCTGGTTGATGTTGATGCCTCCCGGTCTTTTCTTTTAAAACTAAAAGGTATTATTGACCCGGAAAAAAAGCGGACCATTATCGGTCATGAATTTATCCGCATCTTTGAAGCCGAGGCTAAAAAGATCGGTTCGGTTCGCTTCCTGGCCCAGGGGACCCTCTATCCGGATGTGATCGAATCGGTCTCTTTTAAAGGCCCTTCGGCTACCATCAAGACCCATCATAATGTGGGCGGACTTCCGGCGCGCATGAAATTGAACCTGATCGAACCCCTGCGGGAATTATTTAAAGACGAAGTCCGGGAAGTGGGCCGCAATCTGGGTATGCCCGAAGAAATAGTCAGCCGGCAGCCATTCCCAGGTCCCGGGTTGGCGATACGTATTCTGGGAGAGGTGACCGAGGCCCGTTTGAAAATCCTTCGCCAGGCTGATACCATTGTTTGGGAGGAGATGCGAAAGGCCGATCTTTATACCAAGGTTTGGCAGTCTTTCGCTGTTTTGCTGCCCGTTAAGACCGTAGGCGTCATGGGGGATGAGCGGACTTACGAAAATGTCATTGCCCTGCGTATCGTTGACAGCCTGGATGCCATGACCGCCGACTGGAGCCGCATCCCTTACGGTTTGTTGGGTCAGGTGTCCAATCGGATCATCAACGAAGTCAAAGGGGTTAATCGTGTTGTCTTTGATGTCTCTTCCAAACCTCCCAGCACGATCGAATGGGAATAAGAAAGGTACAAGGTTTAAGGAATTAAGGTATAAGATGACGATACTGGATATTGGAAGGACAAAAATAAATAATGATGATTAAAATTAAAATTGGTTCAAAGCTCATTGCTGAAAGTTTAAAGCAAATGCCTTTCCTTTCAGCCTTGAACCTTGAACCTTGAACCGGGATTTATTTATGCCCCACGCCCCTTTTGTTCATCTCCATCTCCATACCCAGTACAGTCTGCTGGATGGAGAGATCCGACTGAAAGGGTTGTTTGAAAAGGCCAAGGCCTTCAAGCTGCCGGCCATTGCCATGACCGATCACGGCAACCTCTTCGGTGTTGTGGATTTTTATAAACAGGCCCAAAACCATGGATTGAAACCCATCATCGGCTGCGAAGTCTATGTGGCCCCGGGAAGCCGTCTGCAAAAAGAAACCCAACCCCATCAGGAAAATGCCTTTCATCTAGTTCTGCTTTGCAAGAATGAAAAAGGATATCAAAATCTGATCCAATTAGTAACCCGGGCTTATTTTGAAGGTTTTTACTACAAACCCCGGATCGACCGGGAGTTACTGAAGGAATATCATAAAGGTTTGATTGCCATGACGGCCTGCCTTCATGGGGAGATCCCTTATTATCTCCTCCAAGGAGACTTCGACCGGGCCTTGAAACATGCCCGGGAACTGGCCGAGATATTCGATCAGGATCGGCTTTACCTGGAGCTTCAAAAAAATGATATTCCGGATCAGGAGATCGTCAACAAAGGCCTGCTGGAAATCCACCGTCAACTGGGTATCCCCATTGTAGCCACCAATGATTGCCATTACTTGACCCAGGAAGAGGCCAAGGCCCACGATGTCTTGCTCTGTATCCAGACCGGCAAGACTGTTGACGATCCCAACCGGCTGCGATTTTCCAGTAATCAACTCTACTTCAAATCTCCGGAAGAGATGACCCTTCTCTTCGCCGATCTGCCGGAGGCCGTACAAAATACGTTGCATATTGCCGATCGATGCAATCTGGAATTGACCTTCGGTCATTCGCATCTTCCTCGCTATCCTTTGCCGCCAGGGGAGACCATGGACAGTCGTCTCAAAAGGGATGCCCGTTCCGGTCTGGAAGAACGGCTGGCCGTGAAGGAACAATTGGATCCAACCTTCTCCGAGTCCCGTTCTAAAGAGTACCAGGATCGTCTGGAGAAAGAACTGTCGGTAATCACTTCCACGGGGTTTTCCGGATATTTCCTGGTCGTATCCGATTATGTGCGTTTTGCCAAAGATAAAAAGATCCCAGTCGGGCCGGGACGGGGTTCCGGGGCCGGTAGCCTGGTGGCTTACGCTTTAAAGATCACCGATATCGATCCTCTGGATTATGGCCTGATTTTCGAGCGTTTCCTGAATATGGAACGGAAGGAGCTGCCCGATATTGATGTGGATTTTTGTGTGGAACGCAGAGATGAGGTTCTAAAATACATCGCTGAGAAATACGGCCAAGAGCATGTGGCCCAGATCATCACCTTTGGTAAAATGCAGGCCCGGGCCGTTATTCGGGATGTGGGCCGGGCCTTGAATATCCCTTACGGCGAAGTGGATAAAATCGCCAAACTGATTCCCTCCGTATTGAACATTACCTTAAGCGAAGCCCTGGAAATGGAGCCGCGGCTGAAGGAACTCAAGGAATCCGATCCGACCATCAAAGAACTGCTGACTATTGCCGAGGCCCTGGAAGGCTTACCCCGTCATGCCTCCACTCATGCCGCCGGGGTGGTTATTTCTCCTCATCCGATCACCGAAACCGTTCCCTTGTATAAAGGGCCCAAGGGAGAAACCCTGACCCAGTATGAAATGAAATCGGTCCAGGACATGGGGCTGATCAAGTTTGATCTTCTGGGGTTGAACAACCTGACCATTATCGAGTATGCCTTGAGGACCATTAAGCGAACACATGATCAACCCATCGATCTGTCTCGTATCCCCCTTAATGATCCGGCCACCTATGAGTTATTGGGACGGGGGGATACCACCGGTGTGTTTCAATTGGAAAGCTCGGGCATGAAAGACTTGCTGGTCAGGAGTAAACCCCAAACCTTTGAAGACCTCATTGCCCTTAATGCCCTTTACCGGCCCGGGCCTTTAAAAAGCGGTATGGTTGCTGATTATGTGAAGAGAAAACACGGGGAAGTGCCCATCGAATATCCGCATCCGCTTTTGGAAGGAGTCTTGAAAGAAACCATGGGGATCATTGTTTACCAGGAACAAGTCATGCAAATCGCCGCCCTGCTGGCTGACTATTCCCTGGGAGAGGCCGACACCTTACGGAAGGCCATGGGTAAAAAAATCTTTGAGGTCATGGCTCAACAGCGAACCCGCTTTCTGGAAGGAACCAAAAAGAAACGAATCGATCCGAAAAAGGCCGGTGACATTTTTGACAAAATGGAAACCTTCGGCGGCTATGGGTTCAATAAATCCCACAGTGCCGCCTATGCCCTGATTACCTATCAAACCGCTTATCTGAAGGCCCATTATCCTTTGGATTTCATGGTCGCCCTGATGACCAGCAAGATGGGTAATTCTTCGGAAGTAACCAAGTGTATTGCCGAATGCCGGGAAAAAGGGATTGTGGTCCTGCCGCCGGATGTCAACCTGAGCCATCTGGATTTCACGGTCGTAGGAGATAATATCCGTTTTGGGTTGGCCGCAGTCAAAAATGTGGGGGCCGGGGCCATAGAGTCCATCTTGGAGGCCAGGAACAAAGGGGGAGAGTTTCAATCCCTGATTGATTTTTGCCGGAGAGTGGATCTTCGCCGGGTGAACCGGAGGGTGGTGGAGAGTCTGATTAAGTGCGGGGCCTTTGATTCCCTGGGGGTGGCGAGGTCCAGGCTGATGGCCTTTTTGCCTGAAGCCTTGGATATAGGACAACAGCGGCAAAAAGAAGAGACTGAAAGCCAGTTCAGCCTTTTTGCCATGGCCGGAGATGCGGGTTTGACCCGCCCGGAGATAGAACCCCCTGTGGTTGAAGAGTGGAGAGAAAGTCAGAAACTCTCCTATGAAAAGGAAATCCTGGGGTTTTATATTACCGGTCATCCCTTGACCCGCTATACCGAGACCCTGCAAGATTTGAAAACAACGGACATCCAAAACTTGTCTGAACTGGAAGATAAAGAAAATGTGCGTCTGGCTGGAATGGTTGCGGGTTTGAAAGAGATCAACAGCAAAAAAGGGGAGCGGATGGCTTTCGCCACGATTGAAGACCTAACCGGTTCCTGTGAAGTCATCATTTTTTCGGACATCTTTCGGAAATGTTCGCAGGTATTGAAAGAAGAAGGGCCTTTATGGGTCAGCGGTATCACGACCAAGGATGAAAAAGGAATTAAGGTGATTGCCAATGATGTACTCCCGCTGGCCGAAGCTGAAGAAAAAATGGCTCAACAAGCGGTTCTCAAGATAGCGGTTGACGGCCTGACCCGGGATCAGATTTTATTGTTAAAGGATTTTTTAAAAGATCATGCCGGTTCCTGCCCGGTTCAGATATGCGCCTGCCTGCCTGATCAAAGTCAAATCCTTTTGAATCTTCCTGAAACCCGAACGATCCGGCCCTCGGTTCGATTAAGACGGGAGTTGAAGGGCCTTGCCTGTAATCCTGTTCTGGAAGTGGTTTATTCATGAAAAAAGGATCCAAGGGGTCAAGGATTCGAGGGTTCAAGTGAAATATCAAAAAACTACAAACTAAGGGAGCAGCCCTTCAAGAAATAAACCCTTGAACCCCTGAATCCTCGAACCCTTGAATCCTTTGGTTATGACTCTCTATCAAGAACGGTTCTACCGCAGCAAAATCAGTTCTCCGGATTGGATCTCTTTTACTATCCAGGTGAAAGAAAGCGATCTGTGGGTTCGGGCCAGGAAAGATCTTTCGGCCGAGGGGTATGAACGGGTTTTCCAATACCGTCATGCCCTGGAAACCTATATCCACCAAAACCCTGATTTTAAGGATTCGCTTACGCCCTTAGGCCTGGATCCTCTGGCCCCCTCCATTGTACAAGCCATGCTTCAATCCGGGCAAGCAGCCGGGGTCGGCCCGATGGCCGCAGTTGCCGGGGCCATCGCCGAGTTTGTCGGGAAGGATCTATTGGCCTTTTCCCTGGACGTTATCATTGAAAACGGAGGGGATTTGTTTATCGTCTGCAACGAATCCTTGACGGTTGGGATCTATGCCGGGGAGTCTCCTTTAAGCGGACGGATGGGAATTCAGTTGCCCCCTTCCGACAGACCGGTGGGATTATGCACCTCCTCCGGGACTGTTGGTCATTCTCTAAGCTTCGGCCGAGCCGATGCAGTGACTATTTTATCTTCATCGGCCGTGCTTTCCGATGCCGTGGCCACGGCGGTGGGGAACCGGGTTAGGACTAAAAATGAAATTCAACCGGCCTTGGATTGGGCAAAAAAGATTCCGGACGTAGAAGGAGCCTTGATTATTGTCGGAGATCAAATGGGGGTTTGGGGTGATTTAGAGCTGGTAGCAATATGAGAATAAATTTCCAAGATCGAAGATGCAGGATGATAAATGATAGATACAGGATACATGATGCAGGATAAAGTCTACAGAATGAAGGATCCCGATGCAGGATAAAATAGGAAAGATGAAAAAACATTATGGAGAATGGAAGGAAAAGGGTTTCCGTCGTGCATCATGCTTCGTCCTTCGTGGATCTTGCATCATGCATCATAATAGGGGGAGGTTTGTTTTATGAAATGGTGTAAATGGATAACCGGAATTTTATTATTGACAGTGCTTGGCACCTGGGGCTGTGGGACGGTTCCTGTGGACAAAGGACATAAAGCTCCACCTAAAATTGCCCTGGTTTTGGGGGGCGGTGCGGCCAGGGGATTTGCTCATGTGGGCGTCATCCGGGTTTTGGAGCAGGAAAAGATACCTATCCATATGATCATCGGGACCAGTGTGGGCAGCCTGATTGGGGCCTTGTATGCCTCTGATCCCAACAGTTTCAATTTGGAATGGCTGTCTTTCAGCATAGAAAAGGATGACATCTTTGATTATTCGGTGATTTATTCCAAGATGGGACCGGTGCAGGGGGAGCGGCTGGAAAAGTTCATCCAGACCAAGGTTAGAGCCAAAACCCTGGAGCAGATGAAGATTCCTTTTTATGCCGTTGCCACGGATCTGAACGAAGGCAACACTTGGGTCTTTGAAAAGGGTTCGGTGGCCAAGGCTGTGAGGGCCAGTTGTTCCATACCGGGTATTTTCCAACCCCTTGAAATAGGCGGCAGGATATATGTGGACGGCGGAGTGACCGACAATCTGCCGGTGGATGTGGCCCGGGCCAAGGGTGCCGATATCATTATCGCCGTCAATATCTCGAAAAATATCCGGAACCCTCAAATCAACACCTTGATCGATGTCATCATGCAGTCCATCAATATCATGGGGCGGGAATTGGTTATCTATAAATCCAGAGGATATGATGTTCTTATTGAGCCCAATGTGGGGGACGTGGGCACGACCGATTTTACGCAAAAAAAACGCTTGATGGATGCCGGTATCCAAGCGGCTAAACAGGCTATGCCGAAAATTCGGAAACTCATTGAAGAAAAATCGTAATTTAAAAGGGTTTGAGGATTCGAGGATTCCAGGGTTCAGCCGGTCGGCTTTGCCGACCTAAAAGGAGGCTTCCATTCGGAAGCCGGGCCGCTCGACTTTACGGTCGGCTTTGCCGACCTATAGAAGAGGCCTCCCAAGGAGGCCGGCATCGAGCTATAGAAAAGGTTCCCGTACGGTCGGCTTTGCCGACCTAAAAGGGAGGCTTCCGAATGGAAGCCGGATCGGGGAACCCGGGATTTACTTCCATGCCTTTCACTCCGCCCTGCGGTCCTGGACCCCTTGGCCCCTTGAATCCTTTTTCATGATTCGTGGTGCCCCAAAAAGGCATAAAGGTTTTGTATGAAAAAAGGTATTCATCTCTGGATAGGACTTGGTGGCCTGTTAATTTTTCAGACTGCCCTATTTTTAAGAATTGAGCCGGTGACCACCTATTTTTATTCTCTGATCTGGTGGTCGTATATCGTCATGATCGACGGTATTATTTACCGGCTCCGAGGAAACTCGCTGATCGTCAATCAGACCAGACGATTTTTCCTGTTAATTCCTTGGTCGGTGGTGATCTGGCTTGTCTTTGAAGGATTTAATCTGGTCATGAAAAACTGGTATTATGTTGGTGTGACCAAGCAAATTTTTATCCGTTGGCCCGGATATTTTGTGGCCTACGGCACGGTACTTCCGGCCATCCTGGAAACTAAAGATCTTTTATCCGTATTTGGGATTTTTGAAAAAAGCCGCCTGATACCGGTTCCGGTTCAGGATTCTTGGTACCGGCCTTTAATTATCATAGGGATTTTGTGCCTGATCCTTTCTTTACTTTTTCCGCAATATTGTTTCCCCCTGGTCTGGCTGGGTTTCGTTTTTCTCCTGGAACCTTTTAATTACCAGACCGGAAGACCTTCCCTTTTAAAAGACTTAAAAGAAGGGAAGATCGGAAACCTTTATCAGCTTCTTCTTTCCGGCATGATCTGCGGCCTGCTTTGGGAATTCTGGAATTATTGGGCCGTTGCCAAGTGGATCTACACCGTTCCCTGGGTGGGACAGATAAGGCTGTTTGAAATGCCGGTCTTGGGGTTTTTCGGTTTTCCTCCTTTTGCCGTGGAATGTTTTATTCTGGTTCATTTTTTGAGGTTATTTGAATCCCGACCGGCAGGGAAAAAGAAAATTTTCTGGCAGGCCGTTCCCTTATGGCTTCTTTTCTACGGGGTCATGTTTGCGGCCATAGATTCTTACACTGTCCTTTCGTACAGTTACTAAATTCTCTTCTTGGGAGAAAACAAGAAAGATGAAAAAGGATTCAAGGATTCAAGGATTCAAGGATTCGAGTGAAGGGCTTGGAAGAATCAAAAAGCAAATTATTGGACCCTTGAATCCTCGAATCCTCGACCCCTCGACCCCTTCTTCTCCTCATAAAGTTTTTTTTATCAGCCTGGGATGTGCCAAGAATCAGGTGGACAGTGAGATGATGCTTCATCAACTTACAAGCAAAGGTTTTTCTATCGCCCAGGAGCCAGATGAGGCCGAAGTGGTGATTATCAATACCTGCAGTTTTATCGAGACCGCCACCCAGGAAAGCATAGAAACCATTTTGGAGGCGGCCCGTTTAAAAAAAGAAGGGGCCTGTCAGATCCTGGTAGTCACCGGTTGTTTCCCTCAAAGATATCAAGAACAATTAATAATGCAAATGCCGGAAGTGGACCTATTCCTGGGAACGGAATCTTTTTTAGGTTTGACCTGGCATCTCCAAGGGCTTTCGGCCGGCAAAAAAAATTCGAAAATGATCCTCAAACCCGATCCCGGACTCTGGGAAGAACCGTATCATCGTTTACTGACCACCTCCCCGGGAACGGCTTATTTAAAAATCGCCGAAGGCTGTTCCAATCACTGCGCCTACTGTACGATACCTTCTATTCGAGGAAAATTCCGCAGTCGTGACCCAAGGGTATTGGTACAGGAAGCCCAAGTTCTGGCCGGGCAGGGAATTAAAGAACTCATTTTGGTGGCCCAGGATACTACGGCCTATGGATATGATCTTCGTCAACCGGCTTCTTTGATTGACCTGCTTAAAAAAATTTTAAAAATCAATTCTTTTCAGTGGCTGCGCCTGCTGTATTTGAGGCCGGAAAGGATTACTCAGCGTCTTTTGGATTTAATAGCCCGGGAAGAAAGAATTTGTCCGTATTTTGATATACCGATCCAGCACATCAGTGATCGGATTTTAAAGGCCATGAATAGACCATACGGGCAAAAGACATTAAGGGACTTGATTCAAAAAATCCGAAGCACAGTCCCTGCGGCGTCCCTCCGAACGACTTTAATAGTCGGTTTCCCGGGTGAAAAGGATGAAGATTTTCAGGAGTTGTTACAGTTTGTTTCCGAGGTGGAATTTGATCATCTCGGTGTTTTCAGATATTCCCCCGAAGAAGGGACCCCGGCGGCCGGCTATCCCGGTCAGGTCCCGGAAGAGATCGGTCAACGTCGGATGGAGCTTTTGATGTCCAGGCAGAAAGAAATCTCCTTAAAGAAAAACCAAAAACGGATCGGTTCGGTGGAGCCGCTCCTGGTTGGCGGCATCAGTCTGGAAAGCGATTTGTTGATTGAAGGGCGGACTCGTTTCCAGGCCCCGGAGGTGGATGGGGTGGTCTTTATTGCCGACGGGGAACCCAAAACAGGTGAGATTCTCAAAGTGAAAATTACCGAAGCCCAGGCTTATGACCTGGTTGGGGTAGTGTTTGAATAAATATTTTTCTAAACGGTATTTATTTTATTTCCTTTGGAACCCCTTAAGACTGGAGGATCAAATCTCTCTGAACATCTTAAGGATACAGGCTCAGGCCGATCAGGTCCTGATTGATATGTTTACTCAAAACGCCCGCCCAATAAAGCCCTTATCATATACCGCAAGCGGACCTGTTGACTTGTTCGTTTAATGGTTTCAGCCACCGTCAAGAAAAGCGGTACGTCAGACTCGTCGAGAGAGGAGAACGATCAGAAGAGATAAAAAAATTATGACATGAGCGGCGATAACACCCCATTTATGGCGATGGTAGAATTCGTTTGCCTTTTGAATCCGCTCGAGTCCGCCGCATAATCGCCTGAAACGCTCAAGAACCGGGTATTTGTTATTGTCCGAAGCAAAATTTTTTTGAAACGCAAACATGGGACAAACGGCGTAGAGGTGATCAGTCAGCGGCCGAAACAGGGTATCGATGACAACTCCCTGCCAGGGCTGAGAAGCCACGGTTTCAGCGTAAGATCTGTTTAAGGCATAGGCTGGGAAAGGCTCTGGTAAACGACTTTTTGTATGAACGGATTAGTCGTTCTCCGGCTTGAGCGTATTAAGGCCCCCCAAAGCAGCACGTTCCAGTCCGGATGGTCTATTAGAAATTGAGTGCATTGCTTGAAGCGCTCTACGTCAAAGCGATCAAAAATGATGTCATCTTCGAAAACGACGATATTTTCTGCGCCGGCATCCAAGCCTTTACGCAGGCAGGTTAGGTGAGATTCATACATCCCTTGTTCGGCATTGAAGGGATGACGTTTGACAATGACGAATTCAACTTTTCCGGTCAGTCCTACCTTCGAGAACGAGGCTGCAGCCGACTGCCGCCGGTCTTCACGCTCTTCCAAGGTGATGCAATAGATGCGATCAAAAAGATTCCAGCCATGAGCCTCTTTCTTCACGATGTCCTCGATCAAGAGCTTTTTTCTTTGACGAACCACTATATTATGAGTATTGTGCCCTGTCAAGAAATGGCTGGAAATGGACTGTAGGTGATTTTTTTAGGTAAGCCTCCGGCTCTGCCGGAAGTCGGGTGACTTACCTGGAATAGGGTCTTATGATTCGAAGAAAAATTACCGGATACCTTACCGAGAGAAAATTTATCATTGAGATACTTGAGAATCCGACGGATCTCAGTGAATTCAAAGAACGTCCGACGGCGCGTTTGATCTTTGGATTGATCTTGATGGGGTTGAGTTATGTTATCGGATGGCCGGCAGTGGCCGTTTTGAGCGTTCTAGCGGTCTGGTTCCGGAAACCGATGATCGCCGTCATCGGCTGCCTAACGACCTACGGTCTCTCCTATGTGGTCTTTATTGTCGGTGCCTGGCTTGCACGCGCACCCCACTACCTGGGGATTCTGGGGAAATACACCATGCAAAATTTCCTCAAAAATTTACTCTCCTAACTGGATGGAGGAAGTTATGGCCGAAGGCATCAACAAGGGAAAAAGTGGAACCCCGGCATTCATGACGTCGAAGAGGTAGGAGGTCCTTTCCAAGCTGAGCTTTACCCATCTTTGACTCAATCCATCTCGTATAGTATCGGCGCAGTTCCTTAGGCGAAATATGATGGGCTTCACAAAATAATTTTACGCTTTTAAATGCCCGAGGGGTTACTTTAGCTCTTGTCCTTTCGTATTCCTCTAATATCGGCACCCAGCGCTTAATTACCACTTGTTGCTCGTATTTCATTAGGTTCTCCTTTGGCTTTTTCTTCCTTTACTTATTATACCAAAAGAGTTACCTAATTACTGAGCATGAACAACCGTCCCCATTTTTCATCAATTTATTTACAAAACCTTTTTTGTCCGATAATGATCGGCAGCAATAAGGATAACCGTATCAACAACCGACTTATTTTGTTTGGATTCGCCGTGACTCTTCGAGTCAACCTATAATATAGATTTTTGATCTTCCAACGAACCGCTTTATCCCAGGGGGCTCTTTTAGGAAGCAAAACATATTTATCCGACGGCCGGCTGGAGAGGTTATAAAAACCCGCCTCAGCGAGGAAATCCAAATATTCCTGATTCCGATAACTATGTTCATTTCCTCCATAATGGCCGATCTTTTGAGGGTCTTGTTCCATCATTCGATAAAACCACCGCTTCGTGCGATAAAAGCGAAGAACCGGTTCAAACAAAATGACCCATCCCCCGGGTCTTAGGATTTTATATGCATTTTTTATGGCCAGGCCAGGATCATCGCAATGATGCAAACTGGACCAAAAGACAACATAATCAAATTCACCCGGAATATGGTCCAAGGCTT